>Ga0302181_10000035_pt1 | contig 157362 bp, 154 predicted proteins | sample I_Palsa_E3_3_FD_198786 | JGI IMG/M metagenome (GOLD analysis project Ga0302181, IMG submission 198786) | Peat permafrost microbial communities from Stordalen Mire near Abisko, Sweden - I_Palsa_E3_3 | ecosystem: Environmental > Terrestrial > Soil > Palsa > Peat permafrost | place: Sweden...
ACCGATCGTCAGCGCGCACAGCGCCACCGCCAGCGACAGCGCCAGCAGAAAGACAAACCCGACCAGCCGCACCGGGATCCCGCGGGCGGTGGCGAGCTCGGGGTTGGCCGAGGCCAGCAGCAGCGGCCGGCCGACGAGCGCCAGCAGCCCCAGCACCACCCCGGCGACGGCGATCGCCAGCGGGCTGGTCGCGCTCGAGACGGTGAACAAGGAGCCGAACAGGACCGTCACCGCCGCGCCGGTGGCGCTCTGGTGCGTCGAGACGAGGTACAGGAACAGCGCCGCCAGCCCGAGCCCCGAGCCGAGCACGATCCCGGTCGCCAGATCCCGGCCCCGGCGTCGCTGGACACCGATCAGCTCCATCAGCGCGACGGCCGCGACATTGATCACCAGAAAACCCCAGAGCGGGCCGACGCCGACCAGATAGGCGCCGGAGCCGCCGGTCGTACCGATGTCGCCGAGCGCCTCGCCGGCGAACGACTGACCGCGCAGCACCGTGAACACGCCGAGCGGACCGGCGACCAGGGCCGCGACGGCGCTGACCAAGAGCGCCGTGTGCACCGGGCCGCTGCCGAAGAAGCCGGGCTCGAACAGATGGTGCAGGACGGTCATCGGGCGGCCGCCGGGCGACCGGAGGTCGGTCTCAGCTCAGGACCTCGACGCCGGCGCCGAGCTCGTCGCAGTCGCTGGACGCATGTGGTCCTGAGCGGTCGTCGCCGGCACCGGCGACGACCAGCACCCGGCCATGGACGCGCAGCACATCGACGTGCCGGCCGTAGAGCTTGGACAGCACCTCGCCGCGGACGACCTCATCAGCGCGGCCGTGGACCGCCCGGCCACCGGCAAGGTAGACGACCCGGTCCATCACCGGCAACAACGGATTGATCTCATGCGCGGAGATCAGGACCGCCACCCGCTGCTCGCGGGCCACCCTCGCGACCAGCGACACGACCTCGCCGGCACTGCGCAGGTCGAGGTTGGCCAGCGGCTCGTCGAGCAGCAGCAGCTTCGGCCCGCTGATCAGCGCGTGGCCGATCAACACCCGTTGCTGCTCACCGCCGGACAGCTCGCCGACGCGGACGTCGGCCAGCTCACGGGCCCCGACCGCCTCGAGCATCTGCTCGACGGCCGCGCGCCGGTTGGCCGACGGCGGCGAAAAGCCGAGCCGATGCCCATCGATCCCGAGCGCGACGAGATCCCGTGCTCGCAGCGGCAGATCCGGGTCAAGCGCGAACTTCTGGGGCACGTAGCCGATCAGCGGGTTGCGCCGGCTGCGCGGCGCACCGCCGATGAGCACCGATCCGCCGGCGGGGCTGACCGTGCCGAGGATCACCTTGAACAACGTCGTCTTGCCCGCGCCGTTGGCGCCGATCAGACCGGTGAACTCGCCCGCCGCGATCGAGAACCCGATCTCGGTCAGGACCTGCCGGCCCCCCAGACGCGCGCCGACGCCCTGGACCGACAGGACCGCCTCGCGCTCCCGCGCGGTGGCCAGGTCCGGTGTCTGTGTCGTCGTGCTCACAGCTTCGTCGTCGACTTCCCGTGGGCGACCGCCCGCTGCAGCGCCTGCAGCTCGGCGATCATCCAGGACTGGTAGTCGTAGCCGGGGGTCGGCATCGTCTCATACACCCCGACAACCGGTATGCCAGCCGCGCGGGCATGGTTGAGGAACTCCCGCGTGACCGAGTCGGTGACCTGCTGGTTGTAGACGAACGCCCTGACCCGATGGCCAGACAACAGCGCGTTCTGCAGGCTCACCGCCTGTGGCGCCGGGTCGGTGCCGTTCATGATGTCGGCCTGCATCGAGAATGGGGTCAGGTTGTCGACCCCGGCCGCCTGCAGCATGTAGTCGGCGACCGGCTCGGTCGTCGCCACCGCTGCCCCCGGATACGTGGCGGCGAACCGTTTCAGCGCCTGCGTCCACGGCCGCAGGCTCGCGTCGAAGCGGGCGGCGTTGGCCCTGAAGTAGGCAGCGTGACCGGGCGCCAGCGCCGACAGGTCGGCGACCAGCGCCCCGGCCACCAGCGGCATCGTCGTCGGCTTGTACCAGAGGTGCGGGTTGGGCGTGGAGTCGGGCAGATGCTCGAGTTGCTGCACGTCGATCACCTGGCGCTTGTCGTTGGACGAGGCGGACTCGATCTTCGACATGAAGTCGTCGTAGCCGACGCCATTCTGCACGACCAGCTGGGCGCGGCTGACCTCCTCAGCGACGCTCGGGCTGGCCTCGAACGTGTGCGGGTCGGTGTTCGGGTCGCTCATGATCGCCGAGACCTGCACGTAGCGGCCACCGATCTGCGAAATCACGTTGGCGTACTCGTTCTCGGCGCCGACGGCGAGGATCTTCCCCGGTTGCGCGGCGGCGACCGAGCTGCCGCAGCCCGTCAACGCGGCCGCCACCGTCAGCGGCGCCAGCAGCGCGCCGACGATCGTGGCTACCCGGCGAATCGTTCGGGTGCCGGGCGGGTGGCCGTCGTGGTGCACGCCCGGCAACCTAGCACAAAAACGAGACTAAGTCTTATTCTTGCAAAGTGACCCGTTCGAGCGCGGCGGAGATCAACTGGACCGCGTCGATCACGTCGATCGACGTCGTCGGAACGTGGATCTCGGGGTTGACCGGCGGCTCATACGGCGAATCCACCCCGGTGAAGCCCTTCATCTCCCCTGCCCGTGCCCGCGCATACAAGCCCTTGGGGTCACGACGCGCGCACTCCTCGATGCTCGTGTCGACATGAACCTCGATGAACGGCAGCCCCGCCGCCTCGTGCAGCTTGCGCGGGATCTCACGGTCGGAGCGAAACGGCGACACCAGCGACACGACCGCGACCACGCCCGCGTCGGCGAACAGCCGCGCGACGTGGCCGACGCGACGGGCATGCTCGGCACGGTCGCCTGGCGAGAAGCCGAGGTCGTCGGACAGCCCGTGGCGGACGTTGTCGCCGTCGATCAGGTACGCGGCCCGGCCGTGGGCCAGCAGCTGACGCTCGAGCGCGACCGCGATCGTCGACTTGCCGGACGCGGGCAGGCCGGTCAGCCACACGGTCGCTCCCGCCTGGTGCAACGCCGCCCAGCGGTCCTCGCGATCGAGCGCCGACGGATGCCAGGTGATGTCGCGCCGCTTCTCCAGCGGCGGCTTGACCTCACGCGCATGGCGGATGATCCCCGCCCCGACGGTCTCATTCGTGTACTCGTCGATCAGGATGAAGGCGCCCGTGACCGAGTTCTGGCGGTACGGGTCGGCCAGCACCGGCGAGCTGGTGCGCAGGCTCACGCGGCCGATGTCGTTGAGCCCCAGGTGCGTCGGCTGGGTGAACACCTCGAGCGTCTCGGGGTCCCAGCGGTCGATGATCTCCTGCACCGTCGCGCGCACGGTCCGGGTCGTGTGCTTGAGCGCATAGCGACGGCCCGGCGCCAGTGAGCTCTCGGCCATCCAGCAGATCGTCGCATCGATCTCACGCGCTGCCGGAGGCTGGTTCTCCGGGGCGACGAGCACGTCGCCGCGGCCGACGTCGATGTCGGTCGTCAGCGTCACGCCGACCGACATCGGCGGCACCGCGCCGACACGATCCGGGTCCAGCGTGTCGACCGAGGCGATCGTCGCCTTCATGCCCGACGGGGCGACCACAACCTCGTCGCCGGCGTTCAGCGAGCCGGCGGCCAGCTGGCCGGTGTAGACGCGCCGCTCATCCGCGTGTGGCCGCGCCACCCACTGGATCGGGAGCCGCAGATGCGAGCGCTCGAGGTCGCGGTCGGCGGACACGTCGACGGTCTCGAGGATGTCCAGCAGCGAGCCACCTTCGTACCACGGCGTGCGCGCCGAGCGGTCGACGACGTTGTCGCCGTCGAGCGCCGAGATCGGGACCACGCTCATGTCCGGCAGGCCGAGCGCCTTACCCAGCTCGCGCGCCTCGCCGGTCACCTGCTCAAAGCGCTCGTGCGAGAAGCCGACCAGATCCATCTTGTTCACCGCCACGACCACGTGACGGACCCGCAGCAGCGCAGCAATCTGGGCGTGACGGCGGGTCTGGACGAGCACGCCCGAGCGCGCATCGATCAGCACGATCACGAGATCCGCAGTCGACGTGCCGGTGAACATGTTGCGCGTGTAGCGCTCGTGCCCGGGGGTGTCGGCAAGGATGAACGTGCGCCGCGGGGTGGCGAAGTACCGATAGGCGACGTCGATCGTGATCCCCTGCTCGCGCTCGGCGCGCAGACCGTCGGTGATTGCGGCCAGATCGGGTGCGCCGCCGCGGCCGGAGATCGCCTCCAGCTGGTCGGAAAGCAACAACTTGGTGTCGAGCAGCAGCCGACCGATCAGGGTCGACTTGCCGTCGTCGACCGAGCCGGCGGTCGCGAGGCGCAGCAGCTCGCGCTGGTCGGTCGTGATCCCGATCCCGGTTTCCTCCTGGATCGTCATCTCGCGAGCCCCATCAGAAGTACCCCTCCCGCTTGCGGTCCTCCATCGCCGCCTCCGACGTGCGGTCGTCGGCGCGGGTCTCACCGCGCTCGGAGAACTCCGAGGACTTGACCTCCTCGATCACCGACGCGACGTCGGTTGCCGAGGACGCGACCGCGCCCGTGACGGTCAGGTCGCCGACCGTCCGGTAGCGGACCATCAAGGTCTCGATCGTCTCGCCGTAATGCGGCGCCATCACCTCCGAGACCGCCAGCAGCATTCCGTCACGGCGCAGCAGTTGACGCTCGTGCGCGAAGTAGATCGACGGTAACTCCAGCTGCTCGAGCTCGATGTAGCTCCAGACGTCGAGTTCGGTCCAGTTGGAGATCGGGAACACGCGGATGTGCTCGCCGCGGCGGATCCGCCCGTTGTACACCGCCCACGGCTCGGCCCGCTGGGCCCGCGGCTCCCACTGGCCGAACTCGTCCCGAAAGGAGAACACGCGCTCCTTGGCGCGCGCCCGCTCCTCGTCACGGCGCCCGCCGCCGAAAGCGGCGTCAAACCGTCCCGCCTCCAACGCGTCCAGCAGCGTCCGCGTCTGGAGCTTGTTGCGTGACGCCGTCGGGTCGTCCTCGCGGACCCGACCGGAGTCGATCGACTCCTGGACGGAGGCGACGATCAGCTCGTGCCCGGCCTCGGCGATCCGCCGGTCGCGGAATTCGATCACCTCGGGGAAGTTGTGGCCGGTGTCGACGTGCAGCACCGGGAACGGCAGGGACGTGATCCCGCCGACCCCGAACGCCTTCTCGGCCAGCCGCAGCAGCACGATCGAGTCCTTGCCGCCGGAGAACAGCAGCACCGGCCGCTCGAGCTCGGCCACCACCTCGCGCATGATGTGCACGGCCTCGGCCTCGAGCACGCGGAGCTGGCTGAGGGCAGCCGTCGGTGCCAATGTTGAGTTGTCGTTAGGGACCATCAACGGGAAGTAAAGCAACAGCGCCGATCATGTCGCTAAGAATGCAATAACTTCGCTGACGCGAACCCAACCGATTCAGTTGCATACACTGCATTCTGCCTGTGCGCGCGCTGCTTTGCTTTCCCAACCCGGTCAACGAAAAAGCAGCGCGCACGGTCGCGGCCGGTGTCGTGCTGCTCAGCGCGCTGACTCTGATCACCGGCTGGTACTGGCTGACGATCCCGCTCGCCTACGGGTTCTGGGCGCGGGTCCTGACGGGACCGACCCTCAGCCCGCTCGGATGGAGCGCCCAGAACCTGATCGCGCCAGCCCTGGGCCCCGCGCGGCCGGTGCCCGGACCGCCGAAGCGGTTCGCTCAGGCGATGGGCGCGGCGATGTCATCGGCGGCGCTCGTGCTCGGGTTCGTGCTGGGGCTGGGGACCGCGGCCGACGTCGTGCTGGGGCTGCTCGTGGTCGCCGCGGGCCTGGAATCCGTGTTCGGACTGTGCCTGGGCTGCCGTGTGTTCGCGCTGCTGATGGGGCTCGGGCTCGTGCCCGCGGACGTCTGCGCCGACTGCGCGGATATCTCCGGCCGGCTGGCGCGCGCCGGCAGGTGAATCGTCGCCGGCGGCGTTATCTCTTGCCGATCACGCGCTCGGATGTGTTGACGATCACCTGGTAGCCGTTTAGCCGCTCGCGGCGAGCCCGAAGGGACTGCCCTCGGAGTCGCGGCAGATCGCAAACCGCGCGCCGGGGTGGATCACGCTGCCGCCGAGGCGCTGGACCTGTTCGAGCGAGGCCGGCAGATCATCGACCGTGAAATACGGCAGCGAGGCCGTGTCACCAGGACCACGCCCGCGCTCGTGGACGCCGACCGCCGCCGCGTCGCCGTCCGTCTGCCACCCGCGCCCCTGCTCCTCGGTGCGGTCCTGCAACTCCGCGCCGAGCATCCCCGACCAGAAGCGACGGGCCCGCTCGGGGTCGTCAGCCGGGAACTCGATCAATGCAGGGTGCGCCGCCATCCGAACTGCGACCTTAGCGACCCGGCGGCCGCTGCCTCGGGTCAGACCCGGTAGCGGTCGAGCGCCTCACGCCGGGCCTGCGCGTGATCGACGATCGGCGCCGGGTAGTCGCGCCCGATCACGCAGCCCGCGTGCTCCTGGAGCTCGGCCGGCATCGTCCACGGCTCACGCAGGTACTCGTCGGGCACGTTGCGCAGCTCGGGAACGTGACGGCGGACGTAGACGCCGTCCGGATCGAAGCGCTGCTGCTGGCGGGCCGGGTTGAAGATCCGCCGTGACGGCGGCTGCGGGTCGACGCCGACCGACGCGATCCACTGCCAGTTGCCGTTGTTGGAGGCCTCGTCGCCGTCGAGCAGGAGCCGCATGAACCACCGCTCGCCGCGGCGCCAGTCGATCCCGAGGTCCTTGGTCAGAAACGATCCGACGACCAGCCGCGCGCGGTTGTGCAGCCAGCCCTCGCGTTGCAATTGGCGCATCCCGGCATCGACGACCGGATAGCCGGTCGTACCGGCGCACCAGGAGTGAAACAGCTTCGTGTCGTCCGTCCAGTGCAGCGTTCCGCGGTAGCGCTCCTGGAACTCGCGGCGCGCGTTGGCCGGGAAGTGCCCGAGCACGTGCGCGTAGAAGTCACGCCAGCAGAGCTGGCGCCGGAACGACTGCTCGGAGTCGCCCTCGCCGAGTCGCTGCTCGACCTCGCGCGGCGAGACGCAGCCGAAGTGCAGGTACGGCGACAGTCGTGACACCGATTCGCCGCTCAGCACGTCGTGTCCGTCGCCGTAGTCGAGCACCGGTCCACGGAGGAATCGGGTCAGCGCCCGGCGTCCCGCCTGCTCCCCGCCGGGCATCGGCTCGGCGAGCTCCTGCTCGAGCCCGAGCGACGACAGCGACGGCACCCAGCCGAAGCCACGGTCCGCGCCCGGCGGCGGCAGCTTGACCGGGGCTCGCAGGACCGTGCGACGTGGCTGGCGCAGCCAGTTGCGATGAAACGGCGTGAACACCGTGTACGGGTCACCCGCGCCGGTCCGGATCTCCCGCAACGAGTCCACGCAGAACAGCCCGGGATGCACCTCGATCGACACGCCGAGCTCGTCCATTGCCTGCTTGACCTCCCGCTGGCGACGACGCGCGAACGGGCCGACGTCGGCGGTCAGGTGCAGCTCGGACGCGCCGACCCGCTGGGCGAGCGCCGCCAGCTCGGTCGCCGGATCGCCCCGCACGACGAACAGGTGACTGCCGCGATCGCGTAGCTGCTCGCCGAGCTCGGTCAGGCATTCGAGCATGAACTGGGTCCGAGGCCCAGACGCATGCGGCCCGGAGAGCAGCCGCTCGTCGAGGCAGAACACCGGCGTCATCCGCTCGGCTTTCGCGGCCGCCGCCAGCGCCGGGTGGTCGTGCAGGCGCAGGTCCCGGCGCAGCCACAGCAGCGAGCTCATCGCACGGCCGCCTGCCCGGCCGGCTCCGGGTGTGCCGCGCGCTCGTCGAAGATGCGGCGAACCGCTTCTTGCCGGTAGTCGAAGATCCGCCGGAGGTCCCGCTCGATCAGCAGCGGCTGCGCGAGCTCGCCGAGCACACCGAACGGCGCGGCGTAGTGGACCTCGTCCTCGATCACCGTCCCGCCGGCGGCCTCCGAGAACGTGTGACGATGGTGCCACAGGCCGTAGGGCCCTCGCAGCTGACGGTCGACGAACTGGCGGCCGGGCTCCCAGACCTCGATCTGCGAAGTCCATCCGAGCGGCACGCCGCGATAGTGGAGCCGGTAGTCGATCACCGCGCCGACCTCCATCAACACCGGCTCCGGCGTGCGAACCTCAAACCGGAGCCATGGCGGCGTGATCCGCTCGAGGTTGCGTGCGGCCGCGAAGAACGCGAACACCCGCTCGCGCGGATGATCGAGCCGTTGCCGGCGTCTGAGGACGTGAACGGCCACCTGTCGCTGCTCGGTCCGCGCTAGCTGCCGAGCACGTCCCGGAGCGCCTCCTCCAGCTCCGGGTGCGCGAACCGGTAACCAAGCTGCTGCAGCTTGGAGGGACCGGCTCGCTGGCCGGTCGTGACCATCTCCGCCATCTCTCCGTACAGCAGCTTGATCGCGAACCCCGGGACCGGCAGCACCGCCGGCCGGTGCAGGACCCGGCCGAGCACGGTCGAGAGCTGAGCATTGGTCGCCGGATTGGGCGCGGTCACGTTGATCGGACCTGATACGGCCGCGTCGTCGACCGCGCACTCCACCGCGCCGACGACGTCGTCGAGATGGATCCACGGCACGTATTGGCGGCCGCCGGCGACCGGACCGCCGATGCCGAGCTTGAAGAACGGCAGCATCTTCGCGAGTGCGCCACCGTCGGGCGACAGCACGACCCCGGTCCGCGTCAGCGCCACCCGCAGCTTCGGCTCCGCCTGCCGGGCCTCGTACTCCCAGGCGGTGACGACCTCGGCCAGGAAATCCGACCCGGCCGGCGCGCTCTCGTCGAGTGGCTCGTCGCCCTGGGGACCGTAGTAGCCGGTGGCTGACTGGGAGACGAGCACGGCGGGGCGCTCGCCATCGGCCAGCGCGCTGAGGGCAGTGACCAGGTTGCGCGTCGACAGCACGCGCGATTCCCGGATCCGGCGCTTGGACGCGTCGGTCCAGCGCTGCGCGACGGGCTCCCCCAGCAGATGCACGACCGCGTCGGCTCCGCGCAGCGCATCGGCGGGCGGCGGCGCCCCGAGCGGATCCGGCCAGGCATGGACCTCGGCGTCGGCGCCGACGAGCGCGCGACCGCGGTCGGCGTCACGCGAGAGCGCGACCACGCTATCGCCACGGGCGTGGAGCGCCGACGTCAGCGCCGCTCCAATCGTTCCCGTCGCCCCGGTGATCACGACTCGCATCAATCCAGCCTCACTTTTCGGTCGAATCCTGATTACGGCCTACCCGCGACCCAGTACCGTAACCGACGGTTATGTAAAGCACAACAAGGTGTATCGTTATAGGTCGTGGCGACGATCTCCGGTGCCGAACTCAGTACCGCGCAGCTGTCGGCGAGAACCGGACTGCCCGCGGGCACGCTCCGGATGTGGGAGAGCCGGCACGGCTTCCCGTCCCCGGCTCGGCTGCCGGGCGGCCATCGCCGCTACTCCGAGCGTGACGCGGAAGCGGTGCTCGAGGTCCTGCGGCTGCGCCGCCAGGGGCTGTCGCTGCCGGCGGCGATCGACCGCGCCCGCCGCCAGGACCAGCCGAGCGAGCGTTCGGTGTTCGCCGGCCTGCGCCGGCGGCGACCGGATCTCGCCGCAACCGTGACGCCGAAGCGGCTGCTGGTGGCGCTGTCACACGCGATCGAGGATGAGTACCTGGCCCACGCCGGCGGCGGGCTCGTGTTCGCGAGCTTTCAGCGCCAGCAGTTCTTCCACGCGGCCGAGCCGCGCTGGAGCGAGCTGGCACGCACCGCCCGGCTCGCCGTCGCCGTTGCGGACTTTCCGGAGATCGTGGAACCCCAACCGGGCTCGGCCCGGATCCCGCTGCGGGTCCGGCACCCGATGGGCCGCGAGTGGACGCTGATCGTCAACGCTCCCGACGCACATGCCTGCCTCGCCGCCTGGGAGCACCCCGGCAACGGCGACCTCGCCGATCACGCGCGACGGTTCGAGCTGATCTGGTCGTTCGAGCGTGACATCGTTCGCGCCGCCACTGAGGTCGCCACCGAGCTGCTCAGCGATCTGGCGCCGGAAATCGCGGCGCGCGTGCCCGATTCGATCTCCGACGCCTCGGACGGCGACGGCCTGCGGTTCGCCTCCGCGCTGGCGCACCGGATGGTCGAATATGTCGCCAGTCTGAATCAGGGCCGCGAGCCGGCAGCGTCCGTGGAGCCGGAGCTGTCGTCCGAGCCGGATGCCGGCACGGACCCCGGCGGCGCCGACAGCACCCGGTAGCCGCCGAGGCCGCTGCCGGCGCCGCCGTCGCCGTGCCCCGCTTCGTCACCCTCGTCGCTGAGCACGAGCTCGACGGCGCACAGCGTCAGGATCAACAGCGCGCTGAGCAGCGTGATCAGCCAGGCGGCGAACCCGGCGCCGACCACGAACAGGACCAGCAGGGCGGCCGCCACCGCCAGCCGACCGGGGCTGAGCTGCCCCAGCATCCGCAGCCGGAAGGCGCTGACGCCGCCGAGGTAGAGCGCCACGCCGCCGCAGAACGCAAGCCTGCCGGCGGCCGACATCGGCGCTCCGAGCGACCCGTGGACGACGAGCCGAATGCCACCGGCGAACACGATGATCCCGGCGACGATCACCAGATGCAGGTAGCTGAACGAGTCGGCTGCGGCCAGCACCGGGTCGGCGTGCTCGCGCAGTCGCGACTGGGCGCGCTCCGCGAGCTCGTGGAAGTACGTCCACCACATCCCGACCGCAATCAGCAGTCCGAGGGTGGCCGCCGTCACCAGGCCCGGGCTGAGCCGCCGCTGCCGATCGGCGACGCCGACCCCGATCGAGACGATCGACTCGCCCAGGCAGATGATCACGAAATCCCCGTAGCGATCGGCGAAATGCGCGACCGCGACCCGCTGCAGGCCGCGTAGGCGCTCTCGGGTCAGCCAGACCGGCCCGGCATAGTCGATCGCGATCCCGACCGTCCACAGCGCCGCGCGCGGCCAGCCTGACAGCAGCGCGCCGCCGAGCAGCAGCGCCATCCCGGCGATGCTGGTGATGGCGAAGCCGCCGATCGCGTCGCGCCCCGCGCGGCCCTGCGCCGACGCATCCGTGTACAGCTTGAGGTGCACGAGCCGCACCGCCGTGTACGCGCACGCGAACAGCAGCCCGTAGGCGCCGAACGCGTGCGGGAGCGCCAGTCCGACGATGAAGATCAGCGCCGTGCAGGTCAGCAGGTAGCCACGCAGCGCCGGCGAGTCGGCCGGGAACGCGTTGGACACCCAGACGAACGCCGACCATGCCCACCACACGATCGCGAGCGCGAGCATCGCCTCACCGAACCGCTCCCAGCTCGTGTGGTCGGCGAGCAGGGTCGTCACCTGCGTGACCGCGAACACGAACACGAGGTCCCAGAGCAGCTCGACCGAGCTCGTCGCGCGCTCTCCGAGTGGCGCGTTCGCGTCGGCGGTTCGCTTGGGCTCGGCCGCAGCCGCCGGGCGATCGGCAGTCAAACGTCGATGGGCTCGGCGCGATCGGCGCGCCGATCGGACGGCCGGCCCGGATCGGCCGCGGCGTGCAGGTGGACGAGCGCCGACGCGTACTCGTCGTAGCGGCGAAACAGCCGGGTCCACGCCCAGCCGGAGACGCCGCGCAGCTCGGCGGCGCGGTCGCGATCGCCCGGCCGGGGCCGTCTGCCGCGCGTCGGCGCGGGCTCGCGTCCACGATCGGCGGCCGGGTCGCGGTCGACGATCGACCGGCGGCGGGCGACCAGTTCCCGGTGCTCATGCAGCGCCCCCGTGAGCGTCGCGTCGGCCAGTTCCTCGTCGAGCAGGCTCGCCTCCAGGTGCACTCGCAGGATCCGCAGCTCACGCTCGCCGACGCGGCGAGCCGCGGCCCGGCGACCGGGTCGGTCGCGCAACGCCAACCGGTCCCAGGCGTCGGCGAAGAACGCGGCGTCGCACCGACCGCCCGCCCGGTGCGCGGCGAGCATCGGGCAGATGCCGTCTGCGCTGGTGTAGGCGCCGGCGATGATCGGCCCCGCATCGAGCCCCTCGAGCATCGCGACCCGGGTCGCGCGCGGCAGCGATTGCACCGCTTCTCTGAGCTCCTGGATGGTTGTGCGGGGGCGTCGTGACATAGGGTGTGGGGCCAGGGGCCGGTCGGCGCCTGAGCCAATCTATTCGGGACCGTCGACGCGCTCAAGCGATCCCCTGGCCACGAAAGGAACCTTGCAGATGCGGCTCGGATTGATGGTCGGTTACTGGGGCCTGGGAATGGGCCCGGCAGATCAGCTGGCGGTCGTGCAAGAGGCCGAGCGGCTCGGGTTTCACTCCGCCTGGGCCGCGGAGGCCTACGGCTCGGACGCCGCGACCGTGCTCGCTTGGCTCGCGGCCGGCACAAGCACGATCGGACTCGGCGCCGGAATCTTTCAGATGCCGGGCCGCAGCCCGGCGATGACCGCGATGACGGCGGCCACGATCGACGAGCTCTCCGGCGGGCGGATGCTGCTCGGAATCGGCAGCTCCGGACCGCAGGTATCCGAGGGCTGGCACGGTCAGCGCTTCGCACAGCAGCTGCAACGGACCCGTGAGTACGTGGCGGTGGTCAGAATCGCCCTCTCGCGCGAGCGGGTCGTGTTCGAGGGCGAAACGCTGCAGCTGCCACTCCCCGATGGGCCGGGACGGCCGCTGAAGCTGACGATCGAACCGGTGCAGGACCGGATCCCGATCTACCTGGCCGCGATCGGGCCGCGCAACACGACGCTGGCGGGCGAGATCGCCGACGGCTGGCTGCCGACGTTCTTCTCGCCCGAGAACGTCGGCGAGTTCCGTCAACTGCTGCGGGCGGGCGCCGACCGCGCCGGGCGCTCGCTCGACGGCTTCGACATCGCCCCCACCGTGCAGGTCTACATCTCCGATGACCACGCCGCCGCACGGGATCTGATGCGGCCGATCCTGGCCCTGTACATCGGCGGGATGGGCTCACGCAAGCAGAACTTCTATAAGAGCCTGGTCGAGCGCTACGGATTCGCGGATGCCGCCGCCAAGGTCCAGGACCTGTACCTGGACGGTAAGCGCGTCGAAGCGGGCGCGGCGCTGCCCGACGAGCTGATCGACATGATCTCGCTGTGTGGTCCACGTGACGCCGTGCGCGAGCGGCTCGGCGCGTTTCGCGAGGCGGGGGTGGGCACGCTGATCGTCTCGCCGATGGCGTTTGATCTGCCGGGCCGCCTCGAGCAGCTGCGCGCCGTCGCCGAGCTGAACGGTTGAGCGAGCCGGCGCCGCGGCTGCGCTGCTTTCTCGGCGCGTTCGGCGATGCCGGCCACGCGTTCCCGATGCTCGCGCTCGGTGCCGAGCTCGCCAGACGCGGCCACGAGGTCACATTCGAGACCTGGACGCGATGGCGCCAGTACGTCGAGGCCAGCGGGATGCGGTTCGTCGCCGCGCCGGAGTTTCCGGTATTCCCGACCCGTGACCGTCCGCTGTCGCCGTACGAGGCGGTCGTCGCCGCCGTCGCCCAGACCCGGCCGGCCGTCGCGGCAGCGGCGGCTGACGTCGTCGTCCACGACATCCTGACGCTCGCGCCGGCGCTGTCGGGCGAGCTCGAGTCGGTGCCCGTCGCCACCCTGATCCCCCACCTCTACCCGCCGGGCGAGCCTGGCTTCCCTCCGTTCGGCCTGGGGGCGCAACTGCCGCGAACGCGGCCGGGCGCGCGGCTCTGGCGCGCGTTCGAGCGCCCCGTCGCCGCCGGCCTGCGCCGCGGCACCGCCGAGCTCAACGAGACGCGGCGACGGGTCGGGCTCGGTCCGGCGCCCGGGCCGCACAACGGTCTCAGCCGCCAGCTGTGCCTGGTCGCGACCCTGCCCCAGCTGGAGTATCCGCGCACGTGGCCGCCGCACGTCCACGTCGTCGGCCCGCTGATCTGGGAGGCGCCGGCCGCGGCGGTGCAGCCGCCGCCGGGCTCAGCGCCGCTGGTGCTGGTGGCGCCCTCGACCGCCCAGGACCCCGAGCAGCGCCTGCTGCGCGCGGCGTTGCGCGGACTGGCCGGCGAGCCGGTGCGCGTCCTGGCGAGCTGGAACCGGCGACCGCTGCCCGGGCCGGTGCCGGTGCCGGCGAACGCGCGGCTGGTCGAATGGGTCTCCTACGCGCAGACGATGCCGCTGGCGGCGCTGGTCCTCTGCCACGCCGGGCACGGCACGCTGATCCGGGCACTCACGCTCGGGCGGCCGGTGGTGGCGGTCCCGCACGCCGGCGACATGCCCGAGAACGCGGCGCGCCTGGCCTGGTCAGGCGCCGGGGTGCGGCTGCCGTGGCCGCTGCTGTCAGCGGTGACGTTGCGCCGCGCGGTACGGCGGGCGCTTGGCGACGAACGGTTGGCGATCCGCGCCGCGCAGCTGGCGGCATGGTCGCAGCTGCACGACGGCCCCGGCCGCGCCGCCGAGCTCGTGGAGCGACTGGCGCGCGGACGCTCCGTGGCCTAGCGGGCGCGTTTCGCGGCTCTCAATCCATGCGTGGCCGACGGGTCGCGGATAGCGGCGGTTTCAGCGGGCGGTCATCGCCGTGATGGTCTTTCGTGTTGGTGATCGGAGGCTGCGACGGCCCGATGACGCCAGCAAGCGGGCGCAGGATTGGCGATCTCGTAACGGATGTGGTGACGAGAACGCCAATCTTCGGATGCCAACCTTGCCGGCGCCGGGGACGCGGTGACAAGAACGCCAACCCTCGGATCCCAACCTTGCCGGCGCCGCGGAGCCGGAGCCAGGAGGCCTGAACCGGCTCCGGCCTCCGGTGCCGCGGACCCGGAGGCCTGAACCGGCTCCGGCCTCCGGTGCCGCGGACCCGGAGGCCGTCAGGTAGCCGTGATACCCGAAGCGGCACCGCCAGCGGCCGGGTGCGCCCGGGCCCAGTCGATGATCCGCTGCGAGCCCTGGATCACCTCGCCGTCGTCGCTGACGAGCACCGGCACCCAGTAATTGCCGGTCAGCTGTTTGACCTCACGCCGCGGGGTCAGGTCGTTGATCAGGCCAGGCAGCGCACCGAGCCCGTACGAGCGCACCACTTCGGGTCGGTGGCCGGCCTCGCTCAGCGCCTTGAACGCCTCGCCGCACGGATGCGCGTGTACCGGCTTGCCGGCCGTCCAGGTGCCGTAGCAAACGTAGAGTTTCATCCGCGATGGCCTGCGAGAGTCAGCTGCGGGGGTGGGACTCGAACCCACAACCTAACGGTTAACAGCCGTTTGCTCTGCCATTGAGCTACCCCGCATTTCAGTGTATTGACACACAACTATTTTGCCTGCCTAGTTCGTGCCTGCGGAGACTGTATCGGGAAGCGAGACGACGCCGCCTTCGACTTCGGCGTGGCAGTTGGAGCACAGCAGGACGCACTTGCGAACTTCTTGGCGGATCGTGTCCAGCGAGAGCGTGATCCCGTTCTGGCTGATGTGCAGCCGCTTCGAGCGCGGATCCAGATGGCGGAACTGGAGCGCTCCGAGATGGCGGTCATAGCCACAGAGGGCGCATGCGCCCCCGGCCTCGGCGACAAGTAGCTCCTTGAGGCGGCGCCGATGACGGATCACCTGCTCGGTGCGGCACAGCTTGCACCGGTAGTACCTCCGACCCTCGAGAATGAATGCGGTCCGTCCGTGGCGCGCGCAGTCCCTGACGAGCGACGACTCTGCTTGAGCGCGCCCGACTCGTGTGTCACGCGTTCGTTCCGTCGCCGCAGTGCTCAACCCGTAGCGTCGAAGCCAGTGGCGCACGGTGGCGGTACTCCGGTCGAGCGCAACCGCGATCTCACGGATCGTCATCCCACGTCCGACGAGCGCTTCGAGCGCGGCGCGGTCGATCCCGCCCTTGCCGGCGTGCTTGGCGCGGTTGGGCGCCTCGAGCCCGTGCTTGCGCATCCAGTACGAGACCGTCGACGGGTGCCTGCCGAAGCGCCGGCCGATCTGTTCGACGCTGACCCCCTGGGCCAGCAGCAGCTGCAATGCGTCTCTGTCCATGCGTTCGATCCTCTCCGTGTGACGAACGTATGTTCGCATCAGGACCGGACGGAAACGCACGACGCGTCAGACGGCCTGCTCCAGGCGCGCCACGACCTGGTGCAGCTCGGCCCGCACCCGCTCACGCTCGCGGGCCAGCGATGTCATCGGCGAGCGCTGGGCGCGGGCGCGGATGCGTGCCCGATCGACCCGCTCGAGCTCCAGCACGAGCCGCGCATGCTCGAGGCGATCCGGCGAGGGCGGCTGCCGATCGGCGCCATGCCCGGCCATCTCGCCGGCGCGCTTAGCCAGTTCGGCGACGATGAGCGCCAGTTGCTCATCGCCCGCCGGCAGCTCGGCGGTCGGCGCGCGCGTACGACCGCGGAGATGCGCGGCCGCCCGGCGCAGGCGCTCAGAGGTCAGCAGCTCGTCGATGTCGGATGCGCTCAACGCGCGTTCGCCGTCATCTGGCAGCGCCAGGCACAGCGCCAGGAACACCTGCTCGCCCTTCGGGACGCCGTCCATCGGATGGCCGGCGGCGGCCGTACCCGGGCCGCTCGCGGTCGGCCCCGGGTCCCCGCCCGCGCGACCGGCCGCGCCGCCGGTGCCGGCGCCGGCGCCCGGTGTGGTCGGCTCGCGTGCCGCGGCCTGCTCCAGCGCGCTCGCCAGCCGCGCGGGCGCGAGCTCCAGCGCCCCGGAAACCCGTCGCATCAGCTCGTCGCGCAGCGCGCTCGGCGCCAACCCCGACAGCACCGGCGCCAGCTCCGCCAGAGCTCGGTCGCGGCCTTCGGCGCTGACGGTGTCGCCGTCGGCGAGGCTCCGCTCGACCTCGAACTCCACGAACGGAACCGAGCGCTCGATCCGCGCCCGGACCCCCTCGGCGCCCTCGGCGGCAACCAGATCCGCCGGATCGGCGCCCTCGGGCAGTCCGACGACGCGCAGCTCCAGACGACCTCGGGCCGCCTGTGCCGCCTTCAGCATCGCCTGCCGTCCGGCGTTGTCGGCGTCCAGGCACAGCACCCCGGTCCCGGCGATCTTCGCCAGCGTCTCGACCTGCTCGTTGGTCAGCGACGTGCCCATGATCCCGACTGCGTTGCGGATCCCGGCCTGGTGCAGGGCGAGCACGTCCGTGTAGCCCTCGGCGAGGATCGTCCGCCCCGCCTTCGCGGCCGGGCCGCGAGCCAGGTGGACCCCGAACAGCACCTCGCGCTTGTGGTAGAGCGTGCCGTCGGAGGTGTTGACGTACTTCGGTCGCGGCCGCCCGTCGGGGGTTGGATCATCGCGCAGGCGCCGGGCGCCGAACCCTCGGACCCGTCCGCGATCATCGGCGGCCGGGAACATGATCTGCCCGCGGAACTGGTCATACACGGTCCCGGATCGGTTGCGTGAGCGGACCGCGAGCCCGACGTCGAGCAGCTCCTGCTCGCTGAAGCCGGCCGTGCGTGACATCACGACGATCCGATCCCATCCGCCGGGCGAGAAGCCGACGCGGAACTCGCGGAGTACCGCCTCGTCGAGGCCACGGCCGCGCAGATAGTCCCGCGCCTCGGCCGCCTCGGCCGACTCCCAGAGATATCTCGCGTAGAAGCCCGCGGTTCGGTCCAGCAGCCCGGTCAGCCGCGCGAACCGCTCACGCCGAGCGGCGGCCTCGGGGTTCTCGTCACGGGTCTCGAGCGCGACGCCAAACCGCGACGCCAGTGACTCCAGCGCCCCGACGAAGTCAACCCCCTCGGTCTCCATCACGAACTTGAACGCGTCGCCGGACGCCTGGCAACCGAAGCAGTGATACAGCCGCTCGTCGGGGCTGACGTGGAACGAGTCGGTTCGCTCGTCGTGGAACGGGCAGTTGCCGAAGTAGCTGTTGACCCCCGCCCGGCGCAGCTCGATGCCGCGGTCCGACATCAGCCTGACCATGTCGACCGCCTCGAACACGCGGTCGCGAGAGTCGTCGGCGTAGCGCGTCATGGGTCGAACGCCGCCGGCACCGACAGCTCCTCGAACGCGCGTATGCAGAAGCGATCGGTCATCCCGGCGAGATAGTCGGTCACCCGCACCGACAGCTCGCCGTCCGGGAGCGACGCCGGGATCTCCTCCGGATGGTCGCAGTAATGCGAGAACAGCCGCCCGATCACGAGCTCGATCTTGACGTGCTCGCGGGTGGCGACGGGACCCAGGTAGACGCGTTCGAACATGAAGTCGCGCAGCGCCGACATCGCCGCGCCGACCGCCTGCCCCTGGACGATGTCGCCGGCGAGCGCCGAGTGCTCGACGAGATCGTGCACGAGCCCGTCGATCCGCTTCTCGCCGGTCTCCCCGAGGATCGCGATCGGCTCCGCCGGGAGATCGGCGGGCGCCAGCACCCCGGCGCGGACGGCGTCGTCGATGTCGTGGTTGATGTACGCGACCCGGTCGACGAGCCGCACGATCCTGCCCTCCAGCGTCGCCGGCTGGGTGGCCCGGCCCGAGTGGTTGACGATCCCGTCGCGGACGCTGTGCGTCAGGTTCAGCCCGCGCCCGTCGCGCTCAAGCGAGTCGACCACCCGCAGCGACTGCTCGTAGTGGCGAAAGCCGGTTCCGAATCGCTCCCGCAGGCAGCGGTCGAGCGCCGCCTCGCCGACGTGGCCGAACGGCGGGTGGCCGAGATCGTGCCCGAGTCCGATCGCCTCGGTCAGATCCTCGTTGAGCGCCAGCGCGCGGGCGACCGTGCGGGACACCTGAGTGACCTCGAGCGTGTGCGTCAGACGCGTGCGGTAGTGGTCGCCGGTGGGCGCCACGAACACCTGCGTCTTGTACTTGAGCCGTCGAAACGCCTTGCAGTGCACGATCCGGTCCCGGTCTCGCTGAAACGGCGTCCGCAAACCGCAGTCCGTCTCGGGGGTCGTGCGTACCGCCGGATATGAGCGCACCGCCAGCGGCGACAGCGTCCGTTCCTCGAGTTCGCGGATCCGCGCGGCGTAACGCTCGGCGACCGGGCCGGACGGATGCTGATAGACGGCCATGTCGGATCGGTCGATCATCGCCCATCGATTCTGACAGCGGCTCCGGGCGCGCGAACCGGGTCGCGGCCAGGGCGGACCGCGAACGGCCGTTCAGGCGGACAGCAACGGGCGCAGCCACACATGCGCGTGATGCTCGGCGGTCTCGGAGATCGCCCGCTCCACTTGGCGCAGCGCCCGCTCGCCACCGTCGGGCGCCTGCGCCAGCGAGCTGCCGAGCGCGCCCACCAGGAAGCGATACGCATCCGCGTCGAGGTTGAACGACGCTGCCTCGCACGAGCCGCAGACGACCCCGCCGGCGGCGCCGGAGAAGCCGCGCAGATGCTCGGTCTCGCCGCACACCGCGCAGGCAGCCAGTTGCGGAACGATCCCCGCCGCCAGCAGCAGCTTGAGGCGGAACGCGAGGCCGTTGCCGGGCCGAGCGTGTGCGGCATCGGCGCTCAGCAGCGCCAGCTCGTTGGCCAGCAGCGCAAACACCTCGGGGTGCGGGTCGCCCGTCTCGAACAGCCGCGTGACCGCGTCACAGGCGCGCGCCGCGGCATCGAGCGTGGCGGCATGGTCGCGCAGTCCGGCGTGCGCGGCGACCGTGTCGACCGCGGTCACGGTCATCAGCTCGCTGCGACCCGCGTGCAGCACCACGCGGATCTGAAAGCCCGGCTCCAGGCGCGCGCCGAACCGGCTGCGGGCCCGCCGCGCCCCCTTCGCGATCGCACTCAGGCGACCGTGACCGGGCGTGTACAGGTGCAGGATCCGATCCGCTTCGCCGTAGCGGATCGAACGCAGGACGATCGCGTCGGTCCTCAGTGGGCCGGGCACCGCGTCCGCCTGGCGAGAATCGCCGCACGTCTAGCTATATTTTGTGAAGCGATGAAGCCGGTCACGATGTACACCACCGAGAACTGTCCGTTCTGCTCCAGCGCGAAGTCACTGCTGGCCAAGCGCAAGGTCGAGTACACCGAGATCAATCTCGCACGGGACCCGGACGGCCGCAACGAACTGGTCGAGAAGACCGGGATGATCACGTTCCCGCAGATCGTGATCGACGGCGAGACGCTCGGCGGCTTTCAGGAGCTGCTGGCGGCCGATCGCGCGGGCCGGCTGCCCGAACTGCTCGGCGTCTGAGCCGCCCTGCGCGGCGATCCGAACCGCCGCGTGAGCCGCTCCGCGCGCCGATCCGAACCGCCGCCTGAGATCGTGGGCGGCGCAACCGATCCGCGGCTCCGGCGACACTGTCGGCGATGACTGTCGACGCCGAGCCCCGCGACGGCTTGCGGCCAACCGCCCCGCAGACACGGTCGCAGCGGCGTCCACCACTGGCCTGGGTGGCGCGGCTGAGCCGCGGCCCGGCCGGGCTCGCGGTCGCCGTCGCGATCGTCACCGTGCAGGTGGCGGTCAACTACCGGACCGGGCTGATCTCCGACCTCCGCAGCCTGTACCGAGGCCATCGGCTGTATCGCGACCCGATCCCGTACGTGGACGTGCGGATCGAGTACCCGGTGATGATCGGGCTGTTCATGACCGGCGCGGCCGCCGTCACCCACGGCGTGACGGAGTATCTGCGGGTCTCCAGCCTGGCGCTGTGGGCCTGCGCGGTCGGCACTGTCTGCGCACTGTGGGGCGCGTCACGGCGAGCCGCCTGGTGCATTGCGCTGTCGCCCCTACTGCTCGTGTTCTCGCTGCTGAACTGGGATCTGCTCGCGATCCTGTTGATGGCGGTCGGGTGGCTGGCGTGGACCCGGGACCGCTATGCGTTCGCCGCCGCATGCATGACGCTCGGCGTGTTCACGAAGCTGTACCCGGTCTTCCTGCTGGTGTTCTGCTTCGCGGCGCTGGTCCGCCGCCGGGCCGACGGCGCCGCCGGTAACCGAGATCTGCTCGGGTTCGTGGTCGCCGCGGTGGTCACGACGGCGGTCGTGAATGTGCCGTTCATCGTGCTCGCGTTCCACAATTGGGCGTACTTCTGGACGTTCAACGGCGCGCGCACGGAACACGCCGATCTGCTCAGCTGGCTGGGGCTGCTGCAGCACCACCCGGCCTCGACCGCCAACGCCGTGCTCGCGGGCGTGACCGTCGCTGCCGGCGCGGCCGGCCTGTGCGCGATCTGGCGGCGGGTGTCGCCCGCCCACGTCGCCGCCGTCGTGTTCTTCATCTACATGCTCTTCCAGAAGATCAACTCGCCGCAGTACACGCTGTGGCTGGTGGTATTCGCGGCGATCGACGAGTGGGATCCGTGGACGATCGTGGCGCTGTCGATGGCGGGGCTCGTCGATTACGCCAACGCCGCGATCCACATCGAGATCGTCCGAGACCACTCGAGCCTCAGCTACTGGTACGTCCAGCACTTCTACGACCCCGACCAGGGGCTGCGGCTGGTGACGACGATCGTGACACTGATCGGGACCGTCGCGCGGCGTGACCTCGGCTGGCCGGCACGTCGTGCCGGTTAGTGGCCCACTAGGTCGCTCGGCGTGCGCGCGGCCGCGGCTGGCAATGCTCGCACACGTAGGTGCCGCGCCCGCCGACGACCAGCTTGCGGATCGTCGTGCCGCACCGAACGCATGGCTCACCCTCACGCCGGTGCACGAGGAAGCGGTCCTGGAACGAGCCGTAGGCGCCGTCGAGGTGGCGAAAGTCGTCGATCGTCGCCCCCTTGGACTCGATCCCGCTCTCAAGCGCGTCGTCGATCCCGTGGCGCAGCGCCTCGAACTGCCCGCCGCGCAGCGATCCGGCGGGGCGCAGCGGGTGGATCCGCGCCCGCCACAGCGCCTCATCCGCATAGATATTGCCGACGCCCGCGATCCGGCGCTGATCGAGGATGAACGACTTGATCGGCGCCGTGCGCCCGCGCGTGATCGCCCGCAGGTGCTCGGCGGTGAACTCGGGCGTCATCGGCTCGACCCCGAGGCGAGCGTGCAGGTACTCGTCGCGGGCCGCGACGCCGTGGATCACGTGACCGGTGCCGAACCGCCGCGGGTCACTGTAGACGAGCCGATGGCCGTCGTCGAGCTCGATCCTGACCCGGGCATGGGCCGGCTCGACGTCGGGGTCGAACAGGAACGCGCCGGTCATCCGCAGGTGGGCGAGCAGGAACGTCTCGTCGTCGAGCTCCCAGACGAGGTACTTGCCGCTGCGCCCGACGGTCTGCACCCGGTGCCCGCGCAGCTGATCGGACACCTCGTCCGGCGCCACCGGGCGGGTCCAGCGGGGATCGAGGATCTCGACCCGCTCAAGCGTGCGCCCCTCCAGATGCGGCGCCAGCTGGCGGCGGATCGTCTCGACTTCGGGGAGCTCGGGCACGCCCGTATCTATAGCTCGCTGCCGACCCCAGGCATGTGGCGGATTTGTACGTCTATACCGGACTTTTCCTCCACGCGGGCGCCGAACGCCGGGGGGCGGCCCCCCCCAGCCCCGTTCAGGACGACGGCGGCGGCTCGGCGTGCGGCAGCTGGGCACGCGGGTGCGCGTCGAAGTAGACGTCGCGGAGCCGGTCGGCGGTCAGGTGGGTGTAGATCTGGGTCGTGCCGATGTCGGCGTGGCCGAGCATCTCCTGCAGCGAGCGCAGGTCGCAGCCGCCGGCGAGCAGGTGGGTGGCGAACGTGTGGCGCAGCGTGTGCGGGCTCATCCTGTCGGCGAGCCCCGCCGAGGCGGCATGGCCCTGGACGATCTTGTAGAGGCCCTGGCGTGATAGCGGCCGCCCGCGCAGGTTCAGGAACACGTGCGACTCGTCGCGCAGGCCGATCAGCCGCGGCCGGCCGCGGTCCAGATAGGCCGCCAGCGCCGACACCGCGGAGCGGCCGACCGGCACCAGCCGCTCCTTGGAGCCCTTGCCGAACGCGCGCAGCGTGCCGTCCTCGAGATCGAGCGCCGACAGCTCCAGGCCGATCGCCTCCGAGGCGCGCAGGCCGCAGGCGTACATCGTCTCAAGCAGCGCCCGGTCCCGCAGGGCGGCAACCGCATCGCCGGACGGCTGGGCCAGCAGGCGGTTGACCTCGTCGCGGCTGAGGACCTTCGGCAGGCGACCGCGTGAGCGCGGCGGGCGCAGCTCCGCGGTCGGGTCGTGATCGATGATCTGCTCGCGGCGCAGATGGCGATAGAACGAGCGCAGGCACGCGATCTTGCGCTGCAGGGTCGCGGGCGCGACCGCGGGCCGATCGCCGCCATCCGCCAGCTCGGACACGAACTCGGCCAGATCGGCCGGGCTCACCGCCAGCGGATCGAGGCCCTCCCCGGGTCGGGCGCCGTGGCGGGCGAGGAACGCGCCGAACTGCTGCAGGTCGGACCGATAGGCCTCCAGCGTATTGCGCGACAGACCGCGTTCGAGCTCCAGCGTTCCCAGGAACTCGAGCGTCAGCTCGGTCAGCCGACGCTGCGCGCTGGGTAGCTCAGCGATCGCCATCGTGCCACCTATTCGCCGGTCGCGAGTGCGGCTCCTGCGCCTGCCAGAAACCGTTCAGCGACCGCCCCGGCCGAATGTCGTTGTCAACCTCCCCGTGCGGAGCACTGTGCCGCTAGTAGGTCCCGCGCGCCAGCTCGGCGGCCAGCCATAGCAGCGCGATCAGCGACTTCGCGTCGTGGCACTCGGCGATCGCCTCGCCAAGCCGGTCCCGCGGCCACGGCACGATCTCGATCCGCTCGCCCGCGTCGGGCTGGGCGCCGCCGTCGACCGGCTCCAGGTCCCGGGCGAGGTAGAGCCAGATCCGCTCATCGCTGAAGCCGGCGCTCGAGTAGAAGTCGTTGAGCTCTGACCAGCGGCTCGCGAGCATCCCGATCTCCTCGACCAGCTCGCGCTGGGCGCACTGCAGCGGCGGCTCTCCGGGGACGTCGAGCTTGCCGGCGGGGATCTCCAGCGAGTCGGTCATCCCGGTCACCTCCCGCGGCTGGCGGGTCAACCACACGTGTTCGGCATCGACCGCGAGGATCCCGACCGCCCCGGGATGCCAGACCTTGTCACGGGTGACGACCTCCCCGTCCGGGTAGCGGTAGGTGGCGACGCCGGCGGTGATGATCGCCCCCTGCCATTTGACCTCGGAGCCGACCGGTTCGAATCCGGTCACGGCGTCAGCGCCTCGCCCGTCAACTCCACGGCGGCCTCGTCGACGAGCGCCAGCGCGACCTCGAACATCGTCTCGAGCGCTTGCACCGAGAGCCGCTCGGTCGGCTCGTGGTTGCGCTGCACGCCGTCGGCCAGGCAGATCGAGGCAAACCCCCGCAGCGCGAACGAGTTGACGTCCGAGGCGCCGCCGGACGCGATCTCCTGCGGCTCGAAGCCGCAGTCGCGCAGCGCCCGCTGCGCCACCGCCAGCGGCGGCGCGCCCGGCTTGATCCGGTAGCCGCGGAACATTCGCTCGACGGTCAGATCGAGGTCGCACTCCTGGGCGTCGGCGGCGTCCTGGAGGTGGTCGATCATCTCGGTCGCGACGGTCGCGGCGCGGTCCTCCTCGAGGCTGCGGACCTCGCCGACGACGCGACAGCGCTCGGGGATCACATTGATCGCCGAGCCGCCCTCGATCGTCCCGACGTTCGCGGTCGTCTGCTCGTCGACGCGCCCGAGCCGCATCGCCGCGATCGCGCGCGCCGCCGCGACGATCGCCGAGCGGCCTTCCTGCGGCCTGACCCCGGCGTGCGCCGCGCGGCCGTGCAGATCGCCGATCACGCGATAGTGGGTCGGGGAGGCGACGACGACCTCGCCGATCGCCGTGGCGTGGTCGAACACGTAGCCGAACGAGCTCTCAAGCCGGGCCACGTCGAACGCCCGTGAGCCCAGCAGCGAGATCTCCTCGCAGACCGTGAACAGCAGCTCGACGCCGACCGGTGGCGGCTGCGGCGCCGACGTCAGCCGCCGCGCCAGCTCGATCATGATCGCGACCGCGGACTTGTTGTCGGCGCCGAGAATGCCGTCGTTGGCGTTCTCCCAGCCGCCGTTGACGAGGATCGGATCGACCGGCGCCGCCAGCGGGACGGTGTCGAGATGCGCGCACAGCAGAATCGAGCCGGACTGAGGCCCGCCCGCTCCCGGGATCCGCGTGAACAGGTTTCCGGCGTCCGAGCCCGCCTCAGCACCCGCGTCGTCCTCGGTGACGTCCAGGCCGATGCCTCGCAGCTGCGCGGTGACGAAGTCCGCGCACGCGCGCTCATGCCCGGACGGGCTCTCGATTCGGCACAGCTGGGCGAATGTCTCGTTCAGCCGTTCGCGCTCGGCGCTCGTCGCGCGGGGCACTAGTGGTCGCTCACTACGAGCTGCGCGAGGCCTGGACGCCGACGTGGCCGTTGGACGGCTCGCCGTCCGAGGCGCCGGCGAGCGAGACGCCCGCGTGCTCAAGGGCGGCGCCGACGAACGCGCGGAACAGCGGCGCTGGGCGCTCGGGTCGCGACTTGAACTCAGGGTGATACTGGGAGGCGACGTAGAACGGATGCGCGTCGGCGGACAGCTCGATAGCCTCGACGAGCCGATCGTCGGGAGAGGTGCCCGAGCAGACCAGTCCGGCGGCCTCGAGCCGGCGCCGCAGATGGTTGTTGACCTCGTAGCGGTGGCGGTGGCGCTCATAGACGACCGGCTCGCCGTACAGCGAGCGGATGCGGGTGGCGTCGTGCAGCTTGACCGGATCGGCGCCGAGTCGCATGGTGCCGCCCATGTCGGCGATCTCCTTCTGCTCGGGCAGCAGGTCGATCACCGGAAACGGAGTCTCGAGGTCCATCTCGGTCGAGTTGGCGCCATCCATCCCGGCAACGTGGCGCGCGAACTCTGACACGGCGACGTGCATGCCCAGGCAGATCCCCAGATACGGGATCCGCCGCTCACGGGCGATCTGGGCAGCCCGGATCTTGCCCTCCCAACCGCGGCCGCCGAAGCCCCCAGGAATCAGGATCCCGTCGACTTCGTGCAGCAGTTGCTCGACGTCCGGCTCGGCGACCGTCTCGGAGTCGACCCACTCGAGCTTGACCTTGGAGTCGTGGTGGATGCCGGCGTGCCGCAGTGCCTCGGCCACCGACAGATAGGCGTCCTCGAGCTGGACGTACTTGCCGACGAGCGCGATCCGGACCTCATGGCGGACCTCGCTGGCGCGGCGGATGATCGTCTCCCAACCGCTCAGATCGGGCTCGGGCGCGTCAACGCCGAAGTGCTCGGAGAGGATGAAGCGGTCGACGCCCTGGTCAGAGAACGTCATCGGCACGCGGTAGATGTCGTCGACGTCGTAGCCGGACACGACCGCCTCGATCGGCAGGCTGGCGAACAGCGCGATCTTGGCGCGGATCTCCTCCGACAGCCGGGACTCCGACCGGCAGACGACCATGTCGGGCGCGATCCCGATCCGGCGCAGCTCGTTGACCGAGTGCTGGGTCGGCTTCGTTTTCAGCTCGCCCGCGTGGCCGATGTACGGCACCAGCGTCAGGTGGATGAACATGCAGCGGCGGCGGCCGACGTCGACCGGGAACTGGCGGATCGCCTCCAGGAACGGCAGCGACTCGATGTCGCCGACGGTCCCGCCGACCTCGGTGATCACGAAGTCGACCTCGGAGGAGTCGGCCATCAGCTTGATCCGCTGCTTGATCTCGTTGGTGATGTGCGGCACGACCTGGACGGTCGCGCCGAGATAGTCGCCGCGGCGCTCGCGGCGGATCACGGTGTTGTAGATGCCGCCGGCCGTGACGTTCGAGGCACGGCTGGTGTTGGCGTCGGTGAACCGCTCGTAGTGACCGAGGTCGAGGTCGGTCTCGGCGCCGTCTTCGGTCACGAACACCTCGCCGTGCTGATACGGCGACATCGTGCCGGGATCGACGTTGATGTACGGGTCGAACTTCTGCAACTGCACCGACAGGCCGCGTGCCACCAGCAGTCGTCCGATCGATGCGGCGGCGATGCCCTTGCCCAGCGAGGACACGACCCCGCCAGTGATGAAGATAAACCGCGTTTCGCCGTGAGCCATCGTTCGCCTATCGAGTCTAGACACGGTCCCGGCGGCAACCGCGACGCCACTTCGGAAAATGGCGTACTTGGCCGGTGATCGTGGCCCCGGCCGGAACCACCGGTCGATCAGGCCGCGCGCAACAGCTCGCGGGCATGCTCGGACGCGGCGCTGTCACGCTCGGAGGCACCGAGCATCCGCACCAGCTCGTCGACGACCGCGTCACCGTGCAGCGCGGTGACGGTCGTCACCGCCGGCGTGACCGTCCCGTCCTTGACGATCGTGAAGTGGCGCTGGGCGAGCGCCGCGACCTGCGGCAGATGCGTGATGCAGAGGATCTGACGTCCCGCGGCAAGCGCGCGCAGGTGCTCGCCGACAGCGCGTGCCGTGTGACCGCCGATCCCGGCGTCGATCTCGTCGAACACCAGCAGCGGGGCGCCCGCGCCCGCCGCCGGGTGGGCGGGACCGTATCCGTGCGCGACCGACAGCAACGCCAGCATCACGCGTGACAGCTCGCCGCCGGACGCCGATTCGCGCAGTGGCGCGAGCGGGCCGCCGGCGTTGGGCGCGATCATCATCTCCAGCGCATCGCCGCCGCGGGGCCCGCAGCCGCCGTCCCGCGGGCTCAGCTCGAGCTCGAACCGGGCCCCGTCCATCGCCAGCTCAGCCAGCCGACCGCAGACGGCGGCGGCGAGCTTCGGCGCGGCCTTCGCTCGGGCCTGGGTCAGCCGCCTGGCCAGGCCGTCGAGCCGCTGCACCGCCTGCCGGTGCTCGTCCTCGGAGCGCTCGAGCGCATCGTCGGCGTCGCGCAACTCGACCTGGCGCTCGCGGCAGCGTTGCGCGTGAACCAGCACGTCCTCGATCGTGCCCCCGTGCTTGCGCGCCAGTCGCGACAGTACGGCCAGGCGGTCCTGCACCCGCTCCAGCGCCGCCGGTTCGTCGGACGTCTCGTCCTCGGCCAGGTAGGCGCGCAGCTCGGCGCCGACGTCCGCGGCCTCGTAGCGCAACGTCTCGAGTCGCTGGGCGAGCTCACGCAGCTGGGGATCGAGCGTCGCCGCCTGCTCAACCATCCCCGCGGCAATCGCCAACAGCTCCGCGGCGCCGCCGTCGGCCTCGGGCACGATCAGCTCGGCGGCCGCCGCGGCGGCGCGGACCAGCTGGTCGCGATGCTGGAGCCGATCGCGCTGCGCGGTGAGCGCCTCCTGCTCACCGGCCTCAGGAGCGGCGGCTTCGATCTCGGACAGCTCGAACGCGATCAGGTCAAGCTCGCGATCGCGGGCGCCCGCCTGCTCGCGCAGCGACTCGGCGAGCGCGGCCAACTCCCGCACGCGACCGTGGGCGGCACGAACGTCGGTCACGAGCTGCTGCGCGCCGTCGCCGCAGTAGGCGTCGAGCAGGTCCAGTTGCGAGGAGGAGAGGGTCAACTTGCGATGCTCGTGCTGACCGTAGAACGACAGCATCGCGCCGCCGAGCTCTTGCAGATCGGCCTGCGTGGCGGCGCGACCGCAGACGTAGGCGCGGGTGCGCCCGTCCGGCCACACCCGTCGCGCCAATACGAGTTCCTCGGCGGAATCGGGTACCCGCCCACCCACCCGCCCACCCATCCGCTCGGACGCGCGCAGCTGCGCGGGCAGCTCGAACACCCCCTCGACGTAGGCCTCGGCGGCGCCCGGCCGCACGATCCCGCGACGGGCGCGGCCGCCGAGCAGCAGATCGAGCGCGTGCGCCAGCAGCGTCTTGCCCGCCCCGGTCTCGCCGGTCAGCACGTTCAGGCCGGGACCGAGCCGCAGCTCGGCGCGCTCCATCAGCAGCAGGTTCTCGACGCGAAGCTCATGCAGCATGCGATTCCTTGGTGTACCACCCCGTCCGGCGGCAGCCGGCCACGCCCGCGCACAGCGCCACGTCGAGCGCCGCTACGCGAGCCGGCCGAACTTCTGTCGCAACCGGCTGTAGAACGAGGTGCCGGGAATCTGGGCGAGCGTGCCCTGATCGGCCGTGAACCGGGCCTGCATGCTCTCGCCGGCCTGCAGCAGGCACATCGGCCGACCGTCGACGGTGACCTCGACCGCCTCTTCACGGCTGCGGTTGTCGACCGAGACCTGATCGGCCGGCGCGACCACCAGCGGCCGCGCGGTCAGCGAGTGCGGCGCGATGAACGAGACGACGAACCCCTCCACCCCCCACGCCATCACCGGGCCGCCGTTGGCGAGGTTGTAGCCGGTCGACCCGGCCGGCGTGGCGACGACGAGCCCGTCACAGCGGACGCGGCCGACCTCGTCGGCGCCGACCGAATATCCGAGATCGGCCACGCGGCTGCCCTGCTGGCGGTTGATCGAGACGTCGTTCATCGCCAGCCAGAGGTGGCCGTGGGAATCGGACAGCTCGATCGCGGGCAGCGACAGCATCTCGAAGTCGCCGGTCAGCGCCCGCCGCCAGCCCTCCTCCGCGTTGTCGCGATCGACCGTCGCCAAGAAGCCCATCTCGCCGTAGTTGACGCCGAATACCGGCACACCGGTGCCCGCATAGGTGCGCAGCGCGGTCAGGATCGTGCCGTCGCCGCCGAGCGCAAAGCAGATGTCGACGTCGAGCCCGAGCCCATCGCCGACCGGCGCCGACAGGCTGTCGAGGTTGCCGTGCTTGCCGAGCTCGTCGACGCCGCAGCAGAGCGTGACCCCGGCACGTGCGGTCGCGGTCAGCAGCGATGCGAGCGCCGCCGCGGTCACCTCGGGCCGGCGATGGGTGATCACCGACGCGGTGCGGATCACGGCTCCACCTCGTGCGCCGCGGTGGCGATGCCCGCCTCGTCCAGCGCTCCGGCGCGGCCGGACTCGGCCAGCCACACGAACGTCTCGCGGTTGCCCTTGGGACCGGGCAGGCCCGAGCTCGCGAAGCCGAGCACCGAGGCGCCCAGTGAGCCGGCGGACGCCGCCACCGTTCCCAGCGCCGAGCGGCGCAGCGCCGGGTCACGGACGACGCCGCCCTTGCCGACGCCCGCGCGCCCGACCTCGAACTGCGGCTTGATCATCGCCAGGCAGTCGTGTGTCGGCGCCAGGCAGCCAAGCACCGCAGCGAGCACCTTCGCGACGGAGATGAACGACACGTCGATCACCGCCAGCGACGGCGCATACGGCAGCTGCGAGGGCGCAAGCGCGCGGGCGTTTGCTCGCTCGATCACGGTCACCCGCAGATCTTGGCGCAGTCCCCAGTCCAGCTGCCCGTACGAGACATCCACCGCGATCACATGCGCCGCGCCGCGCTTGAGCAGGCAGTCGGTGAAACCGCCGGTCGAGGCTCCCACGTCCAGGCAGGACCGGCCCTCCACCGCGACGCCGAACGCGTCGATCGCATTGGACAGCTTGACGCCGCCACGTGAGACGAACGGCGGCTGCGCTCGAACGCCGACGATCACATCCTCGTCGACCATCTGTCCCGGCTTCGACGCCCGGGTGCGCTCGGGCCCGAGCATCACCTCACCGGCCAGCACCGACGCGGCCGCGCGCGTACGCGACGGGAACACTCCACGCTCGGACAGCAGGGCATCGAGCCTGACGCGCGGCATCTTGCGTGCACGGCCCGGACGCGCCGGGATCAGCTGTGGGCGACTCCACTGCGCTCGGCGACCGCCGCGAGCACCCGCTCGGCGATCCGCTCAGATGTGAACCCGACCTCTTCGTGCAGCAGCGGCGGCGCACCGTGGGTGACGTAGCGGTCGGGCAGGCCGACGCGCATGAGTCGAGTCCCGCCCGCCCCCCCGCCCGCCCCGCCGAGCGCGATCCCGGCATCCGACAACGTCTCCCACACGGCCGAACCGAAGCCGCCCGCCAGCACGCCCTCCTCGACGGTGACCAACAGCTCGTGCTCGGCGGCCAACTGCGCCGCGAGGCCCGCGTCGATCGGCTTGGCGAAGCGGGCGTCGGCGACCGTGACCGAGATGCCATGCGACGCGAGGATGTCGGCCGCGCCGAGCCCCTTGGCGACGCCGGTGCCATAGCCCAGCAGCGCGACGCGGCGCTCGAAGCCGCCCGCGCCGGCCTCACGCAGGATCTCGCCGGTTCCGATCTGGATCGTCCTCGGCCGGCTCGGCAGCTCCACGCCGCTGCCCGATCCGCGCGGGTAGCGCAGCACGATCGGCCCGGCGTCGTACTTCAGGGCGGTGCGCAACATGTGGACGAGCATCGCCTCGTCACGTGGTGCCATCAGCACGATGTTCGGCAGCGGCCGCAGGTACGCGATGTCGAACACGCCGTGGTGCGTCGGCCCGTCGTCGCCGACCAGTCCGGCGCGATCCATCGCGAACACGACGTTGAGGTTCTGCAGGCAGACGTCGTGGACGATCTGATCGAACGCGCGCTGCAGGAATGTCGAATAGATCGCGGCCACCGGCTTGGCACCTTGCAGCGCCATCCCCGCGGCGAACAGGACCGCCTGCTGCTCGGCGATGCCGACGTCGTAGTAGCGGTCCGGCAGCGCTTTCTGGAGGATGTCGAGGCCGGTGCCGGTATTCATCGCCGCCGTGATCCCGATCACCCGCTTGTCACGCCTCGCCTCGGCGACGAGCGCGTCGCCGAACACCTTCGTGTACGCCGGCGGCGCCGGCTTGGCGCCCGGTACCGGCGCGATCGCCGCGGCGGGGGCGCCGTTGGTGATCGACTTGGGCTTGGCGGCATGCCACTTCTCCATGCCCTCCAGGCCGCCGTCCTCGGCGGGCGCGAACCCCTTGCCCTTGACCGTCGCACAGTGGACGACGACCGGTCGCTCGGCCGCCAGCGCCTCGCGCAGAGCGCGGCGCAGCGCACGCATGTCGTGGCCGTCGATCACGCCCATGTAGGCGAAATCCAGCTCCTCCCACCACAGGCCCGGCGCCCAGAACGCCTTGAGCGACTCCTTGAACTGGGGGCCGAGGCGCTCGAACGCGTTGCCGATCGGAGCGGGCAGCTTCGTCAGGCCGCCCTCGACCTCCTCACGGGCGTGCCACAGCCAGGGGCTCAGCCGCACGCGGTTGAAGTAACGGCTCATCGCGCCGACATTGGGCGCGATCGACATCCCGTTGTCGTTCAGCACGACGACGATCGGCGTGCCCTCGCCACCTGCCTGGTGCACGGCCTCGAACGCGACCCCACCGGTCATCGCGCCGTCGCCGGCGACCGCGACGACGTGGCCGTCCTCGCCAAGGCCCCGCCGCATCGCCTCTTTGATCCCGACCGCGTAGCCGATCGCCGTCGAGGCATGGCCGGCGCCCATGATGTCGTGCTCGGACTCCGGGATCGAGCAGAACGGCGCCAGCCCGCCGTACTGGCGAATCGTGTGCAGCCGGTCGGCGCGACCCGTCAGGATCTTGTGCGGATAGGCCTGGTGGCCGACGTCCCAGAGGATCTTGTCCCGCGGCGAGTCCAGCAGCGAGTGCAGCGCGACCGCAATCTCACAGGAACCGAGGTTGGCACCGAAGTGACCACCGATCTCGCCGACCGTGTCGATGATGTGCTCGCGTACCTCCTGGGCCACCTGCTGCAGCTGCTCATCGGTGAGCCCGTGCAGGTCGGCCGGGCCGTTGATCGTGTCCAGGAGATTCGGCATCAGTAGCTTCGCCTCGCGATGAAATCGGTTATCCGCTCGAGTTCCTCGGCACCCGCGGGCGCCGCCTGGGCGAGCGCCGTCTGGGCCCGTCCGTGGCACTCGTCGGCGAGCCGGCGCGCCCCGTCGAGTCCGAACTCGGTCACGTACGTGCGTTTGCCCAGCCGCTCGTCGGCCCCCTCCTGCTTGCCGAGCTCACGGCTCGAGCCCGTCACGTCGAGGATGTCATCGACGATCTGGAACAGAACCCCGAGCTCTCCGGCGAAGCCCCGGAAGGCCGCGACCTGGGCGTCGTCGCGGCCGGCGTCGAGCAGCAGCACGCACTCGATCGAGGCGCCGATCAGGCGGCCGGTCTTCAGCTCGTGCAGCCGCCGCAGGCCATCAGCGCCGACCGGGGCGGTGCCCGACACGTCGATGTACTGGCCGCCGACCATCCCCTGCACGCCGGTCGCCGACGCCAGCCGCGCCGCGACGGCCACGAGCTTGAGCGGGTCGGCGGACTGGCGCGTCAGCAGCAGCTTGAAGGCCTCGGCGTAGAGCGCATCGCCGGCGAGGATCGCGACGTCCTCGCCGAACACTTTGTGACACGTGAGTCGGCCGCGACGCAGGTCATCGTCGTCCATCGCCGGCAGGTCGTCGTGGATCAGCGAGTAGGTGTGGATCAGCTCCAGGGCCGCCGCCAGCGGCAGCACCGAGTCACGTCCGCGACCGATCGCATCCGCGGTCGCCAGTGCCAGCACCGGACGGATCCGCTTGCCGCCGGCGAGCAGCGAGTAGCGCATCGCCTCCTCCAGGCCGGCGGTTGCGATCTCGTCCGAGAAGCGGACCTGCTCCAGGTACCGCTCCACGTCGTCACGCAGATGCTCCGGGAAGACCGGGCGGGAGGTCGGGGTCAGCGGCAACGTCACGCCGACGGCAGTGGAAGCTGACCGGGTAGGTCTGGAAGCGGCTCCAGCGCCGCGCGGGCTGCCTGATCCACTTGTGCGCTCACTTCCGAGGCGATCCGCGAGCATTCCTCGATCGCCTGCAGCGCCCCGTCGGCGTTCAGTCGACCGGCCCGCATCAGCTCAACGGTCCGACGCAGCGCCGCACTGAGCTCGCTCACGGATTCACTCACATCAGCAAGGTTATCGACCGATGTGGCAGCACTCTGGTTGCTCATCGACGTTCGCCGACCCACAACGCAGCCTCGGAGCTCATCGCAGGCCGTCCAGCGCCTCGTTGACGAGCGCGTCGGCGCGGGCGTTCTGGGCGCGCGGCACCGACCGGATCCGCCAGCTATCGAACCCCTTCAGCGCCTCGATCGCCGCCGCGTGCAGCGGCTGCATCGACGGGTGCTTGACCTTGTAGGCGCCGGTCAGCTGCTTGGCGACGAGCTCGGAGTCGTTGATCAGCTCGATCTCACGGGCGCCGAGCTCCGATGCCTGCTGCACGCCGCGCACCAGCGCCCGGTATTCGGCGACGTTGTTGGTCGCGACCCCGATCCGCTCGCCGAGCTCGTCCACGGTCGTCCCATCGGGCGCTGACAGGACCACGCCGATCGCCGCCGGGCCGGGATTGCCGCGGGAGCCGCCGTCGACGTGGATCACCAGCCGGGAGTGCTCCCCGGCGGTCTCAGCGGCGCTCACACCGCGTCCGGTGGTCGGATTCGCGTGAGCCCACTACCTGCCCAGCACGAGACGGCCGCGGTCGTCGGCGGAAGCGTTGACCTCACGGTCGACCTCCGACAGCTCATCGAGCATGTAGCCCTGGTCCGAGACCCGCACGTGGGGCACCTCGTCGGACAGCTCGACCTGGTAGCGATACCAGCACAGCTCCCAGCAGACGACCAGGTTGACGACCGATGCGGTCGGGTCCTTGGGGTACACCGCGACGTCGGGCAGGCCGAGCGACCGCGCGATGCCGGCGACCGTCTTCGGATGCTCGGAGCCGTTGAACAGGGACACCGCCGCGGCCGTCTTGTTCTCGACGCTGGTCGGGACGGCGCGCACATGGCGCGGCTCGCGCGGACCGGACGCCCGGGCTCCGGGCGCCTCGCGGCCGCTGATGCTGCGCCGCCGCCGGGGCGCCGGACGGCGCTCGGACCCGGGCCGCCCGGCCGCGTCGGGCCATTCCGGCGGCTGCGCCTGGCCCGAGCGCGGCTCGAACTCGTCGAGTTCCTGATCGGCCTCGTCGTCGAACTGATCGGGCTGGAGCTCTCGCCGGCTGCGGAGCCGCCCCAGCAGCGAGCGGCGGGCGTCACCGCGTGAGCCGCTCTCGTCGTAGGCCGGCACGGTGCCCTCGCGTACCCAGCCGGCATGGATCGCCCGTCCGGTGCACAGCTCGCAGACCTCGTGGCGGGTGCCGCCGTGCAGGTAGACCTCGGCTCGTTCGCCGCGCAACAGCGTTCTGCCGCAGATGTCGCACGAGATGTCGACCGCCGAGGTCCTAATTGCCCTGGTACTCACGGAGACGTGAGGCTACTACGGGTTGGCAGCGCGGCGGGCACGGCTGGCCGCGCGCCGGGCTCGACGGGGCCGCGCGTCCGCCCCCGTCGAGCCCGAACGACCGCGCTCAGGCCTTGATCACGGCCTCCTGCCCCGCCCGCGCCTCGTCGACGACCTTGGGAGCCAGGTGGCCCGGAACCTCTTCGTAACGCACGAACTCCATCGTGTACTCGCCCCGGCCGCCCGTGATCGCACGCAGGTCGGGCGCGTAGGAGAGCATCTCCGACATCGGCACCTCAGCCTTGATGTCGGTCATGCCGGCGGCGCCGGGCTCCATCCCCAGCGGCCGTCCGCGACGGGAGTTCAGGTCGCCGATCACGTCGCCGACGGCGTCCTCCGGAGCGTTGATCGTGACCAGCATGATCGGCTCCAGCAGCACCGGCGACGCCTGCTCCAGCGCCTGCTTCATCGCCTGCGAGCCCGCCACCTTGAACGCCATCTCCGAGGAATCGACCGTGTGGTACGAGCCGTCGAACAGCCGAACGCGCACGTCCTTGACCGGATACCCGGCCACGACCCCCGCTTCCATCGCCTCCTGGACGCCCTTCTCGACCGCCGGGATGAACCCGGTCGGGATCACGCCGCCCTTGATCGCGTTGACGAACTCGAAGCCGGTCGGGTGGCTGGGATCGTCGAGCGGCTCGATCTCGATGTGACAGTCGCCGAACTGGCCGCGACCGCCGGACTGCTTCTTGTGGCGGCCGTGAGCCTTCGCGGATCCGCGAATCGTCTCCTGGTACGGCACGCGCGGCGGCTTCAGCGTCACCTCGACGCCAAACCGGGACCGCAGCCGCTCGACGATCACCTCGACGTGCATCTGCGACAGCCCGGCGACGATCTGCTCGCCGGTCTGCGCGTCGCGGTGCAGGTCGATCGTCGGGTCCTCCTCCTGCAGCCGCCGCAGCGCGCTGAACACCTTGTCCTCGTCGCCCTTGGTCCGCGGCTCGATCGCGAACGCCATCACCGGCGCGGGAAGCTTGATCGAGGGCATCGAGATCGGCTCGTCCCGGGACGCGAGCCAGTCGCCGGCGCGGGTCTCCTTGAGCTTGGCGACGGCGCCGATGTCGCCGGGACCGAACTCGTCGACGTGGACGGTCTCCGAGCCGTTGAACACGATCAGTTGCCCGATCCGCTCCTTCGTGTGGCTGCGGGTGTTCAGCGCCTGCGTGTCGTGGTCGATCACCCCCTGGTACACCCGGAACAGGTTGATCCGACCCGCGAACGGGTCGGCGCGGGTCTTGAACACGTAGGCGAACAGTTCCTTGTCGTCGGAGGGCTCGAGCGTGACCTCGCCGACCTCCAGGCCGCCGTGCTTGACCGGCGATGGCAGGTCGTCGACGATCGCGTCCAGCAGCCGGTTGGTGGCGAGGTTGCGTGACGCGATCCCGCATGTGACCGGAAACAGCGAGCCGTGGTTGGTGCCGTCCTTGAGCGCGGCCACGATCTCCTCGTGCGAGATCTCTTCGCCCTCCAGGTAGCGCTCCATCAGCGTGTCGGAGGTCTCCGAGACCTCGTCCATCAGCTTCTCCCGATACTCCTGGGCCCGCTCTATGTGATCGGCGGGGATCTCGATCTCGGAGCAGTTGTCGCGGGTGGCGCCGTCGTAGGCGTATGCCTTCACGTCGACGAGGTCGATCACGCCGGAGACCCCAAGCTCTGAGCCGATCGGGATCTCGGTCGCGACCACGTGCGGGCCGAACGCGGCCTTCAGCGATTCCAACGTGCGGAAGAAGTCGGCCCGCTCGCGATCGAGCATGTTGACAAACACGAGCCGGGCCAGATCGAGCTCGGCGGCCCGCTGCCAGAGCCGGTTGGTATGGACCTCGACGCCCATCACGGCGTCGACGACGAACACGGCTGACTCGCAGACCCGGAGTGCGCCCAGCGCGTCGGCGATGAAGCTGGGGTCACCCGGGGTATCGAGCAGGTTGACCTTGCGGTCGAGCCACGCGAACGACGACAGGGCCAGCGAGATCGACATCTGGCGGGCCTGCTCGTCTGAGTCGGAATCGGACACGGTCGTGCCGTCGACGATCGTGCCGAGCCGGTTGGTCACCCCGGCCTGAAACAGGATTGCCTCGTGCAACGACGTCTTGCCGGTGCCGCGGTGGCCGACGAGGGCCACGTTGCGGATCCGATCCGCGGCCTTGTGCATGCTCAGCTCCTCTCACTCGGGTGAGCGTCCTCGGACGCGTCGGTGGCGAGGAGCGCTCGAACGCAAAGGCCGACCTTACCGCCCCGGGGCATCTTGCGGGGGCGGCGGGCCGGCCGCCGTCTTTTAGTCGAGCTCTGAGCCGAGCTTGGAGCGCAGTCGCAGCACCGCCTTGGTGTGCAGCTGCGAGACACGAGATTCGGTCACGCCAAGCACCTCGCCGATCTCCCGTAAGGTAAGGTTCTCGTAGTAGTAAAGTGCTATGACGAGCTTTTCTCGCTCTGGGAGCGCCGCGATCGCATCCGACACCCGATCGCGCAGCTCGGACTCATCGACCACCATCTGTGGGTCGGGCGCGGCCCGGTCGGGCAGCGTGTCCAGCAGCGACACCTGGTCGCCGCCTCCGTCGGTCCCGCTCCACAACTCGTCGAGCGCGACGATCGTCGAGTTGGCGATCTTCAGCAGCTGTTCTTGGAATTCCGGGATCGTCGCTCCCAGCTCGGCTGCCATCTCCTCGTCGGTCGGCGCGCGTTGCAGCCGTGACTCGAGCCTGATGTTGGCCCGCTCGATCTCGCGGGCACGGGCCCGCACCGACCGCGGCGCCCAGTCGAGCGTTCGCAACTCGTCGATGATCGCTCCGCGGATCCGCGTCATCGCGTAGGTCTCGAACTTCGTCTCACGACTCGGATCGAACCGCTCGATCGCCGAGATCAGACCGCCTAGGCCGTAGGAGATCAGGTCGGCCTCCTCGACATGCGCGGGCAGGCTGGCGCCCAGCTTGCCCGCCATGTACTTCACCAACGGCGAGTACGCCACAACGAGCCGCTCACGTGCGCGAGCTTCACCGTTGGTCTTGTAGCGCCTCCACAGATCGTGGAGCTCTACCGATTTGACGTTCGTGTCCAGACCTACCCCCATCCGACTACGCCCGGGGATGCGAACCGACGTATACGGCGCGCAGCCGATCTCGTTGCACCCGAGTGTAGACCTGCGTGGTGGAGATGCTGGTATGGCCCAGCAACTCCTGGATCGCCCGCAGGTCGGCGCCGCCCTCCAGCAGGTGCGTCGCGAACGAGTGCCTGAGCGCGTGCGGGTGCGCGTCGGCCAGCGCGGGCGACTCGCGGGCCGCCAGCCGGGCCCACAGGCGCAGCCGCCGCCGCACGTCGGAGGTTCCGAGCCGCCGCCCGGACTTCGAGACGAACAACGCGGTCTCGTCGTCGTCGCGAAGCTCAGGGTCCGCCACGCGGCGCAGCGCCGGCCGGCCGGCCGCCAGGTACCGCCCGACGGCGCCCAGCGCGTGCTCGCCGGCGGGCACGATCCGGGTCTTGTCACCCTTGCCGTGGACGCGGACCACCTCCTCGTCGAAGCCGATCGAGTCGCAGTCGAGCGTGATCAGCTCCTCGGCGCGCAAGCCCGACGCGTAGGCGAGCTCGAACAGCGCACGGTCGCGCAGCGCCAGCGGCGTGGTCGCGGGGATCCGGTCCAGCAGGGCCGCGACCTCGTCGGGCTTGAGCACACGGGGGAGTCGCTGCGGGCGCTTCGGGGCCGACAGCAGCTCGGCGGGATTGTCGCCGCGCGCGCCGCGCGTCACCAGCACCGCCAGCAGGCCCCGCAACGACGCGAGCTTACGGGCGACCGTGGTCGGCGCCTGACCGCGCTGGGAGAGCGTCGCGACGTAGCGACGCAGCGAGCGGACATCGACCCGCTCGGGCGCCAGCCCGGCGGCGGACGCCCAACGGGCGAACTGGATGCAGTCACCGGCGTACGCGGTCCGCGTCTTGGCCGCGACCGCCCGCCGGCGTAGGTCTGCGTCGAATTGATCAAGCGCCGCCTGCCATGCAGGCGTGATCCGCTCCACGTCGGCCGGGGTCACGGTTCGACTATTCGCGGTACGCGTTCGCGGACCTGCCCGGGACGGAACCCGGTCTGAGTCATTCGCGGCGGCGACCACCGCTGCGGCCCGCCCCTCGCTCAGGTGCTGACGTCGACCAGCGCGCCGATCGGCGTGTACGGGTAGACCGCGGCGGCCGCTGAAAGTGGCATCTCGACGCAGCCGTCTGACTGCGGGAACCCATAGGAGCCCCGGTCGTAGTAGTGCAGCGCGTCGCCGCCGTTGAAGTAGCTGACCCACAGGATCCCGGGATCGACATACGTGGAGCCGTCGGGGTTGGTGCCCGACATCGTCACCGACGGCGCGTGCTCGAACACCGGATAGGTGCCCGTCGCGGTGCCGCCGGCGGCCGCCGTGCCGGTGTTCGCCGGCGTTTCGACCACATCGTGGCCGCTGTGCCACACCGTCACCGACTCGTCGACGTCGGCCTCATGGACCATCACGAACGTGTAGCCGAAGTTGCTCGTCTGCTTGTGGACGAGAGCGTTGATCAGCGCCTTCCAGACCGCCGGTCCGAGCACGCCGTCGGCCGTCATGTCGTGGTCTGACTCGAACATCATGATCGCGCCCTGGGTGACGACGCCGGCCTGGCCGGGCTGCCACTGCGCGATCAGCTGCTCAGGCGTGTTCGGGTAGCGCCACCGGAACTTGCCCTTCGGCGTGTTGACGGCAGCGTTCTCCTGGTCCGACACCGTGGTGCCGGGACCCTTGCCGGAGTACTTGAAGTGGACGGGCAGGTAGCCGAGCTGCGCAAGGATCTGCTGGGCACGCGTGACCGTCCCGCTCGGGACCGTCCAACTGCCTGACGTCGCCGTACCCGACTGGCCGCCGACGAGCCGGATGCCGTTGGGCATCGTGATCTGGACGTGCGCGTCGAGCCCGTAGCCGTAGCCGCTGGGGATGAACTCGATGCGGTGGCTGGAGATCTGCTTCCAGCTGCCCGTGGTGGTGGGCGTCACCGTCGGCCGACGCGAACCGAGCACCTTCGAGACCGGCTTGGAGAAGCTCAGCGTGATCGGCGTCGTCGGGTTGATCGTCTTGCCGGGCTTCGGGTAGGCGACCGCGGTGGCGTGGCTACCACCCGGGAAATAGTTGACCTGCGCCGTCGAGGAGCTCTCCCACTTGTGGATCTGCGCGGCGACGTACAGGGTCCCGGCCGACCCGCTGTGCGGCAACGTGACCGACGTGCTCGGCGAGCTCAGTACCTTGCGCGTCAGCTGCTTGGGCGAGGTGCCGTACTCATAGGCCGCGACCGGCGTCTTGAAGCGCAGCTTCAGCGGCGAGCCCTTGTGCAACGTGATGTAGTGCGTGCGTGTCGACGCGGTCGGCGCCGTGTACTTGAGCGTCAGCGTCTGGCTCTTCCCGGCCAGCCACGAGATCCATCCCGGCCGCTTGATGACGACCCGAACCGTCAGCGTCTCGCCGGCCGGTATCGGCCGCCTGGCGACGATCTCCGGATCGCCAACGACCTTGACCGGCACGAGCTTCTGCTCACGTCCGCCGATCACCGAGACCGAGACGATCTTGCCGCCCCCGAGCGGCATCCCGACCTTCGCGATGCCGTTGGCGTCGGCCTCGAGGCTGGCCTTGGCCGAGACGAACACGAGCGCCAGCACTCCCAGTATGGCGACGAGGACGAGCAGCAGACCGATCGGCAGCATCCACCGGCGGCGACGCTTGGCGCCCCCGCGATTGATCGTCGCCCCGGACAACGGCGCCTGGAAACGGCGCGGCTCCGATGGCGGCTTCAGAGGAGAGAAGGTCGCCACGTCGCCGACGATGGTAGCGAGGACGCGGATATCCGCGACTCACTAACCGTTAGCGCTTCCTTAATGCAAGCGGTCTTGCAGACGGTGCAAGCGGTCCTGCAGACGGCCCGGAGTGACCCGGATCTTGCCCTCAGCCGGGCACGCGGCAAGGTGGCGCGCCATTCGTTGACGATCGCTCGTCAACCCTCACCGTCGCAGCGTCGATCAGCCGGCAGCGTCGATCCGCGGCGTCGCGTCGGCGCTCGCGCCGTCGTTGCCCGGCTTGCCGGCGCCGCGGGCCGCATCGCGGATTCGGGCCCGCTCCCACTGCGACAGCCGCCACAGATCGCGCTTGACGCGGACCGGGTCCAGCTGACGGCCCGGTAGGTGCATGTTGGCGGTTGAGATCAGCCGCTGCTCGTCACCGGTCAGCGCCATCCACTTGGCCAGCACGTCGTCGGAGTCCGGCAGTCGCGCGCTGCCGTACGGGCGCGTCTCATCCGGGAACGTCACGCAGTACTCGTTCAGCAGCCGGTGCGTTTGCGCCAGGTAGGCGACGATCGCCCGGTGCGGGTAGATCAGGTAGGCGTAGGCGGCGCCGCCGGTGTCGCCGGCGTTGGCCGGTCCCGCCGACACGCCGCCCCAGACCCGGATGAACCCGAGGTCCCGGTACATCGCCCACTCCTCGTCGTTGACGCACGACTTCAGCAGCATCCGCGCCCGTTGCTCGGCGCGGCGTTCGCGGCCGGGGTCATACGCGATGCCCTGCACCGGCGCCCGGCGCGCTTTGTGGCGCTCCCACAGTTCGCCGGCGCGCGGGATCAGCTCCTCCGACAGCAGTGCGACCACGACCAGCGCGGCAACCAGGAGCGCCAGCAGCACCGTGCGACCCGCTAACGCCCGCCCGCCGCGCGCGGAAAGAAGATCACCCGGTCGGCGTCACGCGGGATCTCCTGGAACGTCTTGACCATCTGCGCCTCGCGACGGCCGCTGCGGTCGGTCTGCGGCACCGCAGCCCACAGCCCCACTTCCAGCTGGCGACGGAACTCCTCGATCAGCCGCAGCTCGTCGTCGGCGATCTCCACATCGCCCTCGGCGATCAACACCTCGCCGTGGCCCGGCTTCATCCTGAGGAACCGCACCGGCTTCATTATGTCAGTTTTAGGATGGACACTGGGCCGGGTCCGCGCCCGATCTGGCGCAGCCCGTCGCGGACCGCCTCGGCCGCCGCCCGCTTTGCCGCCCTCGCCGCGCTCAGCGGATCGTCGCCATGCGCGAGCCGGGCCGCGAGCACCGACGAGTGCGTGCATCCTGAGCCGTGCGATGCGTCGGCGGCGTAGCGCTCGCCGGGGATCTCCACCACCCGCTCACCGTCGTCGTAGACATCGGTGGGTTGGGCTCGGTGACCGCCGGTGACGACCACGATCCGCGGCCCGAGCGCACGGACGTCACGCGCGAGCCGCGCCGGGTCGGCGCGCTCGTCGCCGTCGGTCAACGCCCGTGCCTCGGCCAGGTTCGGGGTAGCGACCGTCGCGAGCGGCAGGATCCGCCTGATCAACGCGTTCCGCGCGCCCGGTGCCAACAGCGTCGCGCCGGTCTCGGAGACCATCACGGGGTCGACCACGATCGGCAGCCCGGGGTTGCCGGCCCGCAGTTCCGCGAGCGCCGTGGCGACGGCATCGATCGTCTCGGTGCAACCGAGCATCCCGACCTTGACCGCATCGACGCCGATGTCGCGCGCGACCGACCGCACCTGGGCGATGATCAGCTCCGGTGAGATCGCCTCGATCGCGTCGACGCCGACCGTGTTCTGGGCGGTGATCGCGGTGATCGCGGTCATCCCGTGCACCCGGCAGGCCGCGAACGCCTTCAGGTCGGCCTGGATGCCGGCGCCGCCACCGGAATCGGAGCCCGCGATCGACAGCACCCGCGGGATCTCGTCGTTGCCTCGCATCGCTCGGCGAGGCTACTGGTCGCCCCGGGGGGCCACGCCCGCTGATCGCGCGGCCACGCCCGACGACCGGGGCCACGCCCGCTGATCGTGCAGCCACGCCCGACCACCGGGGCCACGCCCGCTGATCGCGCGGCCACGCCCGACGACCGGGGCCACGCCCGCTGATCGTGCAGCCACGCCCGACCACCGGGGCCACGCCCGACCACCACAGGGCCCACGCCCGGCTCACCACGGGGGTGATGCATCCTGGTATCGCATATGGCAACTTAAACGCAGCACCCCCAGTGGCCGGCGTCCGAGGCGGCCGCGTCAGCGCGAACGTGGCGCGGTAACAGTCAGCCGGCCACCCGGCGACCGCCTGACGAGCCCGGCGAGCTCGAGCGCGGCGACCGCCTCGAGCCCTTGGACCGGCTCGAGGCCGGCACGGACGAACGCCGCCTGGCCCTCATGGCCCTCGTCGAGCGCGTCGAGCAGGGCCGCGTCGGTCGGCTCGAGCCAGGTGCGGCGCGCATCGGCGACCGAGCGCTCGCCGGGCCCGTACAGCAGGTCGAGCACGTCCTGGGCGTCGGTGATCACCTCCGCGCCGTCGCGCATCAGCCTGTGTGGCCCGCCCGACAGCGGCGAGCTCACCTGACCGGGCACGGCGCCGACGTGGCGTCCGAGCTGCGCCGCATGACCAGCGGTCACCAGCGCGCCTGAGCTCGATCGCGCCTGGATCACGACGGTGATCGCGCTCAGCGCGGCGATGATCCGGTTGCGGGCCGGGAACATCCAGCGCCGGGGCCTGACACCGGGCGGCAGCTCGGACACGACGAGCCCGGCGTCACGGATCCGGGTGTACAGGCGGCGGTGGCTGGCCGGGTACGGGTGGTCAGCGCCGCCGGGGAGCACCGCGAGCGTGGCGCCGATTTCGCCCCGGGCCCCCGGCGGCGCGCCGGCGGCTGCCTGCGCCGGCCGACTGGCCGCCTGCAGCGCGCCGGCGTGCGCCGCGCCGTCGATTCCGAGCGCCATGCCGCTGACGATCGTCAGGCCGGCGCCGGCCAGCTCGGACGCCAGCGACCGCGCCGTCTCGATCCCGTAGGACGACGCGCGCCGCGCCCCGACGATCGCGACGGCCGGTTCGGCCGCCAGCGACGCGAGCCGCCGCGGCGGGCCGCTGACGTACAGCGCGGCCGGCGGCGCCCGCAGCCCGAGCAGCTCGGGCGGATAGTCGCGCGAGCATCGGCAGACGACCTCGAGCCCGGCGGCGGCGACCCGGGCACGCTGCGCGTCGGCATCGAACGCCGCCAACCCGCGGCGCAGCTCGTCCGCGCGCCGGCCCGCGACCGCGTCGACGAGCGCCTCATCGGGGCACGCCAGCAGGTCGTCGATCCGCCCCCGCTCGGTCTCCAGATGGCCGCTCAGCAGCTCCAGCGCCAGCCCGCGGCGCAAGCAGCGGTCGCAGGCGCTCACGCGGACATCAGCAGCTCCGATGCCGACCGTTGTCGCAGGCTCAGCGCCAGCAGCACGTCGGACCGCCGGACGCGCTCGCGGCCGTCGAGGTCGGCGATCGTCTGCGCCACCCGGACGACGCGATGGCGGCCCCGCGCGCTCAGCGCCCCGGTCTCGTAGGCACGGCCGAGCTGCGCCAACCCGTCCTCGTCGCAGCGCACCGAGCGCTGCGCGGTGCGGGCGTCCATCTCGCCGTTGCATCGCGCGCCGCTTGCGCGCAGGCGCCGACGCTGTCGCTGACGCGCCTCGCTCACCCGTGTCAATACCTGCTCCGAGCTCGTCCGCGCCGGCGCGCGCAGCTCGGAGTCCTGCGGCCGGCGAACGTCGACGAGCAGGTCGATCCGGTCCAGCAGCGGACCGCTCAGCCGCCGCCGGTGACGGCGGAGATCGAGCTCACCGCAGCTGCAGCGATCGCCGACGCCCGCGTATCCGCACGGGCACGGGTTGGTCGCAGCGACCAGCATGAACCGCGTCGGGAACAGCAGCGAGCGCTGTCCGCGGACGATCACGACGCTGCCGTCCTCCAACGGCTGGCGCAACGAGTCCAGGGCGGGGCGCTGGAACTCCGATAGCTCATCCAGGAACAGCACGCCATGATGCGCGAGCGTCGCTTCACCCGGGCGCGGCGGCGAACCGCCGCCGGCCAGTCCGGACGGCGAGATCGTGTGATGGGGGGCGCGAAACGGCCGCGCGGTGATCAGCCCCCCGGCATGCAGCCCGGCGACGCTGTGCAACCGCGTGACCTCGATCGCGTCGGCGCGGCTCAGCGTCGGCAGGATCGAGGGGAGCCGCCGGGCAAGCATCGTCTTGCCGGTGCCGGGGGCGCCCTCCATCAGCAGGTTGTGCCCGCCGGCGGCCGCGATCTCCAGCGCCAGCAGCGGAATCTCGTGCCCGCGGACGTCGGACAGATCCGGCGGCGCGGTCGGCGGGCTGCCTCCGGTCCGCTGATCGGGCATCGCCGGGACCGGCTGACCGCGCAGCACGCCGGCCGCCTCGGTCAGACTGCGCACCGGCACGATCTCCAGTCCGCCGACGAGCGCTGCCTCACGAGCCCGCTGGCGCGGCACGAACAGTTGCGTACAGCCGGCCCGCCGGGCGCCCTCGGCGACCGCCAGCACGCCCGGCGAGTCGCGCAACTCGCCGCCGAGCGACAGCTCGCCGAACACCGCGATCCCCCGCAGCGCCGCCGCCGGAACCTGCTCCGAGGCCGCCAGCAGCGCCAGCGCGATCGCCGCGTCGAAACCCGGGCCGGCTTTGCGCAGCGACGCCGGTGCCAGGTTGGCGGTGATCCGGCGATCGAGGAACTTGAAGCCCGAGTTGAGGACCGCGGCGTGGATCCGGTCACGGGACTCGCGCACGGCGGTGTCTCCGAGCCCGACGATCGTGAACGACGGCAGACCGCTGCGGATGTCGACCTCGACCCACACCTGCCGTGGTGTAACGCCGTCGATCGCGAACGTGATGACCCGGGCGAGCATCCCTCACCAGGCTACGCCTCAAGCCGTCAAAAGTGGCGCCCTGGTCGTCGCGGAAATGTGCCAATTGCAGGGTTAATTGGAACACAATCGCGACGACTTCAGACCCTGTTGTGACGCGATCGGCCGTAACGTGGAGGCATGGACAAGCGTCTCACCCAGACCCGCACAGGACCCCCGCAACCCGACCCGCGCAAGCGGCTCGGCGCGCTCGGCGAGCAACTTGCGGCAGAACATCTGGCGCGGCTCGGCTACCGGATCGTCGGGCGCAACTACCGCACCCGCTGGGGCGAGCTCGACCTGATCGCGCACAACGGCCGGCTGCTGGCGTTCGTCGAGGTCAAGACGCGCCGGGCCTCCGGCGGCGCCGGCTCGCCGTTCGACGCCGTCGACCGCCGCAAGCAGGCTCAGGTCCGCCGGATCGCGGCCGGCTGGCTGACCGAGGTGTCCGACCGGCCCCGCGCCGACGATCTCCGCTTCGACGTGATCGGTGTGACCGTCGACGGCGCCGGGCGGCTGATCGAGCTCGAGCACCGCGAGGGGGTGTTCTAGAGCGAAGGGCGCGCCGGCGGACGGCGGAGTGGGACGAACGTCAAAGAATGGTGGACAAATCTCACAATCGCCCGCGTCACCCGCCGCTGTCAACCGCGACTGCGCACTGCGACGGCGCCCCCGGCGGGCGACGTGGGAGGCCGCCCGCGGGTTGGCGACCTCCCGGTGCAGAGCGTGGGAGGCCGCCCGTCGGTTAGCGACCTCCCGGTGCAGAGCGCCCCCCCGCGCGCTCCACACCCGTGTAACGGATCAGGCGAGCTCGAGTTGCTGATAAGCGGTCGACTGAAACGACATCCGATGCAGCGGCGAGACGCCGAGGCGCTCGATCGCCTGGCGGTGCTCCGGGGTCGAGTAGCCGACGTGCTGGGCGAACTCCCAGCCGGGATGACGGGCATCGGCGCGGCGCATGTAACGGTCGCGGGTCTCCTTGGCGAGGACCGACGCGGCCGCGATCGCGGCACTCTTGGCGTCGCCGCCGACGACCGCCCGCTGATCGTGGCCGAGGTCGCCGACGGGGAAACCGTCTGACAGGCAGATGCAGCCGGGCACGGCGACGCGGGCGAGCGCGTCGCGCAGTGCCTGCAGGTTGGTCCGATGCAGGCCACGGGCGTCGATCCCCGGAGCGCACCGCGAGACGATGCAGGCGCGGGCGGCGATCTCCATGATCACCGGGTAGAGCTTGGCCCGCGCCTCCGCCGTCTGCTGCTTTGAATCGTTGAGCACGCCGAGCGCCCGCGCCTGGGCGGGTCCGATCCGCTCCAGGTCGAGCAGCACCGCCGCCGCCACCAGCGGCCCGGCCAGGCATCCTCGCCCGGCCTCGTCGGCTCCGGCGACAAACCGGACGCCGAGCCCGCGATCGAAGCTCAGCAATTTGCGCCCGGGCCGTGCGGCACGGCGCTTGCCCGTGGCCGGGCGCCCGGCCGGGCGCCGGCCGTCGCTCCCGCGCTCCTCCTCGGCGATCGCCGGATCAGGCGGTGGCACGCCGTCGTCGCTAGAGGGTTCCGATCCGGTCGGGAGGCCAGTAGGTGAAGAACGCCTCGCCGATGATCCACTTCTGCGGGACGGGTCCCCAGAAACGACTGTCGTCTGAGAAGCCACGGTTGTCCCCCATCATGTAGTACTCACCGGGCGGAACGACGATCGTTTTGGGGAAATTGCAGTCTCCGCCGGGTTGACAGGGCGCGATGTAGGAGTCCTTCTCCCGCACGCCGTTGCGGTAGACGTGTCCGTTGATGATCTTCAGATGGTCGCCCGGGACGCCGACCACACGCTTGATGAACGTCTGGGACGACTCCTGCGCGGTCGGCTTGTCGCACGCCTGCGCGTGGCCGGCGCCCTGGGCGCTGTTGCCGCAGACCGGCTCGGCCGGATCGGCCCCCGCCGGGGGGTGAAAGACGACGATGTCGCCGACGCCGGGGTGCCTCGAAAGCCGATAGGCAAGGATCCGCTGATCGATGTGCAGCGTCGGCTCCATCGAGCCCGACGGGATCCGGTACGGCTTGACGACAAATGCCTGGATCAGAAACGCCAGGCCGACAGCGACCGCGACCGTCGCGATCAGTTCGATCAGCGAGTACAGCGGCGACTTCTGCTTCTTGGACGTTCCGGATGCCATCAGCGCCTCGCCACCGTCACAGGGTGCCGACGCGGTCGGGCGGCCAGTAGGTCAAGAACGCCTCACCGATCATCCACGAGCGGCGGACCGGCCCCCAGAAACGGCTGTCGAGCGAGTCGGGACGATTGTCGCCCATCATGTAGTAGTCGCCCCGGGGCACCGTGAACGTCTTGGGAAACCAGCATTCGCCGCCGCCGTGGCACGGGATCGTGTAGCTGTCGCGCTCACGTACGCCGTTGCGATAGACGTGGCCGTTGCGGATCGAGAGCCGGTCGCCGGGCAGCCCGACCACTCGCTTGACGTAGGTCTGACCCGACTCGCGGTTGCCGACGACGTCACAGGCCTCCGGGTCATTGCGGCCAGAGCTGGTCAGCCCCTCGCTCCCGTCCGCGCACGTCTCGGACACGGGCGGATGGAAGACCCACACCTGGCCGAGCTTCGGCCCGGAGATGTCGTCACCGATCCGGTCGACGAGGATCCGCTGGCCGATGTGCAGCGTCGGCTCCATCGATGCTGAGGGGATCTCGTATGGCTTCACGACGAACGCTTGAATCGCCAATGCCAGGCCCAACGCGACCGCGACGATCAAGACCAGCTCCGCCACCGTGCGCGGTAGCGACTTGCGGGTCTTGGTCACACCTAGTCGCCGTCTGCGGCGTCCGGTCCGGCCTGCTCAGCAGCCGGAACGGCGGCAGCGCCGGTTGCGGTCGGCGCCGCGTCCGGGACCTCCTGGGCGGTCTCCTCAGCCGTCGCGCCCTCGGCGTCGACCGGCTCGTCGGTGTACAGCAACTCGCGCTCGACCGCGATCTCGGGTCCGGCTGAGCGGCGCTCGCGGACGCGGGCGCGCTTGCCGACCCGGCCCCGCAGGTAGTACAGCTTGGCGCGCCGCACGTCGCCGCGGGCCGACACCTCGATCCGCTCGATCTTTGGCGAGTGCAGCGGGAACGTCCGCTCCACGCCGACCCCGAAGGACTGCTTGCGGACGGTGAACGTCTCGCGGGCGCCATGGCCCTGACGCTTGATCACGACGCCCTCGAACACCTGGGTCCGGCGGCGCGTGCCCTCGATCACCTGAAAGTGAACGCGCAGCCGGTCGCCGGCGTCGAACTCCGGCACCCGGCGCAGCTGAGTGCGCTCCAAGCTGTCGATAACTGTGCTCATCGCAAAAAGGAAACTCCGCTTGTCACATGGATAGGGACTTACCCACCCGAGCCGCCCACCCATGCGCGCGCAACCCGCTCACCGGGGCGCGCCGCGTCACCGCGTCGGCCACCCCGTGCGGCGGCCTATGGTAGCGGGTCGTCGTCGGCGCTATGCACGTCCGGCGCCGCGGCCGGCGAGGCGTCGGCCCGGGCCCGGGCCCGGCTCTGGGCCAAGCGCCACTCGGCGATCCGGCGGTGGTGGCCGGACAGCAGCACCTCCGGCACCTCCCAGCCCCGGTAGGACGCCGGGCGCGTGTAGTGCGGGTACTCCGGGCCGCCCTCGAGCGCGGCACTGAACGATTCCTCCAGCGCCGAGTCGCCGTGTCCGAGCGCTCCGGGCTGCTTGCGCAGCACCGCGTCGCAGACGACCATCGCCGGCAGCTCACCGCCGGCCAGCACATAGCGACCGATCGAGACGCGATCGGTCGCGAAGCGCTCGAGGATCCGCTCGTCGAACCCCTCGTAGCGACCGCACAACAGCGTCAACGCCGGCTCGGACGCGAGCTCGTCGACGAGCGGATCGTCGAGCAGGCGACCGCTTGGATCCAGCGCGATCACTCTGCGCCGCGCGCGCAGCGCGACCGGATCCTCGCCGTAGTGGGCGCGCAGGGCCGCCTCGACGACATCGACCCGCAGCACCATCCCGGCGCCACCGCCGAACGGGGTGTCGTCGACCTGGCCGCCGCTCAGCGGCGTGTGGGTGCGGTAGTCGACGAACCCAAGCTCGTTACCGAGCGCAACCGCGTTGGTGACGTGGCGTTGTGATGCGAACCATCCAAACGCCTGAGGAAACAGGGTGAACACGTCGATCTGCATCTACGAACCGCTCCACGTGATCGCGGCCACCACCATTAGCCGTCCTCGCCGAGGAACCGCAGGTCGACGTCGATCACGCGCCGCTCGATGTCGACGCTGCGTACGGCGTCGCGGACGAGCGGCACGAGCAGCGGCGGCGCGGCCGCGGCGCGCGCGTCGCCGTCCTCGGGTGCGCGGCGCACCTCGAGCACCTCGCACGACGGCAGCGCCAGCAGCGCCGAGACGACGCCGACCGGCCGCTCGCCGTCGCACACGGCGCAGCCCTCGAGGTCCTGGGCCCACCACTCGTCGGGCTCGAGCTCGGCAACGTCGGCGCGCGCCACCATCAGCTCGGTCCCGGTCAGCGCCTCGGCGTCCTCGCGCCGCTCGCACCCTTCCAGGCGCATGATCGGCCGCGCCGAATGCCCGGCCAGCCGTGTCACCCGCCGTACCGATCCGCCGACCCTGACCTCGGAGCCGATCCGCACGCCGGCGAGCACCGACTCGGCGACCCGGCCGAGGTGAAAGCTGCCGTCGAGCCCGTGCGCGCGCCCCACGGTTCCGGCCCGCAGCCACTCGGGGCCGGCGCCCGGGGTCACCCGTCGACGATGTCGACGAACACGCGCCGGCGATCCTTGACGCCGGCCACCTTGATCACGGTACGCAGCGCCCCGGCGGTCCGGCCGCCGCGCCCGATCACCGAGCCGTAGTCGTCGTCGTGGACCGAGAGCTCGAGCACGACCGAACCGTCGTCCTCGATCAGCTCGGTCACGCGAACCGAGTCCGGGTGCTCGACGAGCCCCCGGGCCAGGAAGTCCAGCAGCTCGCGCACCGGCGCTCCCGGATCAGGAAATGTTCTGCGTGCGCAGCAGCTTGCGCACGCTGTCGGACGGCTGCGCGCCGCGGGCCAGCCAGTCGCGGATCCGCTCCTCGTCGAGCACGATCGTCGACGGGTCCGTCTGCGCGTTGTAATGGCCGACGGTTTCGATCACCCGACCGTCGCGCTTGGAGCGCTGGTCGGCGACGACCACGCGCCAGATGGGGTTCTTTCGCCCGCCGATGCGGGTCAATCTGAGTCTGACTGACATATGCGAGCGATCAGGTTAGCGTGCGCGCTCAACGGCCGCCCTGGCGCATCAGCGCGCCGAGGTCCGGCATCTTGCCCTGCGCCACCTGTCGCATCACCTTGCGCGACTGTTCGAACTGCTTGATCAACTGCTTGACGGCCTGCACGTTGGTGCCCGACCCCTTCGCAATTCGCAGTCGCCGCGAGCCCTTGATCAGCTCCGGATGCCGGCGCTCCTGGGGCGTCATCGACAGGATGATCGACTGCAGCCGGTCGAAGTCACGCTCGTCGATGTTGACGTTGCGCAGTTCCGCGCCGATGCCCGGGATCATGCCCAGAAGCGACTTCAGCGGGCCCAGCCGCCGGATCTGGCGCATCTGGTCGAGGAAATCGTCGAGATCGAACTCGGACTTGCGCAGCTTGCGCTCCAGCTCGGCGGCCTGCGTCTCGTCGTAGCCGGACTGTGCCTTCTCGATCAGGGTCATCACATCGCCCATTCCGAGGATCCGCTGCGCCATCCGGTCGGGGTAGAAGCGCTCGAACTGATCGAGCTTCTCGCCGGTGGAGGCGAACAGGATCGGCTTGCCGGTGACCGCCTTGACCGACAGCGCGGCGCCGCCACGGGCATCGCCGTCGAGCTTGGTCATCACGACCCCGTCGAAGTCGACGACCGCGGCGAACTGCTCGGCGACGTTGACCGCGTCCTGGCCGGTCATCGCGTCGACGACCAGGAGGATGTCGTGCGGCTTGATCGCCTGCTTGATCTGCGCCAGCTCGTCCATCAGCTCGGTGTCGACGTGCAGCCGGCCGGCGGTGTCGACGATCAGCACGTCCTTGCCCTCGCTGCGGGCGCGCTCGGCCGCCCATTTGGCGATCTTGACCGGGTTCTCGTCGGTGCCCTGCTCGTAGACGGCGACGCCGACCTGCCCTGCGACCTTGACGAGCTGCTCGACGGCCGCCGGGCGGTACACGTCGCAGGCGGCGACGGCGACCGACGAGCCCTGCCCCTTCAGGTACCGGGCCAGCTTGCCGGTGGCGGTCGTCTTGCCGGAACCCTGCAGCCCCGCCATCAGCACGATCGTCGGCGGGCGCGGTGAGAACGCCAGATCCCCGGCGGCACCGCCCATCAACTCGGTCAGCTCGTCGGAGACGATCTTGATGACCTGCTGGCCCGGGTTCAGCGCGCCGACGATGTCGGCGCCGAGCGCCTTCTCCTTGACCGAGCTGGTGAAGCTCCGGACAACCTTGAAGTTGACGTCGGCCTCCAGCAGCGCGAGCCGGATCTCGCGCATCGCCGCATTGATGTCGTCCTCGGTCAGCGTGCCCCGCCCGCGGACGTCCGCCAGGGTGGCCTGAAGCTTCTCTCCGAGTGACTCGAACACGACAGAGAGTCTAGGCGCGCGCGGCGCTCAGGAGACGAGGGCGCGGGCGAACTCGCCGGCGTCGAATGGACGCAGGTCCTCGAGCTGCTCGCCGACACCGATCAGCTTGACCGGAATCCCGAGCTCGGAGGCGATCGCGAGCGCGATCCCGCCCTTGGCGGTGCCGTCGAGCTTGGTCAGGACGATCCCCGTGACGTCGATCGCCTCCGCGAACATCTGTGCCTGACGCAGACCGTTCTGACCGGTCGTGGCGTCGACCGTCAACAGCGTCTCATGCGGCGCTTCCGGAATCTGCTTGGCGATCACCCGCCTGACCTTGGTCAGCTCGGCCATCAGATTGTCCTGGGTGTGCAGACGCCCGGCGGTGTCGATCAGGACGACGTCGGCGCCCTGGCGGCGCGCCTGGTCGATTGCATCGAACGCGACCGAAGCCGAATCGGCGCCGAGGCCGCCCTTGACGAACCCGACCCCCGCCCGCTGAGCCCAGATCTCCAGCTGCTCGACGGCGGCGGCGCGGAACGTGTCACCGGCAGCCAGCACGACCGAGCGGTGCAACTCCTTGCTCAGGTGCCAGGCGAGCTTGCCGAGCGTCGTCGTCTTGCCGGTGCCGTTGACGCCGGCGACGAGGATCACCGTCGGCTCGGCGCGCAGGTCGATCCGGTCATCGCCGGTCTTCGCGATCTCGGTCAACAGCTCGACCAGCCGATCCGACAGCTCCTGGCCGCCGGTCAGCTTGTCCTCGGTCGCCTCCTGTTCGAGCTGGGCAACGACCTTGGCGGTCGTCGAGGTGCCGACGTCGGCGTAGATCAGCGCCTCCTCCAGCCGCTCCCAGGTCTCGTCTGAGAGGTCCTCGAACAGCGTCGCCTGGATCTCTGACTGCAGCGCCTGGCGCGTCTTGCGCAGGCTCTCGCGCAGCCGCGCGAACCGCCCGATCCGTCGCGTGCCCGGCGGCTGCTCCGCTTCGGGCTGGCGGCCGTCCGCCGGCGGTTGTCCGTCGACGATGAAGATGTCCGACCAGTCGCGCGCCATGCCGGCGGCGACGTTACCAGCGGCCGGACCGGCGCCCGGACCGGTGGGTACAGTCAGCGCATCCGAGCGGCGGGGGTGACAGCGATCGCGGTGGTGGTGCTGGCGGCGGGTTGCGGCTCGAGCACGCAGCCGCCGCTCACGGCGACGCGCGCGCAGGTCGTTGGGACCTCATCGACGAGCTCGTCATCGACGGTGACCGGCAGGGTCCCGACCGCGCATCCGCAGGCAGTCGAGCCGACGGCCGGCCAAGGCTCATCGGCCAGCGCCGCCGGGGGCACGGCGGCGAGCGGCTCTGGCGGTGGCGCGCCGTCGGCGCTGTCAGCGCACCCGAAGCTGAGCGGACCCGCCAGCGTGACCAGCGCCCCGGCCAAGGGCGCGCCGACCAACGCCCAGATCCGGGCGGCGCTGGTCTCGCTGGAGACCGCCAAGCGCCGCTACCGGCTCGCTCAGATCGACTTCTCGGCCTCGCTGCTGGACGCGGCGGCGCTGCCGGCCGGACAGTGGTACACGAGCATCGCGTCGTTCTATGACCTGTTTGGCAACGGCGTGGCGTGCGGCGGGATCCTGCACCCGTGGACGCTCGGGGTCGCCAACAAGACGCTGCCGTGCGGGACGCGTGTGATCTTCCAGTACGGCAGCCGCGCGATCGAGGTCAAAGTGATCGACCGCGGCCCGTACATCGCCGGGCGCGAGTGGGATCTGACCGCAGCGACGGCCGTCGCACTGCACTTCCCGGGGCTCGGCCCGATCCACTGGCGCCTGGCCCAGTAGGAGCGCCCGCGTCAGGCGGCCTGCTGCTCCGGCGGCGGCAGCTTGCGCGAGATCACCTTCGAGATCCCGTCCGAGCCCATCGACACGCCGTAGAGCGAGTCGGCGGCCTCCATCGTGCGCTTCTGATGGGTGACGACGATGAACTGCGCCCGTGACGAGTACTGCGCGAGCAGCGTCAGGAAGCGGCTGATGTTGAGATCGTCGAGCGCCGCCTCGACCTCGTCGAGGATGTAGAACGGACACGGGCGCGCCAGGAACACGGCAAACAGGAACGCGAGCGCGGTCATCGACTTCTCGCCGCCCGACAGCAGTGACAGCCGCTTGGGGTCCTTGCCGGCCGGCGTGATCTCGATCTCGACCCCATCGAGATCCTCGGCCTGATCAGCGGGATCCCCGGCCTCATCGCTCGCCGGCTCACCGGCTGTGCCTGAGCTCGCACCGTCGTCCTCGCCGTTGGAGGCCGCGGACCCGGGCAGCGGCTGACCACCGATCACGGGCGCCGGGCGGCCGGCCCGATCGGGCTCGGCCACCAGCGCGAGACTCCCCTTCCCCCCCGGGAACAGTTGGCTCGCCAGCTCCTCGAACGCCGTCGCGGTCGCCGAGAACGTCTGCTCGAACGTCTCCTTGATCTGGCGGTCGATGTCCACGATCAGCTTCTGCAACTCGCGCAACGAGGACTCCAGGTCGGTGCGCTGGGCCTCGAGCTCCTCGACGTGCTCGAGCGCCTCGGCGTACTCCTCCTGGGCCAGCGGATTGACCGGGCCAAGCTGCTCACGCCGGCGCCTGACGCGATCCAGGCGTGCGGACAGCGACGCCCGCTGCTCGTCGGCCAGCGGCTCGGCCGCGGGCTCGGGCTCGAGCTCCAGACGCGCCGCGATCTCCTGCAGCTCGGCGCGGGACTCGGCGGCATGATCGCGGCTGCGCTCGAGCTTGATCTCGGCGGCGGTCAGCGCGTCGTTGCAGGTGCCCATCCGCTGATGCAGGGCCGCCTCCTTGAGAGCGCACTCGCGCAGCTGCGCGCCGGCGTGCTCATCGGCCTCACGATCGGATACCAGCGCCGCCTCGAACTGCGCCAGCAGCTGGCCGACCGCCGTCGCGCACTCGCGCAGCGCGGCCAGCGCGTCGTCGACCTCCGGAATCAACGTCTCGTCGCGTGCCACCGAGGCAGCCTGCTGATCGAGGCGACGTTCGCGGTCCGCGCGCTCGCGAGCTACACGGTCGAGCATCGCGCGCTCCGCGGTCAGCTGCGCGGTCAGCTGGGCTCGCCGGTCGGCGCCCGGGCCCTCGTCGGGCGCGGCCCGCCGGCGGTCGATCTGCGCCGCCACGCGTCGGCGCTCCTCGACGGCCTCGTCGTGGGTCCTGACCGTGGCGCGGTGGGCCCCGACGAGCCGGTCGCGCTCAGCGTCGGCGGCCGCGACCGCCGCGGCGGTGCGCTCGACCGCCCCACGGGCATCGAGCTCGGCCTGGACGGCCCGCTCCGATTCGGAGAGCAGCTGCTCACGGCGGTTTCGTTGGGCGAGCACGCGATCGTCGCCGACCGCCGGCGCCTGGCGAAGCTCGCCGGCGCGGGCACTCCAGACACGACCGGCGCGGGTCACCGCCACGCCGGCGAACCCGGCCGAGCAGTCATCGAGGCTGTCGAGAACCCACGTGTCGGCCAGCAGCCGCCCGACGATCGCGAGCGTCGCCTCGTCGCCGCGGATCTGCGCCAGCAGCAGCTCGGCGCCCGCCGACGGTGCGGCCGGCGATCCGTCCGTGGCTGGATCGGATCCTGCGACGAGCGCCCGACCGCCGTCGTCGCCCGCACGATCGAGCAACGCGCGACCGGCGTCGATGCCGTCGACGACCGCCGCCGCCAAGCGCCCGTCGAGCGCCGCGGCGACCGCCAGCTCGTAGCCGGGCGCGACCTCGAGTGCATCGGACAGCGAGGTCGCGCCGTGGATCGCGCCGGCGTGATTGCGTAGGAACTGGTTGACCGCGGCCAGCTCGCCGCCGACGCGAGCCGCCTCGCGGCGTGCGTGCTCGGCGCCCCGTTCGGCCTCACGGATCGCGCCGCGAGCGGCCTCGGAGGCGCGGTCGCCGTCGCGGCGCTGATCGAGCGCCGCGGCGACGGCCCGCTCTGAGGCGACGATCCGCTCGCCGGCGGCCTCGAGCTCTGACTCGAGCGCTGCCAGCTGCCGGGCCAGCTCGGCCTGACGATCGCGCTGCAGCGCCTCCAGCTCCGCCTGCAGCGCCGTGATCCGCGCCCCCGCCTCGGGATCCTCGTGGGCCGCGGCCAGCTCGGCCCGCAACGTCTCGATCGTCTGACGTGACTGCTCCAGCCGCTGGGCGACCCGGGCCCGGGTGGCGTCGATCGACTCGGTCCGATACGCGATCCGCTCGCGCGCGGCGCGGGCGGCGTGCGTCCGGTTCGAGAGCAGCTCGCGCTGCGCGCTGCGCGCGCGCAACGCGTCCTCGGCCTGCTGACGGCGGGCACCGACGGTGACCAGCTCGGCAGCCAGCTGCGCGCGCTCGGAGCGCACCCGCTCGGTCTGCGTCTGTGCGGCCTCGCATTCGGCGCCCCGGGCCCGCAGCGCGTCACGGACGAGCTCCCAGCGAATCTCGAGCGTCTGGCGCTCGAGGCGTTCGTGCAGCTCGGCGGCCTCGGCCTGGCGCTTGAGCGGCCGCAGCCGCGAGCGTGCCTCCCGCTCGACGTCCAACGCCCGATCGAGGTTGTCGTGCGTGCGTTCCAGCTTGAGCTGCGCGCGACGCCGACGCTTGCGGTGTTTGCCCAGGCCGGCCGCCTCCTCGATCAGCAGCCGGCGCTCACGCGGCTTGGAGGTGACCAGCGACTCGACCCGCCCCTGGGAGATGACCGAGTGCATCTCCTTGCCCAGCCCGGTGTCCGACAGCAGCTCGAGCACGTCGATCAGCCGGCAGCGGGCGCCGGCGAGGCGGTACTCGCCCTCGCCGGAACGGTCCAACCGACGGACGATCGAGATCTCCGAGACACCGAGCCCGAGCGACTGCTCGGAGTCGTCGAGCACGAGCTCCACCTCGGCCGTCGACGCGGCCTTGCGGCCCGGCGCGCCGCCGAAGATCACATCCTGCATCGACTGGCCGCGGACCGCGACCGGCGACTGCTCGCCGAGCGCCCACAGTACGGCGTCCGTGACATTCGACTTACCTGAGCCGTTGGGGCCGACGATCACGCTGACGCCCGGGCCGAACTCGAGCCGGGTCCGGTCCGGGAACGACTTGAAACCCTTGAGCGTCACCGACTTCAGGTACACGAGAGCCTCCGTCCGGCGCCGCTGCCGCTGCACTCCGTCATGTCCCGAGCTCCCGCATCGCCGACCGTGCCGCATGTTGCTCGGCGTCCTTCTTGGAGCGACCGGTGCCGGACGCGATCTCGTCGCCGGCGATCCGGGCCGAGACCTTGAACGTCCGGTCGTGCGGGGGCCCGGTCTCGTCGACGACCGCGTAGATCACGGTCTCGCCGCGTCGCGCGAGCCGCTCTTGGAGCGCGGACTTGAAATCCACCGGGCGTTCGAGCGCCTCCTCGATCTCGGGCGCAAACGCCTGCACGACCGCCGCGGCGGCGATGTCGTAGCCGTGTTGCAGATAGACCGCGCCGATCACCGCCTCGATCACCGACGCCAGCACCCGCTCGGTGGCGATCAGCGCCTCGACCGTCGGCGCCACCGCCTCCGGCACCGCCGCCCGCAGCCGGGCCGGCACCCCGAGCCGCTCGGCGACGGTCCGGCAGGACCTGCCTGAGACCGTCTGCGCGCGGATCTTCGTCAGCCGGCCGGGGCCGTATTGATCGGGCTCCAGGCGCGGGAACAGATGCGTCGTGATCGCCAGCCCGAGCACGCTGTCGCCGAGGAACGCCAGCCGCTCGTAGGATTCCGAGCGCTTCTCGGTCCAGGAGGAGTGCATGAACACGGGCGCGGCCAAGTCGGCCGGCAACCCGTCCAGCAGTTCCCGCAGCGCATCCGCGGACTCCAGATCGCAGCCGTTGGGCTGCACGAGCTCGTCGCTGACCGTCACTCAGGTTCAGCGCCCGTGCTCGCGGTCGCCGACTGCGCCGCCACCGCCGCGGCGTCACTCGCGAGCACGAAATCCACCGCCTGGCCGACGGTCAGGATCCGGGCGGCTTGCTCGTCGGAGATCTTGACGCCGTAGGAGTCCTCGAGCTCCTGCACGAGCGTGTACAGATCGAGCGAGTCGGCCTCCAGATCCTGCCGGAAGCGCGTCGCCTCGCGGACCACCGCCGGATCGATCTCCAACTCGTCGGCCAGGTGCGCGCGGATCAGCGAAAGGACCTGCTCACGGTTCATAGGCGGACCACCCTAGCCATCGGAGCGGACGCGTTGTCAAACGGCACCGTCTTCCTCCTCTCCCCCGACCGCTGGGCTGCGCAGCGCGCCGGCGGCGGCCAGGGCGGACCGCACGGCGCTGATCACATCCTCCTCCACCCCGTGCGCGGCGACCTCGATCGCGCGCTGAAAGCCGCGGCGCGTGAAGCGACCGTGGGCGACCACGCCGAGCCGGCGCAGGCCGAGCAGATACGCGCCGCCCGGCCGTTCAGGGTCGATGTCATCGCGCAGCCGTCGCATCGCGGGCGTCAGCAGCCAGCCGCCGAGCTTGGCGCGCCGGGAGCTGAGCATGGCGTCGCCGACGCCCCGCAGCGTACGGTCCGAGACGCCCTCGATCAGCTTCAGGGTGATGTTGCCGATGAACCCGTCCATCACGACCACGTCGGCGACGCCCTCGGTGATGCGCGTGCCCTCGATGTTGCCGACGAAGTTCAGCCCGGTGCCGACGCTGCCGGTCAGCTGTTCGTGCACGTACACGAGGTCCGGGGTGCCCTTGTTGGGCTCCTCGCCGTTGGACAGCAGCGCCACCCGCGGGTGCTCGCAGCCGAGCACCGCCTGCGAGAACGCCGAGCCCATATGCGCGAACTGGACGAGGTGCTCCGGCCGGCAGCTGACGTTGGCGCCGACGTCGAGCAACAGCACCGGCGGGCCGTCCAGCATCGGCAGCGGCAGCGCCAGTGCCGGTCGGTAGATGCCGCGGTCGCGCCTGATGTTGAACAGTCCCGCGGCCAACGCCGACCCGGTTGAGCCGCCGGACACGAGCGCCTCGGCCTCGCCACTGGCGACCGCCTTGGCGGCGCGCACGATCGAGGCGTCCGGTGTGGAGCGAACCGCATGCGCCGGATCGGATGCCTTCGCGATCGACACGGGCGCGTCGATCACGGTGACCCCGGCGCCGACCTCGCCGATCTCAGCGGCAGGTCCGTACAGCAGCACTTCGATCCGACCGCCAGCGGCGGCGCTGGTGGCGCCTGCAGCGACCTCGGCGGGTCCCAGGTCCGCCCCGCCCGCGTCCACGGCGACGGTGACCATCGGTGCCGGAGGGTCAGTCCGACTGTGACTCGGTCCCGGCGATGACCTCACGGCCCCGGTAGCTGCCGCACACGGGGCACACCCGATGCGGGCGGCGCGGGCTGTGGCACTGCGGGCACTCGTTGTAGACCGGCGCCGACAGCTTGTGCTGCGCGCGGCGCTGAGCGGTGCGGGCGTGTGACTGCTTCTGCTTGGGGACGGCCATCGAACGCAGCAGGCTAGCACGCACCCTCGCACGGGCGCGATCGGTCAAGCTGGTGCGATGACACAGGCTGGCAGGCCACGCAAACGGGCGGTCCGGGCAACGGTCCGGGGCGCCGCCGACGCGCCGGCGCTGCTGACCGCGGTGGTTGCCGGCGCCGAGGCGACCGGCGCGCTGGGCTGGGTGCGCGACGACGGTGATGGCCTCGTCCGCGCTCACCTGGAGGGCGCGCCGGAGGCGGTCGACGCGGTTGTGGCGGTGATCCAGCAGGCTGCGGCCGGCGCCGAGCTCGAGCGGGCCAAGGTCGAGGGCCACGAGCAGTTCGCGATCCGCGGGGTCAGCGCCGGCCGGTTCGTCGTCGCCGAGCATCAGGCCAGCACGCACCACTACGACCTGCGGCTCGAGGTCGACGGCCTGATGCGCTCATGGGCCGTGCCGCGTGGCCCCTCGCTTGACCCGGCGGTCAAGCGCCTGGCGGTCCAGGTCGCCGATCACGACCTCGACGCCAACCTGTCCGAGCGGCCGACGGCAGCGGACGGGCACGGGGCGATCGTCTGGGACCGGGGCGAGTACGAGCAGGGCGGGCGGGTGCCGTGGCCCGAGGCGCTGGAGCGCGGCCACGCCGTATTCGTGCTGCACGGGGTCAAGCTGGAGGGCGGCTTCGCGCTGCAGCGGACCGGTGATGGCGGGGCGGGGCAATGGTTATTGATCAAGCGTCGCGACGATTGGGCGCGGCCAGGCTCCGACATCGCCGCCGAGCGGCCCGAGTCGGTGATCAGCGGCCGGACGCTGCGCGAGCGCTCGACGCCGCCCGACGCGACCGGTGGGCTTCGCTAACCGTCGAGATGGAGCTCGGACAGCTTCGCCCAGCGCGGGTCGGCCGGCCGCTCGTGGGAGTGGTCGGGGCCGGCCTGGTTGAGGTCGGCGCCGCAGATCGTGCACAGGCCGAGGCAGTCCGGGCGGCACAGGAGCAGCGCCGGGATCTCGAGCGCCAGCGCGTCACGAGCCCAGTCGCGCAGCTCCAGCACGGCCGGCGCGACCTCGCTGACGTACGGTGATTCGAGCTCCTCCCCGCCGCCGGGCTGGGAGACCTCGCGGGCGTCGATCGCGAACGTCGGCGCCGCGTCGGACAGGCAGCGCATGCACGGTCCGGTGACCGCGACCTCGAACCGCAGACGCAGCGCGTAGCCGTTGGCGGTGGTGCGTGAGACGTCGAGTCGGAGGGGCACCACCGCGGGCTCGGTCAGGTATTGCTCGCCGCCCAGCTCGAGCCCGCCGAGCGCCACCGCCAGATCGAACCGCCTGCCCTCGCCGCTGCTCATCCGGAGGCTGCCCAAATCAAACGTGTCCGCGCGCCGCTCCATCGATTCGAGCTTATCCGTGCCGATCGCGGTGTTTCGCCTTCTAGCCTTCGTCAGATGTCGGACTGGTTTGAGAGCTACGGCTTCGCCGAGGTGTTCCCCGAGCTGATCATCGGCGCCTACCCGCTGGATCCGGACGACGTCAACGCGCTCGCCTTCCACGGCGTGCGGCGTGTGCTGAACCTCGTCCAGGATGCCGAATACCGCGCGGGTCAACGCGACCAGGTCGAGGCGGCGCTGGCCCGCCGCGGGATCGAGGAGGTCCGGCTGAGCATCGTCGACTTCGGTCATCTGCCCGCTGACGCGCTCGATCGCGCGGTCGGCACGGTCGTCGGCTGGATGGACGAGTGCGTCCGCAGCTACGTGCACTGCCGCGCCGGTTGGCAGCGCTCGGCCGCGGTCGCCGCGGGGGCGGTCGCGGTCTTCAACGACGTCGACATCTCGACGTCGCTGGCCTGGGTGCGCCGGCAGAAGCCGAGCGCAAACCCGCTCCCACACCAGCGAGCCGACCTGTTCGAGTGGTGGCTGAGCCATGGCCGTCAGCAGGCCGCAGCGCATCGGATCACCGACGCGCTCGCCGAGATGTCGCCCGACGCGCTCGCCGAGATCTCGCCCGACGCACTGGCCGCCCGCTCGGCTTGAGCCGGACGCCGCGTCACTCCGCGGCCCGCAGCCGCCTGGCCGCGACCTCGTCGCTGGCCGACACCGAGCCGCCCAGCTCGAGCTGCGACTCCGCCAGCTGCACCCGCCGCGCCGACAGCGTCACGCGTTCCAGCTCCGGCATCTCCGCCGACTCGGCCACGACGCCGTGGTCGGCGAATCGCCGCGCCCCTGGCAGGATCCGGGACTCGTAGGAACCAATCGCCTCGTTATAGGCCCGAACTGCGCCGTTGAGCCGCGTTCCGACCGTCGACAGCAGTGTCGATAGCTTCACCAGCCTGACGTGCAGGTCGCGTCCGAGCTCTGACACGGCCTGGGCGGACTCGGCCACGCGCTCCTGCTGCCAGCCGTAGGCGACCGAGTGCAACAGGGCGAGCAGGGTCGTCGGGGTCGCGATCACGACCCGCTGGGCCATCGCGTCCTCCAGCAGCGACGGATCCGTCTCCAGCGCGGCGCCGTACAGGTGCTCGCCGGGCAGAAACATCACCACGAAGTCCGGGCTTGAGTCCAGTCGCGACCAGTAGGCCTTGTCGGCGAGCTGTTTGACGTGCTTGCGCAGCAGCCGCGCGTGATCGCGCAGATAGGCCTCCCGCTCGACCTCGTCGCGCGCCTGGTGGGCGTCGAGCACGGCCTGCAGGGGCGCCTTGGCGTCGACGACGACGTGCTTGCCGCCGGGCATGCTGATGATCAGGTCCGGTCGCAGCGTCGACTCGTCCCCGGGCAGTGAGGACTGCTCGACGAAGTCACAGTGGCGGATCATCCCGGCCGCCTCGACGACGTTGCGCAGCTGCATCTGCCCCCACTGGCCGCGGGTATTGGGCTTGCGCAGCGCGGTGACGAGCGCGCCGGTCTCGGTCCGTAGCCGCTCGCCGGAGTCTGCCAGCGCGCGCAGCTGCGCCTCGAGCCGACCGCGCGACTCACGGCGCTCCTGGTCAAGGGCCAGCAGCTTTGAGTCGACCCGGCCGAGCTGCTCCTTGATCGGCCCGACCAGCTGCTCGACCGCTGCCCGGCGCTGCTCGAGCTCGCCGTCTGCCTTGGCCTGGGCGGTCTGCAGCTGCGCCCGCGCCATCTCGGTCAGCTGCGCCATGCTCGACTGCAGCGCGTCCGCACTCAGCGCCTTGAACGACTCGCCGAGCTGACGCTGGGCATCCTGGACGGTCGCCAGGCGTTCGGCCGCCCGCTCGCGCTCGTGCGAAAGGTCGGCGCGGACCTGGACGAGCTCACGGTCGAGCTCGGCGGCACGGTCGGCCTGCACCACGAGCCCGCGCAGCCGCGGTCGCAGCGCCACCAGCACGAGGCCGGCGCCGATCAGGATGCCGACGATCAGGAAGAGGATCTCCACGGGCCGACAAGCGTTGCGCGTGACCCGGACGGAACGGGAGATTCATTGCAGGCGCCCGTCACGGACGCGCCGGGCCGATCTGCGATCAGTCGATCCGCGGATGCGCGGAGCCCGGCCTCAGACCTCGACCGGCTCGTCCTTGCCGGCCAGGCGATCGCGGCCACGCTGCACGGCGGCGATGAACTTCGAGAGGTTGACCTCGAGCGTGTTGAGGATCTCGTCGGCATAGTCCTCGGCGCCGAGACGGATCTCACGCTCTCGTGTACGGGCGTCCTCGATGATGTCCTCGGCGGCCCGCTCGGCCTGCTTGGTGACCTCCTCGTCGGAAATCAGCCGTTCCTGGCGATCGCGCGCCTCCTTGACGATCCGCTCGGCCTCGCGCTTGGCCTCGGCGAGCATCTCCTGACGCTCCTTGACGATCCAGCGGGCCTGCTTGATCTCCTCGGGGATCGTCGCGCGCATCTGGTCGAGGATGTCGTAGATCTCCTCCTTGTCCACGCGAACCTGGTCGGTCAGCGGGACCGGCTTGGCGTTGTGGACGAGGTCGTCCAGCTTGTCGATCAGTACCAGGACATCCATCTAGCGCACCTCTGTTTCGTCAGCGGCCGAGTCGTTCCTTCAAGGCCCGAGCGACTTCCTCGGTGACGAGGTCGTCAATCTCCCCCCCGAAGGTCGCGAGCTCCTTGACACCGCTCGATGAAATGAAACTGTACTTGGGTGAGGCCATCAGGTAAATGGACTCGATTTCCGGTGCCTGCCTGCGATTGAGCTGGTTCATCTCCAGCTCGTACTCGAAATCGGAGATCGCGCGCAGTCCCTTGACGATCGCCGTCGCCCCTCGGTCGCGCGCGAACTCCACCAGCAGCGAGCTGAACGTCTCGACCACGATGTTGGGCAGCGCGCTGGTGGCGTTGCGGAGAAACGCCACCCGCTCCTCGGCGCTGAACAACGTCGCGCCCTTGCGCCACGGCAGGTTCACGACCGCCACCACGACCTCGTCGAACATCTGAGACGCGCGGTTGATCACGTCCAGGTGCCCGAACGTGACCGGATCGAACGTGCCCGGGCAGAGAGCGATGCGATTAGTGGGTGCCATGGATCTGAATCAGGGTGTCGCCGTAGCGGCGTTCGTCGAGCAGGGGCAGGTCGAGACCGAGCGGTTGACGCCGGTCGGATTCGGCGACGACACGGGCTCCCGGGGCGAGCGCCCCGGCCAGTGCCGGCGTCAGCCGCGCGCCGAGCGGCCTGCCGTGGCGGTATGGAGGGTCGAGGAACACCAGATCGTATTGACGCGCGCGTCGTTTTGCCTGCTGGCACCATCCAACGGCGTCGTCGCGGACGACTTCGGCGTCGATCCCGAGCGCGTCGAGGTTGCGCCTGATCGCCTCGATCGCGGCCGGCGAGCTGTCGACCAGGGTCGCGTGCGACGCTCCACGTGAGAGCGCCTCGATCGCCAGCGCGCCGGAGCCGGCGAACAGGTCGAGCACGCTCGCCCCGTCGATCTCGCCGAGGATCGAGAACAGCGCTTCGCGGACCCGATCAGACGTCGGCCGTGTCGCCCGCCCGGGCGGCGCGTGCAGCTTCCGTCCGCGACGGCTACCGGCGATCACGCGCATCGCGAAGACGGTATCGGGCGATCACGCCCGGATCGGCGCAGCCGCCTCGTCGCCGTAGATCGAACCCAGGGCCACCGACAGCAGCGCGTGCTCGGGAGCCGCGAGTTCCGGATCGTCTGAGTCGATCGCCTCGGCCCGCAGCCGCGCGCGCTCTTGTAGCTCGCGGTCGCGCGGGAGTTCGGCCACGCGGAACTGCGCCAAGCCGCTCTGACGCACGCCGATCAGCTCGCCCTCGCCGCGCAGCTCAAGGTCGATCTCCGCCAGCTCGAACCCATCCGAGCGCTCTGCGACCGCCTTCAGCCGTGGCGAGGCCTTCGGCCCGAACAGCAGGCACAGAGACGCGTGCTCGCCACGGCCGATCCGGCCGCGCAGCTGGTGCAGCTGTGAGATCCCGTAGCGCTCGGCGTCCTCGACCAGCATCACGGTCGCGTTCGGGACATCGATCCCGACTTCGATTACGGTCGTCGCGACGAGCACGTCCGCCTCGCCCGCGGCGAACCGCGCCATCACCTCGAGCTTGTCGGCCGAGCGCTGCTGGCCGTGCATCAGCAACACCCGGAAGTCACGCAGCTCGCCGGCGCGCAGCCGCTCGAACTCAGCCGTCGCGGCCCGCGCCGCCAGCAGCTCGGACTCCGCCACCAGCGGACAGACGACGAACGCCTGGCGCCCGTCGCGCAGCTCGGAACGCATCCGTTGATACGCCCGCTCGCGCTCGCGCTCGGTCGAGCAGACATGCGTTTGGATCGGCCGGCGACCCCGGGGCAGCTCGGCCAGCACGGTGAAGTCGAGATCCCCGTAATGCGACAGCGCCAGCGTCCGCGGGATCGGCGTCGCGGTCATGTGCAGCATGTGCGGCCCGCGCCCCGACCCCGCCTTGGCGTCCAGCGCGGCACGCTGACGCACCCCGAACCGGTGCTGCTCGTCGATCACCGCGACCGTCAGCGAGCGAAACCGGACGGGCTCCTCGATCAACGCGTGCGTGCCGACGATCAGTGACAGCTCGCCCGACTCGAGCTTGCCGAGCAGGTCCGAGCGTCGGCGGGCCGGGGTCGAGCCCGTCAGCAGCCCGATCGGAATCGCCTCCCCCGCCATCAGCGCCTGGATCGTCGCGAAGTGCTGCTCGGCCAGCGGCTCGGTCGGTGCCATCAGGGCGCCCTGAACGCCGTGCTCGACCGCGCGCAGCAGCGCGTACAGCGCGACGACCGTCTTGCCGGAGCCGACCTCGCCCATCAGCAGCCGCTGCATCGGCTCCGTTCGCCCCAGGTCACCGTCGATCTCCGCGAACGCACGGCGCTGATCGTCGGTCGGCGCAAACGGCAGCAGCTCGTCCAGCCACCGGCTGCTCAGCGACGGCGGCTGCCCCAATGCGGCCGCGATCCTGGCGCCGCGGCGCAACCGCCGCCGCCGCAGCAGCGCCAGCTGCACCAGCAGCAGCTCCTCGAACGCCAGCCGGCGCCGGGCGGTCTCGTGGCCGTCATCGGAGCCGAGGTGGATCGCCGCCAGCGCGGCGCTGCGGTCCGGCAGCCGTTCGACCGTTCGCAGCCGCGCGGGCAGCGGCTCCCAGACGTCGGCGATCGCGGCCGCGTTGTCGCGGACGAGCGCGAGGATCTGGGTCGAGGAGAGACCCTCGGTCGCCGGGTAGTGGCCGACCGCCTGATCGCCGCTGCCGCCCCCGGCGTCGCCGGTGATCGCGTGCCCCTGCACCCGAAAGCGGCTGCGCGACTCGTACTTGCCGTGCAGCATCAGCCGCGTGCCGGCGGCGTAGCGGGAGACGAGCCACGGCTGGTTGAAGAACGTCGCCTTCATCGCGGCGGTGCCGTCGGAGACCGTCGCCTCCACCAACGGCCGCATCCCGCGCCGGCGCACCGGCCGGCTGGTGATCGACAGGACCTCGACGACGACGGTCGCCGTCTCCCCGGGGGTCAGCTCGGCGACGCCGCGCGCCTCGCGATGGTCCCGTGGCAGATGCTCGAACAGATCGCCGACGGTCTCAAGCCCGAGCGTCTGCGCGCCCTGCTCGGCCTTCGCGCCGCCCGGGAGCCGCAACGGACGCGCCAGCCGCGAGGGGTGCGGATAGCGCACCGGCGCGTCGCTCAGCTCCGCCGGACCGAGCGGGCGCGGGCTGGCGAACGCGGTCGCCGATCTCGATGGCGCGGTGGCTGACATCTCAAGGCCCGATGTTGGCGAGTGCCGCGGCGGACGCCGGGCTGCTACGGGCGACGCGGGCGCGCGTCGGGAGCGTCGGCCGGCTCGCGCATGTCGAACACGGCGACGTGAGAGACCTCGCCGACGGCCTCGAACAGCGCCTTCGCGCCGGCCGGATCGTCGGTGTGGACATGCACCTTCAGCGTCTGCGCATCGCCGACGACGAGCACCGAGTCCCCCAGCAGCTCGAGCTCGGCGACGAAGCTCCGGGGCTCCAGGCCGGAGCCGGTCACCGCGAAATTCGTGCAGTAGCGGTACGTGATCGAGACGTGATCGGGACTCGCGCCGGGGGCCGGCGCCTGCAGCGCCGACCGCGGCGGCGGGTCTGATCCGCGCAGCGCGGCGACGATCCCGGCGAGCAGTACCGTCAGCCCGTAGCCGCCGGCGTCGACCACCCCGGCCGAACGCAGCGCCGCCAACAGGTCAGGCCCGCGCGCCACCGAATCCTGCCCGGCCTGCACCGCCAATTCGATCACGTCCGCGATCGCGAAGTCCTGCTCGGCCGCGGTGACCTCGGCGGCGAGCCGTGAGTCCGGGCGATGGGCAAGCTCCGACGCGACCCGATGTGCCATCTCACGCACGACCGTCAGGATCGTCCCCTCGGCGGGCTCGCGGACCGAGCCATACGCCTGGTCGACGGCGCGCGCGAGCGCCGCCGCGATCAGCACCGGGTCGACGAGCTCACCCGGACGCGACGCCAGCTCCTCGGCGGCGCCCCGGATCAGCTGCGACAGGATCACGCCCGAGTTGCCGCGCGCGCCCAGCAGCGCCGCTCGCGCCACCGACGCAACGATCTGATCGCGGCCGATCTCGTCGCCCGAGGTCGCCTTGGATGCGTCGGCCAGCCGATCGAGTTCGTCCAGCGCCGCCTGCAGCGTCAGCACCATGTTGTCGCCGGTATCGCCGTCGGCGACGGGAAACACATTCAGCGCGTTGACCTCCGCGCGCTGCTCGTCGAGCGCGGCCAGCCCGGCGGCCAGCAGCGCCCGGACGCGAACGATGCTGGGATCGGCGTGGCCGCTGTGATGCTCGGCGGCGCCCGATGCGGACACCTCTCCCACTAACGAGCTTTGGTGACCTTGCCGGCCTTCAGGCAGCGCGTGCAGACGTAGACGCGACGTGGGGTGCCGCCATCGTCGATCCGGACCCGTTGTAGGTTCGGATCGAACCGGCGTCGCGTCGCGACCATCGAGCGGCTGCGGTTGTTGCCGAAGGACGGGCCCTTGGCGCACACGTGACAGATCTTGGCCATCGCGGGCAGTATAGGAGGCGTCCGACGATATCTTCCAGCAACCAGGGCAATTCGCCCGGCCCGCGCGGCGGCGGCCCACACGCCCGACCTAAGCACTAGGATTTCCCGGCGCAAGCTCGTGCCAGCCGACCGTCCCGACAGGCCTTCAGAGCGCGGATGAGCTCGTCGTCGCATTCTGGCGACCAGCTGCGTTTCCCGTTCTCGCTGCCCAACCGCTACCGGGTCAAGCGTCACCTTGCCAATGGTGGGATGGCGTCGGTGTGGTGCGCCGACGACCTGGAGCTGGACCGCAGCGTCGCGATCAAGGTGCTGGCCGAGCGCTTCGCGCACGACGCCGAGGCGCTGCGCCGGTTCAAGCGTGAGGCCCGCGCCGCCGCCCGCGTCGGCACCCACCCACACGTCGTCACCGTCTATGACGTCGACGTCACGCCGTCGCACCCCGATGGGCCTGGGCGCGCGTACATCGTCATGGAGTACCTGGCCGGCGGCACGGTCGCCGACGCGATCCGCCACGACGACATCCGCCGCCAAGAGGCGATCCGCTGGCTGCGGGAGGCCGCCTCCGCGCTCGACCACGCGCACGCCGCCGGGATCGTCCACCGTGACATCAAGCCGGCCAATTTCCTGCTCGACCGCGGTCGCGTCCTGCACGTCGCCGACTTCGGGATCGCGCGGCTGAGCAGCGAGGAGACGATCACCTCGGCCGACCAGCTGTTCGGAACTGCCGCCTACCTGTCACCCGAGCAGGCGCTCGGCAACGAGGCGACCAGTGCCTCGGATCGTTACGCACTCGCCGTCGTGGCGTTCGAGTTGCTCGTCGGTGAGCGGCCGTTTCATTCGCCGCACTTCAGCGCGCAGGCGCGCCAGCACATCGAGACACCCCCGCCGGCCGCGTCGGAGTGCAACCGGATGGTCCCACCGGCCGTCGACCCGGTATTCGCGACGGGACTGGCGAAGGACCCGGGGCATCGCCCGGCCTCGGCCGACGAGCTCGTGCGCGCGCTGGAGCGTGCGTTCGGCGAACGCCGCCCGATCCATCGCCAGTTCCCGACCCGGCGCGTCGCCGGCCCGGGGATCGACGCTCCCGACCCACTGACCGAGGCCGCCCGTGGCGGACGCGGACGGCTGGCGCCGTCGCGCTCGGTCGCCGCGGTCGCGGGGCGCCGGGGGCCTCGTCAGCCGGCCCCCACGTGGACTCCGCGCTCCCCGCCACCCGGTGGCAGAGCTCCGCGCCGACGGCGACGGCGGCTCGGCGCGCTGGCCGCGCTGCTGGTGGTGTTCGTGATCGTCGGGATCGCCGCGGCTGCCGCGGCCGGGGTGTTCAGCGGCTCGTCGAGCCACCGCACGCTCGACGCGCTGGCTGCGGGACGCTCGGCCACCCGCGCGCGGACCGCGCTCGGGCATCCGACCTCGGCCGCCACGACCCGGGCCGCATCGGACCCCGCCGAGCTGGAGGCCACCGGCCACCGGCAGATGCTGGACGGCGACTACACGGAGGCGCTGCAGACCCTCAAGCAGGCCGTCTCGACGGCGGATCGCAGCTCCAGCACCTACGCATACGCGCTGTATGACCTTGGTCGCACGATGCTGCTGTCAGGCGATCCGCAGGCCGCGATCCCGGTCTTGCGCGAGCGTCTGTCGATCCCGCTGGAGACGGCGATCGTACGCGCGACGCTCAACCAGGCGCTGCACGCGGCCGGGCAGCCGCTGCCGACGACCGCGCGAACGCAGGCCACGTCGACGTCGAGCACGAGCACGACCACGACAAGCTCATCGACGACGACGACCAACCCGACCCACCGGGCGTCCGGCGGCGCCGGGGTGGTCGGGTCCGGCACCGGCGGCGGGTCCGGCACCGGCGGCGGGTCCGGACCGGGCGGCGGCAGCGGTGGCGGGGGCGCGGGCGGACGGGGCTCCACGAGCGGCGGCGGTAGTTCCGGCGGCCACGGCGGGAGCGACTCCGGGGGCGGCGGCTCCGCGGGCCAGGGCTCCGGGCGTGGCGCCGGCGGCAATGGCTCCGGCGCCAGCGGCGCTGGCAACAGCTCCGGCGGTGCCGGCCTGACCGCGCAGCTCGCCGCGTCGGCCTGACGCACCGCCGACGCGGGGCCGTGGCGAGTTCCTGCGGGTAGCCCGCAGCAACTCGCCAAAGATCCGCCCGAGCTGGTCGGCGCCCACGCGCTGGCGCGCGTACTTGGCCGGACGCAGGCGGCGGCGCGATTTGGCCGGACTCAGACGGCCAGTTGCCGGCGGACGTCGAGCGCGGCCAGCACCGCTTCGGCCGCGTGCGCACCCGTGTCGCGCTTGTTGCCGCCGGTGACGCGCGCCAGCGCCTGCTCCATCGTGTCGACCGTCAGCACGCCGAACGCGCACGGCACGCCCGTGTCCAGTGCGACACGGAGGATCCCGTCGGCGGCGGCCGAGCAGACGTAGTCGTAGTGGTCGGTCTCCCCGCGGATCACGGCACCGAGGCAGACGACGCCTTCGAAGCGGCCCGACGCCGCCGCGTACCGGGCGATCGTCGGCAGCTCGAACGCTCCGGGGACCGAGAATGCGGGCACGTCGTCGACACCGGCCTGCGTCAGCGCCGCCCGCGCCCCCTGCTCGAGCCGCTCGGCGAGCTCGGCATAGAACCGCGCGACGCAGAGCGCGACGCGCAACTCAGCGCTCATCGGCGAGCTCGCGTTGGCGGTCGGCCTCGTGCTGGGCCTCGATCAGCTCCTCGTCGTGCTCGCGCCGGCGGTCTGACTCGTGCTCGGCCTCGATCATCTCCTCGTCGAGCGCAAGCCCCTGGTGGTGCAGGATGTGACCCATCTTCTCGGCCTTGGCGCGCAGGTAGGCCTCGTTGTGCGGGTTGGGTGCGTGCAGGATCGGGATCTGATCGGCAACCGACAGCCCGTAACCGGCCAGACCGGAGATCTTCTTCGGGTTGTTGGTCAGGATCCGGATGCTGGTCAGCCCGAGATCGGACAGGATCTGGGCGCCGATGCCGTAGTCACGCAGGTCAGCGGGCAGCCCCAGCCGGAGGTTGGCATCGACCGTGTCCAGGCCCTCCTCCTGCAGCTTGTAGGCCCTCAGCTTGTTCAGCAGGCCGATCCCCCGCCCCTCCTGCGCCAGATACAACAGCACCCCCGAGCCCTCCCGCTCGATCATCGCCAGCGCCGACTCCAGCTGCTCGCCGCAGTCACAGCGCAGCGAGTGAAAGACGTCGCCGGTGAGGCACTCGGAATGGACGCGGACGAGCACGTCGGAGCGGCCCTCGACATCGCCCTTGACGAGTGCCACGTGATGCTTGTCGTCGACCAGCGAGCGGTACCCGACCGCGACGAAATCTCCGAAGGTCGTCGGCAGGGTCGTCGAAACGACCCGTTCGACGAGCTTCTCGTGGCGACGGCGGTAGGCGATCAGGTCGGCGATCGTGACCATCTTCAGCCCGTGTTTGAAGCAGTACACGGCGAGGTCCTCGCCGCGGGCCATCGAGCCGTCCTCGTTCTGGATCTCGCAGATCACGCCGGCCGGGTTCAGCCCCGCCAGCCGGGCAAGGTCGACCGACGCCTCGGTGTGGCCGGTGCGCTTAAGCACGCCGCCGGGGTTGGCCTTCAGCGGCCGGACGTGGCCGGGCTTAACGATGTCCGACGACCCCTTGGTCGGGTCGATCGCGACCTGCATCGTGTGCGCCTGATCGTGGACGCTGATCCCGGTGGTGACTCCCTCCCGCGCCTCGATCGTGACGGTGAACGGGGTCTCGTGCGAGCTCTCGTTCTTGAGCGTCATCATCTCCAGATCGAGCTCGTCGCAACGCTCCGGGGTCATCGCCAGACAGATCCAGCCCCCGGCCTGACGGGTCATGAAGTTGATCGCATCGGGCGTAACGAACTGCGCCGCCAGCACCAGGTCCCCCTCGTTCTCCCGGTTCTCGTCATCGACGACGACGACCATCTTTCCAGCCGCGATGTCCTCGAGGGCCTCCTCGATCGTCGAGAACGCGGCCTCGGGGGTGGTGGTGGGGCTCATCGGCGCATCAGCCTCTCTACGTATTTGGCGAGCACGTCGACCTCCAGGTTGACGACGGTCCCGACCTGGGCCTCGCCGAGGTTGGTCCGTTCAAGCGTTTCCGGGATCAGCGACACGGTAAAGGATCGGTCGCCCAGGCCCGAGACCGTCAGCGAGATCCCGTCGACGGTGATCGATCCCTTGTGGACGATATATCGCAGCACCTCGTCGGGGGCCGCGATCTCGACCTGGCGTGCGAACCCATCAGGCGCGATCGACGCGATCCGGCCGACCCCGTCGACATGGCCCTGGACCACGTGCCCGCCGAGCCGGTCCGACGCACGCAGCGCCAGCTCGAGGTTGACCGGCGATCCGGCACCGGCCTCCGCCAACGAGCTGAGCCGCAGCGTCTCGTTCATCACCTCGGCGCTGAAGCGATGCTCGGCGACCGCCGTCGCCGTCAGGCAGACGCCGTTGACCGCGATCGAGTCGCCCTCCGACAGCTCGCCGGTGAGCTCGCTTGAGACCGTCAGCACGACCCCGTCGGCCGAGTGCACGACGTTGGTGATCTCGCCAAGATCGGCGATCAGGCCGGTGAACATGCGTGGGCCTCCACGAAGCGTTGCGCCACCGCTACCACTCCTTGATCCGGGCGGACACGAGCAAGTCGTCCTCGATTCGCTCGCAGTCGAGCGTGAGCGCCCTGACAGCTTCCGAGATCTGCTCGACCCCCTCGCCCTCGAGCGGGTCACGCGCCGTCCGGCCGCCGAGGATCACCGGAGCCAGGAACAGGCGCACCTCGTCGATCTCGCCGGCGTCCAGGAAGACGCCGGCCAGATGCGGTCCCCCCTCGAGCATGATCGAGGCGATCCCCTCCGCGCCGAGCTGATCCAGCGCCGAGCGCAGGCGCGCCGGCTCGTTTGCGCCGGTCGCGACGATCACCTCGGCCCCGTGGGCCTGCAGCGAGGCGGTCGCGGCGCGCGGCGCCGCGCGCGAGACGACGACGGTCAGCGGCACGTTGCGCGCGTCGCGGATCAGCTGGGCCGACAGCGGCAGCCGGCCGAGCGAGTCGAACACGACGCGCCGCGGTTGGCGGATCGAGCCCGCCCCCTCGATCCTCGCCGTCAGCAGCGGATCGTCGGACAGCGCCGTGCCGATCCCAACCACGACCGCGTCGGATTCGGCGCGCCAGTGATGGGAGCGGGCCCGTGATGCCGGGCCTGAGATCCACTTCGAGTCGCCGCTGGAGGTCGCCACCTTGCCGTCGAGCGTCATCGCGGACTTGAACAGCACCCACGGCCGCCCCGTCCGGGCGTGCTTGCGAAACGGCTGGTTGAGCAGGCGCGCGCGGTCGGCCAGATCGCCGTCGGCGACGACGATCTCGACGCCCTCGTCGCGCAGGATCCCGAGACCCCGTCCGGACGCGTGTTCGGAGGGATCGTCGGAGGCGATCACGACTCGGCGGATCCCGGCGCGGCTGATCGCGTCCGTGCACGGTGGCGTCCGGCCCTGGTGCGCGCACGGCTCCAGCGACACGTACAAGGTCGCCCCGTCCAGCGGTCGGCCACCCGCCGCCTCGATCGCCTCCACCTCGGCGTGAGGACCGCCGAGCGAGCGGTGATATCCCTCGCCCAAGACGCCGTCGGCGGTCGCGATCACGGCGCCGACGAGCGGGTTGGGCGAGACCCATCCGCGTCCCTGCTGGGCGATCTCGATCGCCCGTGCCAGGTGTCGGCGATCGGTGTCGGTCGGCTGAGTCATCTGCCTTTCTTAATGTAGTCAGGCGAGCATCGGCCGATCGTCAAGCGGTACACGCTCATCTCCGGTCCGGGACGCACGTACTGGGTCGGGTAGTAGTCGATCGACCAGTCGAAGCTGAACGGGACCGCGCGCTTGGTGGTCGAGAACGGGCTGACGTGGTAGATGAGCTTGGCGTCGTTGGCCAGCTGGGCGTAGTAGGCGATCGCCTGCGGGGCAATCTTCGGCTGCGCAAACGACCGTCCCGCCTGCAGAGAGCCGATCACCACCCAGCAGTAGTCGGCCTTCGCGTACTCGGTCAGCAGCTCCGGACGCAGCGAGCGCTCGTACTGATCGAGCCCGACGAACGCGTGCTGGCCGGGCGGCAGGTGACGGTCGTGATCGTGGATGTCGACGTCGGTCAGGCTCGTGTCCCACAACTTCCAGCGGGCGCCGCTCGGGGTCGCCGTGTCGACGCGCCCGATGTCGTACCCCCAATTGTCGGAGACCACCGGCTCGACGACGATCTTGGAGCCGGCCGGAATGTGCTTGACCATCCACGCGCGGGTCAGGTTGCGGGTGTCCGGCCGCGACAGCACGCGATCTGAGTGCAGCACGGTGCTGACGCTCTGGGCCAGCAGCAGGATCGCGGTGACCGGGATCACCGCGGCGATCGGAACTCGGCGCTCGGCGATCAGCCAGCGACCGAACGAGACCGCCCCATAGGCGCCGAGCAGCGCCACGATCGGGAACGTCGGCATCAGCCAGCGACCGAAGAATCGCTGCTGGTCGCCCATGTAGATCATGAACGCGATCGGTGCCGGGATCAGCACCAGCGCCGGCGCCAGCCGACGGCGGACCAGCAGCGCGATTGCCCCGCCCACCGCCGCCAGCGATGGGACCCAGCCCAGCCCCCAGGTGTAGGTCCACAGATAGAACGCGGTTCCGCTGGTGGCGGTCGTGCCGAGCTTCTCGGGGTCCGAGCCGGCGGCCAGCGCCTGCTGCGTGGTGACCCCCTGGTGAAACGCCGAGAAGTCCAACAGCGAATACGGGTTGGCGATCACGAACGCGATCGCCGCGGCCGCGATGCACAGGCCCAGGCGCCACAGCGACTGTAGGACCGTGCGACCCGACAGGCCATCGCACAGGCACGCGGCCACGAGGCAGACGAACGTGATCGCGCCGGTGTACTTCGTCGCCGCCGCCAGCCCGCAGCCGATCCCGGCCAGCACGTAGTCGCGCCGGGCCCCGTTGCGCAGGACGCCCGCCGTTCCGTACAGCGACAGCGCCACCGGGGTCAGCGTCGGGGTGTCGTTCAGCGCCAGGTGGCTGTAGAAGATCGGCAGGAACGCGAGGCCGAAGATCGCCGCGGCGACCAGCCCGACGGTGCGATTGAAGAATCGCGCGCCCGCCAGGTAGGTGAGCCACACCGACAGCGTGCCGAGCACCGCGACGACGACCCGCGCGACCACGAACACCTCGGTCGGATCGGTCGCGTACGCCCGGCTGACCGCGTCGCCGGACCCGAACCACAGCTCGAACACGATGTTGAGCAGGTACGAGTAGGCGGGCGGGTTGAGGAAGTAGTTCGGGTTGTAGTCGTGGGAGAAGTACGCGATCGCCCGAGGCACGTAGTGGCGTGCCTCGTCGGAGTTGTAGCTGTAGGGCAGGCCCTGCTTGATCCCCCACAGCCGGAGGCCGAGCGTCGCCAGCAACAGCAGGGCCAACGCGATCCGGTGGAGGTGGCGTTCGGTCACCCGCGCGCTGGTGCGGGTGTCCTTGCCGCGACCACGCCGGGGCCAGGACCACACCGGCGACGACCGCCAGCCCGGCCGCGAGGTCGTATCCGCCGATACCGCATCCATTCCGCGCCGCGCCTGCCGCTACCGTTTGCCCGGGATTTCCGAGTGTCCACGGGCGGCTCGGGGCCCGCCACCGGCGCCTGAGCCGACGTCATCCGACATGAAGCTGATCATCCAGATTCCCTGTTTCAACGAGGAGCAGCAACTGCCGCACACGCTGTCGCTGCTGCCTCGTGAGCTCGACGGGTTCGACGTGGTGGAGTGGCTGATCATCGATGACGGCTCGACGGACAAGACGATTGAAGTGGCGAAGCACAGCGGCGTGCAGCACATCGTGCGGCTCACCAATCACAAGGGTCTGGCCGCCGGTTTCCAGGCCGGATTGGACGCCGGTCTGAAGCTCGGCGCGGACGTGATCGTAAACACCGACGCCGACAATCAGTACGACTCGGCCGACATCCCCAAGCTCGTCGCGCCGATCCTGCGGGGCGACGCCGACATGGTCATCGGTGACCGCCAGGTCGGGACCAACGAGCACTTCTCCTGGCACAAGCGCCGGCTGCAGCGGCTCGGCTCGTGGGTCGTGCGCCACGCCTCCGAAACCGAAGTACCCGACACGACCTCAGGATTTCGCGCGTACAACCGTGAGGCCGCGCTGCAGATGCAGGTCGTCTCGAAGTTCACCTACACGCTGGAGACGATCATCCAGGCGGGCAAGCTGACGGTCGCGATCGACCACGTGCCGGTCCACACGAACCCGACGACGCGCGAGTCCCGCCTGTTCCCGTCGACGTCGGCCTATATCCGCCGCAACGGCCTGTCGATCTTCCGGATCTACTCGCAGTACGAGCCGCTGCGCGTGTTCTGGACCGGCGCGCTCGTCATGGGCGTGCTGGCGCTGGCGGTGTTCGTGCGGTTCCTGGTCCTGTTCATCGGCGACCCCAGCCACGCGACCGGACACATCCAGTCGCTGGTGCTCGGCGGCGTGCTGTTCAACGCGGCGATGCTGTTGGGAGCCCTGGGGGTGATCGGCGACCTGCTGGCCGCGCAGCGGACGTTGTCGCAGCGGACGTTCGAGCGGGTCCGGCGGATCGAGCTGGAGCTCGGGATCAAGCCGTCGCATTATGAGCCCGGCAACCCGGGCGGCGCACCGGGATCGGGCGGTTCCGGCACCGGCTCGGACGGCTCCGGTCCCGGCGGCTCCGGCGGCGACGATCCCGACGCGCCGCCGGCGGGACCCCCAACCCAGCGCCCCGATCCCGCGCGGGAGCGACTCGGCGTATGACCGCCGGCCTCGCCGTCCCGACCGGCAACACGTTCGACAAGTACGGCTCGACCAACCCGGTCGTCCGGCGTCTGATGTCGGGTTTTCAGCGCACCCTCGACGAACTGTTCGCCGACGCGGCTCCGGACTCGGTGCTCGACATCGGCTGCGGCGAGGGTGTGCTGACCGAGCAGTGGGCTAAAGCCCTCGGATCCGGCCGGGTCGTCGGCACCGATCTCGACGACCCCAAGCTCGCGGCCGAGTGGGCCACCCGCCGACGTCCGAACCTGCAGTTTGAGGCGATGCCGGTGCAGTCGCTGTCGTTCGCCGACGACGAGTTCGATCTGGTTGCGGCCACCGAGGTACTCGAGCACGTCGATCATCCCGAGGCGGCGGTCGCCGAGATGGTCCGCGTCGCCCGGCGGTGGGTGCTGGTGTCGGTTCCCCACGAGCCACTCTGGCGAGCGCTCAACATCGCCCGCGGCGCCTACCTACGAGACCTGGGCAACACTCCGGGTCATCTCAACCACTGGACCCGCGCCGGCTTCGTCCGGATGCTGGGCGCCCACGGCCAGGTCGTGCAGACGCGTTCGCCGTTCCCCTGGACGATGCTGCTTGTCCGAACCTGACGCGCGCGGGCGCTCGTTCGGGTCGGGCGCGCGGATCCTGTCGATCGGGATCGCGTCGACCGGAATCTTCACCTTCGCCTATCTGGCGACCTCCAGCCACGTGCTGTCCAAGCGCGACTACGGGCTGGTGTCGCTCTGCTGGTCGATCATGTTCGTGATCCTGTCGGTGATCTATCGGCCGATCGAGCAGCTGCTGTCGCGGACGATCGCCGATCGCCGCGCGCGAGGGCTCAGCGGCCATCCGTTGCGGGTGCCCGCCGCGATCCAGCTGGGGTTTGCGCTCACCTTCGTCGCGGTCTCGCTGAGCCTGCATCACGAGATCGAGCACGGCGTCTTCCAGGGCAGCTCGGCGCTGTACTGGATCCTGTTCGCCGGCGTGATCACCTACGCCGCCAGCTATTTCGCCCGCGGCTGGCTCGCCGGCCATCAGTACTTCGCGCTGTACGGCGGGCTCGTGTTTCTGGAGTCGACCTCGCGTTTCCTGTTCCCGCTGGCTGTCGCGGTCGGGATCGGCTCCGGACTCGGCGTGGTCGCGCTCGGAATGGCGGTCGCGCCGTTCGCGTCGCTGTCGGTGATGCCGTTCGCGCTGCGACGGATCCGCGGTGCCGGCCTGCACGGGCCGGCGGGGGCTGCCCGGGCCTCGCACTCGATCCTTGAAGGATCGCTCGACGCCGACCCTGAGACCGCCGAGATCCCGATCGTCGACGCAGGCGCCGAGGGACCGGCCGCCGCCCAGATCGAAGAAAGCGCGGCCGACCTGTCGATGCGCCGCGGCGCCGGCTTCGCCGTATCGGTCGTCGGGATCATGTTCTCCGAGCAGACGCTGATGAACGCGGGGGTGCTGATCGTGGCCGCCGCAGCCGGTGGCACCGACATCACCAGCGGCCTGACCGGGTTCGTGTTCAACGTGATGTTGATCGTCCGCGCCCCGCTCCAGCTGTTCCAGGCGGTTCAGACCTCGATCCTCCCCCACCTGGCCGGTCTGGAGGCGCGGGAGTCGGCCGACGAGTTTCGCCGCGCGATCCGGATCACGGTGCTCGTGATCGCCGGCTTCGGGCTGCTGGTCGGGCTCGGGCTGCTGGCGATCGGACCGCCGGTGATGCGGATCTTCTTCTCCGATAAGGGCTTTCACTACGATCGCGTCGGCCTGGCGCTGGTCGGCTTCGGGATGGGCCTGCATCTGATCTCGGGCACCCTGAACCAGGCGGCGCTGGCGCGCGGTCGCGCTGCTGCCGCTGCCGCCTGCTGGCTGACCGCGGCGGCGCTGTTCGTCAGCTTCCAGCTCGTCGATGTCGCGCACCAGCGGATCTGGCGCGTCGAGATCGGCTATTTCGGCGCGACCGGCGTGCTATGCGCGCTGCTGTGGCTGCTGTACCGCCGCGGCGGCGCGGGCGACGCGGTCCCGGCGACGCCGCCGCTCACGGGCGAGCGTGTCGCGGTGGCGCCGACGCCGCGATGAGCTCCCAGCCGCCGTGTCCCCCGGCCGCCGTGCCCCCCGGCCGCCGTGCCTCCCGGCCGCCGTGCCTCCCGGCCGCCGTGCCTCCCGCCGGAGCGCCCCGCCGCCATTCACGCTGGGCGAGAAGCTGGGCAATTCTGGCCGACCGCTCCGGCCATCCTCGCCAAACCCAGTTCGCGCTCAGCTCGCCCCGGCGGCCGACACGATGCTCAGGTACGCCGCGACCGGATCGTCGGAGCCGAACACGGCCGAGCCGGTCACGAGCAGGTTCGCGCCTGCCGCCACGCAGGTTGCAATCGTCTGGTCGTGCACGCCGCCGTCGACCTCGAGCGCGACGCGGTCGGGCAGCATCGCGCGCAGCCGTGCAAGCTTCCCGGCCGAGTGCGGGATGAACGACTGGCCTCCCCAGCCCGGGTTGACGCTCATGCACAGCGCCAGGTCAAGCGAGTCCGCGGCGATCTCCGACAGCGCGTCCGCCGGAGTGGCCGGATTGATGGCGGCACCGGCGGTACAGCCCGCATCGCGGATCGCCTGCAACGCGTAGTGCAGATGGGGCGTCGCCTCGGCGTGGATCGTGATCCCATCGGCGCCGGCCGCGGCGATCTCCTGCAGATGGCGCTCGGGCCGCTCCACCATCATGTGGACATCGACGAAGCCGCCGGCGTCGTGAACCAGGTCCGCCACCGCCGAGACGACGACCGCTCCGAAGCTGATCTGGGGCACGAAATGCCCGTCCATCACGTCGACGTGGATCACCCGGGCGCCGGCATCGAGCACATCGGACACCTGTGAGCCGAGCCGGGCGAAGTCAGCCGACAGGATCGAAGGCGCGACCCGCAACTCGGTCAGCAGTCCTCGCCGCCCGAAGGTGTCTGCGGACGCGCTCACACCGCGACGAGCATCGAACCGTGGCAGTTGTTGCAGGCGACGATCGCCGTCGTCGACATCCGAACGATCGTCGAGTGCTCGCCGCAGTTGGGGCAAACGGAGACGAGCTCGTAGCGCTGCAGGCAATAGACGCAGCGGTAATGGCCCGGTACCGCCGTCGGGCGGAGCCACGGCTCGTGGCAATGCGGGCATTCCGGACCGAGATTGAGCGCTGGTTCGTTCACTGCTGAAACTACGAGACTAACCGGTCACCGTTACGTCACCGGCGCCGAAACCGCGCGATGAAGAACCCGTCGGTGCGATCCACGGACGGCAGCAACTGCAGATGCGAGGTCCCCGGATCGCGGCGCTCGAACGGATCCGGCGTGAAATCTCCGTTGCGCGCCAGAAACCGTTCGACGACCGTCTCTCCCTCGGCACGGGAGATCGTGCAGACCGAATAGACGAGAACGCCGCCGGGTCTGACCGCCGCCGCGCCCGCCTGCAGGATCCGGGCCTGCAACGCCGCCGTCTCGGCAATCCGCTCGGGGCTCGTGCGCCAGCGAACGTCCGGTCGCGACTGCAGCGTGCCGAGGCCGCTGCACGGCGGATCGACGAGAACCCGGTCAAACGCGGCGGCATTGCCGTCAAGCGCCGTCGCCGCGTCGGCGACACACACCGTCGCGACATCGGCGGCGTGCATCCGTTGCAACGTCCGACGCAGCCTGTCGGCGCGACGCGGATTGCGCTCGACGCAGACGACCGCGCCGTCGGCGGCGAGCAACGCCGCCAGCTGCGTCGCCTTGGCGCCCGGCCCCGAGCACAGGTCCAGCAGGCGCTCGCCCGGCTGGGGTTCGAGCGCGTCTGCAGCCATCATCGATCCACGTGACTGGGGCATGATCGCCCCCCGCGCCCAGAGCTCTGAGCCGTGCGCGTCGAATGGCCCATCGAACACCAGCCCGTAGGCCAGCCCCGGTGCCGGCAGCGTCGCTACCGGTAGACGCGCCCGCACGTCTGCGACCGTCGCGACCAGCGTGTTGACCCGCAATGCCGACTCCGCCGGCTCGTTGACCGCGGCCAGCAGCGCGCGTGCCTGATCGGCTCCCAGCTCCTCGAACCACAGCCGGGCCAGCCACACCGGCACCGACCGCAGCAGCGCCGCCCGCTCCGGCGTGGTGTCGTCGAGCTCGGCGAGGATCGCGGCCCCGTCGCGGGTCGCCCGGCGCATCACCGCGTTGACCAGCCCGGCGGCGCGCGGCGCATCGTGCTTGGCGAGCTTGACGGACTCGTCGACCGCGGCGTGCTCGGCGACGCCGCCGAGCAGCAGCAGCTGCGTCAGGCCGAGCCGCAGCGTGGCCAGCACCGATGGCTCGAGCTGCTGCATCGGCCGCCCCGCCAGCCGCTCGATCAGGTAGTCGAGCGTCGCCCGCCGTTGGACGGCCGCATACGCGAGCGCCATCGCGAATGACCGCTCACGGGAATCAAGGCCCGACGCCTCGGCGTGGAACGCCCGGTCGGCGTAGGCGCCCTGCTCGAACACGCGGCGGATGACCCGATAGGCGCACGCCCGCGCCGGCGACACGTCGGCCGCCGGACGGTCGACGGTCGCCATCAGCCGCCGCGGCCGCGCAGGAACGCGGCGGCATCCATCGCGCGGCGGCCAGGAGGCTGGACGACGTCGAGCCGCAGGGTCGTCGCGCCCGCGCAGCCGAGCAACACCTCGCCGCCGGCATATGACAGCTCGCCTTGGCCCGGATCGCTCACGAGCGACGGCCTGCCGGTCGCCGCCAGCACGCCCAGCCGCTCCCCCTCGCCGGTCACCACCGCCGCGCCGATATGGGGCGTCAGTGCCCGCACGCGGCGCTCCAGGTCCGACGCGGTCTGGGCCGGGTCGAGAACCCGGTCCGCGGGCACGATCTTCTCGGCGTACGTGATTCCGGTCTCGGCCTGCTCGGTGAACCGCAAGCCGCCCAGGCCCGTGTCGAGCGCCTCGATCAGCAGCCGCGCGCCGCGCTCGGCCAATCGGGGTGAGAGCGTCCCGAAGGTGTCGTGGGCGAGAATCGGCTCCGGCGCGGCGAGCGCCACCGGACCGGAGTCAAGGCCGGCGGTCAGGCGCATGATGCTGACGCCGGTGCGGTCGTCGCCGGCGATCATCGCGCGCTCGATCGGCGCGGCACCGCGCCACCGCGGGAGCAGCGACGGGTGAACGTTGACGATCTCGTGCTCGGACAGCAACGGCTCCTTGATCAGAGCGCCGAACGCGCACACGATCAGCACCTCGGGCTCGGCCGCCGCGATCGTGGCCCGGCCGTGGTCATCATTGACACTGACGGGCTGGGCCAGCTCCAGCCCGAGCTCTCGCGCGGTCTCGGCGACCGGCGGCGGCTGCAACCGGCGGCCGCGGCCGCGCGGGCGATCGGGCCGGGTGATCACCAACGTCGGCCGGTGCGCGGTGCCAGCCAGGGCGCCGAGCACGATCGCCGCAAACTCCGATGTGCCCAGGAAGACGGTCTGCACCGTTCTCATCCGCCGCCCGCGCCGCGCGGCGTCAGGCGTCGTCGAGCGCCGCGCGCAGCGCCTTCATCGCCTCCTTGCGCTGTGAGCGCGGGGTGCGATCGAGGATCAGCACGCCGTCGAGGTGGTCCATCTCGTGCTGGATCACGCGCGCCTCGAGGCCGGACGCCTCGATCGCGATCGGCTCGCCGAACTCGTTCTGGGCCGTGACGCGAACGTGCACGGGGCGTTCGACCTCGACCTGGACATCGGGCAGGCTGAGGCAGCCCTCCTCGGCCGTCTCGAGCTCCGAGCCGGACCACTCGAGCACGGGGTTCACGAGCGCGGCGACGGGCGCCTGCGGCTGCGCGCGATAGACGAGCGCGCGGTGCAGGATTCCGACCTGCGTCGCGGCCAGACCGACGCCGATCGCGTCGGTCATCAGCTCGCCCATCCGCCGGACCTCGTCGCGCAGCGAATCGTCGAAGCGATCGACCGGGCGAGCCTTGGTGCGCAGCACCGGATCGCCGAATTTGCGGACCTGCGACAGCGCCGACGCGCGGCGCGCCCGGGCTTCTGGATCGAGGTGCTCCTCTTCGTCAGGATCGGTGTCGTCGACCTCGATCTCGTCGGGATCGAGCTCGTCGACGGCGGTCTTGGTGGTCGGGTCGCTCACCCCTGTAAGTCTAGGTCTCGTTCCCGCGATGAGGCTCCGACGCGGTCACACCGGATCGACGTCGACGCTGACCGACACGCCGCGTCTGGTCGCCGCCGGGGCGACCGCGTCGACCGCCCGGCCGACCGCCTCGATCGCGGGCTCGCGGTCGGTCGCCTTGACGAACACCTGGCTGCGGAATCTCCCGCGCAGCCGGAACAGCGGCGCCGGGCCGAGCACCGCGGCGCCGTCGACGACGACCCGCTCGTGGATCCGCAGCGCCGCGGCGCCTGCCTCGGGCTCGCTCTCGGCCGAGCAGACCACCCTGATCAGCGACGCGAACGGCGGATAGCGCAGCGCTTCGCGCCGGCGCAGCTCGTCGGCGACGAACCCATCGGCGTCGTGTCGGGCGGCGAACTGCAGCGACCGTGCCTCGGGCGCGAGCGTCTGCACGAGAACCCGCGGCGCAACCCCGCTCCCCGCCGCCGTGGCGCCACGGCCGGTGCGACCGGCCAGCTGGGTGACGAGCGCGAACGTCCGCTCCTCGGCCCGGAAGTCCGGGAACCGCAGCGTTTGATCGGCGTCGATCACGACCCCCAGCGACACGCCCGGGAAGTCGTGGCCCTTGGCGACCATCTGGGTACCCACGAGCACCCCCGCGGGGGCCGTCTCGAATGCCTGCAACGTGCCTGCCCGGGCCTGCAGCGTCGAGGCGTCGGCATCCAGCCGGAAGATCGGGAACGCGTCGGTACCGAGCCCTTCGCGGAGCTCGTGCTCGATCCGCTCGGTGCCCGCCCCGTGGCGGGCGACCGAGACCGACGCACAGTCCGGGCAGCGATCGGGCACGGGCTCACGATGGCCGCAGTGATGGCAGGCGACGAACGACCCGTTGCGATGCAGCACCAGCGCCACCTCGCAGTTGGGGCACAGCCACACCCGGCCGCAGTTGCGGCACGACAGGAAGTTCGACCAGCCGCGCCGGTTCAGCAGCACGATCGCCTTGCCGCCGGCATGGCGCAGGTCGGCCAGCGCCATCCGCGTCTCGGGATGCAGCGGCTGATGGCTGGAGCGCATGTCCAGCAGCTCGACCGGTGGCAGCGGCCGCGCGTCGACCCGCTCCCGCAGCCGCAGCCGCGTCAGCTCGTGGACGCTCTCGGGCCGCGGCGTGGCCGATCCGAGCACCAGCGTCGCGCCGTGCGCTGCCGCGCGCCGGCGGGCCACCGCGCGGGCGTCGTAGCGGGGGTCGCCCTCGTGCTTGTAGGAGCCCTCATGCTCCTCGTCGACGACGATCAGGCCGATGTCGGCGAGCGGTGCCAGCACCGCCGAGCGTGGCCCGACACAGACCCGCGCCTCGCCGCTGTACAGGCGGAACCACTCGTCGCGACGCTCGCCCCGGGTCAACGCCGAGTGCAGGACCGCGACCACGTCCCCGAATCGAGCCGCAAAGCGCGACAGCGTCTGCGGCGTCAACGCGATCTCGGGCACGAGCACGATCGCGGTCCGGCCCGCGTTCAGGACCGCCTCGACGGCCCCGAGGTACACCTCCGTCTTGCCCGAGCCGGTGACGCCGTGCAGGAGGAACTCGGGCTGCCTCGCGCCGTCGGCGTCTCGGTCGATGCCGGGTCCGGTCCGGATCGCCTCGAGCAGGCGTTCCAGCGCGGCCCGCTGCGCGACCGTCAACGGCGGCGCCGTCGCCGACGCGGCGCCGACCGCGTGCGCCGGCGGCCGACGCGGGCGCGTGCGCCGATCGAGCGTCACGAGTCCCCGAGCCGCGAGCCGTCTCAGCGACTCGGTGCCGAGCTCGGACGCGGCCGCCGGCCCAGCGCGCTCGAGCGTCGTCAGCAGCTCGCGCTGGCGCGCGGTGAGCCGTGACGCGGGGTTCGCCCCCGGCTCGGGCGCGAGCGCGTCACGGCCGGCATCGTTGAGCTCGGCGACGAGCACGCGCCGGGCGCCGGCGCCCTGCGCGGCCCCGGGCGCGAGCATCAGCGACAGCGCCCGGGCGGTGGTCGAGCAGTACTCGTGCGCCATCCACTCGGCGAGCGCGACCAGTTCGGGCGTCAGTGCCGATTCGAGCACCTCATCGGGCTCGGACAGCTTGCCCGGGTCGACCTCGGTCGTCTCGCTCAAGCCGGTCACCACGCCGAGCGTTCGCTGGCCGCCGAACCTGATTCGCAACACCGAGCCGACGCGGACGTCCTCCGCCTGCTCGGCCGACAGCAGGTAGTCGAACGTCCCTCGGACCGCGCGGGTTCGCGTCAGCGGCTGGACCCGGGCGATCACGACCGTCGAATCTAGTGGTCGCCCATGTCGGTGCGATCGCGCCGAAGCGCGCGTCGGCAGGGTGGCTGGCCGGGACACGCGAGCCGCGGCGTGGCGCTGCCAGATTCGGTCTGCAGACGCCGCCACGCGTCGCCCCCGCGACGCCGCCAGGCATCGCCGCCGGCCGTCCTTGCCAGTGCGCTGATTGGTCGATTTTCGTCCTCCCACGGTGAAAATCGACCAATCCGGCAGCGCATCTGAGCGGGGAAGGATGCCGCGGGCGCCTCAGACCCGCGCGCGGGCCCAGGAATGCGGTTCGTCGGCCGTCCGAACGCGAACGAACGTCAGACGACGAGGTCCTGCTCGGCCTGGCGGATCCAGTCGCGCTTCTCGGCGCGCCACTGCTCGTCGGTGCGGCGCAGCTTCCAGTACCCGGTCGCCGACAGCTGGTCGGCGGTCATCCCGCGGTCGCGGACGAGGTGGCGGCGGATCATCAGCACGGCGCTTGCCTCGCCGTGGATGAACGCCTCGCCGCGCCCGTCCGGGAGCTCGAGGGCGCGGACGGCGTCGAGCTGGAGCTCAGGGTCCTCGCCGGGACCCCGGTCGCGGTGCAGCCAGGTCGGATGCAGGTCCCCGGGCGAGGCCAGCGGCTGCTCATGCTCAGGGCCGTCGACCTCGAGGATCACGTGGACGGGCACACCGGGGGGCACCCGCTCCAATGAGACGGCAACGGCCGGAATCACCGCCTCATCGCCGACCATCAGGTGCCAGTCGGCGTCCGGCGAGGGCGCGTAGCCGCCACCCGGGCCGCTCAGCTGCAGCGTGTCGCCGGGCGCGGCGGCGGCCGCCCACGGGCCGGCCAGCCCCGCGTCGCCGTGGACGACGAAGTCGAGCGTCAGCCGGTGGCTCGCCGGGTCGTACTCACGCACGGTGTAGGTGCGGGTCTTGTCGCCGAACCGGCACTTGACGTAATGGTCGGTGTGCTCGCCGATCGGGAAATCGTGTAGGTCGGGACCCTCGACAACGATTCGGACCATGCTCGGTGTCAGGTGGCTGGTCTGCACCACGGTGGTCGTGCGGGGCGGGCGGCTGGGACGCGGCATCGACGACGACGTTAGCGCCGCTGTGGTGTGGAACGGCGGTTGAGATCAAGCGCTCGTGTCACTCGATCGCCGGTTATGCTCGCGGCGTGAGCGCCTACGAACCGGATTCGACGCGGATCGGCTGGGTCGGCACCGGCGTGATGGGAACGTCGATGTGCGGGCACCTGGTCGCAGCGGGTTACCCGATGACCGTGTACTCGCGAACGCGTGAGCGCGCCGAGCCACTGCTTGAACGCGGCGCCGGCTGGGCGGACTCGCCCGCGCAGGTCGCCGCCCGCTCAGACATCGTGTTCACGATGGTCGGATATCCGGCCGACGTGCGCCAGGTGATGCTCGGCGACGACGGCGTGCTGTCGACGCTCCGGTCCGGCGGCGTGATCGTCGACATGTCCACCAGCGAGCCCTCGCTGGCCCGGGAGCTGTTCGCCACGGCCGCGCGGCAGGGCGTCGACAGCGTCGATGCGCCCGTGTCCGGCGGCGACGTCGGGGCGCGGAACGCCGCGCTGTCGATCATGGTCGGCGGTGACGAGGCGGTCGTCGAGCGGCTGCGACCGCTGCTGGGGCTGCTCGGGACGACGATCGTGCACCAGGGTCCGGCCGGGGCCGGGCAGCACACCAAGATGGTCAACCAGACGCTGATCGCGAGCGGCATGGTCGGGGTCTGCGAGGCGCTCCTGTACGCCCACCAGGCGGGGCTCGATCCCGAGCGCGTGCTGCAGTCGGTTGGCGGCGGCGCCGCCGGCTCGTGGTCGTTGACCAACTACGCGCCGCGGATGCTGGCGGGTGACTACGCGCCCGGGTTCATGGTGGAGCACTTCATCAAGGACATGGAGATCACGCTCGCCGAGGCACGGCGGATGGACCTGGCGCTGCCGGGTCTGGCGCTCGCGCACGAGCTGTACCTGGCGTTGCGCGCGCAGGGCGGGGGCCGCGACGGCACCCAGGCGCTGATCCGCGCGCTGGCGAGCCTGTCGGCGGTCGACTGGAGCAGGTGAGCAGCCGACCATGCGCGGCGTCCTGATCCACGCCCTGCGCGACGGGATCCCGCGCCTGGAGAGCCGCGAGCCGCACTTCTACGCCACCTGGGAGTGAGGCTGGTACCCCTCAGGACGCCCGCTGGCGCGCCCCGCGCCGTCGGCCCTGGCTGTGGTTGGCCCGCTCCTCGCGCTCGACGAAGTCGATGATCGTGGGCACGCCCTCGAGCCGGTAGCGCTCGCGCAGGCGGTTCTCGATGTAGTAGGCGTAGTCACGGGTCACACGGGCGCGCGAGTTGACCTGGATCGAGAAGCGGGGCGGCCGCTCGGCGGTCTGGGTCATGAACAGCAGCCGCAGCCGGTGACCGGACCCGGCGCCCTTGCCGGCGGCGCCGACCGGCGGCTGGCGCGCGGCGACGACCTCGGACAGGAAGCGGTTGAGCTGCGGGGTCGGGATCCGGGTGCGGCTGCGGTCAGCCAGCGTGACCGCCTCGATCAGCAGCCGCTCGACGTGGCGACCGGTCTTGGCCGATGCGGTCAGCACCCGCGGGCGCAGCCGCAGCTTCTTGTGGGCGTGTGCGCGCTCGTAGTCGAGGTCGACATCCTGAGCGACATCCCACTTGTTGAGCACCATCGCGGTCGCGCACCCTGATCGCATCGCCAGCTCGGCGATCCGCAGGTCCTGGCTGGTGATCCCGTCGGTCGCGTCGCAGACGACGAGCGCCACGTCGGCGCGCTCGGCGGCTCGCTGGGAGCGCAGCGAGGTGTAGTACTCGACCGAGTCGCCGACCTTCGCCGCGCGGCGGATCCCGGCGGTGTCAACCAGCACGATCGGACGGTCGCGAAACGTGATCGGCAGATCGATCGCGTCTCGCGTCGTGCCGGCGACCTCGGAGACGATCACGCGCTCGTCGCCGGCGAAGCGGTTGAGCATCGACGACTTGCCGACGTTGGGCCGGCCGATCAACGCCAGGCGGATCGCGTCGTCGTCCTGCACCTCATCGCCGACCTCGGGCGCCAGTGCCACGATCCGGTCGAGCAGGTCGCCGGTGCCGAGTCCCTGCGCGGCCGAGACCGCGATCGGATCGCCGAGCCCAAGCGAGTGGAACTCGGCGGCGAGCGGCATGTCGCGGACCGTGTCGACCTTGTTGGCGGCGACCAGCACCGGCAGCGGCGCCCGACGCAGCAGCTCGGCCATCTCCTGGTCGCCGGGCCGCAGCCCCGCCTTGGCGTCGACGACCAGCACGGCCGCGTCGGCGTCGGCCAGCGCCGTGCGTGACTGCTCCTGGATCTGACGCGCCAGCGAGTCGTCGTCCTCGAGGTCGACGCCGCCGGTGTCGATCAGCGTCAGCGCGCGCCCGTTCCACTCGGTCCGCAGCTCCTTGCGGTCACGGGTGATCCCCGCGCGCTCGTGCACGACCGCTTCCCGCGACTCGGTCAGGCGGTTGACCAGCGACGACTTGCCGACGTTCGGATACCCGACGATCGCAACTTTCATGACCTGGTGACTCTAGGTCACGTCCGCAGGCCGTGACCGCGGCCTGGCGGCCGCCTGGTCTGAGCGCGGCGTGTCGTCAGAGCGAGAACGGGCGGCGGACCGTGCGACTGCGGTGGCGCAGGAGGGCGAGACCGGTCGGCAGCGCCAGCGATGCCAGCAGCGACCCGACAAACGCGCGGCTCCCGGCGACGCCGCGACGGGCGAGCGCCTTTGTCGTCATGTCGGCGGCGGGGTAGTGGACGAGCGAGTTACGTCCGGCGAAGCGCAGCGCGCCGTTGACGCGACCCTCCGGAGCCCGTTGTGCGGCGCTCGACAGCGACACGAGGGTGAGCGCGGGCGACCACGCCCAGCGCGCTCGATAGGAGATCTGGGTCCCGCGGGTGACCGTCGCCAATCCGCTCATCCTCGCGGTTCTCGATGCGGCGCGGAGCGGCCCGCGGTCCATCGCTGTCGACCAGCGCGACGGGTTCTCCGCGGCCCACCGACCGATGAAGAACATCCCGATCACGTGCGGACGCCACCTCGTGAACCGCTCGGGAACCGATGGATGCCTCGCGGGAAGGATCCCGCTGGTCCGGGTCCGACATCTGGTTGAACCAGACGACGATCTTCGGCACCCGTCCGCGGCCGAACCGCTGCAGGCCGGTGGCGTGGAAGCTGACGATCAGCAACACCGTCGCCCCGCGTAGGGTGTCGATCCACTCGATGCGCCGACCGGCGCCCGGCCCATGCTCAGACATGGCGTGCCAGAACCTATCGGGCGCGCGGGCGAGCGCGGGAAACGTGCGCCCCGTCGGGGTGACGCCGGCCGCCGGCTGCGCAACAATCACAGGGTCATGACCGTCGCACCCGACGTACCCGCGCTCCGGGTCGGTGATCCGGCCGAGGCGATCGACGCGCTGCGGAGGTCGGGCCTGCGGATCTCGACCGCCCGCCGGCTCCTGATCGAGGCGCTGTTCGACGCCGATGGTCCGGTCGCCGCGTCCCAGCTCGCCCAGCGGCTGTCGCTGGAGGAGTCCTCGGTCTACCGCAACCTCGAGGTGCTCGAGCAGCACGGGCTCGCCCGCCACCTCCATCTCGGGCACGGCCCCGGCCTGTACGTCCTCTCGGGCCGGCAGGCCGGCGAGTTCCTCTACTGCGAGGGCTGCGGCCGGGTGACGGTGCTCGAGCCGCACGAGCTCGACGTGATCCGGACGGAGATCCGTGACCGGTTCGGGCTGACCCCGCGGTTCGCGCATTTCCCGATTGTCGGGCTGTGCGCCGAGTGCGCGGCGACGGGCGCCCCGCACGATCACTGAGCCGCGGCGATCGCGGCCTGTCCGAACGAGATCCCACCGTCGTTGGGCGGCAGCCGGCGGGGCACGAGCACCCGCAGACCGGCCGCCTCGAGGCCCGCCGCGACCCGCTCCAGCAGCAGCCGGTTCTGGAACACACCGCCCGACAGGACCGCCGTCTCCAGTCCGCCGGTGGACGCGATCGCCGTGACCGCATCGATTGTCGCGGCGGCCACGCCGCCATGAAACCGCGCCGACACGAGGGCGGCAGGCACCCCGCGCTCGAGGTCATGCGCCAGCTCCGAGATCGCCGCGCGGGGATCGAGCACGAGCCAACCATCGCGCTGCCACCGGTAGCCGCCCTGCGACGCCTGCGCGCCGGCCGTCCACGCCAGCGCCTCCAGCTCGACCGCCGCCTGCCCCTCGTAGCTGACGTGCGCTGGCGCCCCGCAGAGGACGCCGACCGCATCGAACAGGCGGCCGATGCTCGACGTCAGCGGCGACAGCTCGGCCGCACGGCCGATCCGGCCAATCGCCTGCCAGTCGCCGGGCGAGACGATTCCGGCGAGCCCGCCCGGCAACGGCGGACCTGGTCCGAGCGCCTGCGCCAGCCACGCCGCCGCCATCCGCCACGGCTGGCGGACGGCGGCCGCGCCGCCCGGCATCCGCACCGGCCACAGCCACCCGACGCGCTCGTAGCCGCGCAGGTCGCCCACCAGCAGCTCCCCGCCCCACACGGTCCCGTCGGCGCCGAGGCCGGTCCCGTCGAAGATCGCGCCGACGGCCGGCGCCGTGACGCCGTGCTCGGCCAGGCAGGCGGCGAGATGGGCGTGGTGGTGCTGGACCGCGATCAGCTCCACGCCGTCGAGCTCGAGCGCGTACTGGGTCGACAGGTAGTCGGGGTGCAGATCGTGCGCGACCAGCTCCGGCGTCACGGCGAACATCCGCTCGAAGTGACCGATCCCGTCCCGGTACGCGGTCAGCGTCGCGAGCTGCTCGAGGTCGCCGATGTGATGACCGACCCAGGCGCGCTCGTCGCGGGCGACGCAGAACGTCGACTTCTGCTCGGCGCCGCACGCCAGCAGCGGCCGCGCCGCCGGGATCGGCAGTGGCAAGGGCGCGGGGACGTATCCGCGGGAGCGGCGGAGCATCAGTGGTGCACCGCGCGCGATGCGGACCACCGAATCGTCGGTCCGGGTTTCGATCTCACGGTCGTGGACGAGCAACAGGTCGGCGATCGGTCCCAGCCGCTCGAGCGCGTCTTCGTCGCGATAGGCGATCGGCTCATCGGACAGATTGCCGCTGGTCATCACCAGCGCCGCACCACCGAGGTCGGTGAAATCCACCAGCAGCAGGTGGTGCAGCGGCGTGTACGGCAGCATCACGCCAAGCTCAGGGGCGCCCGGCGCGACGGCCGCGGCGACGGGTGCTCCGGCGGTCCGCGGCCCCAGCACGATCGGCCGGGCCGCCGAGCCGAGCAACGTTTCCGCGGAAACGTCGAGTTCCACCAGCGCACGCGCCCCGGCGACGTCGGCGACCATCAGCGCAAACGGCCGGTGCTCTCGGTGCTTGCGCGCCCGTAATGCCGCGACCGCCCGCTCGTTCGCGGCGTCGCACACCAGGTGGTAGCCGCCGAGGCCCTTGACCGCCGCGATCGCCCCCTCGCTCAGCCGTGCCGCGAGGGCCGCGATCGGATCGGCTGGCGAAGTTTGGCGTTCTCGTTCGACCCCTCCGAACGAATTCGCCAAACCTCGGCCGTCGGCCGCGAGCAGCCAGACCTGCGGGCCGCACGCCGGGCACGCGTTCGGTTGGGCGTGGAAGCGGCGGTCGGCCGGATCCTGATACTCGTGGCGGCAGGCGTCGCACATCGCAAAGGCGGCCATCGTCGTCAGCGGCCGGTCATAGGGGACGCCGCGGACGATCGTGAACCGCGGCCCGCAGTTGGTGCAGTTGATGAACGGGTAGCGGTACCGCCGGTCGGCGGGGTCGCGCAACTCGGCCAGGCAGTCGGCGCAGGTGGCGGCGTCGGCGGCGATCAGCGCGTCGGCGTCGCCGCGGCGCGCCGAGGCCACGATCCGGAACCCGAGCTCGCCGGTCGCCGGCGCCGCGCACGGCGCAACCGACTCGACGCGCGCCAGCGGCGGCGCCTCAGCACTTAATCGATCGAAGAAGCGCGAGAGCTCGGCCTCGGCACCCTCCACCTCGAGCAGCACCCCATGCTCGTCGTTGAGCACCCATCCCGCCAGCCCGTGTGCGTGGGCCAGCCGGTACACGAACGGCCGGAACCCGACGCCCTGCACGGTGCCGGTCACCCGCGCGCGAGTGCGCACGCGCCGGACCGCCGCCGTCACAGCTCGACGAGCTCCCACGGGAGGTGGCAGACCCCTGTCACAGCTCGACCAGCTCCCGCAGCCGGTGGCAGACCCCCGTCACAGCTCGACCAGCTCCCGGAGCAGGTGGTAGACGGTCGCCTGCGCCTCCTGGACGCGCGGGATGTGCTGCGAGGGCGCCACGACCACGTGATCGGCGAGCTCGCCGGCCCCGATCTGGCCGCCGTCGTAGCCGACGAGCGCGATCGAGTGAAGACCCTGGCGTCGAGCCTGCAGCAGCGCATCGACCGCCGACGCCGAGCTGCCGCTCGTCGAGAGCACCAGCAGCACGTCGCCCGCGCGACCGTGGGCGATGATCTGGCGCGCGAAGATCGCCTCGACGCCGATGTCGTTGGCGATCGCGGTCAGGATCGCGGTGTCGGCGGTCAGGTCGAGCGCCGGGCGCGCGGGCCAGCCGCCGCCCGCCGGCGGCATCGCGAAGTCGGCGACGACGTCCGTCGCATCGGTCGCCGAGCCGCCGTTGCCGAGCGCCATCAGCCGGCCGCCGGCGTCCAGCGCGCCGCGCAGCATCGCCGCGGCCGCGGCCAGCGCGGCGTCGCCGCCGGACGCAAGCGTTGCCTCACGCAGCTCGCAGACCTCACGCGCCTTCAGCACGGCGGACCCGGCGACATCGGCGAGCACCGCGTCGAGATCGTGCTCCTGCTCGGCCAGGAACGGGTACAGGAAGCTCGCGGCGCCGGCGTCGTGGGTGCGCCGATCAGTCCGACCCTGCAGCAGTCCGCGGTGCTCGAAGAACACGTGGACGAGCTCCCATAGCACGTGGTAGGCGGTCTCGACCAGCTCCTGGGCGATGAACGGGTCACCGACCGGCGCCACCAGCTCCCAGTCCGCGTGCAGCGGTGCGAACGCGACCGTGACTGCGCCGACGGCGCGGGCGGCGGCGATCGCGACCGACAGTTCAGGCTCGTCGCCGAGCGCCATCACGATGTCGTCGGCGCCCGCGGCCAGCCGGACCTCGGTCGCCAGCGGCGCCGAGTCGCCGACCAGCCCCAGCGCCGGCAGCGCCCGCTTGCCGACGATCACCGGGTGCACGAACTCGACCGCGACATGACGCACGTCGGACCGGGCCGTCGGCGAGACGCCGATCGCCAGCAGCCGCCCGCCGCGCGCGAACCGCTCGGCCATCGCATGACAGCACCGCGCCAGCGGCTCTGACTGCGCCCCGAACCAGACCTCGTAGACGTCGCGTCGCTGCACCAACCGCGCGGCGACCAGCTCACGCACTGTCTCGGCCGATCCGACCACGCTCATCTCATACGGCGGCGACCACGCGCGTCGCCAGCTGCGCCAGCCAGCTCCGCAGCGCCTCGACGCCCTCCCCCGTGCGCGCGCTGGTCTGCACGATCCGGACGTCCGGATTGACCGCGTCGATGTTGTACAGGAGCTTGTCGAGGTCAAAGTCCAGGTGCTCGAGCAGATCGATCTTGTTGACGATCACGAGCTCGCAGGCGCGGAACATCAGCGGGTACTTGAGCGGCTTGTCCTCGCCCTCGGTCACCGAGCAGACCATCGCCCGGGCATCCTCGCCGACGCGGAACTCGGCCGGGCAGACGAGGTTGCCGACGTTCTCGATCACCAGCAGGTCGAGCTCGTCCAGCGGCAACGCCGGCAGCGCCGAGCGGACCATGTTGGCGTCCAGATGGCATTCGCCGCCGAAGCCGTTGTCGGTGTTCAGCTGCACGACCGGGACGTGAATCGTCGCCAACCGGTCGGCGTCGATCGAGCCCTGGACGTCGCCTTCGAGCACGCCGACCCGCACCGGTCCGCCCTCGCCGTGCAGCGGCGCGGCGAGCGCGCGCTCCAGCAGCGAGGTCTTGCCCGCGCCGGGCGCCGACATCAGGTTCAGCACCGACACCTGCCGGCGGTCGAAGTCGTCGCGGTTGGCGCGCGCGATCGTGTTGTTGGCGTCGAGCGCATCCTCGACGATCCTCACCTTGGTGCGGTGCATGCTGCCTCCGTCTGCTCGACCTCGATGTAATCGACCGACAGCTCCTCGCCGGCCGCGACCTCCACGTCCGATCCGCCGCAGTCCGGGCAGCGGAACAGCGGCAGGTCCGGGGACCAGTCGCGGGCGCAGCCGCGGCAGCGCAGTACCGCCTCGATCTCCTGCAGCTCCAGCGTCGCGCCCTCGCACTCGGTGTCGCGGGCGACGATCTCCCAATAGAACCGCAGCGACTCGGGCACGACCTGGCGCAGCGCGCCCGTCTGGACGCAGACGTTCGTCACCCGCCGCCCATCGGCGTGCTTGACCGCGGTGTTGAGCACCGCGGACGCGACCGACAGCTCATGCATGGGGCCTTACTGCATCTGATTGCAGCATCGCGACGGTCTCGATCACGACCTCGGCGGCGCGCTGCACGACGGCGCCGACCGCCGGCGAGAGCCCGACCCCGAAGTCCTCGATCTGGTCCGGCTCGCAGGCGACGACGAACACCCGGCCGGGCCAGCCGCCGACGTGCTTGACGAACCGCAGCACGGTCTCGGGATCCATTCCGTGCGGATCGAGCGCCTGCCCGTCCTCGATCGAGCCATCGACGTCGGCGGGGTCGGCCTCCATCACGTACAGCGTTCCCGGCGGCTCGCCCTGTCGGCTGATGTCGACCAGGACCAGCCCGTCGTAGCCGCGCATCACCTCGTAGGCGAGGTCCAGCCCGCCGGTGCCGAAGTCGACGACCGAGACGCCGTCCGGCATCGTTTGCGCCGACAGCACCTTGACGACCTCGGAGCCGAACCCGTCGTCCTTCATCCAGGCGTTGCCGATCCCCGCGACGAGGATCTGCCTGGTGGGGCGCTCTGGGGGTCCTGGATTGGGGGTCATGCGGGCTCCACCTCTCCTGCGAAGAAGAACAGATAGCGGCCGGTCTCACGCATCAACTCCTGGCCGGGGTCATCGTCGACGGTCACGCCGATGTGCACGCGGTCGTCGTAGTCGACGTAGATCCGCTCGATCGTGGCGCGGCGACCGTCGAGCATCCGGTCGAACGGATCCCGCTCGGTTCCGGGGCGCAGCACGACCGTGTCGCCGCGCTCGTAGCGGACCCCGTCGAGCACCGCGTGCTGCTCGCCGCGGACCTCGGCGGCACCCCGGGTGCGGAGTGCCTCCGGTTGCACCTCGGTGAGCCCGGAGTGCAGGCCCATGATCTCCTGCGGGCCGAGCGCCAGCGCCCGTTCGAGCATCTCGCCGACCACCCGGTCCTGGGCGGCGGCGGACTCGCGCTCGGCGTCGGTCAATGTCTGCACGTGCAGGACCAGCGCCTCCTCGATCTCGGTGTTGTCGAACAGATTGCCGTGGCTGTGCTCGGAGATCCGGGGGTGGTCGGGCAGCACGATTCCGGCGCCGAGCACCGCCCGATCGTCCGGCGTGGCGAGCACCGGGAAGATGTTGACGCTCGTGCGGCCGGCCTCGAGCGGCGACACGAACCTGCCGTCCGACAGTTCGATCACCAGATGCGTCGAGATCAGCGACTGTGCGAGCGCCGCTGCCCGTGACAGCCCGCTGGGCACGTCGGCCGTGTTGTGCACGCAGGCGCGGACGACGACGGCGCCGTCCTGATCGGGGGGCTGCGAGCGCAGCGTGAACCGCCACCCGTGTCCGGGCTGCGTGACGCGCTCGCCGACGGCGACCGGCCCGAGCGTCACCCGCTGCTCCTGCGCCCGATTGCCGGTGCCGTCGGGTGCCAGGTAGCGCAGCGTCGCGGTCAACGTCGCGTCCGGGGCCGGCCGCGCGACGCACTCCATCCGGATGTGGTCGTGGGCGCCCGCGCATTCGTCCGCGTAGACCGGCGGGTAGACGATCCCGAACGGCGTCGGGGTCGCGTTCTTGGTCGCCTCCGGGGTGTACGGGTACAGCGAGTAGCCCTCGTACAGCAGCGTTGAGACGAGCTCTTCGAGTCGCTCATCCATCGCCGGGCTCCAGCAGTTCGGCGACGCAGGCGTCCAGCGAGGCCAGCCCCCGCGCCGCGCGGCGCTCGTGCAGCGCCCGCAGCGTCTCGTCCGAGAGGCGGATCCAGCCGCCGCCGGGATAGTGCTCGGCAATCATCGCCCGCCATGCCTGCACCGGCATTCGGTACTGGGACGAGGTCGTCCACGAGATCGGCATCACCTGAAGACGTTCCCCGACGTGGAAGAAGATGTTGCCATTGAAGTGAAAGGTCAGCGGCACCTCGCCGTCCTGCACCGCGTAGAAGTACTTGGCGGCCGCGACCTCGAGGTCGTAGGTGCACGGAACCTCCAGCGAGAACCTCGTCTCGCCGGCGAACCCGGGGACGACCGCGGCCACCCGCGCCCACGCCAGGCCGGACGTTGACGGGGCCCACGACGACGGCGGTCCGAACAGCTCGCTCAGCCGCAGCCGCGTCTCGGGATCGTAACCGCGGCGCGCGGGGTCGATCATCACCTGCGCGGTCAGCGCGATCGACTGGATCGTGGCCCCCGTCGGTTCGGTCGCGATCGCCTCGAACAGCATCGTCGGCGAGGCCGCAAACGGGACGTGGGCGGCGCCCACGATCTCGAACTCGGGCGCGGGCGGGGCGGTCGCAGCGATCTGCGTCTGCTCCAGCATCAGGACGCCACCACGGCCCGGGCGCGGATCCGCCCGAAGAACTCGGGCACCGCCTGCTCGATCGCCGACCCGCCGGAGATCCCCTCCCAGCGCGACTTGATCAGGCCGACCAGCTCATAACAGCGGTCGATCGGCAGGATCGCGTACTCCGCGGGCTCGGTCATCCGGTTGACGACGAGGGCCTCGGCATCGGCGTCCAGCTGCTCGAGCACCGGGTTGGATGCGACCAGGCGCTCCCATGATTCGAGCGCGAGCTCCGACTCGGTCGCGCCCGCCGGACTCGGGTAGAACGCGACGACCGAGTCGGTCACGGTCGAGCGCATGAAAAACGCCAGCCCGATCGGTATCTGAAAGCCCGCCCACGTTTCCTCGTCGCACTGAAAGCCGGGCAGCCACAGCTCGCGCATGCCCGTCGGGCGGTATTCGGCGTCGCCGGAGTGCAGCGCCCAGCATGCCTCGCAGGTGCAGACGATCCGCCGGTCGACGAGGTGCAGCATGTGCCGGTGGTCGTCCGGAAGTGACGTGCGGCAGAGGTCGCAGCGCTCGGCCGGCGGTTCGCGCGGCGTCCCGTCGGGACGTCCGCCTCCGGTCCGAGCGAGGTCCCGCATCCGCGTGAGCGCCTGCGCGCGCCGCGCGGCGGCTGCGGGGTCGTTCGCGGCAGTCACGACGCCGGGCTGGACTGCACCATCGGCAGCTCGAAGGCCGGCGGCGGCGCCATCGGCAGCTCACAGCCGCCGGTCGGCGCCGGCGTCGGCGCGGGCGCCCCGGGCAGCGGGATCGCGTCCACCACCCCGGCGACCTCGAGCCCCGCTAGATCAGGCGCGTGCTCGGCCAGCGCCTGCTCGATCGCCTGCTCCAGCGTCGCGCGCGATGCCGAGCAGCCGTTGCAGCTGCCCTGCAGCGCCAGCCGGGCGACCCCGTCGTCGAGCGACACGAGCTCGACGTTGCCGCCGTGGGACTCCATGTACGGCCTGACCGTGTCGAGCGCCTCGCGCACCCGCTCGTGTAGGTCGACCGGGTACAGGTCGTGGATCAGCAGCAGGCTCGAGACGGCCCCGTCCTGGGTCAGCCGGTCGAGGATCGCCGCGCCGGCGTCGCCTGCTTCTCCGATTGCGGCGACGAACCGCTCCAGACCGTCGCCGTACATCGCGATCACGGCCGACACCAGCTCGGAGGCGAGCTCCCGGGCCCGCGGGTCCGGGAGCTCGTCCAGCTGCTCCGATAGCTGCTGGACGCGCTCCAGCAGCAGCTCAGGCTCGGCGACGTCGGCCACTACGCCAACCCCGTCGGGGTGTGCATCACCTTGCGCACCTTGCCCGCCCCGGTGTACATGTGCACGCCGCACGGCAGGCACGGGTCGAAGCTGCGGACCGCCCGCATGATGTCGACCCCCTTGAAGTTCTCCGGGCCGTTCTCCTCGAAGATCGGCGTGTTCTGCACCGCGTCCTCATAGGGGCCGGGAGTGCCGTAGGTGTCACGCGGGCTCGCGTTCCACGGCGTCGGCGGGTATGGCTGGTAGTTGGCGATCTTGCCCTCCCGGATCACCATGTGGTGTGAGAGCACGCCGCGGGCGGCCTCGTGGAACCCGCACGAAACGGCCTCCTCGGGGACCTTGAACTCCTTCCAGCTCTTGGTCCGCCCCGCCCGGACCTCCTTCAGCGCGCGCTCGAGGCAGTGCAGCCCGACCAGCGCCGAGTAGGCCTGGTGGTAGGAGCGGGCACGGTCGCGCTCGATCGCGTTGGACTTCTCGGGCACCTTCCACTCGAGCTCCATCTCCGGCAGCGAAGCCGACTTCGGCAGCACCATCTGGATCGAGTGACCGGTCGCCTTCAGGTAGCCGTAGTCGACGATTCCGGCCTTGGCCGTGCACCACTGCCGCGCGAACGGGCCGCCGCCGGTGTCGCAGCAGACGTGCGTGTCGGTGCGCTTATCGTAAATCCGCGGCGACACGACCCAGCTGTACTTGTCCGCCCAGTCGCGCTTCTGGGGCTTGGGCAACGTCTGCTTGTTCCACGGATGGTTCTTGTCGACCGGGTTGCCGAGCGGATCGTGGGTGACGAACGTCGGCTCGGCCTCCCAGCCGTCGAAGTACGAGCTGCCCAGCAGGATCCGGATCATCAGGTTGATCTCGACCAGATCGGTCGAGATCAGCTCGCCATTGATGGCGACGCCGGGGGTGATGTAGCGCTTGCGTCCCCAGTCGGTCATCGTCCGGTAGTCGTAGTCGACGTAGTCCGGATCGTCGAAGCAACCCCAGTTGACCAGGTTGGTCTCACGGAAGCCGACCATGTCGTAGCCGGGCAGCTGCTCGAGGAAGAAGTCATAGAGGTCGTCATGCATCGGCACGACGCGCTTGACGTAGTCCATGTAGCGCATCAGCCGCACGTAGTAGTCGGTCAGCGTCTGATGGGTGATGTCGGCCGAGCAGCCGCCGGGCATGATCGTCGACGGGTGCGTGTGGCGACCGCCGAACAGGCAGTACATCTCACGCGTGTAACGCGCGACGTGCAGCGTCTCCAGGTAGAAGCTGCCCGTGAACGGGTTCAGCGCCCGCATGATGTCGGCGATCGTCTTGTAGCCGTGGATGTCGGAATGCGGCGCCGACGTCTTCTCGGCCGTGGCCAGCAGCGTCGGGTTGGTGTCCTTGACCATCTGCTCGCAGAAGTCCACGTTCGCCATGCAGTCGTTGAAGATCGCGTGGTCGAACATGTAGTCGGCGGACTCGGCCAGGTTGAACGCCAGGTCGCCGAGCGGCGGCGGCTTGACCGAATAGGCCATGTTCTGGTTCAGGCACGAGCAGGTGCAGTGGTTGTCGCCGCAGATCCCGCAGATCCGACTGGTGATGAAGTGCGCGTCGCGCGGATCGATCCCCTTCATGAAGATGTCGAAACCGCGGAACAGCATCGAGGTCGAGTAGCACTTGTTCACCGCGCGGTTGGTGAAGTCGATCTCGGTATGGATTCCGAGGCTGCCGACGATCCGCGTGACCGGATCCCACGACATCTCTTTGACGATGACCTTCTGGTCGGTTGCTGTTGCCATTGCTGTCAATCGCTCCTTGTACGAGTGTCGGTTGGCGGGTTGGCCCTGGCGCCTGCCCGGCTACCAGCGCTTCTGGTAGCCGGTCGTCAGCGCCGGCCCGCGACGCCGCCACTCAGGCTCGACGTCGTACGTTTTCCTGATGTTGCGCTTGCGGAAGTAGTCGATCATCGGCCCGTAGCTGAACCGCTCGAAGTTCGCGGCGCGCCTGCCCCAGACGTCCGGTTCCATGAACGGCATGTACTTGTCGGGGAAGCCCGGCATCGTGCAGGCCATGCAGATGCCGCCGACATTCGGGCACCCGCCGATCCCGTTGACCCACCCGCGGACCGGCACGTTGCACTTGACCACCGGGCCCTTGCAGCCGAGCTTGACCAGGCAGCGGTGATCGGAGCCGTACTCGGTCGCGAACTGGCCCTCCTCGACGAACCCGGCGCGGTTGCAGCCCTCGCGCACGGTCCGGCCGAACAACCATTTCGGACGCAGCTGCTCGTCGAGGTCCGGCACCGGCGCCAGGCCCGCCAGGTGGAAGACCAGGTACATCAGCACCTCGGTCATGTTGTCGGGCTGCGCCGGGCAGCCGGGGATGCAGACGACCGGCAGGTTGGCCTTCGAGCGCCACTTCCAACCGAGGTAGTCAGGCACACCCATCGCCCCGGTCGGGTTGTTCTTCATCGCCGGGATGCCGCCGTAGGTGGCGCAGGTCCCGACCGCGACGACCGCCGCCGCCTTCGGCGCGAGGCGGTCGATCCACTCGTTGACGGTGATCGGCTGGCCCGTCTCCGGGCTGACGCCGAAGCCCGTCCAGTGGCCTTCGCCGTTGATCTGCTCGTTGCCGAGCGAGCCCTCGATCACGAGCACGAACGGGTCCAGCTTGCCCTGCTCGGCGTCGTACCACGCCTGGATGTACTCCTCGCCGGTCTCGAACGCGATCACCTGGTTGTGGATCACGACCCGGGGCATCCCCGGGATCACCCCCTGGATGATGTCCTCCAGGCTCGGATTGGTGGCGGAGGTCATCGCGACCGAGTCGCCCTCGCACGAGAGGCCGACCGTCACCCACAGGACGTGGGCGGTGACCGCCTCGGTCGCGGCCTGGTTCGGGGTGAACTCGGTTGCGGTAGCCATTCGTGTCCTCTCGTTCCTTGGAGTAATCCGTTCAGCAGATCCGTGGCAGGGGATCCCCCACCAGTTGGTCCATCACCCGGCGGCCGCCGAACGCGGTCGCCACCATCACCATCCCCGGCGGGTCGGCCCGCACCGCGCCGATCTCGGCCGCCTGTTCGGACCCCGGCGTGCGTTGCAGCGCTCGGAGCGCCGCGGGCGCATGCTCCGGCGCGACGAACGCGACCAATCGCCCTTCGTTGGCGACGTACATCGGGTCGATCCCCAGCAACTCGGCGGCGGCCGCCACGATCGGCGACACCGGCACGTTCGCCTCGTCGACGACGATCGACACGCCTGAGGCGCGCGCCAGCTCGTTGAGCACCGAGGCGACGCCGCCGCGGGTCGCGTCGCGCAGGCAGTGCAGCGACTCCCCGGTTGCGTCCAGCAGCGCGTCGACCGCCGGCCACAGGCTCTGGGTGTCGGAGTCGATCTCGGCGTCGAGGTCGAACTGGTTGCGCGCAAGCATGATCGCGGTGCCGTGCTCGCCGATCGGTCCCGACACGAGCACCCGGTCGCCGGGCCTGATCCCGTCGGTGCTCAGCCGCGCCCGCGGATCGACGACGCCGATGCCGGTCGTGCAGAGATACATCTGATCGGCGGCGCCGCGCTCGACGACCTTCGTGTCGCCCCCGACGATCTCCACGCCGGCCGCGATCGCGGCGCGCGCGATCGCCTCCACCTCCCGCTTGAGCACCCCTGACTCCAGGCCCTCTTCGAGGATCATCGAGACCGTCAGCGCCTGGGGCCGGGCGCCCGACATCGCCAGATCGTTGACGGTGCCGTTGACCGCCAGCTCGCCGATCGACCCGCCCGGGAAGAGCAACGGCTTGACGACGAAGCTGTCGGAGGTCATCGCGAGATTGATCCCGCCCTCCCCGCCCGCCCGGATCGCACCCGCGTCGGCGAGCTGCGCCAGCACGCCGTCGCCCGTCGTCGCGAACGCCGGGACCAGCAGCCCTTCGATCAGGGTCTGGGTCGCCTTGCCGCCGGCGCCGTGCGCGAGCGTGATCCGCGCGTCGCGGAAGCGTGCGCGCTTGGCGCGGGCCGTCTCGATGATCTCGAGCACCCGCTCCTCGCGAGAGGTCCTCGGCGGGGCCGGCGCCTCGCTCACACCGCCTCCCGCTGTCGCTGGTAGCGCCCGAAGTTGTAGTACGCGGCGCACGCCCCCTCGGGCGAGACCATGCACGTGCCGATCGCGTGCTCGGGCGTGCACGCGGTGCCGAACACCTTGCACTCCCAGGGCTTGATCACACCTTTGAGCACCTCGCCGCACTGACAGGCCTTCGGATCGGCGACGCGGACGTTCGGCGTCGCGAAGCGCCGCTCCGCGTCGAAGTCCGCGTACGCGTCGCTCAGTCTCAGCGCGGACTGTGAGATGAACCCGAGGCCGCGCCACTCGAAGTGGGGTCGCAGCGCGAACACCTCGGACATCACCTCGAGCGCGCGCAGGTTGCCGTCCTGCGGGACGACCCGCTTGTACTCGTTCTCGACCTCGCAGCGCCCCTCGCGCAGTTGCCTGAGGATCATCAGGATCGACTGCAGGATGTCGAGCGGCTCAAACCCGGAGATCACGACCGGCCGGCCGTACTCAGCGGGGATGAAATCGAACGGACGCGCGCCCACGACCGTGCAGACGTGGCCGGGTCCGATGAACCCGTCGAGTCGGAGGTCGGGCGACTCCAGCAGCGCGCGCAGCGGCGGCACGATCGTGACGTGGTTGCAGACGCAGCTGAAGTTCGTCTGTCCTTCGGCCTTGGCTCGCTTGAGCGTCAGCGCCGTCGACGGCGCCGTCGTCTCGAACCCGATCGCGAAGAACACGACCTCGCGATCGGGGTTCTCCCGCGCGATCCGCAACGCATCCAGCGGCGAGTAGACCATCCGCACGTCGGCGCCCTCGGCCTTGGCGTCCAGCAACGTCTGCTCGGAGCCCGGCACGCGCAGCATGTCGCCGAAGCAGGTGAAGATCGGGTGGGTGGGTGAGTGCGCGACCGCGATCCCGTCGTCGACGCGGCCCATCGGGATCACGCAGACCGGGCAGCCGGGCCCGTGGACGAGCTCGACGTTCGACGGCAGCAGGTCGTCGATCCCGTACTTGTAGATCGAGTGGGTGTGGCCGCCGCAGACCTCCATCAGCTTGTAATGGCGACCGGGCTCGGCCTCGGCGAGGATCTGGCCCGCCAGCGCTCGGCCGAGCTCGGCGTCACGATACTCGTCGACGTACTTCATGGGGTGTTGGGGGCGGGTTGGAGGGAATCGACCTGGTGAGCGATGGCGGTGCCGGCGTGGACGAGGAGGCGGTCGGCGCACCGCACTGGTCCGACCAGCGCGATCTCGACGAGCTCGCGTTCGCCGTCATCGGTGACACAGACGGCCAGCTCTCGCTCCGCGTCGATCGTCAACACCGACATCTCGATCGCCACGTCGCCGCAGGTGATGCAGTGATCGAGCGTCGGATCACATGCCGCGCCGCTCACTCGATCACGCTCGCCTTCAGCTCCTCGAGCTCCTGCTCGTAATCGCGGCCCATGCCCTGCAGCAACGCGAGCGTCGCGTGGGCCTCCTCCTCGTCGACCTTGGACAGCGCGAACCCGACATGGATCAGCACCCAGTCCCCGGGCCGCGCCTCGTCGCCGTCGGACGCCAGCAGGCTGACGTTGATGTTGCGGCGCACACCGACCACATCAACCGTCGCGATCTGGTTGACCTCATCAACCAACTCGATCACCTGCCCCGGGATAGCCAGGCACATGTTTGCGGCGTCTCCTCTCTCAGCCGGTTTCGGGTGATCCCGGCTCGCCGGATCTCGGTGTACCACCGGCGCCCAGCGGTTGCGACCGCCGCCGTAATCCGCGTGACAGTAATCCGCGTTACAGACATCATCAGTTGGCGCGGCTCTGGCGGCTGCACTCGCCGCGAGTCAGCGACGTGGAGCATGGGATTCGCCGCGTGCACCGGCGAGGCGTATGCTGACGACCCAACGAGGTCGGCAACGCGGATCAAAAGGACGGCGTGGCGGAGACGGAGCGGCACAGGGAGGATGCTGAGGACACCGACGAGCACCTCGGGTCTGATGTCCGGTGGCGACCGCGACCAAGCGGACCGAGGCCCCGTCGCACAGGCGCTTTGCGTTACCTGCTCGACATCGACACCGACCTGGCCGAAGGACTCGACAGCCGCCTGCGGCTCGCCGCACGACCCGCGGCGACCGCGGTCGTCGTAGATGCCGAGGCCGGCGAGGTGGAGCTTTCATCAGCGCTTGCCCGGACCGCGAACGGTCCAGGCCTGCTGGTGCTCGACGGCGTGATCGCGACCAGCGTCCGGGTCGGCGACCGGGTGGCCTCCGAGCTGCTCGGCGCCGGCGACCTGCTCGAGCCCGACGAGCTCGACGCCGACGAGCTGGTCATCTGCATGACCGAGTGGCGGGCGCTTCAGCCGGCGCGCTTCGCGATGCTCGACGGCGCCTTCGCGGAGCGCATCCGGCCCTGGCCGCAGCTGACCCAGGCGCTGCTGCGCCGGGTCGAGCGCCGGGCCCACAACCTCAACGTGCAGCGCGCGATCGCCTCCCAGCCCCGACTCGAGCTCCGGTTGACGCTGCTGCTGTGGCATCTGGCTTCCCGCTGGGGCCGGGTCGAACCGGGTGGCATCCGCCTGCCGCTGCCGCTGACCCACCAGCTGCTGGGGCGGCTGATCGGCGCCGAACGGCCGTCGGTCTCGCACGCGCTGGCGCGGCTGTCGCGGGCCGGCGCCGTCACCGGGCACGGCGACGAGTGGCACCTGCACGGCAAGATCGAGGAGCTGCTGGCGCTGTTGGACCACTCCGGCGAGGGTGTCGCACCGCTGATCGCCCGCGTCAGCCGGCGGGGCTGAGCGCACGTCCTGATGCCGATCCGCGTGATCTTCCGCTGCCACTGCTGTGACGCGCTGCCCGACCCGTTGACGCAGCTCAGCCTGGAGCGCGGACTGCGTGAGCTGGCGTTCGGCGAATACCTCGACGTCACCCCCGGCCACTGGCTACTGTGGCTCGGAGGTGGGCCGCTGGGGCCGCGCCGCTATGCCTGCGCCGAGCATCGCGGCGAGCTCGTCGCCTACCTGCGCGAGCACTACGGGACGATCGCGCCGCACCCGTGGAAGCGGCCCCCCTACCCGTTGACGCTGCGCTCGGCCGACACCGAGCGCGCGATCCGCAACGGCGGTCTGTCGGCGATGCCGAAGTGGGGGTTTACCGCGTGAGCGACGACGAAGCTGCCAATGCCGGCGCCGAGGATCCCTTGGCGCGTCCCGTGGCGGCGCCCGGCGGACGCGAGCGGGGCTCCAAGCCGTTCGGCGAGTTCACGCTGGCCGACGTGCGCGCGCGCTCGGCCGAGCTCTCCTCGGTCGTCGGCTTTGGGACCGCGCGGGTCGCGGGCGTCGCCCACGGCTGGTCCGAGCTCGCCCGAGCGATGGAGTCCAGCGGTGTCGTGACGGTCGCCGGGCTCGGCCCCGAGCGCGGCGGCGAGTTCGCCCGCCGACTGTGGGTCGTGCCCCCGGGCGGCAGCCTGCTCTGACCGCGCCGCATTCGGTTTCCGCGCCGCGTGCAGTTCGGCGGCGCATGCAGTTCGGCGCCGGATGCAGTTGGGCGCCGCATGCAGTTCGGCGCCGCGTGCAGTTCCGCGCCACCTGCGGTTCGGCGCCGCGTGCGGTTCCTGCGCCGCATCCGGTTCCGCGCCACCTGCGGTTCCTGCGCCGCATCCGGTTCCGCGCCACCTGCGGTTCCTGCCCCGCATGCGGCTCCGCGCCGCGGCCGGGACCCGTCGCCGCCCTGCCCATTGCCGCGTGATGTCCCGCACGGCACCGCCCTGCCTACCGCCGGCGGCCGCCACGAGTTCGGAGCGCCGCTCCGAGCCGATTGGTCGATTCTCACCGCCGGATCGTCAAAAGCGACCAATCCGCAATCCGGGCAGGGCCGGACCGGCGCCACCAGCTGCCCGGCGACGACCCGCGCGCGCCCCTTGATGACGTACGAGCGCGCCCGCGGGGCAAGATCCCTCCGCGTAGACGCAGTCGAGCTTCGAACCCGGTTTTGGCCCTCCTACCGAGCCACATCTGGGTCGGCCCCGGGCAGGCCAGGTGCGACGCAGGTTCGGCCCACCGCGCTCCAGCCGGGCACACCGCGCTCCCGCCGGGCACACCGCGCTCCCGCCGGGCCCACCGCGCCGCCGCCGGGCACACCGCGCTCCCGCCGGGGACACCGCGCCGCCGGGCACACCGCGCGGCCGCCAGGCGCATCGCCTCAGAGCGTCGCGACCCGTACGAGCGCCACGATCCGCTCGACGGCCTGCTCGAGCGTCAGGTCGCTCGTGTCGACCGTGACCGCGTCGGCGGCCGCGCGCAGCGGTGACACCGCGCGCTCGGTGTCCCGCTGGTCCCGGATCGTCTGCTCGGCGAGCACGACCGCAACGTCGGCGCCGATCTGGTCGGCACGGCGCGCCGCGCGCGCCTCGGGCGACGCGGTCAGGAACAGCTTGAGCTCGGCCGACGGCCACACGACCGTGCCGATGTCACGGCCCTCAGCGACCCAGTTGCCGTCGGCCAGCAGCCGACGCTGTTCGGCGATCATCGCCGCCCGCACGGCCGGGTCGGCGGCGACGACCGACGCGGCCTCGGAGACCTCGGGCGCACGGATCGCCGCGCTCACGTCCTCGCCGTCGAGCAGGACCCGGTCGCCGAGCGACAGCGACACGCCGGCGGCGACCTCGGCCGGCGGCAGGCCACGTCGCAACGCGGCCAGCGCCACGCAGCGGTACATCGCACCCGAGTCCAGGTAGGTGAACCCGAGCCGCTCGGCCACCATGCGGGCGACGCTCGACTTGCCGGCGCCCGCGGGGCCGTCGATTGCGACGACGGTCACGGGCAGTCCTCGACGACGGCACCGGTCCGGCGCCACAGCGCAAAGAACGTGGGGCATGTCTTGGCGACGACCTCCGGCTGCTCGAGCTCGATCGGCACGTGGGTGCCGATCAGCGAGAAGGCCATCGCGATCCGGTGATCCTCGAACGTCGGCAGCCGCGCCAGCCGCGGGCGTCCCGGATGGACGCGCAGGTAGTCGGGCCCCTCGTCGACCGTGATCCCGAGTCGGCGCAAGTTCTCGGCGGTCGCGCCGACGCGGTCCGATTCCTTGACCCGCGCGTGGCCGACGCCCTCGATCGTCGTCGGGCCGTCCGCGAACGGTGCGACGCAGGCGAGCGTCATGAACACGTCGGAGCTGTTGCCCATGTCGACGTCGACGCCGCGCAGCTGCCGTGGGCCGGTCAGCGACAGCGGCGCCCGGGCGCCGACGACGCACCCCATCCGCTCCAGATGGGAGACCAGCTCGATATCGCCTTGGCGAGTCCGGTCGAGATCGAGGCCGGGCAGCGTGACGGTCGTCCCCGTCAACGCCGCGCTGGCCAGGAAGTAGGACGCGGTCGAGACGTCGGGCTCGATCTCAAACTCCGTCGCCCGATACGACCCCGGCGCGACAGACAGCGCAGCGTCGCCGCGCCCCACCCCCACCCCGAACGCGCGCATCACGTCGACCGTCAGCTCCAGGTAGGGGGCCGAGACGAGCGCGCCGAACCGCAGCGACGACGGCGCCTGTGCGAACGGAGCCGCCATCAGCAGGCCGCTGAGGAACTGGCTGGAGATCGACGCGTCGACGTCGACCGCTCCGCCGCGGAGCCCGGTCGCGGTCACGGTCAGCGGCAGCGACTCGCCGTCGATCCGCGTCCCCTGTGCCCGGAGCGCCGCCAGCACCGGCCCCAGCGGCCGGCGACGCAGCTGGGGGTGGGCGTCGACGGTGAACCGGCCCACGCCCGCGGCGAGCATCGGCACGATGAACCGCCCGACGGTGCCCGCCATGCCGCAGTACAACTCGGCGTCGCCGGCCGGCGCGCCGCCGATGCCGTCGATCGCCATGTCGGGCCCGTCGGACCCGTCCACGGTCGTGACGCGCGCCCCCAGCGCCCGCAGCACCCCGACCATCACCTCGGTGTCGTCGGCGACCAGCGGGCCACGGAGGCGGCTGCGGCCGACGGCGACTCCGGCCAGCAGCAGCGCCCGGTTGGTCAGGCTCTTGGACCCTGGGACCCGCAGCTGCCAGCGCCGCGGCGGCGCGCCCGGCGAGAGTCGCACGGCCGGCGAAACGGAGGTAGCGGTTTCGCTCACGGCCGCGCCACCGGATACCCCAGGTCGCCGAACAGCTCCGTCGCGCGGGCCGCGGCGTCCGCTCCCGCGATCCACAGCGCCACCACCCCGGAGCTGCGGTCCTCGATCGGATACAGCGCCATGTCGGTGATGTTGACCCCGGCACGCCCGAGCTCTAGCGCCAGCCGAGCGATCACGCCGGGCCGGTTGGGCACCGAGACACGCAGTTCGAACAGCTCGCCGCCCTCGACGCCAGCCTCGAGCAGACGCCGGCGAGCGGCCGCCGCTGCGTCGTTCCAGGCGGCGATCGCGTCGGCGTCGCCGCGCTCCAGCGCGGCGCGCACCTGTCCCAGACGCCCGACGAAGTTGTCCAGCTCGGCCACCAGCGCGTCGCGGTTGGACAGATAGATGTCGGTCCAGATCGCGCTCGGAGCGCCGGCGACCCGGGTCGCGTCACGAAATGAGGGCCCGGTCGCCGGCAGCCGCTCGCCGCCGAGCGTCGCCGCCGCCTGTGCGACGAGGACGTTGGCGAGCACATGCGGCAGGTGCGAGATCGACGCGAGCATCCGGTCATGAATGTCGGCGTCGATCGCGGTCGGGCGCGCGCCCAGCGACACCAGCAGGCGGTGCAGACGCTCGTACAGCTCGCCGGAGGTCTGCGGACCGGGCGTCAGGTACCAGACGGCGCCCTCGAACAGGTCCGCGCGGGCGTTGGCGACCCCGGCCGTCTCGGCGCCCGTCAGCGGATGCCCGCCGACGAACCGGGGATCGTCGTGAGCGGCGACGACCGCGCGCTTGGTCGAGCCGACATCGGTCACGACGCAGTCCTGCGGAGCGGCCGCCAGCGCCGCCCCGACCAGGTCGTCGAGCTCGGCGACCGGCGCAGCGACGAACACGGCGTCGGCGTCCGACACGGCCGTGGCGACGTCGCCGCACCCCACGTCGATGGCGCCGCGGGCGATGGCGTCCGCCAGCGCAGCCGGCGAAGCGTCATAGCCGGTCACCGTGGCATCCACCCGAGAACGTGCGGCGAGCGCGACCGAGCCGCCGATCAGCCCCACGCCGAGCACGGCGACGCGCAAAATTCCTACGCCGCAGCGCGCCGGTCGCGAACGGCGGCGGCGAGACCGTCGAGCACCTCGACGGTCGTCTCCCAGCCGATGCAGCCGTCGGTGATCGACTGGCCGTGCACGAGCGGCTCAGGGCCGCCGAGCTCCTGGCGACCGGCGACCAGGAACGACTCGAGCATCACGCCGATGATCTCACCTGCGCCGCCGGCGATCTGGGCGCCGACCGCGTCGGCGACCTCGGGCTGACGATCGGGGTCCTTGCCGCTGTTGTCGTGGGAGAGGTCGATCATCACGCGCTCCCGGAGCCCGGCCGCACGCAGCAGCGCGACGGCCGCTGAGACCGATCCGGCGTCGTAGTTGGGCGCGCCGCGCCCACCGCGCAGGATCACGTGCGAGTCGGCGTTCCCGGTCGTGTGGAGGATCGCCGATCCGCCGAGATCATCGATCCCGGCGAACGCGTGGGCGACGCCCGCCGCGCGGACCGCGTCGACGGCGACCTGGACGTTGCCGTCGGTGCGATTCTTGAAGCCGACCGGCATCGACAGCCCCGAGCCGAGCTGGCGGTGGACCTGGCTCTCGACCGTGCGGGCGCCGATCGCGCCCCAGCAGACGGTGTCGGAGATGTACTGCGGCGTGATCGGATCGAGGAACTCGCAACCGACCGGGAGCCCGAGCATCAGCACGTCGAGCAGCAGCCGCCGCGCAATCCGCAGGCCCGCGTTGACGTCGCCGGACCCATCCAGATGAGGGTCGTTGATCAGACCCTTCCAGCCGATCGTCGTGCGCGGCTTCTCGAAGTAGACCCGCATCGCGATGCACAGGTCATCGCGCAGCCGCTCCACCTCGGCCGCCAGCCGACCGGCGTACTCACGGCTGGCATCGGCATCGTGGATGCTGCACGGTCCGACGACGACCAGCAGCCGATCGTCGGATCCGTCGAGCACGGCCTGGGCGTCGGTCCTCCCGCGGACCAGCACCTCGGTCGCGCGCGGACCCAGCGGCAGCTCCTGGAGCAGCGATTGGGGCGACGCGAGCGGCACGAGCCGCTCGATCCGCGTGTTGCGCACCGGGTCGGCGACGTGGGTGACGTCCTGGAGGCTCATCGGCGTACGATCGACGACCGCGCTCAGACGACGGCCGGAGACGGAATGGGCGAGAGGGACTTGCCGGCGACGGCCGCAGCCATCAGCACGCGCTCCATGTAGGCCGCGAAGTCGTCAGCGGGGAGCTGCTGCGCGGCGTCGCAGATCGCCTCGTCGGGGTTGGGGTGAACCTCGACGATGATCCCGTCGGCGCCCGCCGCGGCGGCGGCCAGCGACAGCGCCGGGACCAGGCTGCGCCGGCCCGGGGCGTGGCTGGGGTCGACGATCACCGGCAGGTGGGTCATCTCCTTGAGCACCGGGATCGCGGTCAGGTCGAGCGTGAAGCGGTAGGCGGTCTCGAACGTGCGGATCCCGCGCTCGCACAGCATCACCGACTGATTGCCCTCCTTGAGGATATACTCGGCCGCCATCAGCCACTCCTCGAGCGTGCTCGACAGGCCGCGCTTGAGCAGGACCGGGCGGCCGGAGCGGCCGACCTCGGAGAGCAGCGTGTAGTTCTGCATGTTGCGCGCGCCGACCTGCAGCACATCGGCGACCTCGAGCAGCGCCTCGAGGTCACGCGCGTCCATCACCTCGGTCACGATCGGCAGGCCGGTCTGCGCCTTGGCCTCGGCCAACAGGCGCAATCCCTCCTGGCCCAGGCCCTGGAACGCGTACGGCGAGGTGCGCGGCTTGTAGGCGCCGCCGCGCAGCATCGTCGCGCCGGCGGCTGCGACCGTGTGCGCCGTCGACAGCAGCTGCTCGCGCGATTCGACCGTGCACGGCCCGGCGATCATCGCGAAATGAGGCCCGCCGACCTTGCGCCCGCTGATCTCCAGCACGCTCGGTCCGCCGTCGTGGCGGAACTGGGTCGAGGCGAGCTTGTACGGCTTGGTGATCGGCATCACCTGTTCTACCCCGGGGAACGCTTCGAGTTCCAGCCCGGCGACGTGCTCGGCGTCGCCGATTGCGCCGATCACCGCGCGCTCCTCGCCACGGATCAGGTGCGGGCGCGCCCCGGCGCGGGTCACCCGTTCGATCACGGATTGCACCTCGCCTTCGGTCGCCGTCGTTTTCATCACGATCATCATCTACGCGGTCCTTTCGGGATTCCCTGGAAACTGTACGAAGCGCTGCTTTCGTTGCAGGTCGAGCTGACCTGTCGCGTTGGTTTCCGGCGCCCGGGCCCGCGGGCCTCGCCGCACGTCCGGCGGCGAGATGGCGACTGTGGCCGAGCGCCTAGATAAATCGCCAGGCGTAGGAGCGCGCGTAGGACCAGGACCAGCTGTCGCCGGCAGTCGGGCTGCTGTACGTGCGGGCGTGGTCGTCCATTGCGCTGCTGCTGGTTCTACCAGACCGCGGCGACGGCCCGCAAGCATAATCGGCCGGTTGGGGGATCGGCGCGTGCCGCTGCCTGTGACCGTGTTGGTCTTCAGCCGCGCGCATCGGGCCCTCTGTCGCCGCGGCTGGTTGTAGACCCGCACGTGCCAGCCGTAGTCGTGCGGCGTGAACGCGACCACCGGCCGCCCCTTGTCGATCGCCCGACCGATGTGGTTGGCCACGTCGCCGACGTTGAGGCCGACCGCCCAGGCGAGCGTCGACTGCGAGCCGGGGATCGTCGCGATCCGGCCGCAGGTGCGGATCACCGCGCCACCGCCGAGCCGGTCGACGACAGCGACCAAGCGGCGGTTCTGGCGCCCGTCGGCGCGCGCCAGCGGCAGGTCGTAGCGCCAGTCGTGGACGCGCAGCTGCGCCGATCCGATCAGCGACACGCCAAGCACCACCACCAGCACTGGTCCCCCCCAGCGAAGCGCCGGCGACATCCAGCTGGGGGCGCGTAGCTCAGACACCCACGGCGCCCCGCCGAGCAGCTGCCCGACGAGCGCCGCGGCGACGACGATGCACACGGCCGCCGGCTCGATCAGGTAGCGGCTCGCGGCCGACCAGCCGTGCAGCGCGAACCCGATCTCGACGATCACCCACAGCAGCGCGGTGGCGGCCACGCCCAGCAGTCGCCGATCCCGCCGCCAGATCGCGACCGCCACGCCCGCCAGGAACGCCAGCTGCATCGGCAGCTCGTACAGGTTGCGCCAGCGGTGCAGCACGCCGAGGATCTTCGAACCATGGATCGCGGTGTGCTGGTTGAGCGCCAGGTCGCCGGCGCTGAACCAGCTGTTGGACGTCAGCCCGGGAACGACGAACCACACCGCTCCGATCGCCAGCAGCGCCAGCGGCACCGCGAGCCGCGCCCGCCGGTCGGTCCAGAACAACCAGACGCCATAGCACCCGGCAAACGCCCACGTCTCCGGGCGGTCCAACGACGCCATCACGCTCGCCGCGAACGCCCAGCGCGGGTGCCCGCACAGGTGCGCGTCGATCGCCGCCAGCAGCAGCGCCACGACCAGCGGGTCGGAGTTGGCGATCAGCACCAGATGAGGCCAGGTCTGGATGCCCATCACCGCGACGCCGGCGAACGCGCCGGCGGCGAACGGCGCGAACCGCCGGCTCGGCAGCACGGGTCCGGTCAGGTGGTAGGCGACGCGCGCGGCGAACACGCCGGCGGCGATCGTGCCAGTCACGCTGGTGACGCTCCACAGCCACACCTGCGTCTGCCCGAACAGCGCGTAGGGCAGTGTGAACAGGAACGTCAGCGGCTTCCAGGACGGCGCGCCCGACGTGTTCAGCGACCCGTACAGGACCTGGTGGCCCCACACCATCCAGCCGAATGCGTCGTACCCCGGACGCATGCCGGTGGCGGCGACGAACGCGATCGCGCCGGCGATCGCTCCCGCCGCGACGATCGCCCACGCCGCCCCGTACCACAGCAGGTGAGCGCCTGACCCCTGACTGTCGGCCGCCGGCACGTCGGTCGCGGGCGTGCGCGCGCCCGCCGCGTCGGTCTCCACGGACCCGGCTAGACCAGTTCTCCGATCGCCGCCAGAAAGCGGCGGTTCTCGGCGTCGGTCCCGACCGTCACGCGCAGCGACCCCGGCCGCCCCAGCGCGGCGCCGGCGCGCACCAGCACGCCCCGCTCGCGCAAGCCGGAGACGATCTCGGGCTCGATCTCGGCGCTCGGCAGATGCGTCCAGACGAAGTTGGCGTCGGACTCGGCGACCCACAGCCCGAGCGCGCGCAGGCCATCGGTGACCGCGATCCGCGCCGCCACCGTGTGGATCACGCGGCGCTCGACCTCGTCCTGGTGGCGTAGCGCCTCGACCGCGGCGGCCTGGGCCGGGCTGTTGAGGTAGAACGGCTGGCGGACCTGGTCGACGGCGGTCCGCAAAACGTCTGAGCCGCACAGCCCGTAGCCGACGCGCATCGCCGCCAGTCCGTAGGCCTTCGAAAACGTCCGCAGCAGGATCAGGTTCGGATGGCGGCGCAGCAGCTCGACCGACGCGTACGTGTCGCCGAGCACCAACGCGAACTCGCAGTAGGCCTCGTCGAGGATCACGCACACGTACGACGGGACCCTCGCCAGGAACGCCTCGATCTGCTCCAGCCCGACCGCGGTCGAAGTCGGGTTGTTGGGATTGCAGATCAGCACCAGCCGGGTCGCGACCGTGATCTCCTTCGCGATTGCGTCGAGGTCGTGACGATCGTCGGAGTCGAGCGGGACCTCGATCGCGGTCGCGCCCGACGCGGCGGCGAGGTGCGGATAGACGCTGAACGCCGGCCACGCGTAGACGACCTCGGCGCCGGGCTCCAACAGCGCCTCGCCGAGCGACAGCAGGATGTCGCAGGAGCCGTTGCCGAGCGCGATCCGTTCCCGCGGGATCCCGTAGCGATCGGCGAGCGCCTGTCGCAGCGGCTGATAGGACGGGTCCGGGTAGCGGTGGCTGCCCGCGATCACGCGGTTGGCGGCATCCAGCACCTCGATCGAGGGCGCGAAACAGCCTTCGTTGGAGGCCAGCATCGCGACGTCGTCGCCGAGGTCGTAGCCGGCGGCCAGCGGGTAGGCGGGGATCCGACGGATGCGGTCCGCAAATTCGATCGCCATCGTCTGAAGAAACCTCCTACTGAGCCGAGCTCAGATCGCGTCGCAGCGCCTTCGCGGCGCCCAGGTACACGTGCTGCGGGTCGTGGTCCTCGTCGGCGTAGTAATGGACCAGCACCCTGATCACCGCCGGGAGCGCGCCGGGGACGGGAATCTCCTGCGCGCACAGCAGCGGCACCCGGTCCAGGCCCAGCCGCCGCGCCGCGACGGCCGGAAACTGCGCGTCGAGATCGTGGGTGAGCGTGAAGATGCAGCTGACCATCGCCTCGGGCACCAACGAGTTACGGGCCATCAGCTCGCGGATCAGCAGATCGGTGGCGTCGAGGATCGCGTTCGCTTCGTTGCGCTCGACGCTGTTGGCCCCTCGGAGCGCGAACAGACGCATCGCCGTGATCTTGCCAGAGCGCCAGTCGCAGGCGCCGGCACCGGGGCGGCCCAGTGCTCCGCACGGGGAGGGTCCAGATTGGCAACCCGGCGCTGCCGAGTCGGCGGCCGCGCGGGCGCGTCAGTTGGCGAGCCTGTTCTGCAGGTTCTGGGAGGCCCGGCCGGCTGGGGTGCCGAGCGGGTTGATGTTGTGGTCGGACAGGTACGTGGTCACGGCCGGGGCGAACGTCAGCACGAGGAACACCGTCATCACCGCGGTCATCCGCCGCAGCCACGGGCTCGTCCCCAGCGCCGCCAGCGGCAGCACCCAGACGATGTACCACGGCACCAGCCACGCGAGGCTGACCAGCAGCGCCAGCGTCGACCACCCGGCCCCGACCAGCCAGTCGCGCCGGCGCAGGAAGAAGTACAGCACGACCGCGACGACGAACACGTCGGCCAGGTTCAGCACGGTCGACGTGGCGCCGCCGACATGCAGCAGCAGCCCGACGAGGTTCGGGACGCTGAGCTCGGTGATCAGCGTGCTCTGCTGCTGGAGGTTGGGCAGCGAGGTCCCAAACAGGATCACGCTCATCGCCACCAGCGGGATCGCGGCGATCACCCCGCCGATCACCAACCGCTTGGATCGCTGACGGGTGCCGACGGCGACCAACACGAACGGCGCCAGGAGGATCGCCGTGAACTTCACGGCGACCGCGATCACCAGCGCCGCGCCGGCGGCGCGGTCGCGGCCCGACAGCACGAACGCGATCGCGGCCATCGACGCGACCAGCATCAGGAAGTCGTTGTGAAACCCGGCGACCGCGTACAAGAGATAGATCGGGTTCAGCGCGACGAAGCCGACGACGAACCGCGGATCGCGGCCGAGCCTGATCGCACACCACCACACCAGCGACAGGAAGCCGAGGCTGAGCAGCACGATCAGCACCTTGATCACCCAGAACTCGACCGGCAGCGCCAGGAACGCGAGCGGATAGCTGAGCGCGGTGAACAGCTCGCCGTAGGGGCTCTTGAGGTTGTCCCAGCTGGCGAACTGGAAGATCGGGTCGAAGTGCTCGGACGAGATCCCATGCGTGTATGGCGAGACGTGGTGCAGCGCCCCGAGCCGCGCGTAGCCCATGTAGTTGAAGATGTCCGACAACTGCAGCGGCGGGCTCAGCAGCAGGATCAGATGCAGGATCACCACGACGATCACGATCGAGCGCATCGTCAGGCTCCGGATCGCGGCGATCGCCACCCCGTAGGCGATCAACATCGCGACCAGCACGAAACTGAAGATCAGGTCCAGCGTCCACCGATCGGTCAGCGGCCGACTGGTGAGGTCGTGCAGCGGCCCGGCCTCCCAGTTGGGAAACACCCGGACCGAGCGGGGCACGAGAACGGTCGGGCCGGACGACGCGTAGGCGACGACGGCCAGCGTGGCCAGCAGCAGCACCGACAGTGCGATCCAGCCGCCGCGCCGGCCAACCGCGATCGGCGGCGTCGTCAGCCACCGCGGCCGCGACAGCGTGAACCGCGGCAACCCGGTGGTCGCCTCGGTCGCCATCGCATGCGCTGGCGGAGCTGCCGCGACGATTCGCGGCTCAGGGCCGACGGATTCCTCGCGCATCAGGCAAACATATTGTGAATCGAGACGGTGCCGACGCTGCGCCGATTCGGATCAGGTTTCGGCACAGGCGGCGTGAGCCACGGCTTCGGACCGCGCACCGGCTCAGCATCGCGTCGCGATCTTGACCGTCCCGGCCTTCGCCACCACGTGCCAGCCGAGGCTGCGCGGGATCCAGGGGATCCACGGGAACCGTCCGGCGCCCGCGGTCGCCCGACCCTGAATGATGACGCGACCGCGGGTCGTCTCGGCGCTCCCGATCGTCTCGTGCAGGGTCCAGGCGACGAGCGGCGCCAGCTGCGTGTTGGTCTGCACGGCGCCGCACGCCTTCAGCCGCGCGGCGCCGCCCGCGCGGGCCACGGCGGTGGTGAGGTCGCGCCGGACGTCGGCCTGGAAGCGCAGCGCCGACCAGGTCGGCCCGAGCTTCGCGAACGCGTCGACGGCGCTCGGCACGATCGCGGCGACCGCGCCCGCGGTCACGAGCGCGACGGCCACCCACCCGGTCATCCGGCGCGCCACGCGCGACACCGCCGCGAACGCCCAGGCCGCGAAGCGGGCCCACCCGACCATCCCGACGACGATCGTCAGACAGCTCGCCGGGAACAGGTAGCGGCCGTTGCCGGAGAACTTCAGCTCGGTCAGGACCGCGTCCTCGAGGAACAGGGCGATCGCGGCGACCAGCAGCACGCACAGGCACACGTCGAGCCGGCGCTGCGACCACGGTGGCGTGCGCGTCCCGCCCCGGGGAAGCGCAATCGCGGCGACCGCCGGCACCAGCGCCAGCACCACGCCGATCCGGAACGGGAGCCGGACCAGTGGCCACTCGTAGTTGGTGACCTCGCTGCAGAACGGGCACGCGGTGGTACCCGCGCCGCGCGGATAGCTGGCGTACTCGGCGCCGCGCAACAGCGACCCCGAGCCGATCAGGTCCGGGAGCAACCAGATCGGGAGGATCAGCGCCGCCAAGCAGGCGATCTGGCGCCGCGCGCCCGGGTCGACCCGCCATAACCAGACGCCATATGCAACGAACAGGACCCACATCTCGGGACGATCCAGGCAGGCCGCGAACAGGAGTGCCTGCGTCTGCCGCGGCGCTCCGTCGAGATGACGCAGCACCGCGACCAGCAGGACCGTCAGCAGCAGCCCCTCCGAATATCCCTGGGCGACGACGTAGATGTAGCTCTGGAGCAACAGCACACCGCCGGCGGCCACCAGCCCGGCGCCCAGCGCCAGCGCCCAGCCCGCGGCCCCGAGCGGCGCCGTCGCGATCCTCGCGAGCCTCGTCGTCAGCACGAACGTCAGCGCCACCGCCGTCAGCGCGCCGGCCCGGGCGATCGCCAGCCACATGTTCGGCGCCGCCGACCCGAACGGCGCGACGATCGTCGTGAACACCATCGCCAGCGGCTTGAGCGTCGGCCCGCCGGTCGTCGACAGCTGCCCGTGGACGATCTCCCTGCCCCAGATCAGCCACACCCACGGGTCGTAGTTGGGGGTCGAGGGCAGCCGCAGCGACACGCCGCCGGCGATCAGGGCGAGCGCGAGGATCGTCACGTACACCCATCCGTGGCCGCGCGTGCGAGCGGGCCTGCCGGTGCGGTCGACGATCGCGAGCAACCTCCGGCCCAGCGAGCGCGCGCGGCCCGTGTCGTCTTGCACGGCGACGCTCATGAGGTGCAGAAGCTAGCGAGTCGTCCCGTCGCCGTCTCGGCTCGAGATGGCGCTGGATACCCTGCGCCGATGATCGAGTCGCAGCCGGCACCGGGACTGCTCTCGCCTGCCGCCGGACCCGGCGATGACACCGCGTCCCGCTCCGGCCGGCGTCTGATCGCCACCGAGCTGGGCTATGCCGCGATCGCCGGCCTACTGGCGCTGGCGATCGCGCTCTGGGCGCTGAAGGTCTGGGACGCGAGCCTCAGCGTGCCGTTTCGCTACTCCGAGGTCGACGACACGAAGTTCTATCTGCTGCTGATCAAGGGCATCCTCGCCCACGGCTGGTTTCTGACCAACCACAACCTCGGGGCGCCGTTCGGGCAGCAGCTGTACGACTATCCGCAGGGCGCCGACGACCTGAACCTGTTCATGATCAAGCTGATCGGGCTGGTCTCGCCCCATCCCGGCGTCGTCATCAACGTGTTCCTGTTCGTGACGTTCGTGCTCGACGGCGCGGCCGCCTGCCTGGTCCTGCGCCAGCTCGGGGTCAGCCCAATCGTCAGCATCGTCTGCGCAGTCCTGTTCGCGCTGCTCCCCTACCACTTCTTCCGCTCGGACTCGCACCTGTTCCTGTCCTCGTACTGGTCGCTGCCGTTGACGGCGTACCTGTTCATCGCGGTGCTCGACGACCGGCCGCTGTTCACCCGGCACCGATCCGGCGGCCGCGTCCGCCGCCTCCTCACCCCGACCAGCGTCGCGACCGTCGCGATCTGCCTGGTGATCGCCTCGACCGGGCTCTACTACGCGGTCTTCGGGCTGGTGATGATCGCCGCGGCGCTGCTGCTGAAGCTGCTCTCCCGGCGCCGGCTGGCACCGCTGCTGCCCGGGCTGGCCGCGTTCGCGCTGGTGCTGGTCGTGCTGATCGCCAACCTCGCCCCGACCGCCGTCTACCACGCGCGGCACGGAGGCAACTCGGCCGAGGTCCACTCCGCCAGCCAGGGCGACAGCCTGGCGATGTCGGCCTCCTACCTGGTGCTGCCACCGCTGCACGATCGGATCGCGCCGCTGCGCCACCTGACCGAGCACTACGCCAACGTCACGCCGCCCCACGGCTACTGCGAGCAGTGCTACGAGTCGGTCGGGACGACCGGTGACGTCGGCCTGATCTGGCTGCTGGTGATCGCGTTCGGCTCGCTCACCGGGGCGGCGTTCGTGACGCGCGTCGCGCGTCTGTACCGGTGGTCGGCGCTCGGGGTCGCGGTCGTGCTGGCGATCGCGGTCACCGGCGGCGCCTCGAGCCTGACCCGCGTGTTCGTATCCAACGACATCCGTGCCTGGAACCGGATGTCGGTGCTGATCGCGTTCTTCGCGCTGCTGACCGTCGGTCTGCTGCTCGACCGGCTGCTCGCGTGGATCCGAGCCCGCGGCGCGCGGGATCGCCGTCTGGCGCGGCTCGGGCCGTGGCCGGGGGTGCTGCTGGTCGTCGCCGTGCTGGCGTTCGGCGTCGCCGACCAGACCAGCCGCTTCTTCGTTCCGAACTTCGCCAGGGACGCGGCCGAATACCACTCCGACGCCCAACTGGACGCGACGATCGAACGGACGCTGCCGCACGGCGCCGACGTGATGGAGCTGCCGTACGTGCCCTATCCGGAGGGGTATCAGCCCGACATGGCGCCCGGCCAGACGCTGCCGTTCTCCGAGATCACGAACTTCGAGTACGAGCTCGGGCGACCGTACATCCAGTCGCACGGGCTGTCGTTCAGCTACGGCGCGATGAAGGGCCGCGCCACCAACTGGACGGCTCAGCTGGCGGCCAAGCCGCTGGCGCTGTCGGTGATCGGCGCGACCGCGGCCGGCTTCGAGGGTCTGACGGTCGACGCCGACGGCTATCCCGGCGCTGGGCACGCGGTGGTCGCGACGCTCCGACGGCTGCTCGGCGTCGAGCCGCGCTACAGCGCCGACCACACGTTCCTGTTCTACGACCTGCGGCCGTACGCGCGCCGGCTGCGTACCCGCCACACGGCCGCGCAGCTGCAGGCGCTGCGCGCGGCGACGCTGTACCCGCTGCGGCTGAGCTGTGCGACCGGCCGGCTGACCGTCGTCAACCCCTCGGCAACGACGCAGCGGGCGGTGCTCGACGCCCGCGTGACCGGGGCCGGCGGCGCCGGTGCGCTGCGGCTGAGCGTCGACGGTGTGCGGCTGCCGCGTGCTCACGGCAAGCGGCTGAGGTTGCGGCTGGCGCTGGCACCGGGGACAACGCCGATCTCGGTGTCCGCGGGGCCGGGAGCGGCTTCGGCGCCCCCGAAACTGATCGCGCCGACGGTCATCGCCGGCGCGTTTGAACCGTTCACCCGCGGCGTCGCCGGCGGTCCGATGACCGGAATCGTCGGACCGCCCTGCCGTTCGGTACAGGTCGGCTGAAGCGATGTCGTCCGCGACCGCCCTGACGCCCGCTCGCTCGCGTGCCCGAGCGCGCCAGACCGTGGACCGTGGGACGGTCGCCGCGGTCTGCGGGCTGACCGTGCTCGGCGCGGTGATCCGCTTCTACGGGCTCGGTCACCAGGGACTGTGGTTCGACGAGTCCTACACCGCCGAGCTCGTGCGCTACGCGCCGGGAAAGATGCTCGGGCTGATCCCGCAGACCGAGTCGACGCCGCCGCTGTACTACATGGTCGCGTGGGCCTGGGTGCGGATCTTCGGCTACGGTGCCACCGCGCTGAGATCGCTGTCGGCGGTTGCGGGGGTGCTCGTGATCCCGGTCGCCTACGGCGCCGCCTCCGAGCTTGTCTCCCGGCGCGCCGGGCTGATCTGCGCGGCCTTCGCGGCCTGTAATCCATTCCTGATCTGGTACTCGCAGGAGGCGCGCTCGTACGAGTCGTTGGTGCTGCTCTCCGGCCTGGCGCTGCTGGGCTTTGCCCGCGCGCGACGCGATCCGACCCCGACCGCGGTCGCGCTCTGGGTGGTGGCGGCGGCGCTGTCGATGGCGACCCACTACTTCGCGACGCTCGCGATCGCCCCGCAGGCGGTGCTGCTGCTGGCATCGCATCCGCGGCGGCGGACGGTGCAGGTCGGCGTCGGGGTCGCCGCGCTGTGCGGCCTCGGGTTGTTGCCGCTCGCGATCTCCCAGAACGGCACCGGCAACGACTCGTGGATCGCAACCGCAGCGCTGGGAATTCGACTCGCCCAGATCATCCCCCAGTTGCTGATCGGAACCAATGCCCCGGTCCGTCAGGCGCTGAAGCTGGCGGCGTTCGCGCTGACGCTGGTGGCGCTCGGGTTGCTCGCGATCCGGGTCGCCCGCGCGTATTCCGGGCCCAGGACGCAGCCCAGGGCCCGAGCGCGGGCCGAGCTCAGCGGGGCGCTGACGGCGGCCGTGCTCGCGATCAGCGGCTTCGGGCTGGCGCTGCTGCTGATCGTCGTCGGCTTCGACGACCTGATCACGCGCAACCTGATCGAGCTGTGGCTACCGGCGGCGATCGTGGTCGCCGCCGGATGCGCGGCACCGTCGACGGTCGCCGCCCGGGTCGGGACCCTGGTCGCGGTGGCGCTGTGCGCGATCGGACTGACCGCCGCGATCGCGATCGCGGTCACCCCCTCGATGCAGCGGCCCGACTGGCCGGGGGTCGCCCGCGTGCTCGGCTCCGAGCCGCCGGCCGGGCAATCGCGCGCGATCCTGATCCAGGAATACGGGACGCTGTTGCCGTTGAAGCTCTACCTGCCCGGGCTGGCGGTGCTGCGTGCGCCCGTGCGGGTGACCCAGCTCGACGTGATCTCGATGAAGTCGCCGGGCCAGCCGTTGTGCTGGTGGGGCGCCGAGTGCAACCTGATCAGCTCCCCGAGGCAGCGCTCCTACGCGATTCCGGGGATGCACACGGTCTGGGTTCACCACGTTCGCCAGTTCGCGATCACGCGGCTCGTCGCGCCCCGGCCGGTGACGCTCACGCGCGCGATCGTCGCCCGGGCCCTGACCGCGACGTCGCTGCCTCACGACGAGCTGATGGTCCAGCCGCCACGCGGTTGAGCTGGGTGATCTCGGCGGCGTTCAGCCGCCGCGCCCGGCCCGGCGCCAGATCGCCCAGGGTGAGCGGCCCGAAGGCGATCCGCTCCAACCGTTTGACGCGATGGCCGACCGCCTCGCACATCCGCTTGACCTGGCGGTTGCGGCCCTCGCGGATCGTCAGCTCGAACGTGTCGTGCGCGACCCGCCGAGCGTCCGCCGGAGCCGTCCGACCGTCCTCGAGCAGCACCCCGTCGCGCAGCTTGGCCAGCTGCACCCCGGTCACCGGACCGCGTCGCACGACCACGCGGTAGGTCTTTCGCACCTCGAAGCTCGGGTGCGTGAGCCGATGCGCGAGCGCGCCGTCGTTGGTCAGGAGCATCAGCCCGGTCGTGTCGATGTCCAGCCGCCCGACCGGGTACAGCCGCCGATCTGACCGGACGAGCGAGACGACCGTCGTCCGCCGCTGGGGGTCGGACGCCGTCGAGACCACGCCGGCGGGCTTGTTGACCGCGTAGACCACCACCCCGCCGGCGCTCGGAAGCGTGACCGGGGCACCGTCGACGAGCACGCGATCGGCCTCTGAGACGTCGCGGGCGGGGTCGGTGACGAGCTCGCCATTGACCGTCACACGGCCCGCCGCGATCAGCGGTTCGGAGGCGCGGCGTGACGCGACGCCCGCGTTGGCGAGGAACTTCACGAGGCGCATGCGGGCACTGCTGCCACCATAGTCATGTGGATCTGCAATTGCTCACCGCCGCCCTGACCGACCTGGGCGAGCCGGATTATCGCGCCAAACAGGTCTGGCGCTGGCTGGCGTCGGGGATCGCGGGCTACGACGAGATGACCGATCTGCCGCGGTCGTTGCGGACGCAGCTGGCCGAGCGGGTGCCGCTCTCGTCGCTGACGGTCGTCGACGAGGCCCACGCGTCGGACGGGACCGTCAAGCTGCTGCTGAACACCGCCGACGGGCGGCCGGTCGAGGCGGTGCTGATGCGCTACCGCGACGGGCGACGGTCGCTGTGTCTGTCCTCGCAGTCCGGCTGCCCGCTGACGTGCACGTTCTGCGCGACCGGCCAGATGCGGTTCGGGCGCAACCTGACGGCATCCGAGATCCTCGACCAGGCGCTGCACTTCCGTCGACTCGGCCCGGTCGATCACGCCGTGTTCATGGGCATGGGCGAGCCGATGATGAACCTCGACGCGGTCCTGGCCGCCTGCGAGCGCCTACCCGACCTGGGGATCAGCCACCGTCACACGGCGATCTCGACCGTCGGCTGGATCCCGGGGATCAACCGGTTGGCGCAGGTGCCGGCGCCGATCCGGCTGGCGCTGTCGCTGCACGCCGCCGACGAGTCGCTGCGCTCGGAGCTGATGCCGGTCAACGACCGCTACGCGCTGTCGGACGTGCTGGCGGCCTGCCGCGCCTACTACGAGCGAAAGCGCCGGATGGTGTTCGTCGAATACGTGATGCTGGCCGGCGTCAACGACTCCTACGTGCAGGCCCGGCAGCTCGCCGACGTGCTCGATCCGCGGATCTTCAAGGTCAACCTGATCCCGTTCAACCCGACCGACGCGTCGTTTGAGGGCTCGAGCCCGAAGGCGATCGAGGCGTTCCGGGCAGAGCTCGAGCGGCACGGGATCGGCGCCACCGTGCGCCTCACGCGCGGTCGTGAGATCGCCGCCGCCTGCGGTCAGCTCGCCGCGCGCGCCGGTTGAGTTCGACAGTCCTCCGGACGGGGAGGATGACGTTTCTGTGAATCTGGCTGACCTCGGCGCAAGATCATGCGTGACGAGCTGCTGCGCCGCCGGCTGACCGCGCAGCTGCTGGCCGGCGCCGTCCCCCGCGGGCCAGAGGCGGTCGTGAGCGTGACCGAGCGGCTGCTGGCGATCCAGGCCCAGGACCCGCGCGGCGCGCGGCTGGCGATCCGGGCGCGCAGCCGGGGCGCCACCGCCGCCGACGTCGACCGGGCGCTGAGCTCCGGCGAGCTGCTGATCACGTGGCTGTGCCGGGGCACGCTGCACCTCGTGCTCGCCGACGACTATCCGCTGCTGCAGGCGCTGACGACCCCGCAGCTGGTGACTTCGTCCGATCGCCGGCTGGCGCAGGAGGGTCTGAGCGGAGCTGCCGTTCGACGAGGGATCGTGGCGATCGGGCGGGCGCTGGCCGACGATGGGCCGCTCGGGATCGGCTCGCTGCGTGAGCGTGTCCGTGCCGCCGGAATCGCGACCGCCGGGCAGGCGATGATCCACCTGCTGTTCCGTGCTTCGTTGGAAGGCCGGATCGTGCGCGGCCCGGTGGTGGGAGCCGAGCAGCGCTACGCGCTGGTGGCCGACTGGCTGCCGGCGGCGCCGGCCGAGGTCGCTCGGATCGCGGCCGACCGCGACCGTGCGCTGCGGGAACTAGCGTTGCGCTACCTGGCGGGACACGGGCCGGCGGACGCCCGCGATCTGGCGAAGTGGGCGGGATTGACGTTGGGTGACGCTCGCGCGGGGGTGGCGGCGCTCGGCGACCGGCTGCGCGAGCGTGACGGCGGCCTGGTCGAGCTCCGGGAGCGACCGCAGATCGCCGAACCGCCCGGGCCGCGGCTGCTGGGCTCGTTTGAGCCGGTGCTGATGGGCTGGTGCTCACGGGCTTGGTTGCTCGGCGAGCGTGGCGCCGACGTCGTCACCGGCGGGATCTTCCGCGCGTTCGCGCTCGCCCCGGACGCCGAGCACCCGGCCGGCAGGCCGGTAGCGACCTGGAAGTTCAGCCGTGACGGCGTTCAGCTGTCGCCGTTTGATCGGCTCGACGAGGGGCATCGCGACGCGCTCGGACGCGACGGGCAGGCGCTGGTGCGGTTCCTCGGCCGCGACTGAGCGTCACGCGTGACCGGCCACGGATTGGCACACATTCTGGAACGTTTCGGTCTTGTTTCGTGACATGGCGTTGCCGCATGCTTTCGACATGGCGACATTGAAAAAGAAGATCGAAGCTGAACGACGGATGCGGGAACTGCTGGAGTCCGGTGGACTGCCTGAGCCCGACCTGATCGAGTACGACGACGACTGCATCCGCCTGTTCTTCGAGGCGACCAAAACCGTTGTCGTAATCGACCTCGACGAGGAAACGGGCTCCGATCCGGAGTCCGAGCGCCGCCTCGGTGAAGCCCCGCGGCGCTGAGGCGCGAGGTCGCGCGCGACCGCGGCGGTCAGGCTCCGCGGTCGGCTTCGGAGGGCGTGTCGCGAGAAGTCGTTTGTTGCCTCGACGGGTCGCTCCAACTTCCGGTGTGGCCAAAAACAACGACATAGACGTTGTTATTGGCCAACGAGCCAGCGGCCGTCGCGGTCAGGCCCGGCGGGAGCGGTCAGGCGCGGCAGTGGCGGTCGGGCGCCGCGGTCAGGCGGTTTCTGGCTCGGCTGTGAGCTGCGGGCCCGCGGAGGTCGCCGTCGCCCCAGCACGTCCCTCGCCGGCCTGCAACAGCCGTTCGCGCAGCTGCTGCTCGAACTCCGGGGACGGATCGAAGCCCGCGATCTCCGGCAGCTCAGCCAGCTCGCCGAGCCCGAACAGCTTCAGGAACAGCTCCGTCGTGCGGTACAAGGCCGCCCCGAACTGGGAGCGCCCGGCCTCCTCGATCAACCCCCGCTCGAGCAGCGTGGCCGTGGCCGATTCGGCGCTGACGCCGCGGATCCGGGCGATCTCGGGCCGTGAGACGGGCTGCAGGTAGGCGACGATTGCCATCGTCTCGGCCTGTGCGGAGGTCAGCGGCGGAGTCCGTGGACGGGCGAGTAGCCGCCGGGCCGCGAGCTCGGCGTCCGGATGGCTGGAGAGCGCGTAGCCGCCCCCCAGCCGGCGCAGCACGAGCCCGCGCTGGTCAGACTCGTACGCCTCGCCGAGCCACTCCAGGGCGTCGAGCACCTCGGCCGGGTCGGCCTCGACCGCATCGGCCAGCGCCGCCACCGACACCGGGTCGGCGCTGAGGAACAGCAGTGACTCGAGGATCCGCGCCAGCTCCGAGCTCGAGCTCATGCCGCCCCGTGCCCCGACACCGCACTCAGCCGGGGCCGCTCCGCGGCCCGTGCCGGCGCCGTGACCGTGATCTCGGCGAACGGCTCATCCTGAATCCAGGACGCCTCGCCCTGCTTGTAGAGCTCCAGCAGCGCGTACAGGGTGACCGCGACCGTCACCCGGTCGGCGTTGGCGACCGCGTCGGAGAACTGGAAACGCCCGACCGCGAGCAGCCGGCGCAGATGCGTCAGGCGCTCGGCGACGGTCACGCGCGGGACCGTGATGTGACGCACGTCGACCGGCGGCGGGACCAGCAGCAGGTCCGCGATCGCCGCCGCCAGCCGCGCGGGGTCATACACGGCCGTGGCCTCGGGCAGCGGCGCCCGTCGCAGTGACGGCGGCAGCGGCGCCGAGCGGAACCGGTAGCCCTCCTGCGAGCGCAGCCGACCCTCCAGATACTGGGCCGCGGCCCGGTAGCGCTGGGCGGCGACGAGCCGTTCCAGCAGCTCCTCGGCCGCCTCGCCCGGGTCGAGCTCCAGCTCCTCGATCTCCTCGCCGGGCAGCAGCAGCCGGCTCTTGAGCTCCAGCAGCGACACGATCAACACCAGGAACTCGGTCGTCGCCTCCAGATCGAGCTCGCCACGACGTTCGAGGTGGTCGATGTACGTGATCACGATGTTGGCGAGGTCGACCTCCAGCAGGTCCACCTCCTCGCGCAGGATCAGCGTCAGCAGCAGGTCGAACGGTCCGGCGAACACGTCCAGATCCAGCTCGAGGTAATCGAGGCTCACGCTTCGAAACGCTAGACGCGCGTGCGGACGGGACCCACGCCCATCGCCTCGCGGACCTCGGCGAGCGTCTGCGTCGCGATCGCGCTGGCCTTCTCGGCTCCACTCGCGAGCGTGCGCTCAAGCCCCGCCTCGCCGTCGCGGAGCTCCTGGTAGCGCTCGCGGACGGGCGTCAGGTAGTCGACCACCGCGTCGGCGACCGCGAGCTTGAAATCGCCGTAGCGCCGGCCGTCGAACTCCCGCTCGATCTCGTCCGGGCTGGTCTCACGGACCGCCGCCAGGATCTCGATCAGGTTGGTGATCCCCGGCTTGTCGGGCCCCCGGCGGACCTCGTCACCGGTGTCGGTCACGGCGGAGCGAAACTTCTTGCGGATCGCGTCGGGCTCGTCGGTGACATACACCAGCCCGGCGGCCGTGCCGGACGTCGTCGACATCTTGCGATCGGGGAACTTGAGGTCCATGATCCGGGCGCCGACCTCGGGGATCCGGGCCTCGGGGACGACGAGCGTCTCGCCGAAGCGCGCGTTGAACCGTTCGGCGACGTTGCGCATCAACTCGACGTGCTGGCGCTGATCGTCGCCGACGGGCACCTCGTGCGCGCGATAGGCGAGTACGTCGGCAGCCATCAGCACCGGATAGTTGAACAGGCCCGCCGAGGACAGGTCCCGCTGACCGCCGGCCTTCTCCTTGAACTGCGTCATCCGGGTCAGCTCGCCGTAGGCGGTGACGCTCATCAGCAGCCAGGTCAGCTCGGGGTGCTGGACGACGTCGGACTGGCGGAAGAAGATGCATCGGTCCGGATCGAGCCCCGCCGCCAGCAGCGTCGCGGTCGTGTCGTATACCGACGAGCGCAGCCCCTCGGGCTCGTAGGGGACCGTCAACGCGTGCAGGTCGACGACGCAGTAGATCCCCTCGCCGCGGTCCTGACCGGCGACGTACTGGGTGATCGCGCCGATGTAGTTGCCCAGGTGCTTGCGCCCCGTGGGCTGGATGCCCGAGAAGATCCGCACGGACGTTCAGGCTACCGGGACGGGAGTCCGAGAAAACAGACCTATCGGTGCTGCGAGCTCACGCTGAGCGCGACAGAACCGAGTCCAGCGCGTCGTGGTGTGCCTTGAGCGGATCGGAGTCCGGCACCGACGAGCGGTCCGAGCCGCCATTGCGCGCGTCCCGGCGCGACCGCGATGACAGCACGTAGGCGGCCACGACCCCGCCGACCGCCCCGCAGACGTGGGCCTGCCAGGAGACGCCCTGGTGCGGGACGACGCTCGAGACCAGCGCCGCACCCCAGACGAACCCGACGATCACGCCGACGAGCAACTCGACAACGTTGCGATCGAACAGGCCGCGCGCGAACAGGTAGGTGGCGTATCCGAACACGACTCCGCTGGCGCCGACCGTATACACGCCGGACGGCGATATGAGCCAGGTCCCGATCCCGCCGATCACGATCACGATCACGGTCACGGCCGCGAGCCTGCGGGCGCCGTGCAGCGCGATGAACGCGCCCATGAACAGGAACGGGATCGTGTTGTCGATCAGGTGCGGCGAGAAGTTGGCGTGCAGAAACCATGAGGTGAAGACCGACCAGAGGTCGCCGATGTTGCGGGCGTGGATCCCACCCCAGCGGTCGAGCCGTTCGCCGCCAACGATTGAGTTGATCCCCTCGATCAGCCACATGAACGCGGTAATCCCGACCAGCAGGCCGAGTCCTTCGATTACCTGGCGCCGTTTCTGGGGGATATTGGTGCGCATCGCTGTCGACAGCATGCCACGCGCCGACGCGGGGCGGCGCCGTTCTTACGCGACTGTTAGGCGGACCCGGCCGAATCGACCAGCTCGTGCCCGATCGCAAGCGCCACCTCGGCCCGCAATCCGAGCGCCTCGCGCAGCGCGAACTCGCCCGGTGTGTGCGCACCGCCCCCGCGCGGGCCCAGCCCGTCGATCGTCAGCGGGATCGCGGCCGCGAAGTGACTGGCGTCGGAGGCGCCGCCGCGGGGCACGCCGACAATTGGCTTGCCGAGCCGGCGCGCGGCGCCCTCCAGCACCGACGCGGTGGTCGCGACCGAGTCCATCCCGGGCCATTTGCGACCCATCCGCGCGTACAGCCCGACCTCGTCGAGCTCGGACGGGACGCTCGCGAGCACCGGCTCGAACGCCTCCAGCGTCCGGGCACGCATGTCGCAGATCAGCTCGCCGGAAGCCGGCACGATGTTGAAGGCGTTCCCCGAGCGCATCACGGTCGGCACCACCGACAGCTGCTCGGGTCCCGACAGGTCGTGAAACGCCGCGACCCGATCGGCGACCCGGGCGAGCGCCAGCAGCGCGTTGCGGCCCTGGTCGGGCGCCGCGCCTGAGTGCGCGGCGCGGCCGGTCGCGTCGACCAGCAGCGTGCCCGCCGCCTTGCGCTTGACGACGACGCCCTCGCGTCCGTCGGCGGTCAGGTGACCGGCCTCGAAGCAGAGGCAGGCGTCGTAGCCGGCGAACCGCTCGACGTGACCGAACGGGGCGGTCCGCCACTCCTCGTCGCAGACCATCAGCACGGCCAGCTCGGCGAACCGATCGGGCCGGCGGGCGAGCGCGCGGGCGACCCCGAAGGCCAGCACGTCGCCGCCCTTCATATCGACCGTCCCGGTTCCGTACAGCCGCTCGCCGTCGCGGCGCAGCGGCTGATGGGCGTCGTGGCCGATCACCGTGTCGACGTGGCCGAGCAGCATGATCCGCTGCGTGCCGCTACCGCGAACCGTCGCGACCAGGTCCGGCGCCGAGCCCTCGGTCGAGCACGGCGGCCGCTCGATCTCGGCGCCTGACGGCAGCAGCTCGACGCACACCGCGATCACGGCTTCGGCGCCCGCCACGTCGCCCGACGGTGAGGACACATCGACCAGCGCCGCGAGCTCCGCTTCGGCCGTGTCGGCGATCTCGGCCGCCTGCGCGGCGACGGTCGGATCGATCGTGGCGCTCATGATCGCGTCGCGCCGAACAGCTCGTCGATCGACAGCTCCCCGGGCCTCATGCCCCGGCGCACCGCGTCGTCGGCGAGCCGGCAGATCGCCTCGTTGAGGGGCGTCGGCACGCCGTGCAGGCGCCCGAGCAGGACGATCTCGCCGTTGAGGTAGTCGGTCTCGATCGTGCCGACCCCGCGTGCGAGGCTCTGCCAACTCGAAGAACCGGCCCGCTCGTGCTCGCCGATCGGCCTGACCTCCAGCAGCTCCCAGCGCGCCCCGATGTCGTCGACGACGTCGTCGTCGTGCTCGATCGCGGCAGCGGCCAGCGCCGCCCGACCCTCGTCCCGCAGCCGCTCGCTCAGCTCGGCGCGGGACGGCTCGGCGTCGCCGAACAGCGCCCCGACCGCGTTGCCGAGGTTCTGCAGCAGCTTCGCGTACTTGCGGCGCATCACGTCGGCGTTCGGCTCGGAGTGGATCCGGGACTGCGACAGCGCCGCGCAGATCGCCTCGCAGCGGTCGTCTGAGCCGGCCGGGTAACGGCCCACGTCGATGATCCCGCTGGCCTTCGCACCGTAGGACTCGACGTGCCCGGGGCGCAGGTGGTCGGCCGGCGCCATCACCACCGCTCCGTAGACGTCGGCGAACCGGCGCGCACACACGCGTTCGTTCTCGACGCCGTTCTGCAGGCAGACGATCGGCACGTCGCCGGCCCCCGCCGCACGCAGCGAGTTCAGCGCCCCGGCCGTGTCCTGACTCTTGACGGCGAGCAGCACGACGTCGTCGCCCGAGCCGACCTCGAGCTGCGCCGGATCGCCGGCCGCCGCAATCCGCAGGGTGACCTGCTCGGCGGGCGTCGTCAGCGTCAGCCCGTCGCGCTCGATCGCCGTCAGATGCGCCCCGCGTGCGATCAGCGCCACCTCGTGACCGGCCTGGTGTAGGCGGGCTCCGACGACCCCGCCGATCGCGCCGGCGCCGTAGATCACGTATCGCGTCACCTACAACTCCTGCCTGAGGATGGGACGTCGCGCCGCCCGGGCCTCGTCGAGCCGGCGGACGGGCGTCGTGTACGGCGCGCCGCGGGCAATCTCCGGATCCGCGGCCGCCTCGCGCAGGATCTCGGCGACGATCTCCGCGAACGCGTCGAGCGTCTCACGGGTCTCGGTCTCGGTCGGCTCGACCAGCAGCGCCTCGTCGACCAGCAGCGGGAAGTACACCGTCGGGGGGTGTACGCCAAAGTCCAGCAGCCGCTTGGCGAGATCAAGCGTGCGGATCTGCAGATCGCGCTTCATCGGGGCGCCCGACAACGTGAACTCGTGCATGCAGAGCCGGTCGTAAGCAACCGGCAGGTGCTCCAGCACGCCGAGTGACCGCAGCCGGGCTAGCAGGTAGTTGGCGTTCAGCACCGCCGTCTCCGAGACGTTTCGCAGGCCAGCGGCGCCGAGTGAGCGGATGTAGGCGTAGGTGCGCACGAACACCCCGTAGTTGCCCTGGAAACCGCGCAGGCGACCGATCGACTTGGGCCGATCGAAGTCAAGGTCGTAGACGGGGCGCGTTGGATCCGATCCGTTGTGGCTGTCGCGGCGCACCACCTGCGGCCGTGGCAGGAACGGTTCGATCCGGTCGGAGACCGCGATCGGACCGGCGCCCGGACCGCCGCCGCCGTGGGGTTGCGTGAACGTCTTGTGCAGGTTGAAGTGCACGATGTCGAACCCCATATCGCCCGGCCGGCAGATCCCCATGATCGCGTTCAGGTTGGCGCCGTCGTAGTAGAGCGTCGCGCCGATCCGATGGACGATCTCGGCGATCTCCGCGACCGCGGGCTCGAACAGTCCCAGGGTCGACGGGTTGGTGAGCATCAGGCATGCCACCTCGTCGGTCGCCTTGGCGCGCAGGTCGTCGAGGTCGACGTTGCCGTGGGCGTCGGTGCCGACCTTGACGACCTCGTAGCCGGCCATCGTGACCGTTGCCGGGTTGGTCCCGTGGGCCGTGTCGGGGGTCAGCACCTTGGTTCGGCGTTCACCCCGGTCCTCGTGATAGGCGCGGGTCAGCAGCACCCCGGCGAGCTCGCCGTGTGATCCGGCCGACGGCTGCAGCGAGACATGCGGCAGGCCGGAGATCTCCGAGAGCGCCGACTGCAGCCGCCACATCAGCTCAAGCGCCCCCTGCGCGCGCTCGGGCCGCTGCAACGGGTGCAGTCGCGCGTGGCCCGGGAGCGCCGCGACGCGCTCGTGCAGGCGCGGGTTGTGCTTCATCGTGCACGAGCCGAGCGGGTAGAAGCCGGAGTCCAGATCGAAGTTGCGCTTCGACAGGCGCGTGTAGTGGCGCACGATCTCGGGCTCTGAGACCTCGGGCAGCCGCGCCGGCTGCGCGCGGCGCAGGTGCGCCGGCAGCAGCTCGTCCAGCGGCCGGCGTGGAACGTCGAGCGCCGGCGGCGCGAACGCCCGCCGGCCGCGGCGCGAACGCTCGAAGATCGTCAGCTGGGCGTCACGGGCGCTCGTGGCCGGACCGGCGTCGGTCATCGACGGGCCTCCTGCAGCGAGCCGCTGCGCTCGGCGACGACCGCATCGCCGAGCACGGTCGCGAGCCGATCGATCTCGGCCGCCGAGCGTAGCTCGGTGATCGCCACCAGCAACCCGCGCTCGTGCTCGGGGTAATCGGACCCCAGCGGATAGCCCGGGTTGACGCCGTCGCGCAGACAGCGCTCGATCACGGCCTCGACGGGCGCGTCGAGCGTCACCGCGAACTCGCGGAACACCGGCTGGTCGTGCAGCGTCTCGATGCCGGGCAGCGCCGCCAGCCGATCACGCGCGTAGGCGGTCCGTCGGACCAGCAGCTCGCCCAGTTCGGTGAAGCCGTCGCGGCCGAGCCAGCTCAGGTAGATCACACCCGCCAGCGCGTTCAACGCCTGGCTGGTGCAGATGTTCGAGGTCGCCCGCTCGCGGCGGATGTGCTGCTCGCGGGTCTGCAGCGTCAGCGTGAATCCGCGACGCCCGTCGAGGTCGACGGTCTCCCCCGCGATCCGGCCCGGGATCCGGCGGATCAGCGGCTCGGTGACCGCGAAGAACCCGAACGACGGCCCACCGAAGTCCAGGCGGTTGCCGAGCGTCTGGCCCTCGCCGACGGCGATGTCGACCCCGCACTCTCCCGGCGAGCGCAGCAGCGACAGCGCCACCGGGTCACAGCAGGCGATGCAGAGCGCGCCGGCGTCGTGGGCGGCGGCGGCGATCGCCGCGAGGTCCTCGACCGCGCCGAGGAAGTTCGGCTGCGCGACGATCACGGCCGCGACGTCGTCGCCGAGCGCGGGCAGCTCGGTCACGCCCTGGCGCAGATCGGCCTCGACCACCTCCATGCCCCAGCTGTGGCTCATCGTGCGCAGGGTCTCGATCGCATGTGGATGGACGCCGCGGGAGACGACGAAGCGGTGGGCGCCGGTGGCGTGCTTGGCCACGTAGCCGGCGGCGGCGACGGCGCTCGGGCCTTCATACACCGAGGCGTTCGAGACCGGCAGGCCGGTCAGCTCGCAGATCGCGGTCTGGTACTCGAACATCGTCTGCAGGCCGCCCTGGGAGACCTCGGGCTGATATGGCGTGTAGGGCGTCAGAAACTCGGCGCGCGTGATCAGCGCGTCGATCAGCGCCGGTACATAGGTGTCGTACATGCCGGCGCCGACGAACGACAGCTCGTCCTCGGTGCTGACGTTGCGGGCCGCCAGCGCACGCAGCTCGGCGTACACCTCCTGCTCGGAGCGCCCCGCGTCCAGCTCGAGCCCTTGCGCCAGCCGTAGCGCCTCCGGGATGTCGGCGAACAGGTCCTCGATCGAGCCGACGCCGATCGCCTCGAGCATCTGGCGGCGGTCGGCATCGGTGACGGCCGTGTACTCAGTCAAGCGTCGCCTCGTATGCGGCGGCGTCCATCAGCGACTCGGCCTCGGACGGGTCCGACAGGCTGATCTTGACCAGCCAGCCTTCGCCGTAGGGGTCGTCGTTGATCTTCTCGGGGCTGTCGGCGAGCGTCTCGTTGACCTCAATGATCTCACCCGACAGCGGCGCTGTCACGTCCGACACGGCCTTGACCGACTCGACCTCGGTGTACGGGCTGTCCTTGGTTACGGTCGCCCCCTGCTTGGGCGGATCGAAGAAGACGATCTCACCCAGCGAGTCCTGGGCGTACCACGTGATCCCGAGCGTCGCCTGGTCGCCTTCGACGCGCGCCCAGTCGTGCTCGGCGTGGTAGTGCAGATCGTCCGGATAGCTGGCATCGGCCATGGTGTGAGATCAGGCCTCCTTGGAGTAGATCGGCTTGCGATGTACGGTCGCCCCGCGTTCGGTGCCGCGTACGTCGATGGTAAGCGGCGTCCCGGGCGTCGCCCGCTCGGCCGGGACGTACGCCATTCCGATCCCGCGCTCGAGGCTCGGCGACAGTGTCCCGCTGGTCACGGTCCCGCCCTGGCTGATCGGATTGCCTGGCCGCGCGATCCCCGGCCCGTCGAGCACGAACGCCACCAATCGCTGTGCGGGCACCGATTTCTCCGCCGGGCCGGAGGCGGAGGCATCCGACTTGCGCGTGCGCGCGACGGCGTCTGATCCGATGAAGCCGGTGGCCTCGGCACAGCACCAGCCCAGCCCGGCCTCGATCGGTCCCCGCCCCTCGCTCAGCTCGTTTCCGTACAGCGGGAAGCAGGCCTCGAGCCGCAGCGTGTCACGTGCGCCGAGCCCGGCGGGCACGGCGCCGGCGGCGATCAGCGCGTCCCAGACGGCCGGCGCGTCTGCCGGGTCGAGCAGCAGCTCGACCCCGTCCTCGCCCGTGTAGCCGGTGCCGCAGATGGTCACGGGTCGGCTGCCCACCGATCGCTCGCAGACGCGCATCCTGATCGGCAGCGGTCCATCGGCGAGCTCGTCGACGATCGCGCGCGCCTCGGGGCCCTGGACGGCGAGCATCGCGAACCGGTCGATCAGGTCGATCACATCGGCGTTGTAGCCGCGCGCGTGCGACGAGAACCACGCCAGATCGCGCTCGTGGTTGGCGGCGTTCGAGACCGTCAGGTACTCACACTCGGCCAGCCGATAGGTGATCACGTCGTCGAGCACGCCGCCGTCCTCGCGGCAGATCACGCCGTACTGCGCGCCGCCCTTCGGCAGCTTGCGCAGATCGCCTGACAGCAGCCGCTGCAGCAGCTCGGTCGCCTGCGGACCGCAGGTCTTGATCTGCCCCATGTGCGACACGTCGAACACGCCGGCGCGCTGGCGTACGGCGAGATGCTCCGCGCGGATGCCCTGATACTGGGCCGGCATCTCCCAGCCGGCGAACCCGGTCATTTTGGCGCCGGCGGCGACGTGACGATCATGCAGCGGGCCGCGGCGCAGCTGCTGCGCAACCTCAGCCACGCTTGTCCAGGCTATTACACCCCGCGCCGGCCCCGACCGGGGCCGGGGATCAGCGGTCCTTCAGGAACGACGGGATGTCGATGTCGTCGTCAGAGATCTCCAGCGAGTTGCGCTGGCGATCGTCCATCGTGACGTCGCGGTCGCGACGCTCGCGCCGCGTGACCTCGCGTGCGCTGGAGGGGTTCGAACGGCCATGGTCGAAGCCGGTGGCGATCACCGTGACCCGGACCTCGTCGCCGAGGTTGTCGTCGATCACGGCGCCGAAGATGATGTTCGAGTTCGGATCGGCGGCGGCGTGGACGATGTCCGCGGCCTCTGAGACCTCGAACAGGCCGAGCTCATGGCCGCCGGTGATGTTCAGCAGGATCCCCATCGCGCCCTCGACCGATTCCTCGAGCAGCGGCGAGGAGATCGCCATCTTGGCCGCCTCGGCGGCGCGGTTCTCGCCGGCGGCCGTACCGATCCCCATCAGCGCCGAGCCGGCCTCCGACATGATCGTCCGGACGTCGGCGAAGTCGAGGTTGATCAGGCCAGGGATCGTGATCAGGTCGGTGATGCCCTGCACGCCCTGGCGCAGGACGTTGTCGGCCTCCCGGAACGCCTCGAGGATCGAGGTCCGCCGCTCGACGATCCCGAGCAGCTTCTCGTTCGGGATCACGATCAGCGTGTCGACGTTCTCACGCAGGCGCTGGATCCCGTCCTGGGCGGAGCTCGCGCGACGGGTTCCCTCGAACGCGAACGGACGGGTGACGACGCCGACGGTCAGCGCGCCGATCTCGTTCTTGGCGATCTCCGCGATCACCGGCGCCGCGCCGGTGCCGGTGCCGCCGCCCTCACCGGCGGTCACGAACACCATGTCGGCGCCCTTCAGCGCCTCCTTGATCTCGTCACGGGACTCCGCGGCGGCGCCATGCCCGACGTCGGGGTTCGCCCCGGCGCCGAGTCCCTTCGTCAGCTGGTGGCCGATGTTGAGCTTGATGTCGGCGTCGCACATCGCGAGCGCCTGCGCGTCGGTGTTGCACGCCACGAACTCGACACCTCGCAGCCCGGCATCGATCATCCGGTTGACGGCGTTGATCCCGCCGCCGCCGACGCCGACGACCTTGATGACTGCCAGGTAGCTTCCGCTTTCCATATCTTCCGTTCCAACCCTTGACTCAGGGTTCAGTGTGGTGGCGGCACCCATCATGTGCCGCTGCATTCGGCACGTAAACATAGGCGATCGACAGAGTCAACGCCTGCGTACGGAATGCAACGATCCGTGCAGATCGCGCAACTCTCAATTATGACAGAGACTTCGGATAGATCTTGGGGTGAAGTTCTACTCGAGGGTTAGTCTCAGGCTCATGGTCCCGCGGCGGGGCGAGCCGGATCGCTGACGTCGATATACGCGGCCCCGGCCGAGCTGGCGTTGGCCAGCACCGCCACTGCCGAATCCCATTTGGCGGTCAGCTGGCTGGACTCGCCGAAGTACAGCTGTGGCCCATCGCGCAGCGCCACGGTCAGGCCGTGACTCGAGCTCTCGGTCGCCGAAGCGATCCGCGCCAGCAGCGCGTGCGGCGCGTCGGCCAGCAGCTCAGCCTCCTGCTGCGGGGCACCGGACAGGGTCGTGCCGCCGGGTGCGACGCCCATCGAGATCGTCGGTAGCGACGAGCCTTCGGTCACGTTCGGCAGCAGCGTCCCGTCGCCGGAGACGACCGTCCGATGACCGCCGGCGACGACGACCGCGACCGGGTTCTGCTCGACCACGGTGATCGTCATCGAGTGCGGGAAGCTGGCCGTCGCCTTCACGGACTTGACCTCGGGATACGCCGCGACCGTGTCGTGGAAGTCGCCGGTGCGGACGTTCAGGGTCGACATGCTGCGTGCCGTCGTCTCGAGCGCATCGCGGATCTGACCGGCCTCGGCGCCGCTGACACCGACCACCCTGACGTTCGTGACGGCGGACAGCGACGAGCTGCGCACCCAGAAGTAGCCCCCGACCAGCAGTCCGGCGAGCAGCAGCGCGGAGACGAGCAGCAGCGGTCCCAGGCGCGGCCGCCACAGGCGCCGGCGAGCCATACTCAGACCGAACGGATCGTCCCCGGCGAAGGCGGGGTCGTGATCTGAGGCGAAGCCCGCGGCGGGCTCGGGGTGGCGGCGCCGGATGCCGATCACCCGGACCGCCAGTCGTCGGGAATCGGGACGGGACCGAGGCTCTGCACCTCGGGCTCGAGCTCGACCCCGAAGCGCTGCTTGACCCGCCGCCGTCCCTCGGCCATCACCGCGATCACCTCGGCGGTCGTCGCCGAGCCGTGGTTCTCGATGAAGTTCGCGTGCTTGTCGGAGAAACCGGCGCCGCCGATCCGCAGGCCGCGGCAGCCGGCCGCGTCGAGCAACTGGCCGGCGCTGCGCCCCTCGGCGTTGGCGTCGGCCGGGTTCTTGAACGTCGAGCCGAACGTCTTGATCCCGGATGGCTGGGCCGCGCGCCGGCGGCGTCGCATATCGGCCAGCGTCGCCTTGACCTCGTCGGGAGCGGCGGCCGCCAGCGCGAACCCCGCGCGCGCCACGACCTCTCCCGACCTGAGGTTCGACCGGCGGTAGGCGAACGCGAACGCGCTCGGGAGGCGCCGCTCGGTGCCGGCCGCGGTCACGACATCGACCCACTCGAGCGCGGCCGCGAGCTCGCCGCCGTAGGCGTTGGCGTTCATCCGCACCGCGCCGCCGACCGTGCCGGGGATGTTGACGCCGAACTCGATCCCCGATAGCCCGAGCCGTGCCGCCGCCGCGGAGACCGCGGGCAAGCGTGCGCCGCCGCCGCACTCCAGGCGGTTCCCGTCCTGCTCGATCTGTGACAGCTGCCGGTCAAGTTTGAGCACCAGTCCGCGAACGCCCTGGTCCGCCACCAACAGGTTCGACCCCGACCCCACGACCCCTACCTGCAGCTTCGCGGCCGCGGCCCAGCGCAGCAGTGCCTCGAGCTTGGCAAGCGTGCCCGGGCGAGCGAACAGGTCGGCGTTGCCGCCGGTGCGGATCGTGGTCAGCCGCGCGAGCGGGTAGTCGCGGACGACGCCGTCGGGCAGTTGGTCGGACATCGACACCGCAGCCTAGATCTGTGACCGGCCACGATGGTTGGCTGCCCGTCCAGCTCAGCAGCCGAGACAGTGTCTAACGCTCCACTTCGGCGCGAGTCTCAACCTCTACTTGATAGTGTCTGGCATCGGATCCTAAACACTCAACCTCTACCTGAGATAATGCTCGGATTCGTACGCGGAGACGGCGGTTTCCAGGGGTCGGGCGATACGAGGTATCATGGCTGAACCATGGCGATCCACTGCGGATCCGCCGTAGCAAGTCGCCAAGCTTGATGCTGACGCGTCGATTCAGCCGAGCAGCGCCCGTCCGAGCGAGTCGACGTTCCCGGCGCCCATCACCAGGCATAGGTCGCCGTCGCGCAGGTTCTCGCGCAGGTACGCGGCGCCGGCATCCAACGACGGCATCCACGCGACGGGGCGACGTCCCGGCCACGCGTCGGCCGCCGCGGCGGCGACCAGCCGCGCGTCGACTCCCGGGAAGTCCTCGGCTCGCTCCCGTGCCGGGTAGATCGGCACGACGACCACGAGATCGGCACCGGCCAGCGCCTCGCCGAACCCGTGCGCGAGCTCGCGAGTGCGTGAGAACAGGTGCGGCTGGAACACCGCGACCACGCGGTGGGGCTGCAGCGAGCGGGCGGCCGCGATCACCGTCGCCACCTCGGTCGGATGGTGCGCGTAGTCGTCGTAGACGACCGCGCCGGACGCGGTCTGCCCCAGCAACTCCATCCGCCGCCGGGCACCGCGGAACTCGGCGAGCGCCGTGACGGCAGCCGCGGGATCGGCACCCGCCAGCGCGCACGCGGTCAGCGCGCCGGCGGCGTTGACCGCGTTGTGCACGCCTGGGACCGTCAGCGTGACGTTCTCACCGCGCCAGTGAAACGTTGTGCCGGCCGGACTCGGGATCGCATCGGCCGCGTCGTAGGGGATGCCGCCGCCAGGACACAGCGCTCGCAGCGGCGGGCGATCCCAGACGACGGCGCCACCGCTTGCCTTGGCCATGAACTGGGCGAACGTCGCCTCCAGGTCCTGAAACGAGGCGTACGTGGCGTGGTGGTCGAGCTCGGCGTTGGTCAGGATCGCGATCTCGGGGTCGAGCTTGAGCAACGACCGGTCGGACTCGTCGGCCTCGACGACGATCCACTCCCCCGTACCCAGCGCCGCGTTGACCCCGGTCGCCCGCAGTTCGGCGCCGACGACATACGACGGGTCCATGCCGGCCCCAGACAGCGCTTGGACGGCCATCGAGGTCGTCGTCGTCTTGCCGTGGGTGCCGGTCACCGCCAGGCAGCGGCGCAGCGCGCAGATCTGTGCCAGCAGGTCGGCACGGTGCAGTTGCGGCGCCGATCCGCGGCTGAACCGCTCGGGGTTGTCGGCGGCGATCGCCGAGCCGTAGACGAGCTCGGCGCCGGCCGGGACGTTGGCGGCGTCATAGCTGACCACCGGCTCGATCCCCAGCTGCCGCAGCCGCCGGCAATAGGGGGTGTCGACCCGGTCAGAACCGGTGACGGTCGCGCCGAGCCCGTGCGCGACGATCGCGACGCCGCTCATGCCGGCGCCGCCGATCCCGACGAAATGCAGCCGGCGCCCGTGCCACGGGAGCTCTGACCCGGTCATCGCCGCAGAGCGTATTGGCGGCAACCGACGGCGCTGTCGACGCCGGTCACTGGCGGTCGGTGCCGCGCCCCGCAGCCGCGAGCACCTCGGCCGCGATGTCATGCGCCGCTTCGGGCCGGGCCATCGCCTGCGAGGCGCGGGCCATCGCGGTCAGCCGCGACCGGTCGCCGAGCAGGCGACCGGCCTCCGAGGCCAGCCGCGGCCCGGTCAGCTCGGCGTCCGCGATTACGAGCGCCGCTCCCGCCCGTTGCATGTGTCGCGCGTTGTCGTCCTGGTGGCCGCTCGCCGAGTACGGGTACGGGATCAGGATCATCGGGCGGCCGTGGGCGGCGATCTCGAACACCGATCCACCGGAGCGAGCGATCACGAGGTCGGCCGCAAGCAGCGCCTCGCTGAAATTGCCGATGTAGCCGCGCAGATCGTAATGGGGACCGGGCGCCGTCAGATCGTCCAGGTCACGGGTGCCGGCCGCATGCAGAATCCGCACCCGGCCACCCGCGCCGGCGAATGCCTCGATCGCGGCGTGGTTGATCGAGCGTGCCCCCTGTGAGCCGCCGAACACCAGCACACACTGCTCGTCGGGCTCCAGGCCGAACCGCCGGCGGGCGACGGCGTGGTCGGTCACGGGCGGCGGCACCGGCCGGCCGGTGACCCGGTAGCGGTCGGAGTCACGGCCGTCGATCGCGAACGCCAAGCAGACCCGCCGGGCCATCGGCGCCAGCCAGCGGTTGGTGATCCCGAGGTGGCTGTCGGCCTCCATCAGCACCAGCGGCACCCGGCGCAGCGCTCCGGCGAGCCCGACCGGGCCCGCGACGTAGCCGCCGGCGCCGAGCACCACGTCGGGCGACAGCTCGCCGATCAGCCGCATCGCGTGGCCGAGCGCGCCGAAATCGACGGCCGCGGCGCGGGCGGCCTCCGCCGGCCGCCGCCGGGCCAGCGGCGCGACCTTCAGCGTGCGCAGCTCATAGCCGGCCCTGGGCACGAGCTCGCGCTCGAACCGATCGGCGCCGGCAAACACGACCTGCGCCCCGTGGTCCCGGAGCACATCCGCGACCGCGATCGCCGGCACGACGTGTCCGGCCGTTCCGCCGACGCCGATCAGGACCCGCGGCCCGACCGTCGCGGGCGTGGCGGCCGGGTCCGTTGTCGGGGCTTCGACAAGCATCGTCGCCTCTGCGGTTGCTGCGTCTGTCACTGATCCCTCATCGCGATCGCGGCGCCTGACACGGCCGGTGCCCGGCACGTCCGGTACGTACTGCACTCGATTATCGCGCGGTCCGATCGGTGGTGCCGCTGGGGTCGCCCGGTCGCTGCGAGCTACGTCAGCGGCCCATACGGCGCTTTCGATACCCAGGAGCTGGTTGCCGCCCGCTGCCAGCCGACGCCCGTCAGTGGGCGGCTCGGTCAGCCGGCCTGGTCACGGAAGCGTGCCACGTCACGGCGCTCGGCGGCCCGTCGCTGCGCACGGGCTGCCCGGCGGCGCTCACGCGCGGTGGAGCTGGCACGGGACTCCGAGGCCGTGATCGTCGTCTCGGGATCGACCACTCGCAGGCGCCCGGCCTTTGGCCGGCTCATGTTCAGCAGCAGACCAACCGAGGCGAGCATCACCCACAGGTTGGTCGGCGCGTAGGAGATGAACGGCAGCGGCACACCGGTCAGTGGCGCCAGCCCGAGCACGACGAAGATGTTCAGAGTGGCCTGGCAGAGCACCAACGAGGTCAGGCCGGTGGCCAGCAGCTTGGCGTGGCGGGTGGCGGCGCGGCGGGCGGTCCGCAGCCCCGCGTAGGCGATCATCCCGTACAGGCAGACGAGCGCGAAGATGCCCATCACGCCGAGCTCCTCGCCGATCACCGCGAGGATGAAGTCGGTGTTGGCCTCCGGCAGATAGAAGATCTTCTGGACCGACTTGCCGAGGCCGACGCCGAACAGACCGCCCGATCCGAGCGCGATCTGACCCTGCACCGCCTGATAGCCGGGGCCGGCCTTGCTGGCTTGCGCCCAGGGGTGCAGGAATGCCGTCAGCCGGGCCTGCTCGTACGGCTGGATCACCACCAGGATCATCACCGCGAACGCGCCGACGAAGAGGATCCCGACCAGATACCTGGCCGGCATGCCCGCGGCAAGCAGCATCGACAGCATCGTCAGCGCGACGACCAGCGCCGTGCCGAGGTCGGGCTCGATCACGATCAGGCCGCAGGCGATCAGGGCCGGCCAGGCGACGGGCTTGGCGACCTCCCACCAGTTGCGAGCCCGCGTGCGCGGGACCGCCAGCTTCTGGGCGGCATACAGGATCAGAGCCAGCTTCGCGATCTCCGACGGCTGGAACTGGATCGGCCCGGCGCCGAACCAGCGCCGGGCGCCCTGCACCTGGACGCCGAAATGCGGGACCAGCACGAGCACGAGCAGCGCCCCTGCGCCCAGCAGCAGCAGCCGGACGAGCTGTTCGGTCAGGAGCTTCATCCCGTGGCGCTCGAGGAAGTACATGATCCCCAGGCCGACGATCACGAACACGACGTAGCGCAGGAACTCGCCGGCCCCGCTACCGCCGTCCGACAGCGCTCCGACTGGCGACGAGGCGCTGTAGACCATCACCGCACCGAACGCCAGCAGGCACAGGGTTGCGGTCATCAGCACCCGGTGCTCGATCGGGGGCGCGACCCGTCGGCTGGCCGCGCGTTTGGACGCGCCGTCGCGCTTCGGCGCGCGCCCGGGCGTCGCGTCGCGCTGTGCCGCACGCTTCGACATGGCCGCCCGCTCGCGCCCGCCCGGGCGCTCGGACGCGGCCATCTACAGCTCCCTCACGAGCGCGCGGAAATGCTCCCCGCGCGCCTCGAAATCCGGATACTGGTCATAGCTGGCGCAGGCGGGCGACAGCAGCACCGTGTCGCCACGGCTGGCCGCCGCCGCGGCGGCCGCCACGGCATGCTCCAGGTCGCCGCAGCGATGCAAAACGACGCCAGTGCCGGCGAGCGCCGTGTCGAGTTCGGCGGTCGCCTCGCCGATCAGGTAGACGGCGTCGCAGCGTTCGGCGACCGGCTCGGCCAGCGCCGAGAAGTCCTGGTTCTTGCCACGACCGCCGGCGATCAGGTGCACGCCGCCGCCGTAGCTCTCGAGCGCGACGATCGCCGACGCCACGTTCGTCGCCTTGGAGTCGTTGATGTAGGCGACCCCGTCGCGGACCGCGATTGCCTCCAGCCGGTGTGCGACGCCGACGAACGTCCGCAGCGCCTCCGCGACCGCGTCTCGCTCGATCCCGCGGGCCAGGCAGACGGCGGCGGTCGCCATCGCGTTGGCGCGGTTGTGCGCGCCCGGCAGCGCCAGCTCGTCGACGCCGATCAACGGCTCGTCATCCCACCACAGGTAACCGGCCCGGTCCGACAGCTCCAGCGAGTCGCCATCCCCGACGCCGAACTCAACGCGCCGCGCGCAGCCGCCGAGATCCTCGATCCCGAGGTCGGCCGGCGCCACCGCAAGATCGTCGTTGCCCTGGTGGGCGAAGATCCTCAGCTTGGCCGCGACGTAGTCCTCGAACGTCGGGTGACGATCGAGGTGGTCAGGTGCGAGATTCAGCAGCACGGCCGCCTCGGGGGCGAACGCGACCGTGTCCTCGAGCTGGAACGACGAGGCCTCGCAGACGACCACCGTCTCAGGCGCGATCGCATCCGCCAGCGTGCTGGCCGCGGTGCCGACGTTGCCGACGACCGCGACCGGCAGCGCGGCGGTTCGGTGAACGTGTCCGATCCACTCGGTCGTCGTCGTCTTGCCGTTGGTCCCGGTCACCGCGACGAACTCGTTCGAGACCAGCCGCCACGCGAGCTCGAGCTCCCCGATGACGGGCACCCCACGGGATCTCGCCGCCACGATCGCGGGCGCGTTCTGGGGTACGCCGGGGCTCTTGATGAGCGTCCCGGCGCGGGCGGCAACGGCATCGCCTGACGCATCGAGGTGGACTTCGACGCCCGCGCGCGAAAGCCTTTGCGCGGCGGCATCGAGCTCCGGATCTGATCCCGCCCGCCCGCCGCGCGTATCGCATCCGATCACCTCCTCTCCCCGCGCGCGCAACGCCTCGGCCGCGGCGACGCCCGACCGCGCTAGACCGATCACCAGATAGGGGCCGCCCGGCAGCGGCGGCCTGCGCTTGGAGGACGAGCCCGCCGGCACGCGGCGCTAGCCCCGGATCGCCAGCTGGTAGAGGACGAACCCGATCGCCCCGAACGCCGCCGCGACGATCCAGAAGCGCAGGATGATCTTCGTCTCAGACCACGCTTTGAGCTCGAAGTGGTGGTGGATCGGCGCCATCAGGAACACCCGCTTGTGGAACGTCTGAAACGAGAACACCTGGATCACCACCGACAGCACCTCGATCACGAAGATCCCGCCGAGCACGATCAGCAGCGTCTCGGTGTCGGTCATGATCGCCAGACCCGCGATCGCCCCGCCGAGACCCAGCGAGCCGGTGTCGCCCATGAAGATCGACGCCGGGAAGCTGTTGTACCAGAGGAATCCGATGCAGGCCCCGACCAGGCACGAGGCCAGCAGGCAGAGGCTGTGCTGGCCGGAGATGAACGTGATCCCGATGTAGGCCAGCAGCGTGATCGCGGTGCAACCAGCGGCCAGGCCGTCGAGCCCGTCGGTGAAGTTGACCGCGGTCGTGGTGCCGGCGACGACCAGGTAGATGAACACCGGGAACAGCGGCCCGAAGTCGACCGAGACGTCGAACGGGCGCAGCTCGATCGTCGACGAGATCCCCGCCTCGTGCGTCGCCACCCACCACAGCGCGACCGAGATCGCGACCGTCAACAGCAGCTTGGTCCGGGCCCGCAGGCCGAGTGAGCGGCGCTGGACGATCTTCATGTAATCGTCGGCGAAGCCCATCACCGCACAGGCGATCGCGACGCCGAAGACCGACAGCGACAGCCAGTCCAGCTTGGACAGCAGCAGATACGGGACGGCGATCGCCGTGAAGATGATCACGCCGCCCATCGTCGGCGTGCCGGCCTTGGTCTGATGGCCCTGCGGTCCCTCCTCGCGGATGTTCTGACCGAACTCGCGGTTACGCAGCAGCTCGATGAACTTCGGGCTGAGGAACAGGCAGATCAGCAACGACGCGACTCCGGCCAGCAGGATCGGACCGGACGCCGACCCCTTGCTGACCGCGAGCGGCAGCGCCCGCCCCAGGCTCATGCGCAGACCACGCCGCGCAGCACCTCGCGGGCAACGGTCACGTCGTCGAATGGGAGCTTGCGGCCGTCTGCGAACTCCTGGCCCTGTTCATGTCCCTTGCCGGCGATCACGACGACGTCGCCCGGGCGGGCGGACTCGATCGCTCGGGCGATCGCGGCGCGACGGTCGGGGTCGTGCGCGACCTCGGTGCCGCAGCCATCCAGGATCTCGGCGATGATCGCCTCCGGATCCTCCGAGCGCGGGTTGTCGGAGGTGACGAACACGTCATCGGCGAGCCTTCGGGCGATCTGACCCATCAGCGGGCGCTTGCCTCGATCCCGGTCGCCGCCGCAGCCGAACACGACCCGCAGCCGTGACCGGGTCAGCCCCCGGGCAGCGCGCAGCACGTTCTCCAGCGAGTCCGGTGTGTGGGCGTAGTCGACGACAACCGCGAACGGCTGGCCCTCGTCGACGGTCTGAAAGCGGCCGGGCACCTGACCGGCCGTGGCGATCGCCGTCACGCACGTTTCCGCGGACACGTCCAGCGCGCGTGCCACGGCCAGCGCGCCGATCACGTTGTAGACGTTGAACTCGCCGCGCAGCGGAGACCGCAGCGCGATCGGGCCGTCGGGCGTTTGCACGGTGAACGTCGACCCCTCCAGGCCCGTCTCGATCTCGGCGCCGCGATAGTCGGCGCCGGCGGCCCGCAGCCCGAACGTGATCGGTCGCTCAAGCTCTGACGCCAACAGGGCGCCGTAGGGATCGTCGATATTGACGATCGCCGCCCGTGGCGCCGGTAGTCCCGGGTGCTCGCCGCTGAACAGCCGCCGCTTGGCCGCGAAGTAGTCCTCCATCGTCGGATGGAAGTCGAGATGGTCCTGGGTGAGGTTGGTGAAGACCGCGGCGGCGAACTGGATCGCGTCGGCGCGGTGCAGCGCCAGCGCGTGCGAGGAGACCTCGATCGCGCAGGCGACATCGCCCGCGGCACGCATCTCCGAGAACGTCCGCTGCAGATCGATCGCCTCCGGCGTGGTGCGCTGGACCGCGTGCTCGACGCCGCCGATCACCGATTTGACGGTCCCGAGCAGGCCGGTGCTGCGCCCGGCAGCCTCCAGCAGCTCCCGGATCAGGAACGCGGTCGTCGTCTTGCCGTTGGTGCCCGTGATCCCGACGACGTCGAGTTGCGCGGTCGGATTGCCGTAGAACGCCGCCGCGGCGGGCGCCATCGCGGCGCGGACGCTCGGCACCCGGATCTGAGGCACGGGCAGCTCCAGCGGGCGCTCGACGACCAGCGCGACCGCCCCGCGGGCGATCGCGTCGGCGGCGAACTCGTGACCGTCACGGGTGAAACCGGGCACGCAGAAGAACAGCGTGCCCGGCCCGGCAAGCCGGTTGTCGTAGGCCAATCCCGAGATCTCGACGTCGACACCGGCGGCCGCGGGGAGAACCTGATCCAGCCGCATCGCCGCCAGAGCGTAGCCAGCGGGCCGGTCAGCCGGAGGCGAACCCGTGGGCGCCGGCTGCCAGGACCCGATGCTCGATCACGCGGTCGGCGAGCCCGTAGGCGACCGCCTCGCCGCCGGTGAAGTACCGATCGCGCTCCATGTCGGCATGCACCCGCTCGACCGGCTGCCCGGTGTGGTTGGCGTAGATCTCGTCGACGCGCGCACGCAGCGCGAGGATCTCCTTGGCGTGGATCTCGACGTCGGTGCTCTGACCCTGGTAGCCGCCGGACGGCTGATGGATCAGGATCCGGCTGTTGGGCAGCGTCAGCCGCTTGCCGGCAGCGCCGCCGGCCAGCAGCAGCGACCCCATCGACATCGCGATTCCGTAGCAGATCGTCTGCACGTCGGGCTTGATGAACTGCATCGCGTCGTAGATCGCGAGGCCGGCATAGATCGACCCGCCCGGCGAGTTGATGTAGAGGTGGATGTCCTTGTCGGGATCGTCGGATTCGAGGTGGACGAGCTGAGCGACGATCAGGTTTGCGGTGTCCTCGTTGACCTCTCCGCCGAGGAACACCACCCGGTCGTTGAGCAGCCGGCTGTAGATGTCGAACGAGCGCTCGCCGCGGGCTGTCTGCTCCACGACCATTGGGATCAGCGTCATCGGGCTCCTTTCGGTTGATAAGGTGCAACCTGTGAGTTGCGCTTGTTCGAACGCTAGCAGACGCGCAACCGCTAAGTTGCACGTTGAGTCGACGAGAGGAGCCCGATGACCGACCTGATCGAACGTGAGCTGCCGCTGCCGGGCACTCCGGCGCAGCTGTGGCCCGCGCTGACCGACCCGGAGTGGCTGGGCTGCTGGCTGGCCGACGAGGTGGCGCTCGAGCTGCGCCCGGGCGGCGAGGCCCGCTTCCGCTTCGGCGAGGAGCAACGCGACGGGTGGGTCGAGGAGGTCTCCCCGCCGGCGCCGGGATCGGCGCCCGGCACGACCGGGAGGCTGTGCTTCTGGTGGCAGGCGCCGGACGAGGCCGCGTCTCGGGTGTCGCTGGAGCTGATCGCGGGCCGCGACGGCACCACGTTGCGGGTGATCGAGGCCCGCCCGCTCGAGGTGCTCGACCTGGTCGGGCTGCCGATGCCCGGCGACGCCGCCGGCGGCGACCGCTACGGCCCGGCGCTGATCGCGGCAGCCGGATGACTCATGGCAGCCCCGGCATTGGCGAGCCCGGACGGCGAGCGGGGCCAGCCATGAGCGGTCGCGATCCGGCTGGCGCCGTGTTCGAGGCGCTCGCCGACCCGATGCGCCGGCGCCTGCTGCAGACGATCTCCGCGTCGCCGTCGACCGCCACCGAGCTTGCCGGCGAGCTGCCGATCTCCCGCCAGGCCGTCGCCAAGCACCTGGCCGCGCTGTCGCAGGCGGGGCTGCTGGAGCGCGAGCGCTCGGGTCGCGACGTGCGCTACCGCATGACCCCGGCGCCACTGTCAGACGCGGTCTCCTGGATCGCGGGCGTCGGCGGTCAGTGGGACGAGCGGCTGGCGCGGCTGGCGGCGCTCTCCCGGCCGGGCGCCACTCCGCCGCTGCACTGATCACTGGCTGCTGACGCCCGCCGGGTTCGGGTTGATGCCGAAGTAAGGGACCGCCCAGCCGACGATCTTCTGGAACGCCGGGCCGGCGACGGTGCCGCCGTAGATGTTGCCCTGCGGATCGTCGACGACGACCGCCACGACCAGCTTGGGGTCCGAGGCGGGCACCATCCCGATGAACGAGGCGACGAACGCCGACTTCGAGTACTTGCCATCAACGACCATCTGGGCCGTGCCCGTCTTGCCGGCGAGGTCATAGCCGGGGATCGCCGCGCCCGACGCGGTGCCGCCGTCGGCCAGCACGCCGCGGAGCATGTTGCGGACCTCCGCGGCGGTCGTCGCCGAGATCACGCGGTGTCCGGCCGGCAGTGGCTGGGCCCGGCCGCCGATTGATTGCACGATGTGTGGTGTGCGCAGGATCCCGCCGTTGGCGATCGCGTCATAGACGTCGGCCATCTGGATCGGCGTGACCGATTCACCCTGGCCGAACGGGAGCGTGTACATCGACGTGCCCGAGTACTGCGACGGCGCCAGGATCAACCCAGGCTGCTCGCCCGGCAGCTTGATTTGAGTCAGCTTGCCGAGGCCGAACCGGTGCACCCACTGATTGAAGCGGTCGGCGCCGAGCTTCTGTCCGATCAGATCGGCGCCGATGTTGCTGGACACCTTCAGGATCTCGGCGGTCGTCAACTGTTCATACCCGTGCGGCTCCGCGTCGGTGATCGTCGACGTATACGGATGCAGCGCCGGCGGGACGTCGAACACCGTGTTCGGCGTGATCAGCTTGTCCTGCAGCGCGCCGGCCACCGTGATCGGCTTGAACGTCGAGCCCGGCTCGTAGCTGAACGACAGCGCGTGGTCCTGGATCGCGTTGTTGACGTAGGCGCTCGTCCCCTGGAACGGGTCGTTGGCGTTGACGCTCGGCCAGTTGGCCAGCCCGAGGATCGCGCCGGTCTGCGGGTTCAGCGCGATCGCGGTCGCCAGCGTCGGCTGATACTCCTTGCCGACGCCGGCGAGCACCTGCTCCATCTCGTTCTGCAGCGGCGCCGAGACGGTCAGGCGCAGCGTCTTGCCCGGCTGCATCCGCTTGACCTCCTGCACGTCGATCGTCTGGCCCTTCGCGTCCTTGACGATCCGGCGCTCGCCAGACGTGCCCGCCACCGCCGAGCTGTAGGACTCCTGCAGGCCGCTCCACTGACCATCGCCGTTCTCTGAGCCGAGCACCTGCGCGAGCGTGTCACCGCGCGGGTACACCTCCTTGGTGTCGGGCTCGGTGTAGAGCCCGTTGATCGGCTTGCCGCCGATCTTCAGCGCGAGGAACGAGCTGGCGCGGCTCGGCGTCAGCTCCTTGGCGATCGGCGAATACCCGGTGCCGGGCTTGGTCAGGGCGCTGAGCACCTGCCGCCGCGACAGGTGCAGCAGCGGCGCGAGCTTGTCGGCCAGCCGGTCGGCGTCGCCCTGCTTGACGATCAGGTACGGATCGGCGATCAAGTCGTCGGTCGCCTGCGACAACGCCAGCGGCGTGCCGGCGCTGTCGGTGATCATCCCGCGTTGCGCGGGCACCGGCTGCACGTCGATCTGCTGGGTGAACGCGGCGGCGCGCAGTGCCGACGCCTTGACCGTGCCCAGGTACAGCGCCCGGGCGAGCGCGACCGCCAACAACAGCACGAAGATCCCGAACAGCAGGCCGACGCGGCGGTCGACCTTGCCGGTTCGAGCGCGGATCCCGGCCATCGCCTCGACCCCCGGCTAGCCGGCCGGCGCCGACGCCGTCGTCGATCCCGGCGCCGTGGCCGCCGCCGCGGGCGACGAGGTCCCGGCCGGACTGGCGAAATAGGTCGATCCGGGAGCATGGATGCCGGCGATCGCCGCGCCCACGGAGGCCGAAGATCGTCCCTGAGCCGTGAGGAACTTGGTCGCCGACGGCGGCGCCATCAGCATGCCGTGCTGGGCCGCGATCCCCTCGATCCGCTGCGGATCGGAGAGCTGGGCGACGTCGTCACGCAGCCAGTCGTTGCGACTCTGCAGGGTCGTCGTCTGCTCGATCGCCGTGCCCAGCCCGGCGTTGAGCTTGAGGTTCTCGACCTGCATGCCGACGATCCCGACGAGCAGCACGCCGAGCAGCGGGATCCAGATCCGACCGCGGATCACGCGGTCCAGCAGCGAGCTCTCGGGCAGGCAGGCGACGAACGCCACGGCGCCGTGCGCGAGCGCGGCGGGCCGCCGCGGATCGATCCGCGGCAGCCGCGGATGGGGGAGCCGGATGCTCGGGCGTGGCAGCGCCGGGCGGGCGCGGCGACGCCCGGGCGTCGGGAACGCGACCGCGCCGTAGCCGCCGGCGACCGCCAGGCTGGCGACGCCGCCCGCTGGACCGGATACGCGCCGGCGCGCCCGGGGAACGGTCGCGGACCGGATCGACGGGCGATGGGTCGCCGAGCGAGCCGACGATGCTCGCTGCGGCGAACGCTTGGGCGCCGTCTTCGCCGCGCCGCCCCTCGGCACCGTGTTCGCCGCGCCGCCCCTCGGCACCGTGTTCGCCGCGCCGCCCCTCGGCACCGTCTTCGCCGCGCCGCCCCTCGGCACCGTGTTCGCCGCGCCGCCCCTCGGCGCCGTCTTCGCCACTCGGGCCGCGGTGGCCGTGGCGGGTGCTGGACGGGACGAGGAACGCGGTGGTGACGCAGCGACGGAGCGCGCCGACGTCCGTGGGGTCCCACCGGACCGCAACGAGGACGGACGACCGTTGGGCGCGCGGCGCGAGTCGGTGTTCGCTGCGGACGTGGCGGAGCGATCCCTGCGCGCGGCAGGGGTGACTGCGGTCGGCGTCATCTTCTCGTCAGACCTCCAGCTTGCGGGCGGCGCGCAAGTGCGCTGATCTCGATCGTGGGTTTACGGCGGTCTCTCCGGGAGTCGGGGCGATCGCGCGGCGCGTCAGCAGCTCGGCCTCCGGGTCATGACCGCAGACGCAGATCGGCAGCTCTGGCGGGCAGATGCATCCGCGGGCGCGATCGGCGAGGAACCGCTTGACGAGGCGATCCTCGAGCGAGTGGAACGAGATCGCGGCGAGCCGGCCGCCGGGGCCGAGCAGCTCCCAGGCCTCGGGCAGCGCCTGCTCGAGTTGGCCCAGCTCGTCGTTGACGGCGATCCGCAGCGCCTGGAATGTCCGTTTGGCGGGGTGGCCGCCGGCGAACTGGGCCGGGATCGGCACCGCCGACTTGATCGTGTCCACCAGTTGCTGGGTCGTCGTCAGCTCCTCGTGGTGGCGAGAGCGGACGATCGCGCGACCGATCTGGCTGGCGTAGCGCTCCTCGCCGTACTGGCGCAGGACGCGGGCCAGGCGCCGCTCGTCCCAGGTGTTGACGATCTCCGCGGCGGTCAGCTCCTGGTCGGGATCCATCCGCATGTCCAGCGGCGCGTCGTAGGAGTACGAGAAGCCGCGCTCCCAGGTGTCGACCTGCATCGACGACATCCCGAGGTCCATGTAGACGATGTCGGCCTCCAGCCGTTCAGCACGCAGCTCGGCCAGGCCGGCGACGAAGTCGGCACGGATGAAGCGGGTCTCGCATGGCACCTCGGCGGCGAGCGCGGCGAAGCGCTCCTCCGCGGTCGGGTCACGGTCGATCCCGATCAATGTGCCGGCGGGACCGAGCCGGTCGGCGAGCAGCCGCGCGTGGCCACCGCCGCCGACGGTGCAGTCGACGCACACCTCGCCCGCCCGCGGGTCGACGACGTCGATCAGCTCGCCGGCGAGAACCGGGACGTGCTCCGTGGTCATGTCAAGCAGTGTGGCCAAGAGCTGCGGTGAGGTCGGGGATCTCGGTCAGAAGCGCCTGCAGGTTCGTCTTGTGCTGCGCGCGGTCCCAGACCTCCAGGCACTCGCCGGAGCCGGTCACCGTGACCTCCTTGTCGAGGCTCGCGTAGTCCATCAGGTGGGTCGGGATCATCACTCGGTGGGCGTTGTCGAGCTCGACATCAGCTGAGTTGTTGAAGTAGAAGCGCTTGAGCTTGCGCACGTCGGTCTCGGCGGGGTTGCGTCCCCCGACCGACTCGGCCATGAACTCGTCGAAGCCCTGTGGTGTCCAGATCGCGAGCGTGCGCGGCGCCCCCGGCAGCTCCGCGTAGGGAGCCAGCACGACCCCGTCGGCCAGCGCCGCGCGGAATTTGGCTGGGATCGTCAGCCGATGCTTGGCATCGAGCGAGTGTTCGAAGGTTCCGCGGAAGGTCAAGAGGGCTCATATCACCTGTCGGATAGCTCAGAGAACCCGGGTGGCTGGGTGGGAGGAGCCCTGCCACCCGGGTCCCAAGCTGGATGCACAGTAACCCACTCTCCCCCACTTTGCAACCCCAGACCCACTTTTAGCCCCACCGGTGCCCCACAACTCATCCGCATGACCCGGGTCGCCAGTGCTGGCGGGGCGATCCCGCGCCCGCGCATGAACGAGGGTCGGAGGACCGCTTGTGCAAGATCCATTGCGGGACGGCCGCGCGGGCGCGGGCTTGCGTCTCCGGGGTGGCTTCCGTCCGAGGCGTGTGCTGCGGCCCCGAGCGTCTGCTCAGGCCAACGCGGTCGCGCCGGCCCAACGCGGGCGCGCCGGCCCAACGCGGGCGCGCCGGCCCAACGCGGGCGCGCCGGCCCAACGCGGGCGCGCCGGCCCAACGCGAGCGCGCCGGATGGCTCTTTGGCGATTTGGTTCGACCCCTCCGAACCAATTCGCCAGAGCGTCCGCATGCCCGCCGGCAGCTACTGAAATCGCCATCGAATGCACGCGCAGCCCGCCCACAGCTACCGATTACCGTGCGGCCGGCCGGGCCGGCAGCTACCGATCGTCGCACAGCGCGGCGACTCGGCAGTCACCAGTCGCTTACCGCACGGCACATGGCCGGCTAGCGATCGCCGCGAGGCACCGCCCCGGCGGCGGGCAGCTCCAGCACCAGACGCGCACCGGTGCGCGCCGGTGCCGCCGCGATCGTTCCGCCATGGCGACCCGCGATCGCCAGCGCGATCGCCAGGCCACGCCCGCGGGTTCCCCGCCCCCGCCGTGCCCGCCGCGCCAGCGCCGCCACCGGCGCCGGCAGTCCCGGCCCGTCGTCGCAGACCTCGATCCTGACCGTGCGCGCGCGGGTGCCGACCGCCACCCGGACCTCGGTGCCACCATGCTCGATCGCGTTGGCGATCAGGTTGGCGAGCGCCTGTGCGAGGCGCAGGCGGTCGCCCCACACCGCCCCACCGCCGCCCGACCCCGGGACTCGCGGCGACGGCTCGAGCAGGCGCAGACCGACGCCGGCCGCCTGGGCGCGCGGTCGCGCCGCCTCGACGGCGTCGGCCGCGAGCGCCGCCGGGTCGACGCGCTCAAGCGCGGTCAGCCGCGGCCCGCTCCACTCGCCGCGCCGCACCACCGACAGATCGTCGAGCGCCAGCGCCGCCCGGCACAGCTCGGTATCGATCGCACGGAGCCGGTCACGTGATCCCTCGTCGGCGCGCAGCTGCAGCGACAGGCCCAGGCGCGCCGCGGTCAGCGGCCCGCGCAGCTCGTGACACGCGCGTGCGACCGCCTCACGGCCGTCGTCGAGCGCGTGGCGGACCGCCAGCGCCAACGCCGTCGCGACCGCCGCCGCGGCCCAGCCGCACAGCGCCGCGGTCGCTGTCACCGGCCAGGCCCCGGGTCGACCAGGCGGTATCCGACGCCCCAGACGTTGACGACGTAGGGGTCGGTCGGGGTGCTGAGCTTGATCCGCAGCCGGTGGGCATGTGAATCGAGCGTGCGCGTCTTGATCTCGCTGGTCTCAAACCCCCACACCTCACGCAGCAGCTCGGCGCGCGTGAAGGTGTATGTCGGCGCCCCCGCCAGCAGCGCCAGCAACGCAAACTCCTTGCGCGACAGGTGGATCGGCTCGCCGCGCACCCAGACCTCGCGGCTGCGCGGATCCAGCTCCAGCGCCCGCACCCGGAGCCGTCCGATCCCCGTCCGGCCCGCGGTGCGCCGCAGCAGCCCGGCCAGCCGCAGCCGCAGCTCCGGGTAGCTGAACGGTTTCGAGAGATAGTCGTCTGCTCCTCGCTCCAGGCCGCGGACGCGATCGAGCTCGGAGGCTCGGCCCGACAGGATCAGCACCGGCAGCTCCGGATCGAGCTCCGATCCGGGGCGACGCAGCTCGGTCAGCAGCGTCAGCCCGTCGCCGTCGGGCAGGCCCAGGTCGAGCACGACGACCGCCGGCAGCTCGGTCGAGATCAGCTGCTGCGCGTGCGCCACCGAGCCAGTCGCGAGCGGGTCATACCCGTCGGCCAGGAGATTGTCGGCCAGAAACCGCCGTGTGAGCTCGTGGTCCTCTACGATCAGCACCCGCGCTGGCGACCCGGAGACGGGATCCGGATATCGCGGTGGTGTGCGCGGGGCCATGCGTGCAGTAGCCGCGGCGCTGAGCAGATTCGCCCCCTGCAACATCACATGCATCCTCCCGGCGGCGGAGGATTCCGACATATGATCCCGACGCCCAATGTTCCGCCGAGGTAACTACAGCTCGGGCGATGATTTCGTCCTCGAGTACGGAGAGCTGCGCTTCACGTTCAACGAGCGTGACTTCCGCGAGCGCTGCGAGCAGGCCGCCCGCAAGCTCGGATTCCTCGCCGGCGCGGTCGAGGAGGATGAAGCCGAGGATCTGATCAACCTCGTCGTCAACGGCGAGGTCTCAGACCCCGCGTCAGCACTCGGCGAGCACGTCAACGAGTGCTGGTCAGAGCTGGTCGGGCCCTCCGAGCGCTCGCTCGTGCACTGGCTGCGCCGGCTGATCTTCCGCGGCGCCTGGCTTGACCAACGGGTCAAGGAGGGCGAGCTCGACGTCTGCTTCGACGAGGACGACCAGGGGTTCGTCTACGTCCAGCCCGACCGTGATGGCGAGCCGATCGAGCTCGCGCCCGAGCCCAGCTGGAACCGCGTCGCCTACGTGCGGCGCTAACCGCCCGCCCCGTCGAGCAGCGTGAAGTTCTGGTTCTTCGGAGCCGGGTTGTCGAGCAGCAGTTGCGGCACGGTCACCAGCTTGTAGCCGCGCTTCCGCAGCCCGCGGATGATCATCGGCAGCGCCGCGATCGTCTCCGAGCGGTTGCCGCCGGCGTCGTGCATCAGGACGATCGCCCCCGGCTTGGCGCCGCTCAGGACCCGGTGGACGATCGTGTGGACTCCCGGCAACTGCCAGTCGTCGGTGTCGAGCGACCAGAGCACCATCAGCATATGGTCCTTGTGCAGCAGCTGCAGCGTCGTCGCGTTCCAGTCGCCGTAGGGCGGGCGGAACATCCGTGGGAACGGCGCGCCATAACGGTGGATCGCGCGCGCCTGCTGCAGCAGCTCGGCCTGCTGCTGGGCACGTGACAGCCCGGCCATGTCGGGATGGTTCCAGGTGTGATCGCCGATCGGATAGCCGAGCTTGACGATTGCCGAGGTGCCGGCGTGGAAGTACTGCAGTCCGACCCCGACCTCGAAGAACGTCGCGGCAGTGTGCGTGCGCCGGAGCACGCGCAACAGGCGAAGCGTGTACGGCCCGGGGCCGTCGTCGAACGTCAGTGCCAGCTCACGGTGCTGGGTGCCCGCCGTCATCACGGCCGGCGTGTACGAGAGCGTCTTGTTGATCGCGGCGTTCTCGTCGGCGAGCTGCTCGGCGACGAACGACTGCGAGCCGTCGCCTGCCAGCCGCTTGATCTTTGCCAGGAACGGGACCTCGGTCGACGCGATCGCCTGCCGGTGCGAACGGCCGCCGGCGGACGCGCCGCCGGCGATCAGCCCGGCGATCAGCGCCACCAGCGCCAGCACCGCAAGCGCGGCCGCCCGCCGGCGCCGCAGCGCCACCTTATGAGCGCGCGTGTTCCCTCGGCTGGTGCCGGCGGCGCGCTTCGGGCTCGGCTCTGATCGCGGCTGCTCCATGGATGGGGTGAAAACCAATCTTCGCGGACCGCCCGGCAACGCCTCCCGGGTCAGATCATTACGCTGGCCGCCAGTGTCGGCGACCTGGGTGATCATCCCCACCTACAACGAGGCGGTCAACCTGGAGCGGCTCGTCGCCGCCGCGTGCGCCGAGCTCGACCGGGTCGCCGCCGGCGATTACCGGATCCTCGTCGTCGACGACGGATCTCCGGACGGCACCGGCGCGATCGCCGATTCGCTGGCGAAGCGCTCCGACGCGGTGGCCGTGCTGCACCGCAACGTCAAGGCCGGGCTCGGCGCGGCGTACCTGGCCGGCTTCGATCACGCGCTCGCCGCCGGCGCGCAGCGGGTGATCGAGATGGACGCCGACTTCTCGCACGACCCTCGCTACCTGCCGGCGCTGCTGGCGGCGTCGGCCGACGCCGACGTCGTGCTCGGCTCCCGCTATGTCGCCGGCGGCGGCGTCCGGGACTGGAGCCTGATCCGCAAGCTGATCAGCCGCGCCGGCGGTCTGTACGCGCGCGCGATCCTCGACGTCAAGGTCCATGACCTGACCGGCGGCTTCAAGTGCATCCGGCGCGAGGTACTCGAAGCGATCGATCTGCCGAGCGTGCGGGCCGAGGGCTACGTGTTTCAGATCGAGGTCACCTACCGGGCGATCCTGGCGGGCTTCACGGTCCGCGAGATCCCGATCGTGTTCGCCGATCGCGTCGCCGGAAAGTCCAAGATGTCGACCCGGATCGCGCTCGAGGCGGTCTGGCGCGTGCCCGCGCTCCGGCGCGAGGCGCCGCCGGCGTTGGCACGCGCCAGCGCCGCCGCACGCGATCGTCTGCCTACGTCCTAACCTGAGCACAATGGGTTGCGACGCGTGGGCCGCCGCCGTACCGGTCATCCTGTAAACAGTCTGATGTCAAGCCGACGACCGCTCGACGCCGTTCGAAGCGGCGGTCCCGAGTCGACCGTCGTGCGGCTTGACGTCCCCTCCGGGGCGGCGGTACTGAAACCCGCCGCTCCCGCCCACGAGGCTCCGGCCCGCGACACGCCCGCCCGCGGACGCCCGCACCACGACGGCGCCCGGCGCTCGTCCTCGACGCCGGCCGGCGTCGGCTCCGTCGATGCGCGTCGCCTCGGCGTCGACGCGACCGTGCCCGAGCAACGCCTTGTATGGCGCGGCCGGCTGGCGATCGCCGGATTGCTGACGACCGGTCTGCTGGTGACGGTCTCGGCCGCCCACACCCAGTCGTTCCTGCCGCTCTCGATCCGACCGGTGCCGTCATCGATGTCGGGTCTGTT
>Ga0302181_10000041_pt1 | contig 139951 bp, 119 predicted proteins | sample I_Palsa_E3_3_FD_198786 | JGI IMG/M metagenome (GOLD analysis project Ga0302181, IMG submission 198786) | Peat permafrost microbial communities from Stordalen Mire near Abisko, Sweden - I_Palsa_E3_3 | ecosystem: Environmental > Terrestrial > Soil > Palsa > Peat permafrost | place: Sweden...
CCTTGAACTCCCCAATAGCGGACCGTCGCGACCGACCACTACGGGTCTAGGCTGTGTGAAAACTAAATGAGCCAGAAAGTTTTGTTCCGGTAGGAGCACTAAATGGCCTCTTGAGCTACCGAAGTGCATCAGAACTGCACCTACGTGCCCCGTTTCACGAGCTCGAGAAACGCTCGCAGACGTTTTCACACAGCCTAGGTCACCTGGTGCCGGAAAGAAGGGGGCGACTTTAAGATTTTCGACGACGATCGATTAGTTAGCCCGGCTTTCGCCACATAGGACCACGTAATAGTCCATTTGCATGACGGAGGCAGGCAAATCCGTCCGACCACAGAATCTTTGTACCGTTGTTTTACAGCTTGCCAGGCGTTCCGGTGAGGTATCCACGGATATCTTCGCGCCGCTTTTCTTGTTCTGTTCATCTTCGGCAATTTCTTTGGCCGTCGGCTGAATCACGCCAGCCTTGATCAAGGCATAACGGCACATGCTGGCCATAAACAGCTGTTTGAAGTTTTCTTCGCCGCCCATATCTTTCATGACGGCACTGTTCTTAGATGCTTGCTGCGCAGCGGCAGCTTGTATTGAGTTCACGACAGCGGCGGCGGCTTTAGCATCCGTCCATGGGAAAAACGCGCCTTTCGCCGTGACGCCCTGCATGCTTACCGCATAAGCGGACATATCGATGGGGTGACCGGATTTGTCCGAGAGCCGAAAGTCAGACCTGCATTTTAAGGTTTGATCAAGCTGACATATGCCAATGCTGCCATGCCCTGTGGTGTTTGTGCATTTCCATTGGGTTGCGATGCCGAGCATTCCTGCGCCGGTACCGGCATCGTCAATGGTGTAATGGGATGTGCGCTCCCCAGTGCACCAAGAGACTGGGTTGGCAAAATCTACCGTACTGGTTTCTGAAGCCATGGCTGAATAAGGCGCGCCAACCAACGTGAGCGGAAATAATACAGAGGTCACGTAGCGCATCATGATTTCGATTTGAGCCTCGGCACCGGTGCACCGTGCGTCAGTTTGCGATCTCAATCGATCCGCCGCGCACCTTGACGAGCTGATTCAATGCTGCTTTATCGGCTCGATTCTCGCGCCAGATGGCATTTGCCGCGTCGACGGACTGTTGCGTCAGCTGATTGGTCTCGGTCTGGAATTTCCTGAGCACATTGAAATAAGGCTGCCTGTCGGTCGTGCTATTCGGGAGCGTCGCTTCGGCGGCAACGAATTGCTGACAACTCCGGTTGTAGTCCTCGAGCGATTCATCGCGCACCAGCATGCTCAAAACGACGTGTCCGTTGCTGTCCTGGCACGAGAATCGCACCCGCGCGGAACGATTTGACATCGTCACCTCATAGGACTTGTTCAGCTGCTCGCACGCCTCGTTGATCTCGCGGTCAATCTTGTCGGAACTCAGGCGGTAAGTCGTGTCCCCGCATCTGAGCTGGACCGGCTGGCTTCCATTGCTCCCAGATTCACTGCTGCCGGCATTCGTATTGACGGCGCCTGTGCTTGCGTCGCGGCCGCAGCCCTGCAAGCCGCAGCCCACGAGAAGCAACATCACGACGAGCGACGTGCCACGAATGGCTCGTTTCATACCAATTCCTCCGCCGCGGCTCGCTCCCGGCGGTCTGAGCGTACTCTATCAAGGTACGCGTGCGAAAATCCGCATTGGGCGTAGTGGGCGATGTCGGAGCCAGCAAATTCGCCCGGCAACAGAAGCGAGAGATATGTACGAACGGTATTCACGCGCCAAACCCGCTGAACGTAAGGAATTGGATGCCAGCAAGCCGACGTTCGTGCGGGTCCGAATCGGGTCAACACCGGCGATCCACCCCGACCGGCCGGGCGCGGCCATGAGCGCTCAGTGCCGGCACAGAAATTATCGCCAATTAGCTGCCGTTGGAGTCTGTCAGTAGACTGAACGAAACTCGGATTTGGAGAGTGAAGTGAGAGCAATTCGATTGTACGAATACGGTGGTCCTGAAAACTTGAAATATGAGGACAATGTTCCCGAGCCAGCGTTTAGCGACGACTCAGTGCTCGTGGAAAGCTCTGCAACCAGCGTGAACCCCATTGATTGGAAAATACGATCGGGCGCGCGGCAAAAGGATTTTCCACTAAAACTACCGGCCATTCTCGGCAGAGACGTGAGCGGGGTGGTCCGGGCGGTAGGGCGCAACATTCGCACCTTCAAGCCAGGTGATCGCGTGTTGGCATTAGCATTCGAGGCTTATGCCGAGCTGGTAGCCGTTGAAGGGTCCAGCCTCGCCCATCTGCCTGACGGGGTGAACCTGGTAGATTCCGCAGCCATACCGCTTATAGCGTTGACGGGTGATCAGCTCGTACGGCTGGCGGCCAGGGCGCAACGTGGCCAGACGCTTCTAGTGACCGGGGCGGTGGGAAGCGTCGGGCGGGCCGCGGTGCATAGCGCCAGGAAACTCGGCGTCAACGTGATTGCGGGCGTGCGCGCTCGGCAGCTGGCAGAAGCGCGGACGCTAGGTGTCTTCGATGCTGTAGCCATTGACGACGATTCCGCGATTGCGGGGCTTGCGATGGTGGACAGTGTCGCCGATACGGTTGGGGGCGAAACGGCCGCTAAACTGTTTGGCAGAGTGAAGAATGGTGGAAACTTCGGCTATGCGTCGGTGGTCCCAGACCAGATGTCGAAACTGAATCCGACGGTCACCGTCACCCGGGTGTTCGCGCGTCCCGATCCCTCGAAAGTCCGCGAGTTTGCCGATGACGTCCGAGACGGGAAATTCCTACTGCCAATCAGTCGCCGGATGCCGCTTCGCGATGCGGGCGAGGCGCACGCATTGGCGCAAAGAGGTGGATTCGGAAAGATCGTGCTCGTGTGCCGGTAGGATGGGTCCTGGACCTGTGAGTCACTACCGATATAGGACCCGAGCGATGAACGCGAATGTTGGCAGTTTCCCCGCCACCATGGTCGCCCTGATGCTGTGCGCCACGGGCGCCTTCGCTGACGAGACGACCGCGGGGGCTGCGCACCCGTGGCCGGACAGCTTCGTTGCGCGGGTCGAAGCGCTGGCATTGTTGCAGACACTCAACGCCGAGCTGCTCAGTCACGACAGTGCAACGGCGACGCTCGAACACTGGTGCGACAGTCACCGGCTGGCGACGCCGCCACGCATCGTTGCGCAACGAGTGCCGGGCGCCGACCGGCCGCCGAGTGACGCGCAACGTCGCGAACTGGGCGCGACGATGGACGAAACAGTACGCTATCGCCACGTAAAACTAATGTGCGGCCCAGTGCTGCTGTCGGAAGCCGACAACTGGTACTTGCCCGCACGGCTGACGCCGGAGATGAACCGGCAGCTGGATAGTACCGACACGCCGTTCGGCCGCGTGGTGCAGGCGCTGCATTTCCAACGCCATACGCTCTCGGCGCAGCTGTTGTGGCGGCCGCTGCCGGAGGGCTGGGAAATGAATCCCGATGCTGCCGCCCGGGGCGGCGGGCAACTTCGCATGCCAGCGACAGTACTGCAGCATCGGGCCCTGCTGACGCTGCCCGATGGCACGCCATTCAGCGAGGTGGTCGAGACCTATAGCGGCAACGTACTGGCGTTTGCAGCGCCGCGGCCCACGCATTGAGGCGTTACCAGATTCGGGCGCGGCTGGCCGACTCTATATAAAGCTTGTCCGTGGGCTGAACTCCAAACGCCTGGTACCAGGCGTCGATGTTTCGCACCACGCCATTGACGCGAAAACTGCGATAGGAGTGGGGGTCGCTGAGCGTCTGCTCGCGAATGAAGTCCTCGCGTGAGGTGCCGCGCCAGATCTGCGCAAAAGCGAGAAAGAAGCGCTGATCGCCGGTCAGGCCGTCGATCTCGGGCGCCGGCTCGTTGTTCAGTGAGGCGTGGTAGGCATCCAGCGCAATCGCGAGGCCGCCGAGGTCGGCAATGTTCTCGCCCATCGTCAGGTCCGGATTGATATGCAGGCCGGGGACCGGTTCATAGCTCGCATATTGCGCGCCCAATACCGCCGCCCGGGCCTTGAATGCGCTGGCATCGGCCTCGGTCCACCAGTCGTGCAGATTGCCGCTGGCGTCGAGCTTGCGTCCCTGATCGTCGAAGCCGTGGGTCAACTCGTGGCCGATGATCGAGCCGACGCCGCCGAAGTTGACGGCCGCGTCGGCGCTGGCATCGAAGTCTGGTGCCTGCAGGATCGCGGCCGGGAAAACGATATCGCGCAGCGAGCCGTTGTAGGCATCCACGGTCTGCGGGGTCATGAACCAGTCGCTCTGATCCACCGGTCCGTCGCTGCGAGCCAGATTGAAAGCGTAGTCGGCCGCCGCCGCCCGCCGCACGTTGCCCACCAGATCATCGTCGCGAACCACGACGCCGGAATAGTCGCGCGGCCTGTCCGGATACCCCACCTTGACGACATAGGTATCCAGTTTGCGCAATGCCTCGGCACGCGTGGCCTCGCCCATCCAGTCTACGCGCTCGATGCGGCCATGGAACGCACGCATCACCTCGGCTACCAGGGCCTGGATGCTGGCTTTGGTTTCGGGCGGAAAATAGCGCGCCGTGTAGAGCTGGCCAACCGCCCAGTTCAGCGTGCCAAAGCAGCTGCCCGCATCCAGGATGCAATCCCCGCCCGCGACCGCCCGGACGCCCTCCCTCCAGCGCGCCGAGCGCTCCTTGACTCCGACCAGCAGCCGATCGTGAAATCCGAAATGAGCCTCGCCGAACGCCTGCGTCAGATACGGGGCCGCAGTGTCGGCCACGCTGAATGCCAGCCACGCCTGGAGTATGTCGAGCGGGGTGTCGGCGAAAATCCGGCTGATCTTGGGAAACGCGCTGTTCTCATTGACGACTACGTGTTTCCTGGCCGCAAGTCCTGCGCCCTGCAGGAATGCGGTCCAGGAAAATCCGGGCGCAAACGCCTGCAGCTTGGCCGGTGTGTATGGGTTATAGATGTTCGCCAGATTGCGCTGCTCGGCCTTGGTCCAGCTGGCCTGCGCGATGCGGGTCTCAAGCGCTAGGATCGCGGCGGCATGTGCGTGTGGAGCGGGCCAGCCGCTGAGTGTCAACAGACGCTCCACGTAGTCACCGAACTGGCGCTTCTGATCAGCCAATTCGGGCTTCAGGTAGTAGTCGCGGTCGGGCAGCGTCAGGCCGGCCTGCTGCAGATAGACCGCATAGCGCTTGGTGTCCTTCAGATCGGTATCGATCGACACCCGGAAGAACGTCCCCTCGAACCCGGACGTGGAATGGCCCATGAGCTGTGCCAGCTGTTCGCGCGTGCGGCTGGAACGAATGGCAGCGAACTCTTGCGCCAGCGGCTGCACGCCCAGCGTTTCGACCAGTTTCTCGTTCATGAAGGAGTTGTAGAAGGCGCCGACCTTGCCTTCAAGCGAGTCCGGCGCGTGCGGCGCCTGCGCGGCGGCGCCTTCGATGATGGCGCGCAATTGCGCTTCGGTGCGATCGCGGATCAGCTGCCCTTCGCTCATAAAGGGTCGGTCCGGAGGGATGATCGCGCGCGCGATCCAGGCGCCGTTGCAATGCTGGAAGAAGTCATCGCCGGGATTGACCGACGAGTCCATCGCCGACATGTCCAGGCCGGCGGGTGGATACAGCGGCCCCTGGAAGCTCGCTGGCACCGGCGGCGCGGCCGGTGCAGTTGACACGGCCAGCAGCGCGGCGGCGGTCATCAGGCAAAGTGAACGCATCGATATCGACATGGACCGTAGCTCCGATTGCCTCCGGTGCGACAGTATCATGCCCGGGGTATGTGACTGCACGCAGCCGCTACAATGCGGCAATCGGCTACGGGAGCATGCTCATGGACAATAATCTGGACGCCATCAATCACGCCAAGAACGAACTCATCGATCTGGCGATTCGCTTTGGACCCAAGGTTCTGGTCGCGGTGCTGGTTCTGATTGCGGGTGTCATGGTCGGAGGCTGGATCGGGCGCGCGACTGAACGCGGGCTGGCGCGCATGGAACTCGAGCCGCCGGTGCGGTTGCTGATGGTGCGGCTGGTGCGGGTGGTGATATTCGCGCTGTTCGCGATCCTCGCGCTGCAGAATCTTGGCGTCGAGCTGCTGCCGCTGATCGCCGGGCTGAGCATTGCCGGTGCCGGCATCGCCCTGGCGACGCAGGGCATCCTCAGCAACGTGTTCGCCGGACTGACCATCATCTTCACCAAGCCATATCGGGTCGGCGACTATATCGAGATCGCCGGCGTGCAGGGCCAGGTGCAGCTCATCACCATATTCAGCACCACGCTGCTGCACGCGGACCGCTCGCGCGTGGTGGTGCCGAACCGCAAGGTAGTGGGGGAGATCCTGCACAACTACGGCCAGATCCGTCAGGCCGAGGTCAAGGTTGGCGTGGGCTACGACGTCGACCTGCCGCAGGCGATCGCTGCGATTCACGAACTGGTCGCCGCCAATACCCGGGTGCTGCGCGATCCGGCGCCGCAGGTGCAGATCGTCGCGCTCGCCGAATCGATGGTGCAGATTGCGCTCAAGCCCTGGGTGGCCGTGACCGACTACCCGCAGATCATCGGCGAGCTCAGCCTGGCGGTGGTCGAAACCTGCCGGCGCCGCGGCATATCGATCCCGTTTCCACAGCGCGAGGTGCGCCTGATCGGCGGCAGCTGACGACGCGGCCGCGCGCGTCACTGGTCAATACAGCAGCCACGCGCCGGCAAAACACAGCGTGCCGAGCGCGATGGCGATGGCCGGAACCCGGAACCAGTAGCGCATTGCCAGCCACAGGTAGACGACACCGACGCCGATCGGCAGCAGCAGCGCGGCCTTCGGCAATGCCAGCGCCGCAAGATTGACGCCGACCGTGATGCACGCGGCGCTGAACACCAGCGCGCCCAGGCTGTGGCTGAAATTGAAGCCCAGCCAGGCACGCCACATGGTGGTGGCGCCGCGCGAAAGGCGCACCTTGGATGCCGACATGGATCGCAGCACTTGCGGGTCATCGGGCGCGAGCCGGCGCGGATTGCGCTCATCGGCCAGGGTATAGGCGGCGTGCAACAGCCCGAGGACAGCGAAAATGGAACCGCCGGCGATGAGCAATAATCCAGCCACGCCGGTGCGTATCAGACCGGCTGGGTCTCTTCCCGGCCGCGCTGCCGGGCTTCGGCTTCGCGGCGCGCGTCCTCGATCTGATCCAGCACGGCGCCCAGATCCGCCCCAGCCAGAGTCTGGGTGTAGCGGCCGGTGAGCACCGTTTCCGGCGTCAGCGTACCGGCCTCGTACAGCTTCCAGATTTCCTGCGCATAGGCCGTCTCCAGCAGTTCGGGCGCGGCCCGGGCGAAGGCGGCACGCATGTTGTTGACGTCGCGCTCGAGCATGCTGAAGGCATTGTTGTTGCTGGCGGCATTTACCGCCTGCGGCAGATCGATGATTACCGGCCCTGTGGCATCCAGCAGCACGTTGTATTCGGACAGATCGCCGTGGATCAGGCCGGCACACAGCATGCGCACGATCTGCACGATCGTGAACGCGTGCCATAGCCGTGCCTGCTGCGCATCCATGGCAACATCATTCAGGCGTGGAGCGGGATTGCCCTGCGCATCCACCACCAGCTCCATCAACAGCACACGATCATAGACACCGTACGGGATGGGTACGCGCACACCGGCGTGTGCCAGGCGGTAGAGCGCCGTGACTTCAGCGTTGGTCCACTCCGCGTCCTGCACCTTGCGGCCGTGGCGGCCACGCTTGGCCATCGCCCGGGCATCGCGGCTGCCGCGTGCCTTGCGGCCTTCCTGGTAGGCCGCCAGTTTGTGGAAGCCGCGGTGCTCGGCATCCTTGTAGACCTTGGCACAGCGAATATCGGCGCCGCAGGCCACGACGTACACCGAGGCTTCCTTGCCGCTCTTGAGCTGCCGAAGCACCGCATCGACCTTGCCGTCTTCAACCAGGGCCTGCAGGCCTTTGGGAATTTTCATCCGGCGTGATCAGGCACCGGCAGCTGCCGGTGCAGCGGCGCGCAGCCGCCGAAAGTTGACGCAGTCTGGCACCGGCTGCTACTTGTTCTTTTTCTTTTCCGCCTTCGCGGCGCGCTTCTGCATCAGGTTCAGCGCCGGTTTCTTCTTGGATTCCTTCTTCCGATCGATTCCCTTGCTCATGTCGTGTACTCCTGCTTAGCTCGTAGTCGAACGGGTGGCGTCACCCAAGGGCCAGCAGTGTAAGGGTAAACCGGCAACAAAGGCCCGCAAATTGCCTGAAATGGCACTGGGTCACCGACCGCGCGGCCTGGGGAGCCATCGCCGCCCCACGAGTTGCCCGCGGCAGCCATCAGCAGGCTCGCCGGCTCACGTACTACAAGATGAGGGCACGAACTTGGCGTCAATGCTGGTGCGATTGTCGCCCACCGCCTGCATCCCATGTGGCACCTGCCGCAGCCCGCATCGCCACGACATCGGGCTCCCCGGGCTGCCAGGAACGATCAGTGGTTGCAGCGTAAGCACGCTGCCCTGGATGGCCATGTTCGCCAGGTTGCCAAACGTGATGTTGAGATTGCCGTCGACCACATCGACGCGCGTCACGTAGTTGCCGATCAACAGCTCCGGTGCCGGTACCCCGGCGGCGGCGTTGTCGTGCGGCATCACACCACGGTCCTTTCGATATTCCTGTATCGAACTCTTGAGCTCGCTGGCCAGCGAAAACGCCTCGACCACCTGCGCGCGGATGATGTAAGTCTGGTACGCCGGAATTGCGATCGATGCCAGGATGCCGATGATGGCTACGACTATCATCAGTTCGATCAGGGTGAAACCGCGTGCACGATGCATGGTGCGCTCCTAGTACACAGAACCAAGTTTGAACATCGGCTCATACATCGCCAGCACGAACAGGGCGATGAAGCTGTAGATGACCAGGCGCACCAGAAGCGTGACGCGGCGGCCGAGAGTGTCTGCGGCGACGGCCAGCTGCTGCGACTGCTCAATGAGCTGGGTGGCGATCTCATCGGTCAACAGCTGCAGCCGCGCGGCCCCCTCGAGAAACGCGGCGAGTGGCGCGCGTGGACGGTAACCGCCTTGAGGGTCGATGATCCGCGCGGCGGCGTCCTGCGCCGCCTCTACCGGCACGGCGCCGTGCAGCAGCGCCGCGAGGTACTGCAGATACAGCAGATTATCGAGTCGTCGCGACAGATCCTGCAGCAGTGGCGTCGCAAGCAGGACTCGCGGCAGCGGCGCGATATTGCTGGCCGAGCGCGCCACGGCCGAAGCCAGCCACACTGTGAATATGCACAGCGTCGCGCCGACCAGGAACGCGGCAATCAGCGGCCATGGCGATCCCACCAGGGCGCGAGTGAACGGCGGCAACGGCGCGTCGACGCTTTTGAACAGCGATGCGTATGAGGGGACGACGTATATTTCCATGACGCTCGCCAATACGAGCAAAACGACCAGCAGGGCGACCGAATAGGAGGTGGAGGCGCGCAGCCCCTGCACGACATCGCGCACCGCAATGTGTGCCAGTTGCGCACTGTGCACGAAGCTGAGGATGCATCGATCGACACGGCCGGCCGCGGTACTGCGCACAGTCGCAAGCAACTGCCACAGTGTCCTCAACGCGCCGTCGGCGGCGGGCGTGGCAGCGCCGGACAGCGCACTGCGGAACTGCTTACAGGCGTCGCGATTCCCCGCGACTTCGGAAGCTTCAATCAACGCCAGCGCCGCCTCGGCGCTGATGCCGTCGCGCGCCACCAGGCGCGCAACCTGGCGCGCCACGTAGTCGAGTTGTCGGACGTGATCAGCGCGACGCCACATGATCGCCAAGGGCTCGGCATGAAGCAGGCAGTTCCCCGGCCGGAATGCTAGTGTGGTCGGTACCCACGGCGTGCATGCCGGGCGCCGGTAATGCCGGACCGCAGCGCCATGCCCAGGTCGCAGGGAATTCGCCCGGACCTTCGACCAGCCAGACATCGAGGTGCTGGTGCGCCAGGGCTGGCATCCGCGTTCCAAACTGGTACTGGAACGACGGCGTGGGGTCCGGGGCACTGATGGCGGAGACGAAGCGTCCCGGCGGGCGAGCGTCGGGCCTGGCGTCAATACAGGAGGCGGGCGCGGGTAATCGGCCCGTGACAGCCCAACTTTCCTGCACGCACAGTTCCTGTGTGGCCGCCAGCGCCAGCGCCTCGACCGATGCGGCACGGGCGTTCAGCATCACCGTGCCATACAGTCGCGGCGCCAAGCCATACAGCGCCACCAGCACCATTGATACAAAGATGGTCTCGAGCACGTCATGATAGGATTTCTGCCAGGCTGGCCTGCGCACAGCGGTATCCTCCACCGCCGATTCTCGCTGCTGCGTGCTCACGCAGGCTACTCGCGCTGCGCCAGGCGGTAGCCGACCCCGGTCTCGGTCAACAGCCAGCGCGGCCGCGACGGATCGGGCTCGAGCTTGGCGCGCAGCTGCTTCATATAGACGCGCAGGTAGTGCGTCTGCTGCGCGCTGCCCGGTCCCCATGCCTGCTGCAACAGCGTGCGGTGCGTCACCACCAGGCCGATATGCTGCGCCAGCACCTCGAGCAGCCGGTATTCGGTCGGCGTCAGGTGCAGCTCGCGACCGCTGTCATCGCGCGCAGTGCGCGCCTTCAGATCGATGCTCCAGACGCCGATCTTGAGCACGGCGCCGGCGGCGCCTGCACTGGCGCTGTGGCGCAGCGCGACCTGCACCCGGGCCGCAAGCTCGCGCGCGCCGAACGGCTTGGTGATGTAGTCGTCGGCCCCGGCCTCGAGCGCCGCGACCTTGTCCGACTCGTCACTGCGAGCCGAGAGCACGATGATCGGCACCGGCGACCAGCTGCGTACGCCGGTGATGACCTCAATGCCGTCTCGATCCGGCAGGCCAAGATCGACGATCAGCAGATCGGGCTTGTGCGTGCGCGCCTCCAGCAGTCCGCGCTCGGCGCTGTCGGCTTCGAAGACGCGGAAATTCTCCAGCTCAAGCAGCGTATGCAGTACGCGCCGCAGCTGCGGCTCGTCCTCGACCACCAGCACCGCGCGGCTCGCGATCGTCATTGCGAGGACTGCAGTTCGGACGACACCCGATCTTCAGTCTTTGCCGGGGCGCTCGCCAGCAGCGGCAGCGTGAAGCGAAACGCGGCGCCGTGCGGCGCGCGGTTCTCGGCCCAGATGCGGCCTTTGTGCAGGGCGAGAATCGTGCGGCAGATCGCAAGTCCCAGGCCGATGCCGCCGACCGCGCCCTCCGGCGCGCCACGCTGGAACTTCTCGAACAGGATCTCCGGATCGGCGGCCGCCAGCCCCGGCCCGTCGTCCTCGATACTGACTTCCACCTGACGCGACAACTGCTGTGCGCCGATGCGGATCTCGCTGCCCGCGGGCGTGTACTTACTGGCGTTGTCGAGCAGGTTTTCCAGCACCTGCTCGATCAGGCGCCCATCGATGCGCAGCAGCGGCAGGCTATCCGGCAGCTCGATGCGTATCCGGTGGCGGCGCAGCCGTTGCTCGAAGCGATTCAGCACCGTACCGACCAGCTCGTCGAGCGCGTACAGGTCGAAACGCGGCTGGATGGCACCGGTTTCCAACCGCACCAGATCGAGCAGCGTGGTGATGCGCTCGCTCATGCGCATTGCTTCCTCGCTCACCGAAGCCGCGAGCGCGGCTCGATCGGCGGCGCTCAGTGCTTCGAGGTTACCAGCCAGCGTGGCGGCGCCGGCGGCGATAGTGGCCAGCGGCGTGCGCAGATCATGTGAGATCGACGCCAGCAGGGCATTGCGAATCGCTTCGGTTTCCGCGCGTACCTCGGCCGCCTGGGCGTGGGCGGCAAAATCGGCGCGCTCCAGTGCCAGTCCGATCTGGGCTGCGAACGTCTCGAGCAGGCGGTATTGCTCGGGCAGCGTGACGCGCCGCGGATTGTCCGGCAGCAGGGCGAGCACGCCGAAGGCGCGGTCGCCACCGGCCAGCGGCAGATACAGTCCGGCAGCCCCGCTCAATGTATCGGTGCCCATCCCTGCGGGCTTGCGGTGATCGAATACCCACTGCGCGACCCCCAGGTCGGCCCCGGTATAGGACACGTCGAGCAGGCTGGCGCGCGGATAGACGACGTGACCCTGCTCGTCGGCGAATAGCAATACTGCGCGGCTGGTGAACACCTGGCTCACATGACGTACCGCCACTTCGGCCATCTGGTCGCGGCCGCGCGCCATCGCCAGCTGCCGGCTCATCGCATACAGCAATGCCGTGCGCCGCTCGCGATAACCGGCGATGCGGGCCTGCTGGCGCACACTGGCATTGAGACCGCCGATGATCAGCGCCACGATCAGCATGATGGCGAAGGTAATGAAGTATTGGGCGTCGGTGACTGCAAACGTGTACACCGGCGGCACGAACATGAAATCAAATGCGGCGACGCCGAGCACCGAACTCAGGATGGCCGCGCGGCGGCCGCCGTAGACCGCCACCAGCGCCGTGGTGAGCAGATAGATCATCACTACATTGGCCTGCGCCAGCCGTGGGTACAGGGCGTAGAACAGCCAGCAGACGCCGGTCGCACCCAGCGTCGCTCCCACCGCCAGCAGATAACGCGGCCAGCGCCGCTTGCCTGCACCGGCCGTCAGTACGCTGTCCGGAGCGCCCGCCCCGTTGGCCGGTGCATCGGCGGCCACATTGCGGGCGATCACCATGACATCGATGTCGCGGCTGGCTTCGAGCAGGTAGTCGGTGGTCGAGGCGCGGAACAGGCGCCGCCAGTGGGGGCGGTTGGAGCTGCCGACCAGGATGCGCGTGACGTTGCGGGTGCGCGCGTACTGCAGCAGCTCGGCACCGGCCGACGAGCCGCCCAGTGTGATGGCTTCGGCTCCCAGCGATTCGGCCAGCCGCAGGATCGCAATGCGGCGGTTGCGCTCGTGCTCGGACAGCCGCTGCAGCTCCGGCGTCTCGACGAATACCACCAGCCATTCGGCGTCGAGCCGGTCGGCAATGCGCTTGCCGGCGCGCACCAGCCGCTCGGCCTGCGAGTCCGGGCCCACGGCCACCAGCAGGCGCTCGCGCGCGGCCCAGGAGCCACGCACGGATTTTTCCTTTCGGTAGTCGCGCATCGCAAGATCAACGCGGTCGGCGGTTTTGCGCAACGCCAGTTCGCGCAGCGCAATCAGATTGCCCTTGCGGAAGAAGTTCTCCAGCGCCCGCTGCGCCTGCTGCGAGACGTACACCCGGCCCTCGCGCAGGCGCTGCAGCAGATCGTCCGGTGGTATGTCGACCAGCTTGACCTCGTCGGCCTGCTCGAACACGCGATCGGGCAGGGTTTCCTGCTGACGCACGCCGGTGATCTGCCACACCACGTCGCTCAGGGATTCCAGATGCTGGACGTTGACGGTAGTGAACACATCGATGCCGGCATCGAGCAGCTCCTCGATGTCCTGCCAGCGCTTCTGGTGGCGCGGTGGCGGATCGCCGCCGCTGATGTTGGTGTGGGCGAGCTCATCGACCAGTAGCAGTCGCGGCTTGCGCGCCAGCGCCGCGTCGAGATCGAATTCCCGGCGCGTGGTGTTGCCGAATTTCATCACCAGCGGTGGCAGCTGTTCCAGTCCCGCCAGCAGGCGTTCGGTCTCCTCGCGGCCATGCAGCTCGACGTAGCCGACCACGACGTCCTGACCCTCCGCACGCCGCCGCTGCGCCGCCTCGAGCATCGAATAGGTTTTGCCGACGCCGGCGTTGGCGCCGAAGAAAATGGTCAGTCGCCCGCGCCGCGCGCGCGCCTCGGTCTGCCGCACCCGAGCGAGCAACAGGTCCGGATCGGGCCGGTTATCGTTCATCCCACACTATTTGCACGCATCGGCCGGGGGAGGCTGAGCGATCACTATACCCGCCGGTTCCGCGGCTGTAATGCGGCTGGGCGCCCGGTCGACCTCAATGCTGCGCGTCGAGCGCGAGATTGAGCTCCAGCACATTGACGCGCGGCTCGCCGAAAATGCCCCACTGGCGCGACTGCGTGTGCGCGCTCACCAGGGTCCGCAGGCGATCGGGATCGATAGCGCGCGCGCGCGCCACGCGCATCACCTGATATTCAGCGCCCGCGGGGCTGATTTCCGGATCCAGGCCGCTGCCGGAGGCTGTGACCAGATCGACCGGCACCGGCAGCTTGTTATCGGGATCCGCCTTCTGCAGCGCCAGCAGCTGCGCCTTCACGGCGTCGATCTGCGCCGGATTGGTCGGTCCAAGATTGGAGCCGGCAGATGAGGCGCCGTTGTAAGGTTGCGGCGTCGTGGCCGACGGACGCGGCCAGAAGTAGCGCGGGTCGTCGAACGGCTGTCCCAGCAGCGACGATCCGACCAGCCGATCGCCCTGCACGATCAACGAACCTCCCGCGGCACGCGCGCAACACACGGCCGCGATGCCGGTGACCACCAGCGGGTAGACGACACCGGTCAGCACGCTGAGCACCAGCAGACTCAGCAGCGATGACAACAGAATCTTGGGCATGGCGATACCTTCTAAGTCAGATGCAGCGCGACCAGCACCAGGTCGATCAGCTTGATGCCGATGAACGGCACGATGACGCCGCCCACTCCGTAGATCAGCAGATTGCGCCGCAGCAGCGCCTCGGCGCCCACCGGACGGTAGCGCACACCGCGCAGCGCCAGCGGGATCAGCGCGATGATGATCAGGGCGTTGAAGATTACCGCCGACAGGATGGCGCTGTTGGGGCTGGCCAGGTGCATGATGTTGAGCGTGTTGAGCTGCGGATAGGTGGAGGCAAACGCCGCCGGGATGATGGCGAAATATTTCGCCACGTCGTTGGCGATGCTGAAGGTGGTCAGCGAACCGCGCGTGATCAGCATCTGTTTTCCGACCTCGACCACTTCGATCAGTTTGGTCGGATTGGAGTCGAGATCGACCATGTTGCCGGCCTCTTTGGCCGCCTGGGTGCCGGTGTTCATTGCCACCGCGACATCCGCCTGCGCCAGCGCTGGGGCATCGTTGGTGCCATCGCCGCACATGGCGACCAGGCGACCCTGCTGCTGATGTTCGCGTATCAATTTCAGCTTCGCTTCCGGCGTGGCCTCGGCGAGAAAGTCATCCACCCCGGCCTCGGCGGCAATCGCCGCCGCGGTCAGCTTGTTGTCGCCGGTAATCATGATGGTGCGTATGCCCATGCGGCGCAGTTCCGCGAAGCGCTCGCGGATGCCGCCCTTGACGATGTCCTTGAGTTCGATCACGCCCAGCGCGCGTGCGCCATCGGCGACCACCAGCGGCGTGGCGCCCTGCCGCGCCACGGTGTCGACCGCGCGCTGCAGTTCCGGCGGCATCACGCCGCCTTTTGCGGCCAGCCACTGGGCGATGGCATCGGCCGCGCCCTTGCGGATCTGCCGGCCTTCGAAATCCACGCCACTCATGCGCGTCTGCGCGCTAAACGGGATGAATTGCGCGCCCAGCGCGTGCACGTCGCGGCCGCGGATGCCGTGCTGCTGCTTGGCGAGAACCACGATCGAGCGGCCTTCAGGCGTCTCATCGGCCAGCGATGACAGCTGGGCCGCATCCGCCAGATCCTCCGGGCTGACGTCCGCGGCCGTCAGGAAGCGCGACGCCAGACGGTTGCCGAGCGTGATGGTGCCGGTCTTGTCGAGCAGCAGCACGTCGACGTCGCCGGCGGCCTCCACCGCACGGCCCGAGGTGGCGATGACGTTGGCCTGGATCATGCGGTCCATGCCGGCGATGCCGATGGCCGAGAGCAGACCGCCGATGGTGGTCGGAATCAGGCACACCAGCAGCGCCACCAGCACCGTGATGGTGATCGGGGTGCCGTGGCCGGCGGAAGCCACGCTGTAGAGCGAGAATGGCAGCAGCGTCGCGGTGGTCTTGAGGAAGATCACGGTCAGGCCAGCCAGCAGGATCGCCAGCGCGATCTCGTTCGGCGTGCGCTGGCGCTTGGCGTTCTCCACCATCGCGATCATGCGATCGAGAAAGGCCTCGCCCGGATTGGCGGTGATACGGATGTGCAGTGTGTCCGACAGCAGCCGGGTACCGCCGGTGACCGCCGAGCGGTCGCCGCCGGCTTCACGGATCACCGGCGCCGACTCGCCGGTGATCGCGCTTTCGTCGACCGAAGCGGTGCCCCACACCACTTCGCCGTCGCCGGGAATGACGTCGCCGGCTCGCACCAGCACCACGTCGCCGCGCCGCAGGTTGGACGAAGGCAGGCTCTCACACGGCTGATCGGTGCGTGCGTTGGGGAAACGGTGCGCGATCACATCGCGCTTGCTCGATCGCAGCGCGGCGGCCTGGGCCTTGCCGCGGCCTTCGGCCAGGCTCTCGGCGAAATTCGCGAACAGCAGCGTCGCCCACAGCCACAGCGCGATCGCGAGCACGAAGCCTTCGCGACCTTCGGAGGTCACGGCGCCGCCGAGCTGTCCCAGCCACAGGCCGGTGATCAGCACACTGCCGACCAGCACCACGAACATTACCGGATTGCGCCACTGCACCCAGGGCGCGAGCTTGACGAACGAGTCCCTGATCGCCGCGTTTACCAGCGGTGGATCGAACAGCGGACGTGCCCGGGCGACGGTAGACATGGAAGTTCTCGATCGGTCGGTGATGCGATGGGGTGGATGCGGTGCGGCGGCGGCGGTCAGTGCCCCGTGAACTGCAGTTCTTCCACGATCGGCCCGAGCGCCAGCGCCGGAAAGAACGCCAGCGCACCGACGATCACCACCGTTGCGGCCAGCAGCACCACGAACAGCGGCGTGTGCGTCGGCAGCGTACCGGCGCCGGCGGGCACGTGTTTCTTGGCCGCAAGGCTGCCGGCGATCGCCAGCACTGGCACGATGAGCCAGTAACGCGAGGTCCACATGACGATTCCGAGCAGCGTGTTGTAGAACGGCGTGTTGGCAGACAGGCCGGCAAAGGCGCTGCCGTTGTTATTGGACGCCGAAGAGAGCCCGTACAGGATCTCCGAGAAGCCGTGCGCGCCGGGGTTGGCGGTGCCGGCGCGGCCCGCGGCCGCCGATACCGCCACCGCGGTACCGACCAATGCGAAGAACGGCGGAATCAGGATGATCAGCGAGGCCATCTTCATCTCGAAGGCCTCGAGCTTCTTGCCCAGATACTCGGGCGTACGCCCGACCATCAGACCTGCGATGAATACCGCGATGATGGCAAATATCAGCATGCCGTACAGCCCGGAGCCGACGCCGCCGAAGATCACCTCGCCGAGCTGGATCAGCCACATCGGAATCAGGCCGCCGATCGGGGTGAAAGAATCGTGCATCGAATTGACCGAGCCGTTGGAGGCGGCGGTGGTGGCGGCAGCCCAGAGCGCCGAATTGGCTACCCCAAAGCGGGTCTCCTTGCCCTCCATGTTGCCGCCCGATTGCTGTGCCGACACCGTCTGCGCCACGGCTGCCGGATACGCCGGGTTGCTGCGGCCTTCCGCCCACGCGGCCACTCCCAGCAGCGGTAGCCACAGCACCAGCATCGCTGCCAGCACCGCCCAGCCCTGGCGCGGGTCGCCGACCATGTGGCCAAAGCTGTAGCACAGCGCCGCCGGGATCAGCAGGATGGCCAGCACCTCCAGGAAATTGCTTAGCGGCGTGGGATTTTCGAACGGGTGCGCCGAGTTGACGTTGAAGAAGCCGCCGCCATTGGTGCCGAGCTGCTTGATGGCGATCTGGCTGGCCGCTGGCCCGAGCGGAATGGTCTGGGTGTCGACCCGCACGCTCTTGGTCTGCGGGTTGCCTTTCTCATCCTTGACCGGGTTGCCGGACAGATCGGTCACCGGCTCATCGACCGTGACGGGATTGACCAGGGTCGCGGTCTGGTAGGGCTTGAAACTCTGCACCACTCCCTGGCCGGCCAGCACCACGGCCAGCAGCAGCGACAGCGGCAGCAGTACATACAGTGTGGCGCGCGTCAGGTCTACCCAGAAGTTGCCGATGTGCTGCGCCTGCTTCAACGCGAATCCGCGGATCAGTGCTATCAGCACGGCGATGCCGGTGGCCGCCGACAGGAAGTTCTGGACCCCGAGCCCGAACATCTGTGTCAGATAGCTCATGGTCGACTCGCCGCCGTAACCCTGCCAGTTGGTGTTGGTGATGAAACTGACCGCGGTATTGAAGGCTGAATCGGGCGTCACTGCGCTCATCTGCTGTGGATTCCACGGCAGCGCGGCCTGCAGGCGCTGCAGCGCATACAGCGCAATCGCACCCATGGCGTTGAACGCCAGCATGCAAAGCGCGTACTGCTTCCAGCTCATCGATGCCGAGGCGTCGACCCGGCACAATCGATAGACGCCACGCTCGATGGAGCCGAACCAGCGCGTCACACCAGCAGTGCCGCTGAATACGTCGGCCATGTACCGGCCCAGAGGCTTGACCAACAGCAGCAACACGATCAGGTAGATCGCCAGCTGCAGCCAACCCGCGGCGTTCATGGCTAGAATTTCTCCGCGTTGAGCATCGCGTACAGCAGATAGCCGAGCAGGCCCAGCGTCACCAGCAACGCGATCCAGTAGAGCGCGCTCATGGGCGCTGCAGCCGTTCGCACAGCACGATGCCGCCCCAGGTGAGCAGCGACAGCAGCGCGATCAGGCCTAAGAACCACAGATCCATGACGGCCTCCTTGCACACAGCGTGACTATCGTGCCGCGCGCTCGTGTAAAGAAGCCGTAAAAATAGCCGGCGCGGTGAAATCCATCGCGCAATCAACGCGCAATCAAAGCGCAATGAACGCCTCAGCGACCGGCTGGTTGCAGCGCCTTAGCGCCGCATCGCGGTGAGGCTATCGCGCATCGATCAGCCAGGCGCTATCGTGGGTCGATGCAGATCGTCACCTGGAACGTCAATTCGCTGCGCGTGCGCCTGCCGCAGCTGCTCGAGTGGCTGGCCGCCAACCAGCCCGACATCGTCGCCCTGCAGGAGACCAAGGTGCTCGATGAGGCGTTTCCGGCCTCGGAGATTGCGGCCGCGGGCTACCAGGTCGCCTTCAACGGCCAGAAGACCTACAACGGGGTGGCGATCCTCGCGCGCACGCCGCTGAGCGAGTCGGTGCTCGAGATTCCCAGCTTTGACGACCAGCAGCGCCGCGTACTGGCGGCGTGCTGCGGCGGGGTGCGGGTGGTCAATCTGTACGTACCCAACGGCCAGTCGATCGCTTCGGATAAATACGAATACAAACTGCGCTGGCTCAAGGCGTTGCGGGTGTGGCTGCGTGCCGAGCTGGCGCAGTACCCGCGGCTGCTGGTGCTCGGGGATTTCAACATTGCCCCGGAGGATCGCGACGTGCACGACCCGGCGGCCTGGTCCGGCTCGGTGCTGGTGAGCGAACCGGAGCGTGCAGCGCTCGGCGAGCTGCTGCAGATCGGCCTCGCGGATGTGTTTCGCCAGTTCGATCAGCCGCCACAAACCTTCAGCTGGTGGGACTATCGCGCCGGCTCGTTCCGGCGCAACCACGGTCTGCGTATCGACCTGATCCTGGCATCGACACTGCTGGCAGCGCGCTGCACCGGCTCCCGCATCGACAAGCTGGCACGCAGCGGCGAACGCGCGTCGGATCATGCACCGGTGATCGCCAGCTTTGACATATAGCCGCGAGCGCCAGTGCCGGCACTGCGGTGCTCCCCAGCCGCCTTATGTCGTCAAAGTGTGCGGCGCGTCGCATCTGGATCTCGGCACGCTGCCCTAGACTTCCGCGATTGTCGGCTCTGTCCAACGAAACAATGCCGCCACCCTGATACCTTCGCGCCGACATGGCCAGCATCCGCCGCAGCGACTACGACATTACAAATACCGTGCGGGTCAGCTCGCCCCAGGCGGTATTGAATGCGGTCGAGCAGTTGCTGGTCTCTACCTGGCCGCATATCGTGCTGGCCCCGATCGAGCGTGCGTTCGCCGATTTCGACGCGTTGTTTGCCGGTCGCATGCCCGGATTCTCCGGCGTGGACACGGTGTATCACGATCGCCAGCACACGCTGGACGTTACGCTGGCGATGGCGCGGCTGCTCGCCGGCTATGAACGACAGGTCGAGGCCGAGCGCCAGCTGGGCTCCGAGCGCGCCACCGCCGGCGTAATTCTGGCGTTGTTCCACGATGTGGGTTACCTGCGCCGCAGCAGCGATCGCGACCAGGCCAATGGCGCCGAATTCACTCTTAATCACGTCAGCCGCGGCGCTGAATTCCTGGCGCACTACCTGCCGCAGATCGGTTTGCCGCAATGGGCCGGTGTCGCCGCCCAGATCATCCACTTCACCGGCTATGAGCGACCGTTCGAACAGATCCTGACCAGCGATGAGCGCGACGTCGCCCTGGGGCATCTGCTGGGAACCGCGGACATGATCGCGCAGCTCGCGGACCGCTGTTACCTGGAGAAATGTCGCGACCGTCTGTACCCGGAATTCGTGCTGGGCGGGGTGGCGATGTCTACCGCCGACGGCTCGCGCGAGGTGCGTTACGCATCAGGGCTGGATCTGCTGCGCCAGACGCCCGCGTTCGTAGCCAGTACCCGCGCCACGCGGCTGGACGATCGTTTCGGGGCTGCCTATCACTACCTGGAAATTCTGTTCGACGGTCGTAACCCGTATATCGAGGCCATCGACCGTAACATGCACTATCTGGAACAGATATTGCGCAGCGAGAGCTGGCGCCTGCTGCGGCGGAATCCGCCGCTGCATGCGGCCGATCCGAATACCCTGGGTCGGGTGCGAAGCCTGATGCTGGGCTACTTCAAGAAGGCCTGGCTGCAGGACTGAGCCGGGAGCCTGCCAGCGCCAGCGCAGTGGGCTGCGCTACCGCACATACATAACGCGCATGGATGTCGTGCAGCTGGCGGCGCACTACGCTGGCGCCTGCCAGTTCCACCTCGCCTAGCGCCGCCGTCAGCACAGCGAGCGTCAGGGCCGGCAGCGCCGCGTTCGACACCGGTGCGAAGCTGACGTGCCAGGGCTCGGGCTGCACGCCGCCGCGATCGCGGTCGTAGGGCAGGAAAAAACCGTAGTACTCGCAATGGCGCGGCAGCCAGGCGCCCAGCCGGGCGAATACACCTGCCGGGGAATATTCCTGCGCGATCAGCTGTGGGCGTCCGCCCGGCGGCAGCGCGGCCCGATCGATCAGGTCGATCTCGGTGCCCCAATGGTGGCGACTCGCGCCGGGCAGGGCCGACCACAGCAGGATGGCGCTTACCAGCTGCTCCTCGGTCATAACGGCGCGCTCCAGTACGCCACCGTCGCGGTCGAGCAGCGGCCGCCGGCCGTGGAATTTATCGTTCCAGATCAGCAGTTGGTGCTCGAAACTACGAAAGCTGGAGACCGCGGCCAAATCTATGTCACTCTGGGTGGCTGCGGTGCGCAGAGCCAGGAACGCCGCAGCTGCATCAGGGTGCAGGATGCAGCCGGATTCGGGTAGTTCGAGCACGTGATTGCGCACGCGCCCGGTGAGTTGCTCGGCACTAAGAACCGACATTTTTGGTAGCCGTGGCGCCGTACATACGGCATGATCCTAATGTTAATTATTCATGGAGGCCGGATGCACGGCCCGCAGTTCAAGTACCTGATGCTGATCCTATGCAGCGTCTTTCTGGGGGTGGCGGCCTTGCTGGGCTACCTCGCTCGAAGCTACGACATGCCATTGTCGCTTCTGCTGCTATCGGCATTGTTTGCCGCCTTCGTCGTCATGCTACCCGGCTTCTGGTCCTGGCGTCAGCGCCAGCGCCTCGACCGGGCGGTGCGTGGCCTGATCGGCGCCGCCGAGCAGATCAGCCGCGGCGAGTTTCGCCAGGCGCTGGTGAGCACCCGCAGCGACAAGATCGGTGAGCTCGAGCATGCCTTCGAGAACATGCGCCTGGCGCTGCGCAACACCACCTTCACCCGCAACTACCTGCACAGCGTGCTCAACAGCATGACCGATGCGGTGTTCGTCACCGCCCCCGGCGGCAGCGTGCGCATCGCCAACGATGCCGCTTGCCGCCTGACCGGCTATGGCGATGACGAGCTGATCGGCAAGAACCTGGTAACGCTGCTCGACCAGGGTGACCGGTCGGGCGAGGACGCGCTGCAGGTGGCGCGCGACGCCGGCGAGACGGTGCTGCGTACCCGTGCCGGCCAGACCATCCCGGTGTCGTTCGTCGGCTCGACGGTCGCCACCGAGGATCCGGAATTCGAGGGCGAGATCTACGTCGCGCGCGATATCACCGAGCGCAAGCGCGCCGAACGACGCATCCGCTACCTGGCGCGCTACGACGCGCTGACCAAGATCCCCAATCGAATGCAGTTTCAGCACCTGCTGCAGCAGGCGATTGCGCGCGCCCGGCGCAGCGGCAACGGCGTGGCCATGCTGTACGTCGATATGGATCGCTTCAAGGAGGTCAATGACACCTTCGGCCACGCCTCGGGCGATCGCGTGCTCGAGGTACTCACCGAACGCCTGACGCGTGTGCTGAACACCGAGGCGGTACTGGGACGCCTGGCGGGCGATGAATTTGCGCTGTTCGTGGACAGCGTGAGCCAGGACCCGGAGGAAGCGGGCGGCCAGGTCGCGCAGCTCGCGCGCACGGTGCTGCATGCGGCCGGCGAGGCGTTCCATATCAATCAGCAGGAAGTGTTCCTGACCGTTAGCATCGGCATTGCGCTGTGCCCGCGCGACGCCGAGAACGTGATCGACCTGATCCGCAATGCCGACGCGGCCATGTACTACTCCAAGCAGAATGGCGGCAATACCTACGCCTTCTATTCGCCGGAGATGAACGCGGCGGCGGTTGAGCGGCTGATGCTCAAGAGCAAGCTGCGGCGCGCGGTCGAGCGCGACGAGTTCGTGGTGCGCTACCAGCCGAAGGTGGACCTGCGCGACGGCCGGGTGGTGGGGGCCGAGGCGCTGCTGCGCTGGCGCCTGCCGGGCCACGGCGATATTCCGCCGGCGCAGTTCATTCCGATCGCCGAAGAGAACAATCTGATCAGCGCCATCGGCGAATGGGTACTGGAGCGCGTGTGCATGGATTTCCGCGCGCTGCGCCGCCATATCACCGATCCGGGACGCATCTCACTCAACCTGTCGCTCAAGCAGCTCAAGCAGGCCAGCTTCATCCTCAATTGCCGCTCGGTATTCGAGCGCCATGAGGTACCGACGCGCAATCTGGAGCTGGAGATCACCGAGACCACCCTGATGGCCGATCCGCGCCGCACGGTGCAGATGCTCAACCAGCTGCACGACATGGGCCTGCATCTGTCGATCGACGATTTCGGTACCGGATATTCCTCGCTGTCGGCGCTGCAGCAGTTCCCGATAGGCACCCTGAAGATCGACCAATCGTTCGTGCGCGACGCCGCCGATGATCCCGCGGACGCGGTGCTGGTCCGGACCATCATCGACATGGGTCACAGCCTCGGTATGGAAGTCGTGGCCGAGGGGGTCGAGTCGGTGCGCCAGCTGGAATTCCTGCATGCCAGCCGTTGCAATTTTGCCCAGGGGCAGCTGTTCGGCCATGCCCGCAGCATTGATGAGCTGCTGCAGCTGCTGCAGGCCCAGCAGGCCGGCCGAGCCGCGTTTGGCAATCTGCTGCCGGATTCGCCGGCCGCGTTGCGTCCGATATCGGCCTGATCGCCAAGAACGTCTCACTTTTTCTCCGCCGCCAGCAGGCACAATGCGCGCATGCGCGCGTTTCCGTATCGCTGGCTGGTGCGGCTGCTGGCTGCAGGGTTGCTGCTCGCCTGGGCGGCGCTGATGCTGTGGCAGACACAAAAGCACTTGCCCGCAGGCCTGCACATCCTGGGCGCCTGGCAGAGCGTGCCGCTACGCGACGCACGATTTCTGCGCGATCTGACCGCGGCCGATGCCACCGGCGCCCCACTGAACGAGCGCCAGATCGACGCCGAATTGCTGCAGATGGTGGCGCAGGCGCGCGATTTCCTGGTGCTCGACGCCGGGCTTTTTGGCGACCTGCCCGCAGCCGGCCCGAATGCTCCGCGACTGCGCGCCGCCCCACCGGTTGCCGCGACCCTGGTCGAGGCGCTGCTGCAGGCCAAGCAGCAGCAACCCGGCCTGCTGGTGCTGCTGCTGATCGACCCGGCGAGCGTGCAGCTGCACGTCGGGCCGAATCTGCTGGAGCGGCTGCGCGGTGCCGGCATCGCCGTGGTGTCGGTCGACGTCGGCCGGCTGCGCGCACCGAATGCATCCTTTGTCGCGGCCTGGCAGCTGTGCTGCCGCTGGTGGAGTCCGGTCGCGGCCCATGGTATCTGGCCCAATCCGCTTGGCATCGGACCTTCGGGCGTCTCGATGGGACTGTGGGGTCGCACCCAGGGGTACCAGCGCAGCCACCGCCAGTTGCTGATCGGCGATGACGGCGCCGGCGGTCTGGCCGGGCTGATTTTTTCCCGCCCGCTCAATGCCGAAGCCGCGCTGCATTCGGCCTCGGCGCTGCACCTGGCGGGCGCTGCGCTCGAACCGTTGCTCGAATCGGAGTTCGTGGTGGCGCAGTTTTCCGGCTGGACCGGCGGCGGCGCCATGCAGGAGCGCTCGCAACGGCTGTTCGAACGCCAGCGCCGCAGTGTCGCAAACACGCCCGACAGCGATGCGGCGCGTGGGCGCGTGGTCAGCGAGGCGGCGATCGCCGCGGCGCTGGTGCAGCGCATCGATGCGACCGGCAAGCACGACAATATCGACATCGCGGCGCTTTATCTGTCGCAGCGCGAGCTGGTGCGCGCGCTGCTGGATGCCGCCGCGCGCGGCGCGGGGATCAGGGTGCTGCTCGACCCCGGTAAGGACGGCTACGGCTACGAGCGCTCGGGGGTTCCCAACCGCGAAGTGGCCTCGGAACTGGTTGCCGCCAGCGACGGCGCGGTGCGGGTGCGCTGGTATCGCACCCACGGCGAACAATTCAGCCCCGGTTTTGCCCACATCCGCAGCGCCGCTCGCGCCTGGCTCATGGTCGGCACCGCCGAGCTCAGCCGCCGTGATCTCGACGATATGAATCTCGCGGCCGCTTTTATTACCGAGTTGCCGAGCAGTGCCCCGGCCAGCAACGATGCGCTGTCGTGGTTCGATACCCTGTGGTTCAACCGCGCGGCCGGGGGCACCGAGTACAGCAGCGATGTGGATGTGTACGCCGACGCCTCGCAGCTGGATTACTGGCATTACCGGCTGCTGGAGGCCAGTGGTGCATCATTCGACTGAAAGCGCTGCTGGATGAGAATGCGCGGGCGTTCCCCTATCAGTATTAGAGTATTGGGTCGATAATTCGCGCGCTGTAGAGAGTCAGCCTGGGGTGGCTGTCAGGGACCCTTGTGCAATGCGGTACAAAGAAACACGAGACCAATCCGCTGAGTTGCTGAGGATGGTGCTGCAGCGCATGGCGCGGCATACCGCCGGTTTTCACCCCCTGAGTTACAGCGTCTGGTACGAGTATCTGGCCGGCTCGAACCCGGGCCTGCAGGCCGCGCTCGATGCTCGCCTGAGCGAGACCACGGTGCTCAGCGACCGCGATATCGAGGTGCTGTTCGATGCCCACGTCGCGATGCGCGATATCGACTCCTCGGCGCGTATGCGCGCCGAGATCGCGCGCATGATCAATCATGTCGATGGCGTGGCAGTCGAGGCCGGCCAGGAAGTAGGCCACTACGGTGATGAACTGGAAGGCCACCGCGACCGGCTGCGCGAGGAGGAGGTGGGCCAGCACGCCTTGCACCAGGTGGTCGAGTCGTTGATCGGCGAGACCACCCGGGTGCGCGTCAAGACCGGCATTTATCACGAGCACCTGAAGAAGAGCTCCGAGGAGGTCGAGCGGCTGCGCGGAGAGCTGGAGCTGGTGCAGGGGCTGGCGCTGACCGACCCGCTGACCGGGTTGCTGAACCGGCGCGGCTTCGATCAACAGATGCAGCGCATCGGCCACGGCAGTCTTACCGGCTGCACGCTGCTGATCGTCGATATCGACCACTTCAAGGCCATCAACGACGCACACGGCCATCTGCTGGGCGACAAGGTCATCGTCGCGGTGGCCAACGTGCTGCGCGGCTGCATCGGCGATCGTGGTCCCATTGCTCGCATCGGAGGCGAGGAATTCGCCGTGCTGCTGTCACATACCTCGAGCGCCGGCGGGGTCGAACTGGCGGAACGGGTGCGCGCTGCGGTCGAGCACGGCAAGATTCGCCGCACCGACACTGACGAGAGCATCGGTAACGTGACGGTCTCGCTGGGACTGGCCACTTGCGGGGACAACGAGGGCTACGAGGCCATGAGCGCGCGTGCCGATCGCGCCCTCTATCAGTCGAAGGCCGCCGGGCGCAACCGCGTCACCGTCGCCGAGCGTGCCCCGAACGCCGCGGCCTGAGAATCTCGCCACCACGCGTCAGACGTTAAGCGATTTCGCACCGGGGATTTTTGTGCTCTGATGCATTCAAGCGGACGGCGCTAATGGCCGGCCATGGCGATCGGACACAACACAGCGCGAGGCACCCCTTGAAAATCGGAATGATCGGTCTGGGACGCATGGGCTCGAACATGGCGCGCCGCCTGATGCGGGCGGGACATGAGTGCGTGGCGTTTGATTTCAGTGCGCCGGCGGTCAAGGCACTGGCGGCGGAGGGCGCCACGGCGGCGGCCTCGGTGACCGATCTGGTGGCGAAACTGCCGGTGCCGCGCGTGGTGTGGATGATGGTACCGGCAGCCGCCGTCGATTCATTGCTGCAGACGCTAATCCCGGTGCTCAAGTCCGGTGATATCTTAATCGATGGCGGCAACTCGCACTACGCCGACGACATGCGACGCGCGCAGGAACTCAAGCCGCGCGGCGTGCACTACGTCGACGTCGGCACCAGCGGTGGTGTATTTGGCCTGGAGCGCGGCTACTGCCTGATGATCGGTGGCGATAACGAGGCGGTGCGGCAGCTCGATCCGATCCTGTCGGCGCTGGCGCAGAGCAGCGGCGAGGCCAGCGTCACCGCGAGCACCGCGACCCGCGGCTATCTGCACATCGGCTCCAGTGGTTCCGGCCACTTCGTCAAGATGGTCCATAACGGCATCGAATACGGGCTGATGGCGGCCTATGCGGAAGGCTTCAACCTGCTGCACCGGGCCGGCGAGCCGGTGCAGGCCCGGGCCGCGGACGCCGAGACCGCGCCCACGCGCGCGCAACTGCCGCAGACCATGAACGTGAAACTCGACCAGGTCGCCGAGTTGTGGCGGCACGGCAGCGTCGTGAGTTCCTGGCTGCTTGATCTGCTGGCGAGCCAGCTGGCCGAAAGCCCGGTGCTGGAAAAGTTCGCCGGTCATGTGGCGGATTCGGGCGAAGGCCGCTGGACCGTGGAGGCCGCAATCGAGGCCGGTGTGCCGGTGCCGGTGCTGGCGACCGCACTGTTTGCGCGCTTCAGTTCGCGCGGCGAATCCGAGTTCGCCAACCGCACGCTGTCGGCGATGCGCCTGGGTTTCGGCGGCCACCAGGAAAAGTCGGCGACGCCGGCCGGCTGAGCGCAGCGCCATGGATCTTCCGCACTCGGATGCGTTCGTCTTCTTTGGCGCCACCGGCGATCTGGCCTACAAGCAGATCTTTCCGGCACTGCAGGCGCTGGTGCGACGCGGGCAGCTGCAGGCGCCGATCGTCGGTGTCGGCCGTTCCGGCTGGACGCGCGAGAAACTGATCGAGCGCGCGCGCGCCTCGATCAAGGAGCACGGCGTCTACGACGAACAGGCGTTTGGCAAGCTGGCCACGCTCATGGGCTATGTCGACGGCGACTACCGCGAAGCGGACACTTTCACCCGGCTGCGCCAGGCGCTGGGCGAGGCGTGCAGGCCGCTGCATTACCTGGCGATACCACCGAGTGTGTTCGCCACCGTGGTCGGCGGCCTGGCCGCTGCCAAGTGTGCCGACAATGCGCGCGTGGTGCTGGAGAAACCGTTCGGCCGCGATCTGAAATCGGCACGCGAGCTCAACGGCATCCTGCATCAGTTCTTTCCCGAGGAATCGATCTTTCGCATCGACCACTACCTCGGCAAGGAGCCGGTGCAGAACATCCTCTACACCCGCTTCACCAATGCTTTTCTCGAGCCGACCTGGAATCGCACCTACATCAGGAGCGTGCAGATCACGATGGCGGAGGATTTCGACGTTCGCGGCCGCGGTAAATTCTACGAGGAGGCCGGCGCCATCCGCGACGTGATTCAGAATCACCTGCTGCAGGTGCTGAGCAGCGTCATCATGGACGCGCCGCTGCACAACGCCGCCAGCGCCATGCGCGATGAGAAGTCGCGCGTGCTGCGCGCGATCCGGCCGCTCGACGCCAACAGTGTGGTGCGCGGCCAGTACCGCGGCTATCGCTCGGAAGGAGGAGTGGCCGACAATTCCCAGGTCGAGACCTATGGCGCGGTCAAACTGTATGTGGACAGCTGGCGCTGGGCCGACGTGCCATTCTACATCCGTGCCGGCAAATGCCTGCCGGTCACCTGCACCGAGATTGTGGTCGAGTTCCGGCGTCCGCCACGCGAGGTATTCGGCGAACTGGTGCCGAGCCTGTCAAGCCACCTGCGGCTGCGGCTGAATCCGGAAGTCCTGATCGCCCTGGGGATGCGCGTGAAGGTACCCGGCGAGCGCATGGCCGGTGAAGACGTCGAACTGATCGTCACGCGTCAGCCCGGCGACGAGCTGACGCCCTACGAGCGGCTGCTGGGCGATGCGCTGCGTGGCGATCTGGGACTATTCGGTCGCCAGGACGCCATCGAGGCGCAGTGGGCGGTGGTCGATCCGATACTGGGCGATGTCACGCCGGTGTACGAATATGCGCGCGGAACCTGGGGCCCGCGCGAGGCCACGCGACTGATTGAAGGCGACGACGGCTGGCTCGACCCGCAGGTTTGAGCCGGTCGACACCCCTATTCAAGGGTGGCAAGCCGTCAAGGTGGCATGCCGTCAAGTTGGCTAGCCCTCAAGGTGGCTCGCCCTTGACCTTCTCCGGAGCGCGCGCCGGCGGCGCCTGCCTGGGTGCCGGCTGTTGCTGTCGAGGCGGTAGCGGGGGCGGCGCTGCCATCTCGCGCGGCGCTGCCACCGGCGGCGGTGCCTCGGGCTGCGGCAACGGTTCGCGCTGAAGTTGCAGCGGTGCTTGCGGCTGCGGTGATCGCTCCGGAATGACGCGCCGGTCGTTCGTTACCGAGTGCGCCGGTGATGCGTGAACCATGGGGGCGGCAGGGCTGCTGGGCGTCGCCGGCGTCGCCGGCGTCGCCGGCATCGTCGGCAACGTCGGAATGACGGGCACCACGTGCGGCGCCAGCACGATGTTCGGGCGCAGACTATCTGGTCCGCGCAGCCGCACCAGTTGCGCCGGCGGCAACGCCTGGCCACCGTTAGCGCGCATCGCGTCCATCTGACGATCGAACGACAGTGGCGGCGGTGGCGGTGCGCGGCGGCCCAACACCGGGCGAGTGGCGATGGCGATCGGCGGCCGCCTGACCGGTGTCTGGCCGCTCGACCCCAGCACGCTCTGGCGTGCCGGCAGGATCGCCGGGGGTCGCGGCATCGCCGTGGCCTGCTGCCATTCCCCGGGCGGCGCGATGATGTGACCTGCCACCGGCTGACCGGAGGTAAAACTGCTCTGCGCCACCACGCTCAGGGCTCCGGGCGCGTTGCGGTTGGCGTAGCGGTTCTGCAGTGCCGGATTCTGGTAGACGCTGGCGATGTAGCTGGAGTTGACGATGGTGATGTTGCTGACGTTGACGTTATTCAGGTAGCGCGGGCTGACGCGATAAGCGGGCAGGTAGACTTCGCCCGGAGCCAGCGGTAGCCAGCCGACGTCCGGGCCACCGCCGGGTGCGCCCATCCAGGCCACGAGTGCCGGGGCATAGACTGCGCGGCTGCCGGAAGGGGCGGGCACCCATCCCCAGCGCGCGCCGACATAGGCCCAGCGACCGTAGTGAAACGGCGCGTAGCCCCAGGGCGCGTTGTCCACCCAGCTCCAGCCCCAGGGTGTGACCCACAACCATCGACCGTAGCGATAAGGGCCCCAGTCGGGCGCTACCGCAGTCGGATACCAGACGTAGCCATAGTCCGGATCCTGGCTCCAGTCACCATAGTTGTCCAAGTCCTGCGCGCCGACGACATCGCTCGAGACGTACCGAGTTACGCCCTGATTCTGCGTCCAGCGCCGCTCGCGCTGTGCGCACCAGCGGTCAAAATCGTCTGCCGGAGCGACGGTCGCCACATCGACGTCACCACTGGATGCGAACTGCGCGCCCTGACCGCCCCGCAGGATGACCGACTGGCCGGCGCCGGTCACGACCTGAACCTGACCAGTGCGAATTGCCACCGTGGTGTTGCCCGCGCCGTCGACGCCGATGCGGTAGCTGCCGGGCCGCACCAGCAACACCGACGCGTTGGGCGCATCGATCTCGAACGAGCCTGCCGGATCCAGTTCGCGCAGCGTGATGTTGGTCGTGCCCGCGCTGACCTGCAGTTGCACGCCATCCTCACTGACGCTCAACAGCGCCAGGTCGGTGCTGTCGGCGATGCTTACAGTGGCGGTACCGAAATCGATCTCGGCACGCGAAGCGCGGTCGCTCCAGAGCTGATCCCCGCCGGTCAGCGGGCGATTGATCGTCGCTGCGCTCCAGTCATCGATGCCGGCCGGCTGTACCGACACCGCGCCCGCGACATAGCTGAGGCGTGCCGCCCGCGTTGGCGGATCGACATCGCTCGCGCCCGGCTGATCGCCGGCGTTCTGTTGCGCCCGAACCGCGGTGCCCGCCAGCACTGCCAGGACGAGCGTGCCCAGGACAATCATGAATCTATGGCGGCATGCGGACACGAGACAACCTTTATACCGCGCCGCGCGCTCAGGCTCAAAGCGTGGGCGAATCGTCCTGCAGCAGTGCGCGCCGCACCAGCTTGATGGGAGGAAAACCCTGCTGCATGAAGGCGTCGTGGAAATCCTTGAGCCGAAAAGCGCTGCCCTGGCGGGCCTGCAAGTCGGAGCGCAGCTTGAGGATCTGCAGCTTGCCGAGTGTGTAGTACAGGTAGGTCGGATCCGAGGTGCCGCGCTTGGTTTCGATCTCGCCCACCTCGCGCAACTGATAGCCCTGCCTGACGAAGAAATCGATCGCCTGCTCCATCGTCATCTGGCCGGTGTGCAGCTTGATGCCGACGATGAAGCGCGCGTTACGCAGCAGCGCATCCTGCAGCTGACCGAGGCGCAACAGTCGCGATTCGCGCTCGTCTGCGGCCCCCACGCCCGGCTGCCCGTAACCCTCATCGAGCATCATCTGCTCGCAGTAGTGCGCCCAGCCTTCGGAGTTGGTGTTGGCGCCGAGCAGCTTGCGCACCCGGTCATCCAGCCGCTGCATCCAAAGGAACTGGATGTAGTGGCCCGGATAGGCTTCGTGCACCACAACGTTGCTGATGACTGGATAGTTGAACGTCGCCATGAAGCCTGCTGTTTTTGCCGCGTCCCAGGCCGGATCGGGCAGCGTGACATTGAAATAGGCCTCCTGCGCCACGGTTTCGAACGGCCCCGGGGTGTCCATCGACGCAAACGTAGTGGCGCGCATGAACGCCGGAGTCTCGCGCAGCACCGGTCGCGCCGTCGATGGCATGGTCACGATCTGATGGTCGGCGATGAAACCGGCCAGGCTATCGAAGGTGGCGCGAAAGCTGTCGAGCAGCTGCTCCGGCGGCGGATGATCCTGGGCCAGATCCGCCAGCACCTGCTGGGTGCTCTTGTCCGGCGCCAGCTCCCTGGCTACGCGTGCGAATTCAGCCTGGTTGCGGAGCAGGTCAGCCAGGCCGATCTCGAGCAGCTGCTCGAGCGGCGTGTCGACCATCTCGTCATACGACAGCTTGGCGCGCAAGGTCGCAGCGCCGATGCGAAACTCTCCGTGCGAGCGCGGCAGAAGCTCATCGTTCAGCCAGCTCTGATAAGACTTCAGCGCTGCGATCACCCGCGCATTGATGGCCGTGAATTCGCGCCTGAGCGTGTCGTCGTGAGCCGCGCCGAATGCTGCCGGCAGATCTTCCTCGAAGAAGCTGACGATTCCTGGCAGCTGCTCGAGCGCGATCTCGGTGTAGACGCGCGGCGGATTACGCAGGTTGGCGCGCGCGGCCCGCAGGGCGGCCGGCATGAGCCGCTCCCTGGCGCATAGCAGCCGCAGGCGCTCGTTGGCCGGGGCAAAATCGCGTTCCATCAGCGCCAGTGCGCTGGCGGCGATGCCGGTTGAGTAGACGTCGGCGTCATTCTCCCACGGCCGGATGACCTGCAGCGTCAGCAGGGTGCTGCGGATATTCGACAGCAGCAGTTCGCGGTCGCCGCGCACGCGTTCTGAGAGCCCGGAAGGATCGACCGCCTGGAAGCGGCGCTCATAGCCCTGTAGCGCTTTGACCTGTCGATCCACCTCGGCGCGGCCGAAGTCCTCCAGGCGGTCATCGTAGCGGTGGATGCCGTCGAGGGTGGCGGTGGTGGGATTGCTCGGAAAGTAAAAGTGATCGAAGTAGTCGTCGGCGAGCGCCATCACCCCGGCGTCGGTCGAGATCACGGGCGCGGCGGCAGCGTGTGCAGCATGCGCACTGTGCGCCATCGCCTCCATGCCCGGCAGCGTGGCGCCGACGCACAGCAACAGCGTTGCAATGGATCTCACCATCAATGCGGATGGTGCGCGGCCAGCGCGAATAGAACCGACGCGGTATCAGGCCGCACCCCGCGCCACAGATAGAAGGATTCGGCGGCCTGCTCGACCAGCATCCCTAGTCCCATGTGGGCCTGGGCCGCGCCGTGCTCGAGCGCCCATTGCGTGAAGCGGGTGGCGTTGCCGGCATAGAACAGATCGTAGCAGATGGTGCCGGCGCCAAGCACACTGGGCGGCAGCGGCGGAACTTGCGCCTGCAGGCTGGCCGCGGTGGCATTCACGATCAGGTCGAAATGAATTCCATCGAGCTGTGCGAAGCCGCTGCCGCGCACCGCACCCAGCGCTGCAAACGCGCTCGCCAGCGTCAGTGCGCGCTCGACATGGCGGTTGGCGATCACCAGTTCGCGCGGCTTGAGCTCAAGCAGCGGCGCGAGCACCCCGCGCGCCGCCCCGCCCGCGCCGAGCAGCAGCACCCGCCGCGCGCCCACGGTGATGCGCAGATTGTGCGTCAGGTCGCGCACCAGGCCGGCGCCGTCGGTGTTGTCCGCGTGCAGCTCCCCCGACGGCTCGCGCACGATGGTGTTTGCCGCGCCGGCGATTCGAACGCGCGCACTCAAGCTGGCGCAGCAGGCGATCACCGCCTCCTTGTGCGGCACCGTGACGTTGAGGCCGCGACCGCCGCCGGCAAAAAAATCGCGCACTCGTGGCGCCAGTTCCTCCGGCGCCGCATCGATGGCGTCGTAGATCATGTTCTGGTGTGTCTGGCGCGCGAACAGGGCATGGATCTGCGGCGAGCGGCTGTGCGCGATCGGATGACCGATCACCGCATAGCGGTCAGGCGCTGGCATGATCGACGTCGGCGTCGCGCACCAGCCACTGCGCTGTGCTGCCGCCGTGCGGTACTTTGTCCAGCGATGCGTGCAGCTCCTGCTGCCACAGCGCGGCGCGTTGCTCGAACTGATGCGGTGGATTGACCACCAGCAACCCGGAGCCGTTGAGACCGACGCGTGAATCGCGTGGATAGATCCACAGCTCCAGGCTTAAGGTGGGAGCCGAGAGCGCGCGCTCGACCCGAGCCAGCCAGGGCGTGAGCGTGCGCTCGTCCTTGATCGGATACCACAGCATCACCACGCAGTTGGCGAGCCGCTGCAAGCTGGTGAGGATGGTCTGCGTCGCCAGGTCGAGCTCGGCCGCGGGATTTTCGTAGGGCGGATCGATCAGCAGCAGACAGCGTCGTTCGCGTGACGGCAGCACGGCGCGCAATTGACCGGTGCCGTCGGCGCATTCCACCCGCATGCGCCGAAAGCCGCCCAGCGCGCGCTCCAGTGCCCGACATTCCGCCGGCAGGATCTCCCAGCAGATGCCGCGGTCCTGGGGCCGCAGCATGTGCGCTGCCAGCCACGGCGAGCCGGGGTAGAGGTGGGCGTCGCCGATCTCGCTCCGCAGTGCCGTGACCGCGTCGAGGTAATCGTTGATCTCCGCGCAATCGGGGGCGGCGCTGCCGCTCGTCAACGCTGTGATGCCATGCCTGGCCTCGGCGCCGCGGTGCGTTTCCGGCGCCGACAGATCGTAGCGGCCGGCGCCGGCGTGGGTATCCAGATACAGGAAACCCTTGTCCTTGCGCTGCATGGCGCGCAACAGCGCCTGCAACGCGACGTGCTTGTGCACGTCGGCGAAGTTTCCGGCATGGAAGCTGTGACGATACTTCATCCAGGCGCCCGATCGATCAAGCTCTCATCCTGCGCCAAACGCCAGCCGGCCGCACGGCGCGCCACCCCTTAAGGTCCTTTAGGCGGCGCCGGCGGCTTTCTTGCCCGTGGGGGCGCGCCGCGCCGCGCTGGCGGCGCTCTTCGCCGGCGATTTGCGCACCGAGCTGCTCGCGGCGCTGCCGGCCGACTTGGCCGCGGCTTTCGCCACTGGCCGCGGCGGCAGGCGCGTGGCGGCAGCTTTCTTTTTCGCGCTCTTCGGCGGCGCAGCGCTGGCGGCGGCAACCGACGCTGCGACGCCCTCGCCCTCCGGCGCCGCTGTCTTTGCGCTTCCACGCCGGCCGGCGGGCTTGGCAGTCGCCGCCGCCTCGGGTTTGTCGGCAGTTTTCTTGGGTGCGAAACGGCCGCGGCCGCGTACCCCGCGCGCCGGCGCCGCCGCCAGCAGCGCGCGGCTGTCCTCGAGCGTCAGCGTCTTCGGGTCGCGGTCCTTGGGGACGCGTGCATTCTTCTCGCCATTGCTGATGTACGGCCCGTAGCGGCCGTTGAGCACCTGGATGGCGTCGACGCCGAAGTCCTGGATGATGCGGTTGGCATCGGCCAGCTTCTTGGCCTGGATGCATTCGAGCGCGCGCTCGAGCGTAACCGTATACGGGTCGTCATCCTTGAGCGATACGTACTTGCTGCCGAATTTGATGTACGGGCCGAAGCGGCCGACGTTGGCAAGAATCGGTTCGCCTTCGGCCGTGGCGCCCAGTGTGCGCGGAAGTATGAACAGCGCCACCGCCTCCTCCAGCGTGATCTTGTCCATCTTCTGGCCCGGCCGCAGGCCGGCGAAGCGCGGCTTCTCGACATCGTCCTTGGTGCCGATCTGAACGAACGGGCCGAAGCGCCCCATGCGCACCGTCATCGGTTTGCCGCTGGCCTCATCGCGGCCGAGTTCGCGCGCCTGCGCCACCTGTTCGCGTGTGACGTTTTTCTCGACGCTGTCGACCTGCTTGATGAACGGCTTCCAGAACTTCGACAGCGGCGTGGTCCAGCCTTCCTCGCCGCGCGCCACGGCATCGAGTTCATCCTCCATGGCGGCGGTAAAGCCATAGTCGACGTACTGGTGGAAATGCTCGCTCAGAAAGCGATTCACGATCTTGCCGATGTCGGTGGCCGTGAAGCGGCGATTTTCTATCTCCACGTATTCGCGATCGCGCAGCGTGGAAATGATCGAGGCGTAGGTGGACGGACGGCCGATGCCATACTCCTCGAGCGCCTTGACCAGCGAGGCCTCGGTGAAACGCGGCGGCGGCTCGGTAAAATGCTGCTGCGGCTGCACTTGCAGCAGCTTGACGGCGTCACCGGCCTCCATGCGCGGCAGCACCTGGTCACTCTCGTCGTCGGCCGCATCGTCGCGGCCCTCCTGATAGACGGCGATGTAGCCCGGCTTGACCAGCGTCGAACCGTTGGCGCGCAGCACATGGCGCTGCGGCCCATCCGGGCCGGCGAGGATGTCCACTGCCACCGTGTCGAACAGCGCGTGCGCCATCTGGCAGGCAACGGCGCGTTTCCAGATCAGCGAATAGAGCTTGAACTGGTCGGCCTCAAGGTAACGCTCGATGTCGGCCGGCACGATGCTGGCGGAGGTCGGGCGTATGGCCTCATGCGCTTCCTGCGCGTTCTTGGATTTGGTCTTGTATACCCGCACCTCTTCCGCCACCGCTTCCGCGCCGTAGAGCTTCGCGATCACCTCACGGATCTCCTGCACCGCCTCGGCAGCGAGCGACACCGAGTCGGTACGCATGTAGGTGATCAGTCCGACACTGCCCTCGCCCGTGTCCACGCCTTCATACAGCTGCTGCGCCACGCGCATGGTGCGCTGGGCCGAGAAGCCGAGCTTGCGCGATGCTTCCTGTTGCAGCGTCGAGGTGGTGAACGGCGGCGCCGGATTGCGCCGGCGCTGCTTGCGATCGACCTGCAACACCGTGAGCGCCCCGTCCGCTCCGGCCGCCTGTTTCAGGCTCTGTTCGGCCTCGCGCGCCACGGCCTCGTTGGTAAAGCTGAACTGCTCGACCTTGTCGCCCTTAAATTCGATCAGCTTGAGCGGAAAGGATTGCTCGCTGTGCTCGCCGACGGCGTCGATGCTCCAGTACTCGCGCGGTTCGAACGCCGCGATTTCCGCTTCGCGCTCGCAGATCATGCGCAGCGCGGGACTCTGCACCCGACCGGCGGACAGCCCGCGTCGCACCTTCTTCCACAACAGCGGCGACAGATTGAAGCCGACCAGGTAGTCCAGTGCGCGCCGCGCCTGCTGCGCATTCACCAGGTCGAGCGACAGGTCGCGCGGCGTGGCGACCGCCTCGCGCACGGCGTTGCGCGTGATCTCGTGAAACACGACTCGATGCACCGCCTTGTGTTTGAGCTCGCCGCGCTGCTTGAGGATCTCGTACAGGTGCCAGGCAATGGCCTCGCCTTCGCGATCCGGATCGGTCGCAAGATGCAGCGATTTGGATTTTTTCAGCGCCTTGGCGATCGCCTCGACGTGACGTTCATTGCGCTCCACCAGCTGGTACTTCATCGCAAAGCCATCGTCGGGGTCCACCGCGCCTTCCTTGGGCACCAGATCGCGCACGTGGCCATAGGACGCCAGCACCTCGAAATCCTTGCCCAGGTATTTCTTGATGGTGCGCGCTTTGGCCGGAGATTCGACGATAACCAGATTGTCAGCCATGCCACTACCGTATGAAGGAGCCAAAAACGAAAAACCGCGGACGAGCCGCGGGTTGTTACCTAGGGCTTCGAGCTAGGCCTCAATGCGGCTCGTTATGCGGCACATCGAATACCAGATCTTCCATCCGTGCATAGGCGAGTTCCTGTCCCGGTTGGCTGGATAACACCATCAGTACCACCCACTTGACCTGTTCCAGGTCGAGCTCCTCGGTATCGAGCGCCAGCAGCCGATCGATGACGATTTCACGCTGACTGGGCGAGAGGATTCCCGCCGCCTCCAGCGACACCAGCAGGCCGCGGCATTGCGGGTCCAGGCGGGCGAGCTCCTGCGCGGCGAACACCCGGAAGCTGCCGTCGCCGCGCAGGTTGGGGCGTTCGCGCTCGGCCGCGAGGTCCGCCAGCCAGTCGAGCGCGCGCTCCACGTTGGCTTCGCCGAAACCGGCGCTCTCCAGATCGCGCGCAAGCGTCTCGCGCTCGGCGCTGTCGGGCAGTTCCTCGAGCATGTAGCGGTCGAATACGTAGATAAGGATGTCGAAAACGCTGTTGTCCATGATCACTCAATATAACGATGGCCGCCGTTATCGTGATGCTGGCGCGGCGGCGCCTACAAGCGCAGGTAGCGACCGCCCGATTGCAATCCAACGACGTCCTCGAGCTCAAGAAACAGCAGCATGGAGGCCACGGATTGGCTTGGAAGGCCGGTTCGTTCCACCAGCGTATTGAGGCTGGCCGGCTCAAACCCAAGGGCATCTAACAGGATTTTCTGGTCCTTGTCCAACCATGCGGCTGCACTGGCGGGCCTCGCGTGGCCCCCCGTGCACCCAATAAGATATTGTTTTCTAATATTAAATTTCAGTTCGCTGAGGACGTCGTCGGCGCTTTCGACCAGCTTGGCGCCGCTCCTGATCAATGCATGGCAGCCGCGCGCCAGCGGGTTATGGATGGATCCGGGGATGGCAAACACTTCACGGCCCTGCTCGGCGGCCAGTCGGGCCGTGATCAGCGAGCCGCTGTGGCGCGCGGCCTCGACTACCAGCGTGCCCAGACACAGGGCGCTGATGATGCGGTTGCGGCGCGGGAAATTGGCCCTGATCGGTGCGCAGCCGGGCGGGTACTCGCTGACCAGCGCGCCCTGGGTGGCGATGCGCGCCGCCAGGGCGCTGTGCTGGCGCGGATAGATGGCATCGATGCCGGTGCCGAGCACGGCGATGGTCCGCCCGTGCGCATCCAGCGCACCTTCATGACTGGCGGCGTCGATGCCGAGCGCCAGGCCGCTGGTGATGGTGAGACCGGCCGCCGACAGAAAGCCGGCGAATGCACGTGCCGTGCGCTGGCCCGGCTGGGTCGGATTACGGCTGCCCACCATGGCCAGTTGCGGCGTGCAAAGGCAGGCGGCATCGCCCTTCACATACAACAGCGCCGGGGCGGCCGGTGCCTGCGCCAGCAGTGGCGGATAGCGCGCATCGGTCGCGTCAATCAGGCTGACATGCTCGCTCTCGACCCAGCGACGATCGGCGGCGATGCGGGCTGCGTCCGGCGCCTGCAATGCCGCGCTGCTCGCCGGCGCCAGTCCGAGTGATTCCAGACTGCTCCTGCATTGCCCGAACAGAGCCTGCAATCCCGATGCGCCGGCCGGCGCGCCCTGCAGCGCGGCGAGCGCGCCGCGCAGCTGCTGTGCGGTCAGGCCGGGGGCGCGGCCAAGCGCGAGCTGCATTTCCAGCACGTCCATGCGCGCGAAGCATAGGGCAACCTACGCCTGCGCCCAGGCCGGTTAACGCTGCAAATACGCTTGATTGCGGGGCTTGCGCGGCGGCCACATGTGCCGCCGCGCCGACGCGGCCGGTGTTAGGGATTGTGGATGTGGTCGCCGACGTTGATCGGCAGCGTGTCGCTCAGGATCAGCGCATAGCTCATGCGCTCATAAGTCTTGAAAACCAGCAGTGTGCCGGTACTTTCATCCGGCAGCCGCGTGCCATGGCTCACCCAGCAGGTGCTTACACCATCGATTTTGGCGCAGTGATCGTCCACCGTCTCCCCGGCCATGTCGATCGTGAGTACCGCGCCGCGATCCAGGCCGTCCTGGGAGCCGCGATTGAGCGCCACGACATCGTATTGGCCGGCGAGCAGCACGTTGTCTTCCACCGCGATGATGCGGCCGTCGACCGCCTGCGCTGGCCCGTGCGGAACAAAATCGCTGTTGGGGCTGGAATCCTCGGCGATCAGTACGTCGCCCTGCAGCGTCTCGCGCGCCGCATCGGTCAGCGTGACCTTGGCGATATTGCCGGGACGCGTGATCTGCGCGGTGCCGGTATAGATCGCCACGTAGCCTAATTTGCGTCCGCTCTGCGGATCGTTCAGCGGCTCATCGATGTGCATCACGCTGTAGCGCGCGCCGGTATCGCCATCGAGCTTCTTGACGTACAGGTCATGCCCGGTGCCGGCAATCTGATGGTCGTCGCGCAGCGCGGTGATATAGGGCGCCGCCTTGACCTCATCGCCGGTCATCACGCCCGGGCGCGACAGAAAAGCGGCAATTACCGAGTAGGGAATGGTGGCGATCGGGCCCTCCAGCGGTACGCTGCGCAGCATCGGCTCCAGCCGCACAGTCCCGCCACGCACCACCTGCAGCGCGGTGCGGCCATCGCCGCGCAGCGCCAGCCGCACGCTATCGCCAGGGTAAATCCGGTGCGGGTTGTGGATGTCCGGATTGATGTACCAGATCTCAGGCCACAGCCAGGGGTCGCGCAAAAATGTGTTGGCGATGCCCCAGAGCGTATCGCCGCGGCGCACCACGTAGTTCTTCGGGGCGCTGGACTTGAGCTCCGGCCCGGCATCGCTGATGACGGTGGTGGTCCCGGGCTCATCGGCCGCCTCAGCCGCAGCCTCGGTGACCGTCATGGATTCCGGAGCGGCCGTGGTATCGACCTGCCGCATCGGCGGCGGCGGCGCGGCGGTCTCATGCTCGTCATGATGGAATAGGGCGCAGCCGCCGGCGGCCAGCAGTGTAGTGAGAGCCGCACAGGCCAGCAGGGCCCGTTGGACACCGAAAGTTTGATTCAAATACATCCCTGCTGCCTCTTGGGATCGGGTAGGGCCTTCGCGCACAGCTGTTATAAACTTAAGAGCGAGTAAACGCACATGGTTAATTGCCAACTTTGTGCACTGGGTCACGTCGTGGGTCATTTGGCCACTGGTCCTTGAAATCTTGGCATATTTCCCAACGTTTAAGAACCTTAAGATAGAGAGCATCCATGGGCTTGCTGCCGATACTGGAATTTCCCGATCCCCGCCTGCGTACCCGGGCCGAGCCGGTGCAGCAGTTCGATGCCGCGCTCAGGCAGCTGATCGCCGACATGCTGCACACCATGTACGCCGCCCCGGGTATCGGCTTGGCCGCCACGCAGGTCAACGTCCATCGAGCGCTGCTGGTCATGGATGTCAGCGCCGACAAGGACCAGCCGCAGGTGTACATCAACCCGCAGATTGTGACACGCGATGGCGTCGAGGTGTCGGAAGAGGGCTGCCTGTCCGTGCCCAACATATTCGAAGAAGTCGAGCGCGCGGCGCGCGTCCTGGTGCGGGCGCAGCACGCGGACGGTCAATGGTTCGAGCGTGAGCTTACCGGCCTGGCAGCGGTGTGCCTGCAGCACGAGATGGATCACCTGGCCGGCAAGCTGTTCGTGGACTACCTGTCGGGGCTCAAGCGCGAGCGCATCCGCCGAAAACTCGAGAAAGAACGCCGCGAGCGCGCCAGCGGTGCGGCCAAGCCGGCCGCGCGCGCGACCGCGCGCGTCATATGACGCATGCTGCGCGTTGCATTTGCCGGCACGCCGGATTTCGCGGTGCCGACGCTGCGCGCCCTGGCACACTCGCCCCATACCCTGGTCGGCGTACTGACGCGGCCTGATCGGCCGGCGGGCCGCGGCCGCGAATTCAAGGCCAGTCCGGTCAAGCGCCTGGCGCTGGAGCTGAAGCTGCCGCTCGCGCAGCCGGCGGGACTGCAGCAGCCCGAGGCGCACGCGCTGCTGGGGGATTGGGCCCCCGATGCGCTGGTCGTGGTCGCCTACGGGTTGATCCTGCCGCCGGCGCTGCTGGCGTTGCCGCGCCTGGGCTGTATCAACATCCATGCCTCGTTGCTGCCGCGCTGGCGCGGAGCCGCGCCGATCCAGCGCGCCATCCTGGCCGGGGACGGCGAAACCGGTATCACGATCATGCAGATCGAGGCCGGCCTGGACACCGGGCCCGTCCTGGCGCAACAGCGTATCCCGATCGAGGCGGCCACGAACTCGCAGCAGCTGCACGATGAGCTGGCGCAGCTGGGCGCCGATCTGCTGCTGGCAACGCTGCAGCTGGCCGAAGACGGCCAGCTGCGACCGAAGCCGCAACCCGATCAGGGGGTGACCTACGCGGCCAAGATCGACAAGGCCGAAGCCAGGATCGACTGGTGGCGCAGCGCGCAAGAGATTGACCGCCAGGTGCGCGCTTTCACTCCCTGGCCGGTGGCCGAGACCCTGTGGCACGGCCAGCAGCTGCGCGTCTGGGACGCGCGCCCGGTCCCCGACACCCGCGCTGCCGGCGCGCACGATGATTTTGCGCAGCCTGGCAATATCCTCGGTCTTGCGCACGACCAATTGCTGGTGCAGTGCGGCCAGGGGCGGATCGCGCTGACGAAACTGCAGCTCGCGGGCCGGCGCATCGTCAGCGCGCGCGAGTTCGCCGGCGCACAGTCCGTGGCCGGGTCACGCTTCGGGTGAATAGTGCCGCATCGGGGCCGGCGGCCACGGTGCTGGCCGGGGCCGCAAACGCGCTGGCCGCGGTGGCATTTGCCGGACGCTCGGCCGATGACGCGCTGGGTCGTGCCGCAGCGAACGCCGCATTGCGCCCGGCGATCCGGGCCGTGACACTGGGCTCGTTGCGCTGGTATTGGCGGCTGGATGCGATTGCGGCGGCACTGATCGCCGGCAAGCCGCTGGCACCGGCGCTGCGAGCGCTGCTGCTGGTGGCGCTGCACCAGCTGGAATACTCGCGCAATCCGCCCGAGGTCACCGTGTCGTCGGCGGTTGACGCCGCACGCCTGCTGCAGCAGCCGCGCGCCAGCGGATTGGTCAACGCGCTGCTGCGCCGCTTCCTGCGCGAACGCGAAGCACTGCTGGCGAGCTCGCTGCAGGACGCGGCCGCAGCCAACGCGCACCCGGCGTGGCTGTTGCAGTTGCTGCGCACCTCCTGGCCGCAACACTGGCGGCAGATCGTGGCGGCCAACAATGAGCATCCGCCGATGAGCCTGCGGCTGGATCTGTCGCGCATCGACCGCGACAGCTACCTGGCGCAACTTGCCGCCGCCGGCATGGGCGCGCGCGCGTTGCCCTGGCTGCCGACCGCGCTGGTGCTGGAGCGGCCGGTGGCGGTGGGCGAGCTGCCCGGTTTCGCCGCAGGTTGGGTGTCGGTGCAGGACGCCGGTGCGCAGCTGGCCTGCGCGCTGCTGGAGGTGTCTGCCGGCCAGCGGGTACTGGACGCCTGCGCCGCGCCCGGCGGCAAGACCGGCGCGCTGCTCGAGGCCGCGGGCGGCGATCTCGCCCTGACGGCGGTCGATATCGATGCTGCGCGGGTGCAGCGCATCGCTGACAACCTGCAGCGGCTGCGCCGCAGCGCCCATCTGGTGAGCGCCGATCTGCGCGACGCGCCGTCCGGGTGGGCGGCCGAGCGCTTCGACCGCATCCTGGTCGATGCACCGTGTTCGGCTACCGGGGTCATCCGGCGCCATCCCGACATCAAGCTGCTGCGGCGCCCGGCCGACGTGGCCGCACTGGCGGTGACCCAGCAGCGGATCCTGGAACGCTGCCTGCAGCTGCTCAAACCGGGCGGACGGCTGCTGTACTCGACCTGCTCGGTCCTGCCGGCAGAAAATGAGCGCATAGTCGAGGCGGTGCTGGCCGGCACTACCCGCGCGCGGGTGCTGGCGCTGCCGCAAGCGGTGATGCTGCCCCCGGACTGCCTGCCGCGCCCGATCGGGATGCAACTCCTGCCCGGGAATGCGGCGCAGACCGACGGCTTCTATTATGCTTGCCTGACAGTCACTTAGAAGCGCGACTTAAGAGCCCAAGGCGCTTTTGACGGCGCCTCGATCACGCAGCAGCTAGAGCCTTCGCCCCCAAGGTACCCGTGCACACGATCAGCAGATTAAGCGTCGCCCTGGTGCTGCTGATCGCACTGGCAGCTCCGATCCGCGTGCGCAGCGCCGGTCCCCTGGCCGGGGATTTCCAGATCCGCTCCGCGTTCGTGGTGGTGGACCACGGCGTGCTGCAGCTCAGTGCGCACATCGACTATCCCGTAAACGATCGCATCCGCAGCGCATTGCGCGACGGGGTTACGCTGGCGTTCGATCTGGAGGTGAACATCAGCCGCCATCGCCGCCTGTGGCTCGACGCCACGGTGCTCGAGACGACACTGCGGCGCGAACTCACCTATCACGCGGTGACCGATCGTTACGTACTGCGTGATGAGGCGGGCGTCGAGCAGGAGAACTTCCCCACCCTGGAGGCGGCGCTCGAGAAGCTCGGGCGGATTGAAGATCTGCCGATCCTGGTGCAGTCGCAGCTGCGCGGCGACGCGCCCTGGGAGGTGGCGGTGCGCGCCGGCGTGCGCCGCGGCCACATGCCCGATGCACTGCGGGCACTGGTGTTCTGGACCGACGACTGGCATCGCACCACCGGCTGGTATACATGGATGTTGACGCTATAAAGCACCTCGCTGTGCGGGTTCTGACCGTGGCGGCGTTCGCCGCCGGCATCGCCGCGCTGCTGCTGCTGGCGGTGAGCGTGGAGAATTCAGCGCAGTTCTCGCGCTGGCAACCTTGGATCCTGCTGGTCAACATCCTCGGCGCGATTGCGCTGATGGTGCTGCTGGCACGCAAGTTCTGGCAGCTGTACCGCGATTATCGCGATCACGTACCGGGCTCGCGCCTGGCGATGCGCACCGTGCTGATGTTCGGCGCGCTGGTGATCGCGCCGCTGGTGATCGTGTACCTGTTCTCGCTTGATTTCATCAACCGCGGTATCGACAGCTGGTTTCGGGTCGAGATCAAGCAGGGCCTGAACGATGCCGTGGTGCTGTCGCGCTCGGCGCTGGATCTGCGGCTGCGCGAGCAAGCCCGCCGCACCGACATCTTTGCGCGCTCGCTGCGCGAGCTACAGGGCACGGCACTGCTGCAGCGGCTGGATGAAGAGCGGCGCGCCACCGAGGCCAAGGAGATCATCGTCTACGATGCCTACGGCCGCGCCGCCGCGGTCAGTTCAGCCACACCGCTGGCACAGCAACCGGCGCCATCGCCGCCGGAGGTGGCGCTGCAGCTGGCGGCCGGGCGCAGTTATGTCAGCCTGAATTCGCTCCCGAACGGCCAGTACAGCATCGAGACCGCGGCGCCGATCGCGGACGCGGTGTCGGCGCGTTCCGGGCGCCGCTACGTGCTGATCCACTACGAGGTGCCGCAGGAACTGTCGGCGCTGGCCGAGGGCGTGCAGCATACCTCGTCGCAGTATGGTGATCTGTCGGCGGTGCGCGAGCCGCTGAAAATCAGCTTCCGCTTGACCCTGACGCTGGTGGTGCTGCTGACATTGCTGGCGGCGATCTATGGCGCGATCTACTCCGCGCAGCGCCTGACGCGCCCGGTGCAGGATCTGATCGCCGGCACGCGCGCGGTCGGCAAGGGCGATCTTGGCACGCGCCTGCCGCTGTCTTCGCGCGATGAGATGGGCCTGCTGGTGCATTCATTCAACGACATGACCAAGCGCCTGCGGCGCGCCAGCGAAGAGGCGAAGCGCAGCCGCCAGGCGGTGGAGCGCGAGCGCGAGCGCCTGGCCATCATCCTGTCGCGATTGTCTACCGGCGTCATCGTCACCGATCGCGAGCTGACCGTGCATAGCGCCAATCAATCGGCGGGCACCATCCTGGGCACCAGCTTCGCGAACGCTGCCGGTCAGCATCTGACCCAGCTGCCGCCCGGGACCGCGCGCCTTGCGACCTTCATTTCCGAGTTGCGAGCGCGCCTGACCGCCGGCTGGGACGAATGGCGCGAGCAGCTGACGCTGCCGGGCGAGGCCGGTGAACGGGTACTGCTGTGGGCCTGCACCCGCCTGCCCGATGAGCGCGAGCAGGGCGGGGTAGTGATCGTATTTGACGATATCACGGCGCTGCTCTCGGCCCAGCGCGACGCGGCTTGGGGCGAAGTGGCGCGGCGGCTGGCGCATGAGATCAAGAATCCGCTGACCCCGATCCAGCTCTCGGCCGAGCGGCTGCGACGCAAGCTGCTCGGTGGCATGAACGCCGAGGACGCGCAGCTGCTCGAACGTGCCACCCATACCATCGTGCAGCAGGTCGATGCCATGAAGCAGATGGTCAACGCGTTCTCGGAGTACGCGCGGGCGCCGGACATGAAGCTGCAGCATTTCAACCTTAATCAGCTGGTTAGCGAGGTTGCCGAGCTCTACCTGCTGCAGGACCCATCGGCCGAAATCCGCCTGGATCTCGACCCGGCGCTGCCGGAAATCGAGGCCGACCGGGGGCGGGTGCGGCAGATTCTGGCAAATCTGATCACCAACGGCATCGAGGCCCTGGCGGGGGTCAAGGGCGGCTGCGTGGAGATCAGTACGCTGCAACAGCGTGCAGAAGGGGCGGCTACCGCTGTAATCTGTGTGCGGGACAACGGCCCGGGGTTCAGGAAAGAGATCCTCGGGCGGCTGTTCGACCCGTACGTGAGCGGCAAGCCGCGCGGAACCGGTCTTGGGCTGGCGATCGTGAAGCGAATAGTCGAAGAACACGGCGGCCGCGTCGAAGCGGAAAACCGGCCGGAGGGCGGAGCGAGAATACTGGTCTTTCTGCCGGTCAGCGACCAGGATAGGACTCTGCTTGCCGGGGGGGAACGACGCATGGAAATGCGGAGGGAGCGAGCATGAATGCCAGCAGAATTCTGGTGGTGGATGACGAATCTGACATCCGTCGCCTGCTGCAGGAAATACTCACCGAGGAAGGCTACGAGGTCGAAGTCGCAGCCGATGCAGGCCAGGCGCGCGCGGCGCGGGCACGGCAGACGCCGGATCTGGTGCTGCTCGACATATGGATGCCCGATACCGACGGCATTACGCTGCTGCGCGAATGGTCGAACGAGGCCAGCGACGCCTGCCCGGTGGTGATGATGTCGGGTCACGGCACGGTCGATACCGCGGTCGAGGCGACGCGGCTCGGCGCCTATGATTTCGTCGAAAAGCCGCTCTCGCTGGCCAAGCTGCTGCGCACCGTGGAGCGCGCCCTGGATGCCAGGTCGCGCCGGCCGAGCGGCAAATTCGTCAGTGCCGGCGCAACCGGCGTCACCGTGCCGGTGGGTCGCAGCCGCGCAATCACGCAGCTGCGCAGCGAGCTGATGCGGCTCGCGGCCTATAGCGCGCCCTTGCTGCTGCTGGGCGAGTCCGGCACCGATCGCGAACAGCTGGCGCGCTTCGTCCATCAATCCGGACCCTCATCCGGCGGGCCGTTCGTGGTGGTCGACAGCCGCACGCTACGCGAGGAGTCTGCGGCCGCTACGCTCCTGGGTGTGGACGCCTCGCAGCCCGGACGGTTGGAGCAGGCGCGCAGGGGCACGCTGTTCCTGGGTGACATCGAGGATCTGCCGGAGTCCACCCAGCGTCTGCTCGGCGGCCTGCTCGAGAGCGGTCGCTTCGTGCGCAGCGGCGGCGGCGAGCCTGCGCCGCTGGACACCCGGATCATCTCCTCGGCGCGGCCGGGGATCGTGAATCGCGTACTGGCGGAGAATTTTCGCCGTGATCTGTATGCGCAGCTGTCGGTGCTGATGGTGCGCGTGCCATCGCTGCGCGACTACGCCGAGGACGTACCGGAACTGCTGCGGCACTATGTCGATGTGCTGACCGAGACCGAGGGCTTGCGTTTCCGCCGTTTCAGTGTCGCGGCGCAAAATCGATTGCGCAATTATCCGTGGCCGGACAATGGGCGCGAGCTGCGCAATCTCACGCGCCGCTTCCTGCTCAACAGCGGGCCGGAGGAGATTGGACTGGAGGAGGTGGAGCGCGAGCTGTCGGCACAGACGCCGGCCGATGAGCCACTGGTCAAGCACGACCTGCTGGCATTGCCGCTGCGCGAAGCGCGCGAACAGTTCGAGCGCGCATACCTGCAGCAGCAGCTGATGCTGTGCAATGGCAAGGTCGGGCTGCTCGCCAAGCGGGTGGACATGGAACGCACGCACCTGTATCGCAAGTTACGCTCGCTGGGCATAGAAATCGGCCACGGCGCGGAGGAATGACGCGCGGTGCTGCTGATCGGGATGTTCGACTCACCGTTCGTGCGGCGCGTAGCGGTCAGCATGCAGCTGCTCGACATCGGCTATGAGCACGCCGACTGGTCGGTGGGCAGGGACTTCGAGCGCATCCGGCAGCACAACCCCTTAGGTCGCGTGCCTACGCTGGTACTGGACGACGGCGAGGTGCTGTCGGAATCGGCGGCGATTCTCGATTACCTGGATGATCGTGTCGGCCCGGCACACGCACTGCTGCCGGCCGCCGGGAGCGGGCGTCGCGAGGCGCTGCAGCAGATGGCACTGGCGATCGGCGCCGCCGAGAAAGGCCGCGAGCAGATCTACGAGCGCGCGTTCCGGCCGCCCGAGAAGCGCCATGAACCCTGGCTGGAACGCTGCCGCGCCCAGATGCATGGCGGCCTGGCCGCGATCGAGCGCCGTAGCGAGGCCCGGGGCGCACAGTCGTGGCTGGTTGGCAGCGCCTTGAGCCAGGCCGATATCACGGTGAGCTGCGCGTTCACCTTTCTGCGCGAGTCGCTACGCCCGGACGACCTGTCCCCGCGCTATCCGCGCCTGGCCGCGCTGGTCGATCGCTGCGAGACGCTGGCGGCGTTCAAGAGTACCCACGTGCCGTTCTTTTCTCCCGGCGGGCAGTAGCCGCAACGGCCCCGGCTAAGGATGGCGCTCATCTAGCGCCGGTAGCTGTAGTGCAGGAAACCCTGGTTCTGCGCCAGGCGATCATACAGCCGCCGCGCCACCGTGTTGGTTTCATGGGTCAGCCAATACGGGCCGTTCGCCCCTGCGGCGCGCGCCGCCGCATCGACGGCGTCGATGAGCCTGCGGCCGCAGCCGCGACCGCGCAGCGTCTGGTCCACATACAGGTCCTGCAGGTAACAGGCAGGCGCCGTGGACCAGGTGTCCTCGTGATAGAGGAAATGCGCGATGCCGACCAGCCGGTCGTTCGCCTCGCGCGCACCCAGTGCGTGTATACGTCCGGCGTGGATGCGTTGCCAGGTGCTGTCGGTGACCTGGTGCGACAGTTCGATGCCATAAAAGCGCTGATAGGCGCTCCACAATTCGCTCCAGCGTAAGCGTTCCTCCACGCGCAGCGGCGAAATCTCGATCGATGACATCAGCGGCTCCTCAGAAACTACCGGTTGACGCGAAGCTACTTTTCGACGCTGCCGCCCCAGTCAAGCACTTCCAGCCGGACGTGCTTATCCACCGTGACGAATCGCACCTTGTGCGGTGATTTGTCGGGCGCGAATGGCTCCTCGGCGCTCGTGCCGCGCGCTACCAGCAGCATGAGCGATACCACAAGGACGACGGAACGGCAGTTCATAGTCAGCCCTGGTCTTTAGAGCCACGGTGCAACGCGTGGCTACTGATCGACGCGAATGACGAGCGAATCCAGATCGCTGGCCTGCAGCTGCTGGCGCAGCCGGTTCAGCAGTGCCAGGTCCTTGATCGGGCCGATGCGCACCCGGTGCCAGACATCAGTGTCCACTGCCACGCGCTGTACCGTCGCCTCGATACCGAGCTTACCCAGCTGCGCGTGCACCCGCTCGGCGACATCGACATCGCGGTAGGAGCCGACCTGCAGGAAGTAGATGCCCGGCCGGTCGATCTGCGCCGCTGGCGCGACGCGCGTGCCGCGCTCCTTTTCCGGCACCACCACCTCGAATTTCGGCAGCATCTGGTAGAAATCATATTTGCCCTCGCCGCCGGCCGCGGCGGCCGTCGGGTCGGCGGCGGCGCCCGCGACCGCGCCGGCGTCACCACCGCTTTTGTGCGACGTGGGATGCGGGGCCTCGGGCACCGCCTCGGGTGCGTGATGATCGGCAATGTAGATCAACCCGGCGACGCACAGGCCGGCCGCAAGTCCGATGGCGAACACCGACAGTTGCGCCAGATCCATCCCTAAGCTTGCGCGCCGCTTGTGCTTGTAGTCGCGACCGGTGAGGCGCTGCCCGCTCACATGCTATCCGGCGCCGACACGCCGAGCAGTCCCAGTCCGTTGCGAATCACCTGGCGCAGCCCCAGTGCCAGCGCCAGGCGGGCGTTGCGCAGCGGCGCGTCGTCGACGATGAAAGTCGCGGCGTTGTACCAGGTGTGAAAAGTGTTCGCCAGCTCGCGCAGGTAATGTACCAGCGTGTGCGGCGCGCGTGCCGCCGCGGCCTGCAGCACCACTTCGGGGTAGCGCGCCAGCTCGCGCAGCACTGCCTGTTCGTGCGGGCTGTCGAGCCGTGCCAGATTGTCGGACGCCATCGCTGCATCGTACTGGAGTCGCCGCGCCTCGAGCTGTTTCATCACGCTGGCGACGCGCGCATGCGCGTACTGGATGTAGTACACCGGGTTATCATTGCTGCGCGACTTGGCCAGCTCGAGATCGAAATCGAGCTGCTGATCGTGACTGCGCATCAGATAGAACAGCCGGCAGGCATCGTTGCCGACCTCCTCGCGCAGCTGGCGCAGCGTGACGAACTGCGCCTCGCGCTTGCCCATGGCAATTTTCAGGCCGGCGCGAAACAGATTGACGAACTGCATCAGGCAGGCCTCGAGGCTGTCGCCCGGCTCGCCCATGGCCACCAGCGCCCCGCGCACCCGCGCCACGTAACCGTGGTGGTCGGCGCCGAGCACATCGATCAGGCGCGCAAAACCGCGCTCGCGCTTCTGCAGGTGGTAGGCGATGTCCGGTACGAAGTAGGTCGGCTGCCCGTTGGCACGTACCAGCACCCGATCCTTGTCGTCGCCGTACTGGCTGGCGCGAAACCACAGCGCGCCGTCCTTGCGATAGAGCGCGCCCCGGGCTTCAAGTGCGGCCACCGCATGTTCGATCGCCCCGCTGCGCACCAGTTCGCGCTCCGAGTACCAGCGATCGAACTCGACCCCGAACGCGGCCAGGTCCTCGCGGATGTCGGTCAGCATCGCCGTCAGTGCCAGCTCGAGCACCTGCTCGAAACCGACCGGCCCGAGCAGCGTGCGCATGCGCGCAATCAGCGCATCGACGTACAGTTCCTTGTCGCCCAGCGGCGCATCCTGCGGCAGACCGGCCAGCACCTGCGCCGCCGGCCGCTGCAGCCCCTGGCCGTAGTGCTGCTCGAGCTGCAGGGCGATGGCCTGCACGTAATCGCCGCGATAGCCGTTGGACGGAAACGGCAGCTCGGCGCCGCCGGCCTGCAGGTAGCGCAGCCAGGTGCTGAGCGTGAGGATATCCATCTGCCGCCCGGCATCGTTGATGTAGTACTCGCGGTGCACGCTGTGGCCGGTGGCCTGCAGCAGGTTGCCGAGCGTGGCACCATAGGCGGCCTGACGCCCGTGGCCCACATGCAGCGGTCCGGTGGGGTTGGCCGAGACGAATTCGAGTATCACGCGCTCGCCGCGCCCGGCGTCGCTCTCACCGTAGTGCTGCCCGCGCGCCAGCACGGTTCGCAGCACGCCGCTCAACGCATCGCCGACCAGGTGGAAGTTGATGAAACCGGCACCGGCCACCTCGGCGCGCGCGAGCAGCGCACTGGCCGGCAGCGCGGCGACGATGGCCAGGGCAATTTCGCGCGGCGGACGGCCCACGGTTTTGGCCAGCCGCAGCGCGATGTTGCAGGCGTAGTCGCCGTGGCTGGCATCGCGCGCGCGCTCGACATTGATCCAGGCCGGATCGACGGCTTGCGGCAGCACGGTGCCGACCAGGGTGTTCAGCGCGTCCGCGAGCAGACGCTCGAGCTCGCTCTTCAATTCAAGCATCCATGGGGCCCAAAGGCGGCGGCGAGTCTAACCGCAGAGCTCATTGGATATCGATGGGGTCGACATCCAGCGCATAGCGCACACGGCGCGCGCGCGCCAGGCTCTCGACCTGCGGCAGCCACTCGTCGATAAAGCGGTGCAACGCGCCGCGCTCGGCGCTCTCGATCAGCAACTGCGCGTGATAGCGCTCGGCGCGCCGCGCCATCGCCGCGGCCACCGGGCCGAGCAGCCGCACTTCGCGCATCCTCGGCGAGCGCTGCCTTGCGGCCGCGAGAAATTCCAGCGCGCCGCCGCTCGAGCGCGTCGATGCACGCAGTAGCGCCAGGCGGCCGAACGGCGGCCAGCGCGCGGCCTCGCGCTCCAGCATGGCGGTGGCGGCAAAGCCCTCGTAACCCCCCGACAGCAGGCTCTGCAACAGCGGATGCTCCGGGTACTCGGTTTGTATCAGCACCTCGCCACGGGTGCGCTCGCGTCCGGCACGGCCCGCCACCTGCACGATGGTCTGCGCCAGCCGCTCGGCGGCGCGATAGTCGGTGCTGAACAGGCCCTGGTCGGCGTTGAGCACCACTACCAGCGAGATGCCCGGGAAATGATGGCCCTTGGTCACCATCTGGGTACCGACCAGGATGCGCGCCACGCCCGACAGCACGCCGGCGACGATGGCATCGAGTTGCTCCGGTCGCGACGCGGTGTCGCGATCGAGCCGCAGCAGCGCCTGGTCCGGAAACAGTTCACGCAGGGTTTCCTCGACGCGCTCCGTGCCCTGGCCGACCGGCTTGACGGCAAAACCGCAGCGCAGGCAGCGCTCCGGCAGCGCCTCGATGGCGCCGCAATGGTGGCAGCGCAGCTCGCCGCTGGCACGATGCACCGTCAAGCGGGCATCGCAGGCGTGGCAGGGCGCTATCCAGCCACACGCGGTGCACAGCAACGTCGGTGCATAGCCGCGCCGGTTGATGAACACCAGCACCTGCCCGCTGGCCGACAGATGTCGACGCATGGCGTCGATCACCGGAGTCGACAGGCCCTGACGCACGGTATGGGCGCGAACGTCCACCAGTGCCAGCCGCGGTGCTGGCGCCTGATCTTCCCGTCGTGGCAGGGCAAGCCCGCGGTAGCGGCCGCCGATCAGGTTCTGCAGCGTTTCGAAGGCTGGCGTGGCCGATCCGAGCACCACCGGGATGTGCGCCTGCTGCGCGCGTACCACCGCCAAGTCGCGCGCCGAGTAGCGGCAGCCGCCGTCGTGCTGCTTGTAGGAGCTGTCATGCTCCTCGTCGACCACGATCAGCGCCAGCTGCGGCAACGGGGCAAACACCGCCGAGCGCGTGCCGAGCACGGCGCGCGCCCGCCCTGCGCGTGCCGCGCGCCAGGCCGCGAGCCGCTCGGCATCGCTCAAGCCCGAGTGCAGCACAGCGATGTCCACCTCCAGGCGCTCGCGAAAACGCTGCACCAGCTGTGGCGTCAGGCCGATCTCAGGCACCATCACCAGTACGCTGCCGCCGCGCGCCAGCGTCCGCGCAGCGCACTGTAGATAGACCTCGGTCTTGCCGCTGCCGGTGGCGCCGTGCAGCACCCAGGCGGCGTACTGCCCGGCGCCCTCATCGATCCGGGCGACGGCCGCGATCTGCGCCGCGGACAGCGCGGGCGCCGCGCGGCAGGCGTGGATGTTTGGGGCCGCGGTGCTGGTCGCCTCTGCCTGATGGCGCTCGATCCAGCCGCGCTGCTGCAGCGCGCGCGCTGACTCGCGCCAGTGCGCCAGCTGCGCGCTGATGGCCGGGGCACCCAGGCCGGTGGGGTTGTCAGCCAGCAGTGCCAGCAAGGCCCGCTGTTTTGGCGCCCGCCGCGCGCCGTCCTGCGCCAGCGCCGCAAGCCCGGCTGGCGTCGTACACCAGCGTTCGACCTGCGCCGCCGCCGGCGCGCCATCGCGCAGCGCCCGGGGCAACGCGGCGGCGATCACCTCACCCAGCGGATGATGATAATAATCGGCAGTCCAGCGCAGCAGGTGCAGCAGTGCGGGGTCGAGCAGTGCGGCGCTATCGAGCACCTGGTGCACCGATTTGAGGGCCTCGGGACCCACCTGCGCCTCGCTCGCGTAATCAACCACGATCCCGATGGCGGCGCGCTTTCCGAGCGGCACCCGCACCCGCACCCCGAGCGGCACCCCGGCAGGCAACAGGCCCGGGGGCGGCAGGTAATCGAACGGCGTGCGCAGCGGTGCGTCGATCACCACCCGCAGCACGCCGGGGATGGCGCTGCTGTTGTCCACAGTCACTGTGGATAAGTCTGTGGACAGCCGCGGCCCGCCAGCCGGCGAGGCCGATGTCCCAGGGCCTTGCCGCCCGTTTGACTATTTATTGAGCAGCTCAAAATATCAACCATTATCAAAAACTTATGACGGACCCGGCGCGTCTGGCAGCACCCACGTGGGACTTAGATCTCGAGTAATTCCGCTCTCTGTGCGCCAAGTGGATGATTTCGCGGGACCAAGGCTTGTGCCGCTCCTGTGTCAACCGAACGCGTTTATGCGCCGTTGTGCTGTTGTGTAGGGTATCTCCGACGGATGGATGCTGTGGCATGGCTGCCTTTGCTAGTCTTGTAACTCAAACGGCTGATCTCATCCCGTCCGGGAAGGCCCATTTGCGTGATACGACCCAGGATGCCACGCGCGCGCTCGAAGCGTTTTTAGCGAGCGTAGAGCGCAAGGCATTCAGGATCGCACAGATCGCGCTGCGTCACGAAGCCGATGCGCTCGACGTGGTGCAGGACGCCATGATGCAGCTGAGCTCGCGCTACGCGTCGCGACCGCCGCAGGAATGGAAGCCGCTGTTCTATCGCATTCTGGAAAATCGGGTGCGGGACGTGCAGCGCCGGCGCAGTGTGCGCAGCCGCGTCATGTCCTATATGCCGTGGCGCGGAGAGGACGAGGAGGACGCGGTCGATCCGGTGGATCTGGCCGTGGATCACGCACCGCTGCCGCCCGCGCAGCTGGAGTCGGACGAGGCCATGGCGGCACTGGAGCAGGCCATCACCGAGTTGCCGACCCGCCAGCGCCAGGCGTTCCTGCTGCGTAATTTTGAAGGCATGGACGTCGCGGAGACCGCGGCCGCGATGAAATGTTCAGCGGGCAGCGTCAAGACGCATTATTTTCGAGCGCTGCAGGCACTGCGCTCAAAGCTGGGAGAGTTTCGTACATGATGGGCGGTGACACTGAAGGAGGCGACAGCGAGTTCGAGCGGCGAACGCGCGCGTTGCTGATGCAAAGCGCCGAAGCGCTGCCTGGCGCGGTGCGATCGCGGCTGACACGGGCGCGTCATGCGGCTCTGGCCGCGCGCTCGGTGCGGGCACCGTCCTTCACCCGTCGCTGGATGCCGCTCGGTGCGGCCGTCGCCGCGGTGCTGGCGCTGCTGATCGTCTATGTGCCCCACAGCCGCAGTCCACTGGAGAATCCGGTCACGGGTGCCGGCCTGGAAGATATCGAGCTCCTGACCGACACCGACGCGGTGCCGCTCAATGGCGATCAGGAAGTCGACTATGACTTCTATGAATGGGCAGCCGCTGAAGCCGCGGGCGCCGGCGGCCCCGCGGTCGGGTCGTGAGGCTTCGTGCCTACGCCCTCGTCGTCGGTTTGAGCGGCTTGGCCATGCTGCGCTTCGTGCATGCGGCCGAGATGCCGGTCGACGATGGTCTGCTGGAATTCCTGGGTTCGGTGGATTCCGACGACAAGAACTGGCGCGAATATCTGGCGGCGACCGGGACCGATCCGGCCGCAAGACGGGCCAGCACCGCCCCAGGTAACCCGGGCGCGCCCGCGCCACCCGCTTCTTCGCCGCCCCCAAGCGCGGCGCCGGCGCCTGGCGGCACGCCAGCGCCCGGCACCCAGGCGGTGCCGCCGCCATGAGCAGCCTCTACGCGCTGCTGGCGAGCCTGCTGCTGGCGGCAGCAGCGCCGGCCTTGGCGCAACAACCGCCCGAAGCTGCCGCGCCGGCCGGCCCGATACAACCTGCCCAGCCTATGTCGTGGTCGTCACTGCCGCCGGCCCAGCAGCAGCTGCTCGGACACTTCCAGGGGCAGTGGGACAGCCTGCCGCCGCTGCGCCAGCAGGCGCTGTCGCGCGGAGCGGATCGCTGGCTGTCGATGACGCCGGAGCAGCGCAGCGGCGCGCGCGAGCGCTTCCAGACCTGGCAGAAGCTGCCGCCGGAGCAGCGGGCGCTGATCCGTCAGCGCTGGCAGCGCTTTCAGAGTCTGCCGCCGGAACAGCAGCGCGCGGTGCGCCAGAATTTCCACGTCTTCTCGCGCCTGCCGCCGCAGCAACGGGCACAGCTGCGCGAGCGCTGGGTACGCGCGACGCCGCTACAGCGGCAACAGATGCTGCAGCGACAGCGCGAGCAGCGCGGTCGCTAAACTAGACCGACTTCACCGCCGCGATCAGCGAGGCGACGGCGGCCTGGCCATCGCCGTAAAGCATGCGGGTATTGTCCAGATAGAACAGCGCGTTCTCGATGCCCGAGAAGCCGGCACCCTGGCCGCGCTTGATCACGATGACGTTCTTGGCCTTGTCGGCGTTGAGGATCGGCATGCCGTAGATCGGGCTCGACTTGTCATTGCGCGCCACCGGGTTGACCACGTCGTTGGCGCCGATGACCAGTGCCACGTCGGCGGTCTCGAACTCGGCGTTGATCTCGTCCAGATCGGCAATCAGGTCGTACGGTACCCCGGCTTCCGCCAGCAGCACGTTCATGTGGCCGGGCATGCGGCCGGCCACCGGGTGGATCGCGAAGCGCACCGTGACTCCGCGATCGATCAGCAGCTGGGTCAGCTCCCACACCTTGTGCTGCGCCTGCGCCACGGCCATGCCGTAGCCGGGCACGATGATGACTTTCTGCGCGAATGCCATCATGACGCCGGCATCCGCGGCTTCGATCGGCTTGAGACTGCCAGTGACCTCGGTGCCGGCGGCGGCAGCGCCGGTGTCGCCGAAGCCTGAGAACAGCACGTTGCCGAGCGAGCGGTTCATGGCCTTGGCCATCAGTTGCGTCAGCAGCGTACCCGCCGATCCGACCACGGTACCGGCGATGATCATCGCGGCATTGCCGAGAACGAAGCCCTCAAAGGCCACCGCCAGTCCGGTGAGCGCGTTGTAGAGCGAGATCACCACCGGCATGTCGGCGCCGCCGATAGGCAGCGTCATCGACAGGCCGAGCACCAGCGCGGCAGCGAACAGGCCGGTGACCATGCCTGCGGTGGCGTTGTAACCGCTGGCCACCATGGCGCCGAGCACCAGTGCGGCTGCGAGGATCAGCAGGTTCAGCAGTTGCTGGCCGCCGAAGCGCAGCGATTTGCGGATCAGCCCCTGCAGCTTGCCGAAGGCGATCAGACTGCCGCTGAAGGACACGGCGCCGATGATACCGCCGACCACCGCCAGCGTGGCACCGGCTGTGGTCTGCTGCTCGCCGCGATACAGTTCGACCGCGGCGATCGCCGCCGCGGCACCGCCGCCCATGCCGTTATAGAGCGCGATCATCTGCGGGATGTTGGTCATCGCGACCCGCCGGCCGCTGATCCAGGCCACCGCCGAGCCGATCGCCACTGCAATGATGATCAGCGGAAAGTTGGTCATGCCGGGGTAGAAGAAGGTCGCCAGCGTCGCCACCAGCATGCCGGCGCCGGCCCACAGGATGCCGCTGCGCGCGGTGACCGGCGAGCTCATGCGCTTCAGGCCCATGATGAACAGGAACGCGGTGACGAGATAACTCGCCTGTATCAGCGCATCGGCGCTGAAGTGAAGGTCACTCATCAGTGCCCCGCCTTGGCTCCGCCGCCCTTTCCGTCCTTGCCGCCCCTGGCGCCGCTGGATTTGAACATCTCCAGCATGCGTTCGGTCACGGCGTAACCCCCGACCGCGTTGCCGGCGGCCAGCAGCACGCCGATGAAACCGATGGTCTTTTCCAGCGGTGTGGTGGCGCTGCCGAGTGCGACCATCGCGCCCACCAGAACGATGCCGTGCACGAAGTTGGAACCCGACATCAATGGCGTGTGCAGGATCACCGGCACGCGCGCGATGACCTCGTAACCGGTAAATGCGGCCAGCATGAAAATGTACAGTGCGACGATCCCGGTCATGTTGCCTCCACCAGCTTGCGCGTCGGTTCGTGTTTGATGGCGCCGGCGTGCGTCAGGCACGACTGCGCGAATACCTCGTCCTGCCAGTCGATGGCGAGCGTGGCGTCCTTGCCGAGCGCCGGCTTGAGAAAATTGTAAAGATTGCGGGCATACATTTCGCTGGCATGAAATGCCAGCTGGGCCGGCAGATTCACCGGCCCGACGATCTTCACGCCCTGATGCACCACGGTCTGTCCGGCCTGCGTCAGTTCGCAGTTGCCGCCGGACTCGGCCGCCATGTCGATGATCACGGCGCCGGCTTTCATGCGCTCGACCGCGGCGCGCGAGATGATGCGGGGCGCGCGCCGGCCCGGTATCGCGGCGGTCGAGATCACGGCGTCGGCGACCGCGATGCGCGTTTCGAGCACCTCCTGCTGCTTGGCCTTTTCCTCGTCCGTGAGTTCGCGTGCATAACCGCCGCTGCCCTCGGCCGAGACGCCGGTCTCGACGAACTTGGCACCGAGCGACTTCACCTGTTCGCGGGTGGCACTGCGCACGTCGTAGGCCTCAACCACCGCGCCCAGCCGCTTGGCGGTGGCGATCGCCTGCAGGCCGGCGACGCCCACGCCGATGATCAGCACCGTCGCCGGCCGGATGGTTCCGGCCGCGGTGGTCAGCATCGGCAGGAAGCGATCGAGCGTGTTGGCCGCAATCAGCGCGGCTTTGTAGCCGCCGATCGCCGCCTGCGATGACAGCGCATCCATCGACTGCGCGCGCGAGATGCGCGGCACCAGCTCCATCGCGAAGCCGGTAATCTGGTGTTCACGCAGCGCGCGCACCATGTCCAGCTGAGCATGTGCCTGCATGAATCCGATCACCACCGCGCCGGGCTTGAGTGCCTGGATCTGCGCAACGCTGAGCGGCTGTACCGTCAACAGCACGTCGGCCGCCGCCAGCACCGCCTCGCTGCTGTCGGCCCATTCGACGTTCTTATAAAGAGCATCGGGGAACTGGGCACTGACGCCGGCGCCGCGTTCCAGCAGCACCCGCGCTCCCAGCGCGGCGAATTTGTCGGCGATCTCGGGGACCAGACTGACGCGCGTTTCTCCCGGCGCGCGCTCGCGAAGGCCGCCGATCGTGACTGGCATGTTGCTCTCCCTACAGTAGCCGCCGCTCTACGGGGGGCGATGCAGGCGCTGGACAGCGCCTGCGATAAAGTCCGTTATCGTTGAATTCTCGCACAATCCTGCCGTATCTTACAGATCATGAGGATTGATATCGTGCATGCGGACTCCGATCCCACGTTCCTGGTGCCGCTCCACTCGACACACGGACTGTCGCAGATGGTGCTGCGCACGGATGTGGCCGGCATGCCGCTGGAATGGATCGACTACCGCGAGGCGGCGCGGCTTTATTATCAGGAACAGATCGCCTACACCTGCGGCTCGCCGCTGCATCGCCTGTATGGCGGCGTAAATGCACTCAGCGGCCGGCGTACGGTGCTCGAGGTCAGCTCGATCATCGCCACCGTCGGCCACACCGGCAATCCCGGCAACACCCGGCACGACTACGTGCCGCCGCTGAACAACGAGACCCTGTTCCGGCGCGATGCCTATGTGTGCATGTACTGCGCCGGACGCTTTGCCAGCCGCGATCTGTCGCGCGATCACGTGCGCCCGTTCAGCCAGGGCGGGCACGATGTGTGGACCAATGTGGTCGCCGCCTGTCGCCGCTGCAACAATGAGAAGGCCTGGCGCACGCCCGAGCAGGCCAAGATGCAGCTCATTGCGGTACCGTTCACGCCGACCTACGCCGAATACATCTTCCTGAAAGGCCGGCGCGTGCTCACCGATCAGATGGAATATCTGCTGGCGCACTTTCCGCGCCACAGCCCGCTGCACGATCGCATCGCCCGCTGGCTCAGCTAGTGCGCCCACCGCAACCGGGACCCGAACCTGAGCCAGTGGTCTACCTGATCGATGCCTCGGTCTACGTGTTCCGGGCCTGGCATTCGATGCCGCCCGATATCGCCGATCGCGACGGCAATCCGACCCAGGCGCTGTACGGATTCGCGCGTTTCCTGGGCGACCTGCTGGAGCGACGCCAACCGCGCTACGTCGCGGTGCTGTTCGACGAGAGCCACGGCAGTTGCTTTCGCCACCGCCTCTACCCGCCATACAAGGCCAATCGCGAGCCCGCGCCGGTCGCACTCAAGCGCCAGTTTGCACTGTGTCGCGAATTCTGCCGGCATATCGGAGTGGCCGAATTCGCCAGCCTTGAATATGAGGCCGACGACCTGATCGGCACGCTGGCGCAGCATTGTCGCGACGACGGACTGTCCGTGACGGTGGTGTCGCGCGACAAGGATCTGGCGCAGCTGATCGCGCCGGGAGACGTATTCTGGGATTACAGCGACGCCGCCGAATATCGCTACGAGCAGATTGCGGCGCGCTTCGGCGTGCGCCCGGAGCGCATGGCGGATTACCAGGCATTGCGCGGTGACAGCGTGGACAACGTGCCGGGCGTGCCCGGCGTGGGTGCGAAGACGGCGGCCGCGCTGATGGGCCTGTTCGCCTCGCTCGATGAACTGTTCGAGGGGCTGGATGCGGTGGTCGGGCTGCCGCTGCGCGGAGCGGCCGGATTGCCGCAGCGCCTGCGCTTGCATCGCGAGGCGGCGTATCTGGCACGCTCGCTGACCCGCATCGTCTGCAATGCGCCGATCGGCGCCACCGGCCCTTCGATTTCGGCCGCCGATCTAAAACGCCGCGCCCCGGATCTTGCGCGACTCGCCTCGTTCTGCGATAGCCACGGTTTCGGCAGCCTGCTGCGCCGTCAGGCCGAGCGGCTGACGGCGCCCACGCGGGCCGCCTGAGTCGGCGGCGCTAGCCGTCGCTCAGGTTTTCTTCACCCACACCCGGCACCAGCCGTTGGCATTCACCAGCTTGCCGGCGAAGATGTTGCACGGGCGATAGGCGTCGCCTGCCTTGCCCTGCAGCTGCAGGCAGGTATTGCACATCTGACCGGGCGCATAAGTGGTAAACACTTTCACGTCGACCGTCTTGGCATCTTCGTGATAACCCAGCGACTGGGCGGTCGGATCGGTCGGCGACAGATGCGGGGCCTCGTCTGCCTGCGCCGATCGGGTCACCTGCAACGCACCGGCCGCGCCACACAGCAACACGAACTGTTTCAGGGCATCGCGACGTGAACGGGAAATGGGTTCGCTCATCGATTGATCCTCTGCGGCCTTGCGATCAGGCCAGTTGGGTTGGACAGTGAAAGGGTGACATCTATGTTTATGCCTTGCGGCCGCTGCGGCCCCCCGTAGCTACGGACCGCCCTATGGTCGCATATCGGCGCTTGCAGCTACCAGTCGTGCGGGCGATGACCCGGAGTGCGCCGATCGTGGCACTCACGGTGGCGGCGCTGTACCTGGCTGCCTGCCACGCCGTGCCGGGCCTGCGCCCGCGAGCCGCACCGTCACCGGCCTTGGCCGCGCCGGTCGCCGGTACGGTGCGCTACCGGCTCGACCCGGCGCGTTCCGAGGTGCTGATCCTGGTCTATCGGGACGGGCGCCTGGCATCACTGGGACACAATCACGTGCTGGCGGTGCGCGAGCTGTCCGGCGAGGTCGTGGTGGCGGCCGATGTCACGCAAAGCAGCTGGCAACTGGATTTTCCGGTGGCCGCGCTAAGTGTCGATGACCCGCAGCTGCGGGCCGCGCAGGGCGCGGAATTTCAAACCACGATCGACCCTGGCGCCATCGCCGGCACCCGCGACCACATGCTCGGCCCGCTGCTGCTCGATGCCGCGCACTATCCGGCGATTCATCTGCAGTCCGAGCAGGTGCGCAGCGATGCCGATGGCCTGCGTGTGAGCACTCGGATAATGGTGCGCAATCACGCCGCCCAGGTCGAGGTGCCGGTGGTGCTGCAGCGTTCTTCGGATGAGTTGACCGCCAGCGGCGAATTCGACCTGACCCATGCCGAGCTCGGCCTTGCGCCCTACAGCGTCGCGCTCGGCGCGCTGCGCGTCGCGGATCGCATGCACGTGCGTTATCGGTTGGTGGCGCAGCGCGAGAGCGACGCGCAGTGAGCCGCCGTCAAGCGGCTGCGCGCAGCAACAGCAGCGCGGTACCGTCAGGCGCCTGGATCATCGCGCCGCGCTTGCGGTCCAGGCCGCGCGGCAGCTGCGCCGCCAGCGGCAGCGACAGGTCGCGCAATCGCTCAATGCTGCTGTCGAGCTCGGAGCATTCGAACACCAGCAGCGGGGCATCGAAGGTAGCGCGCGGATGAAAACCGAGATCGAGGTGATCGCTGGTCAGGGGCAGATACGGAAATGGTCGATCCTCTGCCGGCAGGGCCACGAAACCGGCGCTCTCCCAGAATTCGCGCGCCGCCTGGTAGTCGTCCTGCGGCAGGCTCAGATGCGAAAAATACCCGCACAGCGACTGCGCCTGCGTAGCGGTGGCCGCGGGCGAATAGGTGCGCGCTTCCAGCAGCGTCACTGCGTGTCCGGCAGGGTCGCGCAGGCGCAGCTGGTGCAGGCTGTGATCACCGAGCGCTACCAGTTCCGGCTCGAATCTTGCGGCCCGCAGCCGCGACTGCGAGCCCGCCAGCTGCGGCAGCACGAAGGTCAGCGTCGGCGATGGCATCGCCCGTTCATGCAGGCCCAGGTGCAGGCGGCCGTCGCTGAGCACGCCGTAGCGGTGCGACCAGGCGTCGCCCGTGATCAGCTGCGAGAACCCCAGCCGCTCATAGAACAGCACCGAGTCGGCGATGTCGGGCGTGGCGATGCCGAGTTCCAGAAAGCGACCGAACATCAGGGTAGCGGCGTCACGGTAGCGTGACTGGTGAGTTTACCGGCGCCGGCCAGTCGGCAGTGCCGCGCACGATCAGCCGTGCGAGCGCGCCGGCGTGATCGCTGCGTGCGTTGAGCGCCGGCACGTAGTCGAAACGCTCGCCGCCGGAATGCAAAAAGGTATCGCGGCCGCTGAGTGCTATCTCCTCCAGCGTTTCGAGGCAGTCGACCGCGAAGCCGGGGCAGATCACGGTGACCGCGCGCACGCCGCGCCGCGGCAGTTCGCGCAGCGTTCGATCGGTGGCCGGGGTGAGCCAGCGGTTGGCACCGAAGCGTGATTGAAAGCTCAGGCTCCAGTCGCGCGGCGCCAGGTCGAGCGCGGCGGCGAGCTGCACCGCGGTCTGCCGGCACTCGTCGCCGTAGTGATCGCCGCGGGCCGCGTACGACTGCGGGATGCCGTGAAACGACATCAGCACGTGGCCGCCGCGCCCATACAGGCGCCAATGATCGCCGAGACTGGCGGCCAGCGCGCTGATATAGCCGGCGTCCGCATGATAGCCGGCGATGGACCGCAACTCGGGCAGTGCCCGCCATGCACGCAGTGCCTGGGCCACCTGGTCGTAGACGGCGCCGGTGGTGCTGCCGCTGCTCTGCGGGAACAACGGCAATATCATCAGGCGGTGCACGCCGGCATTGCGCAGCGTCTCCAGGCTGTGGCGGATGTAGGGCGGTGAATACAGGAACGCCTGTTCGACGCGCATACCGCCGCGCAATGCGTTGAGCTCGCGCTCGACTGCCGCGCGCAATTTCGACGTGTTGAGCAGCAACGGCGAGCCCTCCGGCTGCCAGATCTGCCGGTATTTGCGCGCGCTGCGCGGGGCGCGCAGCGGCAGCACCAGCCCATACAGCAGCGGCAGCCACACTACACGCGGCAGTTCGATGACGCGCGGATCGGAAAGAAAGCGGCGCAGGTAGGCGCGCACCGGGCCGCTGCGCGGTTCCACCGGGGTGCCGGTGTTGACCAGCAATACGGCCGAACCGATGGGAGTCGAAGCGTTCACATGGGCGAGCGCACGCAAGCGGCGGCAAGCGCCTAGCCGATGTGCTGCGCCAGGAAGGCGTCGGTGCGCGAGCGCGCGAGCGCGGCTGCCTCGGCATTGTAGTGATCGGGCCGATCATCGTTGGCAAAGGCGTGACCGGCGTCCGGGTAGAGATGATAAATGGCCTGCGGAAAGGCGCTGCGCACACTATCGACGGCGCTGGCCGGAATGCTCTTATCCTGCTCGCCGGAATGCAGCATGGTCGGGCAGGCCGGTACCTTGGGAAGCAGGCTGGGGATACCTGCGCCGTAGTAGCAGACCGCGGCGGCCAGCGGCAACTCGCTGGCCGCGGCCCAGCTGAGCATGCCGCCCCAGCAAAAGCCGATCACCGCCACCCTGCCGGTGTGGCGCGCCATGGCTGCCGACGCCGCGATATCGAGCACCGCCTTGGCGGTATCGACCTGCTTGCGATAGCCCATCGCCTGTTCCATCTCCGGCGGCGAATAGCCGAGTACGATATCGCGGCGCACGCGATCGAACAGTGCCGGTGCCACCGTCAGGTAGCCCCCGGCGGCGTAGCTGTCCGCGGTGCGCACGATCCAGGGCGACAGGCCGAAGATCTCCTGCGCGATCACCACCGCGCCGCGCGCCCTGCCAGCGGGCTTGGCGATGTAGAGGCGAAACTCATGGCCGTCGCGGGCCATGAGCGTTTCGTACTGACTCATGCCCGCTCCAGGATCGCAGTCACGCCCATGCCGCCTGCAGTACAGGCGGACGCGATGCCGCGCTTGGATTGCGGATCCAGTGCCAGCAGTTTCGTCAGCACCGCGAGCATGCGCGCGCCGGTGGCGGCGAACGGATGTCCGATCGCGACGCTGCCGCCTTTGACATTGAGCCTGGAGGGGTCGATCGCACCCAGCGGTTCGGGCAGGCCGAGGCGCTCACGGCAATAGTCGGGGGACTGCCAGGCCTTGAACAGACACAGCGGCACGGCGGCGAAGGCCTCGTGAATTTCGTAATAGTCGAAATCCTGCAGGGTCAGGCCGGTGTCCTGCAGTATCGATGCGACCGCATAGGCCGGGGCCATCAGCAGGCCCTCCTTGCCGCTGGCAAAGTCCACCGCCCAGGTCTTGCCGGCCCGCAGATAGGCCAGTACCGGCAACTGGTGCTGGGCGGCCCATTGTTCCGACGCCAGCAGCAGTGCGGCCGAGCCATCGGTCAGCGGTGTGCTGTTCCCGGCGGTGAGACTGCCGCTGCCGCTCAGGTCGAATACCGGCTTGAGCTTTGAGAGTTTCTCGACCGAGGTGTCGGCGCGGACATTGTTATCGGTCTTCAAGTCGCGGTAGGGCACCACCAGGTCGTCGTAGAAACCCTCGTGCCAGGCCGCGGCCGCCTTGACGTGGCTCTCGTAGGCCAGCTGGTCCTGTTCTTCGCGCGTTATGCTCCAGGTCTTGACCATGAGTTCGCAGCTCTGGCCCATCGACAGGCCGGTGCGAGGCTCTACCACCGCGGGCAGGATCGCCTTCAGGTCGCGCCGTCGCAGTCCCAGCCATGGCTTCACGCGCTCGCCAAAGCTGCGGCCGCGGGCGCTACGCAGCAGCCGCTGCTGGAACGATCGCGGGTAAACCACCGGCGGATCGCTCAGGTTGTCCACCCCGGCGGCGATGCCGGCATCGATCTGCCCCAGGGCGATCTTGTTGGCCACCAGGATGGCCGCCTCCAGGCTGGTTCCGCAGGCGCGCTGCAGATCGAGCCCTGGGGTCTGCGGATCAAGGCCGGTCGACAGCAGCGATTCGCGTGTCAGGTTGTAGTCCTTGGAGTGCTTGATGACCGCGCCGCCGATCACATCGCCGAGCCGCTGACCCTGCAACTCGAAGCGTTCGACCAGCGCGCGCAGCGATGCCGTCAGCAGCTCCTGGTTGTCGGTACCGGCATAGGCGGTATGGGAACGCGCAAAGGGGGTGCGAACGCCGCCGATGATGGCTACGCGTCTGGTACTGGTTCCGATCTGCATGGATTACATCTCCGTGAATCTTTGTGCATTTCCGCGACACGGCCGCGGGCATCTGCAACGCTAGGGCTTGCCTCCTAGGATGCCACGCCCGTATAGCCGCGGTCACTTATGGTGGCAGGGCTTGGGACGCGCATTGCAGCTTGGGATGCCGGACAGGCAAGATGAGCTTCGGCTGCGGCATCCGCCGGCGGCGTGTGAACCGGAGGGGTGATGGCGGGCATCGTGGTCGATCGCGTGTATGAAAGCCGTCTCGCCGCGCTGGTGAACAGCCGCGAGCAGCGCCTGATCGCGCGCGGCCGGCGCGGCCTGGAGCGCGAATCACTGCGGGTAACGCCCGATGGCCACATCGCGCAGACGCCACATCCGCGCTCGCTGGGCGCGTCGCTGACCAATCCGCACGTCACCACCGACTATTCGGAAGCGCTGATCGAGCTGGTCACGCCGACCTTCGACGATAACGAGGAACTGCTGCAGTACCTGGACGACCTGCATCAGTTCGTCTATGCGCATCTGGGCGATGAGCTGCTGTGGGCGACGTCGATGCCATGCATAGTCGGCGGCGAGGCGGCGGTGCCGATTGCACGATTTGGCGATTCGTACCAGGGGCGCATCAAGTACATCTACCGGCACGGGCTGCTGGTGCGCTACGGCGGGGTGATGCAGGCCATCTCCGGGGTGCATTTCAATTATTCGGTGCCCGGGCAGTTCTGGCCGCTGTACGCCGAGATCTGCGAGTCCCGCACCAGCGGCCAGGACTTCGTCTCGGCGCGCTATTTCGATCTGCTGCGCAATTACCGCCGTCACGGCTGGCTCGTCAGCTACCTGTTTGGCGCCTCGCCGGCGCTGTGCCGCTCGTTTCTGCAGGGCCGCAAAGATCCGGAACTGCAGCCGCTGGGCCCGGATAGCCTGATCGGGCCGGATGCGACTTCGCTGCGCATGAGCGATATCGGTTACCGTAACCGCAACCAGGCCGCCGAGGCGGTGTCGTTCAACACGCTGGAGCAATATCTGCGCGACCTGCGCCGCGCAGTGAGCCAGCCATATCCGCCGTTCGAGGCCCTGGGCGTCAAGGTCGATGGCGAGTACCGCCAGCTGTCGGGCAACGTGCTGCAGATCGAAAACGAGTATTACAGCTACGTGCGGCCGAAACGCACGCTGCGCGCCGGTGAGCGCACCATCCATGCGCTGGCGCGTGCCGGCGTCGAGTACGTCGAGGTGCGCACGCTCGACAACAGCGCCTACAATCCGGTCGGCGTCAGTCTGCGCAAGCTGTATTTCCTCGAGGCGTTCTGCCTGTTGCTGCTGTTCAAGGCCAGCCCGCCGATCGATAGCAACGAAGAGGAAGCGATCGACCGCAATCACCTGAAGGTGGCGCGCTACGGACGAGCGCGCGGCCTGATGCTGGAGCGCGACGGGCGCCAGGTGCCGATGCACAGCTGGGCCGCCGAGCTGCTCGAGTCCATGCAGGGCGTGTGCGAGCTGCTCGATGCCGCGCATCCGCAGCGACCCTACAGCGTCACTCTCAAGGAGCAGCAGGTGAAGCTCGAGGACGTCGAGCAGACGCCGTCGGCGCGGCTGCTGCGCGACCTGCGTGAATCGGGTGAAGGTTTCACGGCGCTGGTGCTGCGCATGTCGCGCTCCCACCAGCAGTACATGCTCGGCTTGCCGCGCAATGAGGCACGCTGGCGAGCGTTCGAGGCCGAGGCCGACGAGTCGCTGCAGGCGCAGCACTCGCTCGAGGCCGCGCAGCGCGGCAGCTTCGACGACTACCTGGCCGCCTATCTGGCTGACTGATCGACGCCCGCGCAGTGCCGCGCCCGCGGCATTAAAATTGCAAGTCGGCACTACCCCCACCGGAGATTGTCGCGTGCTGCAGAGGATTCATCGGCTGTTAGTCGCCAACCGCGGCGAGATCGCGGTGCGGGTGATGCGCGCCGCCAGCGAACTTGAGATCCCGACGGTCGCGATCTATTCGCAGGAGGACTTGTTCAGTCTGCATCGCACCAAGGCGGACGAAGCCTACCTGGTCGGCGATGGCAAAGGGGCGATCGAGGCCTACCTCGATATTGCGGACATCCTGCGGGTCGCGCGCGAAGCCGGTGTCGATGCGATTCATCCGGGTTATGGCTTCCTGTCTGAGAACCCGGAATTCGCCGCGCAGTGTGCCGAGGCGGGCGTCATCTTCATCGGCCCGAGCCCGGAAACCATGCGCGTGCTGGGCAACAAGGTGGCCGCGCGCCACCTGGCGGTGGACGCGGGCGTTGCGGTGATGCCGGCGACCCCGCCGCTGCCGCTGGACTTAGGCGAGTGCCGGCGCCTGGCGGCCGAGGTCGGCTACCCGGTCATGCTCAAGGCCAGCTGGGGCGGCGGCGGCCGCGGCATGCGCGTGATCGAGAGCGATGCGCAGCTGGCCGAACTTCTGCCGGTCGCGCGCCGCGAGGCGCGCGCCGCGTTCGGCAACGACGAGGTCTACCTCGAACGGCTGGTGCGCCGCGCGCGCCATCTGGAGGTGCAGATCCTGGGCGACAGTCACGGCAACCTGGTGCACCTGTACGAACGCGACTGCACGGTGCAGCGGCGCAACCAGAAGGTGGTCGAGCGCGCGCCGGCGGTGTTCCTTACCGATGCCGAGCGTTCGACCCTGTGCGCGGCGGCGCTGGCGATCGGCCGCGCGGCGAACTACCGCAACGCCGGCACGGTGGAGTTCCTGCAGGACGCGGACAGCGGGCGGTTCTACTTCATCGAGGTCAACCCGCGCATCCAGGTCGAGCACACGGTGACCGAGTGCGCCACCGGCGTCGATCTGGTGAAGGCGCAGATTCGTATTGCCGACGGCGAGCGCATCGGCGATCCGGCCAGCGGCGTGCCGCCGCAGGACCAGATCCGGATCTATTCACACGCGCTGCAATGCCGGGTGACTACCGAGGATCCGGAGAACAATTTCACCCCGGACTACGGCCGCATCACCGCCTATCGCACGCCGGCCGGCTTTGGCGTGCGGCTTGACGCCGGCACCGCCTACACCGGGGCCATCATCACCCGCTGGTACGACTCGCTGCTGGTGAAGGTGACCACCTGGGCGCCGACGCCGCAGGAAGCCATCGCCCGCATGCACCGCTCGCTGTGGGAGTTTCGCATCCGCGGCATCACCACCAACCTGCGCTTCCTCGACCAGATCATCACCCACCCAAGCTTCGCGAGCGGCGACTACACCACGCGCTTCATCGATGAGACACCGGAGCTGTTCAGCTCGCCGGTGCGGCGCGACCGCGCCACGCGCATCCTGACCTTCCTGGCCGACACAGTGGTCAACGGCAACCGCGAGATCAAAGGCCGTGCAGTACCGCCGCGCCTGAATTTGATGCGCCCGCCGCGCGTGCCGCCGGCGCTGGCGCGCGGCAGCGCGCCTCCGGCGGGCAGCAAGCAGCGGCTGGATGAGCTCGGACCTGAGCGTTTCGCGCAGTGGATGCGGGCCGAGGAGCGCGTGCTGCTGACCGATACCACGATGCGCGATGCGCATCAGTCGCTGCTGGCGACACGCATGCGCACCATCGACATGGTGGCGATCGCACCCGCCTATGCGATCCTGCTGCCGCAGCTGTTCTCGGTCGAATGCTGGGGCGGGGCGACCTTCGATGTCGCGATGCGATTTCTGAAGGAGGATCCGTGGGAGCGGCTGGAGCGCTTGCGCGAGGCGATGCCGAACCTGCTGCTGCAGATGCTGCTGCGTTCCGCCAACGCGGTCGGCTACACCAATTACCCCGACAACGTGGTGCAGTACTTCGTGCGCCAGGCCGCGGCCGCAGGCATCGACGTGTTTCGCATCTTCGACTCGCTCAACTGGGTGGAGAACATGCGCGTGGCGATCGACGCCGTGCTCGAGTCGGGCCGGCTATGCGAGGCGGCGATCTGCTACACCGGCAACATCTGCAATCCCAAGGAGCGTAAGTACACGCTCGACTACTACCTGAAGCTCGCGCGCGAACTGAAAGCCGCCGGTACCCACGTGCTGGGCATCAAGGATATGGGCGGACTGTGCCAGCCACGTGCCGCCTACGAGCTGGTCAAGGCACTGCGCGACGAGACCGGACTGCCGGTGCACTTTCACACCCACGACACCAGCGGCATTGCCGCCGCCAGTGTATTCGCGGCGATCGCGGCCGGGGCCGACGCGGTGGACGGGGCGATGGACTCGATGAGCGGCCTGACCTCGCAGCCGAACCTGGGTTCGATCGCCGAGGCGCTGCGCTACAGCCCGCGCGATCCCGGAATCGACACCGAGCATATCCGTACCCTGTCGCATTATTGGGAACAGGTTCGCAAGGGCTACGTCGCGTTCGAGAGCGACAACCGGGCCGGCGCCTCCGAAGTGTATGTACATGGCATGCCGGGCGGCCAGTACACCAATCTGAAGGAGCAGGCGCGCTCGCTCGGCATCGACGACACGCGCTGGCCGGAGGTGGCCCGCACCTACGCCGAGGTCAACGACATGTTCGGTGACGTCATCAAGGTGACGCCGACCTCGAAGGTGGTTGGCGACATGACGCTCTTGATGATGGCCAATGGCCTGACGCGGGCCGCGGTGCTGGATCCGGCCACTGAAATCGCTTTTCCCGAGTCGGTGGTGCAGCTGTTCCGCGGTGACCTGGGTCAGCCATACGGCGGCTTTCCGCCCGAACTGCAGAAGAAGGTGCTGCAGGGCGCGCCGCCGCGCACGCGGCGACCGGGCCTGGATATGCCGCCGGCCGACCTCGTAGCCCTGCGCGCCGAGGCGAGCGAGAAGGCCGAGCGCGCGGTGACCGACCGGCAGTTCGCCTCCTACCTGATGTACCCTAAGGTGTTCATCGACTACGCGGCGGACCGCCGGCGCTTCAGTGATGTCGCCATCCTGCCAACCCCGGTGTTCTTCTATGGCATGGAGCCGGGGCAGGAAATCAGCGTCGAGCTGGAGCGTGGCAAAACGCTGATCGTGCACTATGTGACGCGCAGCGAGCCGCACGAGGACGGCACGCGCACCGTGTTCTTCGAGCTCAACGGCCAGCCGCGCTCGGTGCGCGTGACCGATCGCAGCCAGACGCCCAAACGGCCGCCGCAGCGAAAGATCGACCCCGGCAATCCGCGCCACATTGGCGCGCCGATGCCGGGGACCGTGGCGACGGTCAGCGTCGCGGTCGGGCACAAGATCAAGCGCGGCGACCTGGTGGTGACGATCGAGGCCATGAAGATGGAGGCCGCGGTGCGCGCGGAAGTGGACGGGGAGGTGGCGGAAGTGCTGGTGCAGCCCGCCGCCCAGATCGATGCCAAGGATCTGCTGGTGGTGCTGCGCTAGCACGGCTCGCGTAGACTGCAAGTAAGGCACTATCGGCGGGCGTATATTCAGTCGCTCGGCGCCGAATTGGTGCCACGGCGAGCCGTCCTGAGAGCAGAAATGGCGCTTAAGCGGCACAATCTGGGCGGCGAGGCAGTGGCACGAAAGGTGCACCTTCGATTCGCCGTAGAGGCGGAACTAACAAGAATGGAGGCGGGAACCCTGGTATGAAACTGATAACCGCGATTATCAAGCCGTTCAAGCTCGATGACGTCCGGGCGGCGTTATCCGAGATCGGCGTATCGGGCATGACCGTCACCGAGGTCAAGGGATTTGGCCGCCAGCGCGGCCATACCGAACTCTACCGCGGCGCCGAATACGTGGTCGATTTCGTGCCGAAGACCCGAGTCGAAGTGGCGGTGCGATCCGAGCTGGTTGACCAGGTGGTGGAAGCTGTCCTGAAGGCCGCCAAGACCGGCAAGGTGGGCGATGGCAAGATCTTCATCACCGACATCGATCGTGTGGTGCGTATTCGTACCGGTGAGACCGATAACGCCGCACTGTGAAATAACCGCGCGCTAGAATATCGGCGCGGCCGCCGGCGGACATCGGGGGCGGTGGTAGTCCGGCCGCATCTGATAATAGAGTTGCCGCATGCGGTCCGACTTCTCCAATGCGATTGTGTTTCATGAGCACGGCAGCGCCGAGGTGCTCAAGTGGGAGCGCACCCCGCTGCCGGCCCCGGGGCGCGGCGAGCTGCAGCTGCGCCACACCGCCATCGGCGTCAACTTCATCGATATCTACGATCGCAGTGGCCTGTACCCGCGGCCGTTGCCGGAAACCCCGGGGCGCGAGGCGGCCGGCGTAGTCGTCGCGCTTGGGCCCGGGGTGCGCGGATTCAAGCGCGGCCAGCGCGTGGCCTATGTGCAGGCAGCCCCAGGTGCCTATAGCGAGCAGCGCAACATCGCCGCCAACCACGTGGTCGGACTACCGCGGGGAGTCACCGACGAACAGGCTGCGGCGCTGATGCTCAAGGGCCTGACCGCCGAATACCTGCTGCGCCGTACCCATCGCGTGCGCCGTGGCGAGTACCTGCTGATCCATGCCGCAGCCGGTGGCGTCGGTTCGCTGCTGACGCAGTGGGCACGGCTGCTGGGCGCCAGAGTGATGGGCATCGTCGGCACCGAGGCCAAGCTTGCGATGGCGAAACGGCAGGGCTGTCATCAGGTGTTCCTGGCCGGCCGCGACGACATCGTGGAATCGGTGCGCCGCTATACCCGCGGCCACATGGCCGACGTGGTCTACGACTCGGTCGGCAAGGATACCTTCCTCGAATCGCTCGACTGCCTGCGACCGCGCGGCCTGATGGTGAGCTTCGGCAACGCATCGGGTGCGCCGCCGGCGATTGCACCGCTGGAGCTGGCGCGCCGGGGGTCGCTGTTCCTGACGCGACCGTCGCTGTTCGATTACATCGCGAGCCGCGAAGCGCTCGAAGCCGCGGCGCGCGCCATGTTCGCCCTGGTGAGCGCCAGGAAACTGCGGGTGCATATCGGACAACGCTATGCGCTGGCCGACGCCGCCGAGGCGCACAGCGATCTTGAAGCGCGGCGTACCGTCGGCGCGAGCGTGCTCATCCCGGGCCCAGTTGGCCCTGCGGACCCGGAGTAGAGCTGACAAGCATCACTAAGAGGGACTAAGGCATGTAGCGCGATTTTTAATATCAAAAATCGCGCTACATGCCTTAGTCCCTCTCATCGGTGGTTGTGCGCTCTATTCCACGACGCGCAGGGCCCGCTGCGCACGGCTGATGCCCAGCGCCCCGCTGCGCACCACCTCGAACAGCTCGGCATGGGTGGCCAGCTCGCGCATGAAGCCGTTGATTTCCGCCTCGCTGCCCAGCAGCTCGACGATGAAGCACTCGCTCGAGGGGTCGAGCACCCGCCCGCCGGTACGCGCCACGTAGCCGCGCACCGCGTCGCGGCGCGACGGCTCGATGCGCAGCTTCAGCAACACCAGCTCGCGCTCGATGTGCTCGCCGCGCGTCATGTCCTCGACGCTCACGACGTCGATCAGTTTCTTCAACTGGTTGGCGATCTGCAGCATCACGGCTTCCGAACCGCTGGTCACCAGCGTCAGGCGCGACACTGTGGGGTCATCGGTCGGAGCCACTGACAGCGATTCGATGTTGTAGCCGCGGCTGGAAAACATGCCGGCGACGCGCGTCAGCGCGCCGGCCTCGTTCTGCAGCAGGATGCCGATAATGTGTCGCATGAGTCTAAAGGGTGGCACGGACAGGTCGAGCCAGAATAGCCAATTGCGGGTCGGCTCGGCTATTCTGGATGCGATATCGCCTATGAAAGACCTGGCAGCCATCGCGCTTCGAAGTAAACATCCCCTGGCCGGAAAAGCCATGACCGGGGCGGAGATGATCGTCCAGGTACTGGCCGACGAAGGCGTGGAGGCCATTTTTGGCTACAGCGGCGGCGCCATTCTGCCGACCTACGACGCCATCTTCACCTTCAACGAAACGCAGAAAGGCGTCGGTGGCCGCCAGGTGCCGCTGATCGTCCCGGCCAACGAGCAGGGCGCCGGCTTTATGGCTGCCGGCTATGCCCGTGCCAGCGGCAAGGTGGGCGTGTGTCTGGTGACTTCCGGGCCAGGCGCCACCAATACCGTCACGCCAGTGCGCGATTGCATGGCCGATTCGGTGCCGATCGTGGTGATCTGCGGCCAGGTGGCCCGGGCCGCCATCGGCACTGATGCATTCCAGGAGGCGCCGGTGGCTTCGCTGATGGGCTCGGTCGCCAAGCACGTGCTGCTGGTGACCGATCCGTCGCGCCTGGAAGCCACCATGCGTACCGCGTTTGAGATCGCCCGCACCGGCCGCCCGGGCCCGGTGGTGGTGGACGTACCCAAGGACGTGCAGACCACGACCGGTGTGTTCCACGGTGAGGGCCAGCTGGCCATCCCCGGCTACCGGGCACGGCTGCGCGAGCTGAACGCGTGCACGCTGACGGAGGCTGCGGCGGGGAAATTCCTGCAGCTGTTGTCGGAGTCAAGGCGGCCGCTGATCTACGCCGGCGGCGGTGTCATCAATGGCGAGGCGGCCGGCCCGATGACCGAGTTCGCGCGCATGTTTGGCATTCCGGTGGTGACCACGCTGATGGGCATCGGTGCCATGGACACCACCGATCCGTTGTCGATGCGCATGCTTGGTATGCACGGCGCCGCGTTTGCCAACTATGCGGCCGATGATTGCGATTTTTTGATCGCGATCGGCGCGCGCTTCGACGATCGTGTGGCCGGTGATCCGAAAAAGTTTGCGCGCAATGCGCGCCGCATCGCGCACCTGGACGTCGACCCAGCCGAGATCAACAAGGTCAAAGGCGTGCAGTGGAGCCATGTCGGGTTGCTGCCCGAGGCACTGCGCGCGCTGGTCGCGTACGGCGCACGCACCGGCTTTGCGGCCGATTTCTCCGCCTGGCGCGCCGCTCTGGACGAACTGCGGCGCGCGCACGCGATGAACTACGACCGCGCCAGCGAACTGGTGCAGCCGCACTATGTGATCGAGGAGATCAACCGCCATACGCGCGGTGAAGCCATCATCGCCACCGGCGTCGGCCAGCACCAGATGTGGGCGGCGCAGATGTTCGATTTCCGCGAACCGCGGCTGTGGCTCACCTCCGGCAGCATGGGAACCATGGGCTTTGGACTGCCGGCGGCGATCGGTGCCCAGGTCGCCAATCCCGGGCGCCTGGTCATCGACTTCGACGGCGACGCCAGCATCCGCATGAACATCGGCGAACTGGAGACTGCGACCACTTATGACCTGCCGATCAAGGTCGTGGTGCTGAACAATTTCGGCGATGGCATGGTCAAGCAGTGGCAGAAGCTGTTCTTCAAGGGCCGGCTGTCAGGCACCGACAAATCGCTGCACAAGAAGGATTTCATCCGTGCGGCGACCGCCGACGGCTTTCAGTGGGCGCGGCGACTGGACCGCAAGCAGGACGTGCCGGCGGTGGTGGCTGAGTTTCTCGGCTACAGCGGCCCGGCGTTCCTGGAGGTCGTCATCGATCCGGACGCCGGTGTCTATCCGATGGTCGGTCCGGGCCTGGGTTATGACGCGATGATCACCGGCGAATATATCACGGCACGGGCGCAGGACGCGGCGCCCGGCGAGTTCGATCCTTCGGGAATGTTCTAGAACTTCGGGGATGTTCTAGAAGGTGGCGTGCGTGCTCACCAGAAACTGCAGTGAGCTGATATCGCCAGTGCGATCCAGGGGCACCGCCAGGTCGATGTGAATCACGCTGCCGAACGAAGAGCGCTGGTTGCCGAGCCGCAGACCCACGCCGACATCCTTGAGCAGGCCAAGCTGCGGAGTGGGCACCAGCGTCGTGCCCCAGGTGCGGCCCATGTCGTAGAACGCCGCGGCGCCGACATTGACCAGTCGGAATAAATAATAGTTGGTATACAGCCGCTCCTCGATCGTGAACAGCGCACGCTGGTTGCCGTTCTGGTAGCGCAGCGGATAGCCGCGCAGTCCGGTATCGCCGCCGAGTTGCAACGTGTGATCGCCGTCCAGATTGTGTCCGGCATCGCCGCTGAAGCGCAGCAGCAAGCGGGTGTAATCCGAGGTTGCCAGGTAATAGCTCGAACTCCAGGTGGCGATCGCATCGTGCAACGCGCCGTCCTCGAAGCGCGACGCCAGGCGGCTGGTCAGGAACATTTGCTGCGTATCACTGAATCGCCAGCCGTAGTTGATCTCGGTATCGGCCAGCACCGAGTTACGGTCAGAGCCAAAGGCCAGGGTCGCCACCCCAAGGCCGACGCTGGCGTCAAGGCCGAAATGCACATCCTCGGTGCGCGCGATCAGGTCGAGGTCGCGCATTGTGCTGTAGCTGTTCTCGATCCATTGCATGCGCGCGAACGGATAAGACAGATCGCGGTTCTGGGGCAGCGGCGCCAGCAGCGGGATGGTCTGGTACGGCGACACGCCGAAGTGACTGCGATCGACGCGCCAGCCGAGCAGCAGCCGCTCGGTCCACAGGTCAGTCACTTTCAAGGCATCGCCGAGGTAGAGATCGGCCGTGCGCCAATCGTCGTCGTAGGCGTCGTAGGTCTGACCGAGGCGATAGCGCGTGAATATGCCGTGGTTGTCGCCGACGTCGCCGCCGCCATCGCGCGTGGCTTCAAGAGAATAAAACGGCAGACCGGCGCCGACACCCCACACGCTGCCGTCCGAATTCCTGGAATACAGCACGGCGTCGTTCCAATGGCTGCCCCAGACGTTCGGATCCGCCCAGCTCAGAAAGGTGCTACTGCGATCGACGTTCTCGCCGTGGCCGAATTCCAGGTACTTGCCGTAACCGAAAAGGTTGGAATCGGAGATGTCGACGCCGGTGGTGTTGGTGCCGCCGCTGCGGCTGAAGTTGGCGCCCGGCTGCAGGGTCCAGACGTCGTGGGTGATGACCACGATGTCCACGATACCGTCGTGGTAGCGGATCGGACGAATGACCGGTTCGCGCAGAAACGAGGAATTCAGGCGAATGTTACGCGCGGTCTCATCGAGCAGCCGGCGAGAATACAGGTCGCCGCGGCGAAACAGCAGCTGCGCGGCGATGGCTGAGACGCGCGTGCCCTTGTGCAGATGATCGGCGGTGCGAAACAGCCAGTTGTCGTCGGCCGGGTTGTTGAGGTCGAACACCTGGATGCTGTCGATCTCGATGCCACCGATGCGCGCACCGGCGGCTTCGAGTTCAGCGTCCGATGGCAGCGGCGTGCCGGTCTGCGGCGGGGCTGCCTGGTCGGGGTTCTGCCCGGTGAGCTGGGCGGCAGCCGGCCCCGCGGCGGCACCGAACACAATGGCAAACAGCAACAGCCGCGTGGCAGACATCTCGTCATCCGAACACCTGCCGCCACGTTGCGTCAACCGGGCGAAGCCTACTTAAATATGCCGGCTCAAACACGCCGGCGCAGCCACAACGGGCGGCCTGGCTTGCATAGGTAATCGCGACCGATGCAAAGTAGCTGTTGCCTCATCGGCAGCCACCAGGATTCGCATGGGCGCCAGGTTTAATTCGCAACTGCGCAACGTGATGCCGGCCGCCAGCGCGGAATTCCGTTGCACGCATTAGGACCATACGAGCGCTTGTCGCAGCCGATGGCGCCCCGGCCGCGCTTTATGCGCCGGCTGGCGGCGAGCTCTTCCATTGGAATGCTGCTGATAGCGATCTCGCTGCTGGTCGGCATGGCCGGTTACCACTGGTTCGTGCGCCTGAGCTGGATTGACGCCTACGAGAATGCGGCCATGATCCTGTCGGGCATGGGGCCGGTGGCAACGCCGGACACCTGGGTTGGCAAGTTTTTTGCGGGCAGCTACGCGCTGTATTCAGGCATCGCCCTGCTGGCGACCACCGCCGTGGTATTTGCGCCCGTGGTGCATCGGTTCCTGCACTACCTGCATTGCGACCCGGAGCAGAAGCGCTGACTGCCGCCGCCGGGGTGTCGTTATGACACTAATATGATTATGTCGAGGCCGGGGGTGGGCGCCCCGATAGGCCTGAAGGCGCCCCTTTGGGGCTGGTGGCCGCCGCCGGGCCAGCGCCGGCGGGTGGTTACGGTGCCGCCGTCGCCTGCCGGCCGTTCGGGCGAGTTCGGGGCGCGGTCGGGCAGATCGCAGAAGTTGGGAAGTTGGGTAGTGTGTCGCATGGCGGCCCGGCGCATTGAGGAATAATGGCTGCCTGTAGTCATAGGATGGCGCGCCGGAACGGCACGCCGCGCGCCGCGCGAGTGGCGTATGCCTCACACAAGGGGTGACTCACTGCATGAATAGAGCTCAACGTGCCGTCCTTCCCGCTCCGTCCGAGCCGCGTGTGCGCCGCGCTTATTTCGAGTGCCGTTTCGGCCAGCTGCATGTGCATTACGCGATCCCGGCCGGCGGCGGCTTCGATGAGGCGACCGCGCTGTTGTGCGTCGCCGGCGCCCCGGGGTCAGGACGATTCTTCCGCCCGCTGCTCGCGCCGCTGGGTCGCGACCGGTGCGTGTATGCACCCGACCTTCCCGGCTGCGGCGAATCGGACCCGGTGCCATCGCCCGCCAGCAGCGCCGATTTCGCGGCCGCCCTGGGTGACCTGATCGACTCGATACAGGTGCGGCAGTTCGATCTGCTGGCACATGACAGCGGGGTCGAGATCGCACTGGCATTGGCACAGCAGCGCCCGAACCAGATCGGCCGGGTGGTGCTGTCGCCGGATATCGAGTCGGTACGCAGCGATGCGAGGTCGCTGCGCCAGCCGACGCTGCTGATCGATTTGAGGTCCGCGCAGGCAAGCGGCCGCGATGGCGCCGAACTCGAGCACCACGCGACGCAGTTACGAAATTTTCTGGGTTTGGCTTAAGGCTTGCAAGGCAGTCAATGTCCAGCCCTAGTAGGATGATCTGATGGCTACACAACACGACACGCCCGGAACCGTTGACCTGGAGGAAACCGCAGAGCTACCGATTCTGCCGGGTAGTTCCAACATCATCGGCACCGATGACCCGATGGGCTCCACCGATACGTGGGCGGGTCCCGGGGCAACGCGTGGGTCGCCACCGGTGCGCGGCTCATCGGCCGCGCGCGCTGCGGACAGCGCCCGGCGTGATGACTCAACGCACGAACTGCGCATGGAGCAGAGCCTCCGGGATGCGGAGATCGGCGCGCTGCGTTCCGATCTGGCGTCGGTCACCGAAAGTCGCGGCCAGCTGGAGCAGAACCTCGGCAACCTGACCTCGAACCTGCGCGAACTCGAGCAGCTGCTCAATCGCAAGAGCGAGCAGCTGTCGATGTTCGAACGTGAGGTCGGGCTGCGCGACCGCCGCATCGCCGAACTCGAATCGCAGAGCGCGACTGTCGGCGGTGAATACGCGGCCACCGCCGCCGAGCGCGACACCCTGCGCACCGAGCTCAAGGCGGCGCGCGAGGACGCGGCCGCGGCGCACGCCGCGATTGAATCGCACGACAAATCGGCCAGCGCGGCGCTCAGGGAGCGCCAGACCGTTGCGCGGCGCCTGCGTACGCTGGAAGGCGACCTGGCGCTGGCTCGTGCCCAGGCCGAGCGTTTCCGTGAAAACCTGCAGACCCTGGAAGGCCGGCGCCAGGTGTTCTCATCGATGCTCGGCGATCGCGAGTCGGTGATCAGCCAGCACGGCCAGCGCACGGCGGCACTGGAGCGCGAGATCGCCGAGCGCATCAAGCTGCACGGCGCGCGCGAGGAGGATCTGGGGACGCAGATCAAGAGCGAGAAGGAGCGCGTGGGAAAACTCGAGGCCGAGGCGATGGCGATGCGCTCGGAGCAGGCGCAGCAGCAGGCGACCGCGGCTGCAGCCGAAAAGGCCGCACTACAGCGTCACGTCGCGCTGGAAACCGAGATTCGCGCGCAGGCGCAGAGCATTGGCGATCTGAACGCGCAGCTCAATGCGGTGCGCGAATCGCTCGAGCAGCGCAACGCGCTGATCAAGCGGCTCGAGACCGAGACCGCGAGCAGCGCGGCGGTGCTGGGCAACATTCAGCAGAATCTGGAGCACCTGGGCGCCGCCGAGCCGACGCGCATGCTGGTGCGCACCCAGGGCGACACCGGCATCGTGCAGCTGCTGGGACGGCGCACCACCATCGGACGCACGCCCGACAACGACATCCGTATCGATGCCGAGTTCATCAGCCGCCACCATGCAGTAGTGCTGCTGTACGGTTCGAAGACCGTGGTTGAAGATCTCAACAGCACCAACGGCACCTATGTCAATGCGGAACGGATCACCCGCCGCACGCTCAAGGAAGGCGACATCGTGACGCTGGGCAAGAGCGAATTCAGATTCGTCATCAGGCCGGCGCCTGAGCGCGCCACCCAGGATCGCGGCAGCTAAAGATTCGGTGGCCGGCGTTGCTGGGCCGGCGCCGCTGTGCCAGCGGCGACGAATGGCTTAAGCTTCGGCCGATGACCGATGATTATCTGCAGCGTGTGCTCAAGGCGCGCGTCTACGACGTCGCGATTGAGTCGCCGCTCGATGCCGCACCCCGGCTGTCGCGTCGATTGGGCTGCCGCATCCTGCTCAAGCGCGAAGACCTGCAGCCGGTGTTCTCATTCAAGCTGCGCGGCGCCTATAACAAGATTGCCCACCTGTCGCCGGCCATCGCGGCACGCGGAGTGATCAGCGCGTCGGCGGGCAATCACGCACAGGGCGTGGCGCTGGCGGCGCGCAAGCGCGGCATCCCGGCGCTGATCGTGATGCCGCAGACCACCCCGAGCATCAAGGTGCAGGCGGTCATGGACCTGGGCGCCGAAGTGGTGCTGCACGGTGACATCTACGACGCGGCCTACGAGCATGCGCTGACACTGGTGCGCGAACGTCACATGGTGTTCGTGCATCCGTTCGACGATCCGGACGTGATCGCCGGCCAGGGTACGATCGGCATGGAAATCATGCGCCAGACCGGCGGTGAGGTGGACGCGATCTTCGTGCCGGTCGGTGGCGGCGGCCTGATCTCCGGCATCGCGGCCTACGTCAAGCAGCTGTATCCGCGCGTCAGGATCATCGGCGTGGAGCCGGAAGACGCCGCGGCGATGTACCAGTCGCTGCAGGCGGGCAAGCGCGTGACGCTGGAACGCGTCGGCATGTTCGCCGACGGCGTCGCGGTGCGCCGGGTAGGAGAGGAGACCTTCGAGCTGGTGCGCCGCTATGTGGATGAAATCGTGCTGGTCGACACCGACGAAATCTGCGCCGCGATCCAGGACATCTTCGAGGACACGCGCGCCATTCCCGAGCCGGCCGGAGCGCTCGCGGTCGCCGGCATCAAGCGCTATCTCGAGCGCAGCGCCGCCGGCGCCGTCAGCGGCACCACCGGTGTCCACAGCACGCGCGAGCAGCGACTGGTGGCGATCAACAGCGGCGCCAACATGAATTTTGACCGGCTGCGGCACGTCGCTGAGCGCGCCGACCTGGGCGCCGAGCGCGAGGCGCTGCTGGCGGTGGAAATCCCGGAGCGGCCGGGCTCGTTTCTGCAGTTCTGTGAGGCGCTCGGCCAGCGCAGCATCACCGAGTTCAATTACCGCTTCCACGGCACCGAGCGCGCCCGGGTGTTCGTCGGCTTCGCGCTCGGGCGCGGTCACGAGGAGGCCAATACGGTGATCGCGCAGCTGCGCGGCGCCGGCTACCAGGTGGTCGACATGAGCGGCAACGAAGTGGCAAAGCTGCACGTGCGCTACATGGTCGGCGGTCTGGCTCCGGCCATGGACGCGGCCATGGACGAGCTGCTGTATCGCTTCGAGTTTCCGGAGCGCCCTGGCGCTCTGCTGCGGTTCCTGAAGTCCATCGGGACGTCGTGGAACATCAGCCTGTTTCATTACCGGAACCATGGCTCCGACTACGGACGCGTGCTGGCGGGCATCCAGGTGCCGAAGGCGGACCGCGCCCTGTTCCTGCAGCACCTGCAGGAGCTGCGCTACTCGTACGCCGACGAAAGTGCAAACACTGCGTACAAGATGTTCCTGGGCAGCTAGCGGCTGACGCTCTCCGGCCGGCCGGGTGTGCCGCGCGAGCTATTTACCTGAGTACTGTATGGATATACAGTATCGCTATGGCGGTCTACAAGGGGCGAGGGGCGCTCGGGAACCCGCAGCCGCGGTTCCTGAAGCCTGCAATCGAGTCGGTGGACGACGGCTGGTTTCGCGACGAGGTGCCGGACTCGATCGCGACCCAGGTGCGTCCGGAAGCCGCGCGCTCGATCATCACGCACAACGATTCGCCGGACATTCCGTTCGAGCAGTCGATCAATCCCTATCGAGGATGCGAGCATGGTTGCTCATACTGCTGCCATGGCGATACCTCTATCCTGATGGCGGATGGGACGACGCGGCCGATCGCGGACCTTCAAGTCGGCGATGCGATCTACGGCACCGTCCGCGACGGCTGGTACCGGCGCTACGTGCACACGCAGGTGCTGGCTCACTGGAGCGTCATCAAGCCGGCGTGGCGTATCACACTGGAGGACGGCACCGAGCTGGTGGGCAGTGCCGACCACCGTTATTTGACCGAGCGCGGCTGGAAATTCGTCACCGGGACGCAATGTGGCGCCGCGCGTAGACCGCACCTAACGAGCGGAAACAAGCTCATGGGCACCGGCGCGTTTGCCAAGCCGCCAGAGCACGACGAGGACTATAGGACAGGTTATCTGTGCGGGATGATTCGCGGCGATGGAACGCTGGGTCAATACCCTTATTTTCGGTTACGGAAAAAGCCGCAGATTGTCGATCACTTCCGTCTCGCGCTGTGCGACACGGAGGCGTTGGAGCGCGCTAAGAACTGGCTGGAAATTGCGAGTGTTGAGACCAAGCGCTTCATCTTTTGTGTAGCCTCGTCAAACCGCCGTGGCATGGAGGCGATTCATACCCGGACACGTTGCAACGTGCAACGAATTCGTGAGCTGATCGCCTGGCCCGCCAGGGCCTCACGCTCATGGCGAATCGGCTTTCTGGCGGGGATTTTCGATGCCGAGGGCTGCTATAGCAGCGGAGCTATTCGCATAGGCAATACCGACCTCGAAATTATCCGCTGGATCTGTGAGTCGTTGCGGGCGCTGGATTTTAAATTCGTTGTTGAGCATCAGCATCGCGAAGCGACCAAACCGATCGACACCGTGCGGCTGCTCGGGGGCTTGCGGGAGCATCTGCGCTTCTTCCACACAGTGGATCCGGCGATCACGCGCAAGCGCGACATCTCGGGCCAGGCGGTCAAGAGCGAAGCGCGCCTGGGCGTGGTGCGGATCGAGCCGCTGCGCGGCGCGATGCGGCTGTACGACATCACGACCGGTACTGAGGATTTCATCGCCAATGGCGTGGTCAGCCACAACTGCTACGCCCGGCCGAGCCACGCGTACATGGACCTGTCGCCAGGCATCGATTTCGAGACCAAGATTTTCTATAAGCACGACGCCGCGCGGCTGCTCGAGCAGGAGCTCGGTGCGCGCGGCTATGTGCCCAAGCCGATCACGATTGGCGCCAATACCGATCCCTACCAGCCGGTGGAGCGCGAGCTCAAGGTGACGCGCTCGCTGCTTGAGGTGCTCGAGCGCACGCGCCACCCGCTGAGCCTGATCACCAAGGGCACGCTGATACTGCGTGACCTTGATCTGTTGCGCTCGCTGGCGCGCGACCAGCTGGTCAACGTGTTCGTCAGCATTACCAGCCTCAATACCGAACTCAAGCGCACGCTGGAGCCGCGCGCGGCGTCGCCGGCGGCGCGGCTGCGCGTGGTGAAGGAACTGGTGGCGGCCGGGGTTCCCACGGGAGTGCTGGTGGCGCCGATCATTCCGGCGGTGAACGATTGCGAGGTCGAGGACATCGTGGCCGCGGTCGCCGCCCAGGGCGCGATGAAAGCCGGCTACGTGCTGCTGCGGCTGCCGCATGAACTTAAAGAGATATTCCGGGCGTGGCTCGACCAGCACCTGCCGGACCGGGCGGAACACGTGATGTCGCTGATCCGCGGCGCGCGCGACGGGCGAGAAAACGACCCACGCTTTGGCAGCCGCATGGTCGGCAGCGGTGCCTGGGCGCAGCTGCTACGCGACCGATTCACGCTGGCCTGCAGGCGCCATGGCCTGTCGATGGGCCGAATGCGCGACCTCTCTAGCGAGCATTTCCGGCCACCAGCGCGAGGCGGACAGATTTCGCTTCCGCTGTGAACCGACTAAGCTCACTGGATGGCTGAAAGCCCAGGGAGGGTGGCGCTCGTTGCCGGCAGCAGCGGCATGGTCGGCGCACAACTGTTACCGTTGCTGTTACAGGCACCGCAGTACACGCGCGTGCACGCGCTGTCGCGCCGTCCGCTGCCGTTCGACCATCCGCGCATGGCCAATCGCGTGGTGCGCTTCGAAGCCTCGCTGCAGGCGCAGCTCAAGGGGCTGCAGTGCCAGGATGCCTTCTGCTGCCTCGGCACCACGATCCGAGACGCCGGCAGCCAGGCGGCGTTTCGCGCCGTCGATCGCGACCTGGTGCTCGAATTCTCCCAGCTGGCGCGAACCTGTGGCGCCGAGCGCCTGGTGGTGGTGTCGGCCGTGGGGGCGAATCCTGCGTCGAAGAATTTTTATCTGCGGGTGAAGGGTGAAATGGAGAAGGCGCTGGAGGGTCTGCGCTTTCGCGCGCTCGACATCCTGCAGCCCTCGCTGTTGCTCGGCAGCCGCCGTGACCTGCGCCCACTGGAGCTGGGTGCGCAGCTCGGGATGTGGCTGGTGAATCCGCTGCTGCTGGGCGGCTGGTCGCGCTTTCGGGCGATTCCGGCCGCGAGCGTGGCGGCCGCCATGTGTGCTGCCGCAGCCAGCGGGCGGCGCGGGGTGTACCGCTATGGCTACGACGCCATCGTCAGCATGGCGGGCGCCAAGTCGCGCAGGTGATGCGCGGCGTCTGTGACGCAGTTCGCACTATTGCCGCTTCAGTAATGGCGGTAGTTTGCGCCAAGACACTGAATGGCGATGCTCCAGTGTCGTTAAATCCGATGTTACAGATCTACTACAGACCGTTGCATCGCGACCCAGCCACCCAAATTCATGAGTGCAGCAGTACAGGCAAAACCGCCATCGATGTGGCGTCGTTTGGCGCTGGTCATTGCGCTTACCGCGCTGACCGGCCTGGCTGCTGCGAGCTGGATCCGGATCCACCAGGTAGTCCGCGACCGCAACGACATCGTCACTGATCGCATCACCGGCAGTACCCAGAGCTTCACGCGTGAGCTGCGCGGTCGGCTGCAGCTCGCCGACGCGCTGGTGCGCTCGCTGAGCGCAGCTGATGCCGGCGCCACGGGCGCACTGCTGCGTGAGCGCATGCTGCCGGCCGACGCCTTTCACGGTGTGCTGCTGGTGCCCTTCAAAGAGTCCGCAGGCGATGACCGCGATCAGCCCGGGCCGATCGCAGGGATAGCGCCCATCACGCGCGACGAGGAGCTGAAGCTCAAATCCGGCCAGAGCCTGCTGAAAGTGGTGCCGCCCGAGGCGGGCCACGGCGGCACCTACCTGGTGCACCTGGTCAGCGCCGCCAATTCGCCGCAGCTGGGATTGTTTGAATTCAATCCGGGCTGGCTGTGGCAGGGCGCCGGGGAGCTGCCGGATCAGGAGTCGATGGTGATCGTCGATCCGGCACAGAACATTGTGTTCGAGGGCACGGCGCTGCCGGCGGAGATTCTGCGCATGTTCGCCCGCACCGGCATCCAGGCGCACGGCGCCGGAAAGCCGCTGCTACGCGACTGGCAACAGGGTGGCGCGGCGTGGCGCGGCGCCATGGTGTGGCTGGATCCGCAATCGGCGTGGCTCAGTGGGGCGCCATGGACTGTCGCGGTCTATGGAAAACTGGCGCAGACGCGCCCGGCCGCGCTGTCATTCATCAATGATGTGCTGCCGTTGCTGCTGCTCGCGGCGGCGGCGGTTTATTTTGCCACCCGATATCTGACCGGCCGCTGGCAGCCGGTATTGACGCGGCTCGACGCCGCCCTGGGCGCACTGCAACAGGGACAATTTCAGCGCGTCAGCCTGCAAGGCGCCGCCGATACGCCGCGCGCCGTGGCCAGTTCCTACAACCTTGCGATCACGGCGCTGGAGGACAAGTGGAGCGCGCAGCAGCGGCTGGCCGAGATCGATCGGCTGCTGCTGGAGGCCGCCGACCTGGAGCAGTCGATCGAGCCGATCCTGCTGCGTGTGTGTGCGCTGACGGCCTCGCAGGTCGCCGCCGTGGCGCTGGTCGATCGCGACGCGCCGGGTCATGCGCGCTCGTTCGTTGCCGGTGCGGACGGCGCCCTGTGTCCGGTGAGCCGCATCAATCTCGATCCGCAGATCACGCTGTCGCTGCAGGACGCGCCGCAGGGCATGGCGGTGCAGGCGCATCTGCTGCAGGACTACAGCTTTCTCGAGCCGCTGCGCGAGCGCGGCGCCGAGCTGTGCTATGTGTGGCCGATATTCGCCGGCAGCGAGGTCGCGGCCATGCTGTCGGTGGGCTACCGCGGACTGCTGGAGCCGTCCAAGGAGCTGGTGCGCTACGGGCTGCAATGCACTTCGCGATTGCAGATCGCGCTGTCGAACCAGGACTGCGATGCGCAGCTGTATCGACAGGCGCATTTCGATTCGCTGACCTCGCTGCCGAATCGAGTGCTGTTTCGCGACCGCCTGTCGCAGGAGCTGGAGAGTGCGGGCGGCGGTGCGCCGTGCGGCGCGCTGCTGTACGTGGACCTGGATCATTTCAAAAGGGTCAACGATACCGTCGGCCATATTGCCGGTGATCAGCTGCTGACCGTCGTGGCACAACGTTTGCGCTCCAGCGTCAAGGACGGGGATACCGTGGCGCGGCTCGGCGGCGACGAATTCACCGTGATCCTGCGCCAGGTGTCATCCACCGAAGCGATCAGTGAGATTGCCCAGCGCATCATCGAGTCACTGCAGCGGCCGGTGAACATCGCCGGGCGCGATCATCAGGTACGCGCCAGTATCGGTATCACGCGCTTCCCCGAAGACGGCAACACCATCGAGGAGCTGCTGCGCAACGCCGATCTGGCGATGTACCAGGCCAAGCACAGCGGTCGCTCCTGCGCCGTGTTCTTCGACCGCAAGATGGCGCGCGCATTGACGCCGCCGGCCGAGAGCGGACTGTTCCGCGCCGTGCGGCGCCGCGAATTCGCGCTCTACTACCAGCCGCAATATGCGTTGAAGAATGGCGAGCTGGTGGCGCTGGAAGCCCTGGTGCGCTGGCAGCACCCGCGGGAAGGGTTGCGCTTTCCGAAGGATTTTGTGCCGGCGGCAGAGCAGTGCGGACTGATGGTGGAGATCGGCACCTGGGTGCTCGAGAGTGCCTGCCGGCAGCTGGCGCTGTGGCGCGAGGAAGGTATCGCACCGGCGCGCCTGGCGCTGAACGTGTCGGTGCAACAGCTGCGTGCCGGGGACTTCGTGCAGCTGGTGGGCGACACGCTGGCACGCATGGGGCTGGAGCCGCAAATGCTCGAGCTGGAGGTGACCGAGGCGGTATTTGCCGAGGACGACGCGCGGCTCGCGCTTCGCGACCTGGCGGCGCTTGGCGTGCGGGTGGCGCTGGATGATTTCGGCACCGGCTACTCGTCGCTGAATTACCTGCGCCAGCATCCGGTGGATGCGATCAAGATCGATCGCACATTCATGAGCGAAGTGCCCGACAACTATCAGGCGACCACGCTGCTGGCGACGATCATCGACATGGCGCATGCGCTCGGCAAGCAGGTCGTGGCCGAAGGAGTCGAGACCTTGCCGCAACTCGATTATCTGCGCGAGCGCGGCTGCGATGTGGCACAGGGATTCGTGCTGGCGCGGCCGCTGAACGTCGCCGACGTCACCGAACGCCTAGCACAACGCAGCGGCTCCACGGCGCTGCTGCGACGCGCTGTCGGGTGACGCGTTGAAGGCATATTTGACAGATTCTTGTAGATAATTCGGAACCGCGTCACAACGTAAAAATGCGGGCATTTCGAGCTTGACGTGTCGCCGAAAGGTGTCACACTGAATTCGTAAATTGAAAGGCAAACCTGTCGCAAGGCAGGGACGCAAAGCCACCGGTCCCGAAACATGGTAGGGATAGCGGGGTTGCCGCAGAGCCGAAGATCGCACCTCGTGTGAACTTGTAAGGCTCGGTGTCAGCCTCACTGCATGTTCTCGGCGGCCGCGGCTTGATTGGGTCACGGCATCGGGGATCACGTATGCAGCAGGCAAATCTGGCGGAGCACTCCACGGTCGATAAGCACGGCATGACATTGCCGGGCGCCGCCCCGCACAACGCCTTCGTCATCAATCTTTGTTCGTCCACGTCGCCGGTCGCGCTCACGCCGCCGGATCACGCAGGGCTGAAACGGTTTTCGTTTTTTGTATCACGCCGACGCGAAGAGTCGCGCGAGCGCTTCCGGCTGCACATGGGGTATTTCGACACCCAGGAAGAAGCCGAGAAGCTGCTCGATATCGTGCGTGAGATCTATCCGGGCGCCTGGGCCGGGCTTGCGCCAGGACAGAAGCTGCGCGCCGCCGCGCAGAACGCTGCGGCTGCGGCGCCCGCGGTCGCCGCCGAAGTGGCGCCGGCACAGCTCGATCCGGCGCTCGACTCGACAGCCGCCGCCGCGGTGCAAGCGCCGAGTGCGATTGCCGCGACCGCCACGACAGTCGCCGTGGCGGTGGCCGATGATGACGCCGCGCTCGCAGCCGCCGCCGCGCTTGCGCTGGTGCCCGACGAAGGCCGGCGCCTGCCCGAAAGCCAGGTGATGAAACCCGAGAACGCTGCGGCCGCGCGCTCGTTGCATGACGTACGCGCGGTGATCGCTGCACTCGACGACACCAGTGAGCGGGCGCCGGTGCTGCGCCCGATTCCGGAACTGCAGCCGGCGCCGCAGGCGTCGGGCCGGCAGGCGGAAGCCGCAGCTGAAATCAGCGATCACGGCGTGCTGGCGGTGCTCGAACAGGGCGGCGTCGCCGCGACCGCCGCCACCGGCACGACGGTGGCGATGGCTATGCCGGCGGGCAGCGCGCCCGGCGAACAGGTCTGGCGCAACTCGGAAGACGCGGCACACCCGGCGGCGCAGCCGCGGGTTGAAAAGCCGTTCTACGCGGTGCAATTGATGTGGTCGGTGCAGCCGATGGATATCGCGCAGGTACCGCAGCTGGCGATCTTCAGTGCCTATACGCTCTACGGTGCGGAAGGCAATCGTGACGGCAGGCGCTGGTATGGCCTGCGCCTGGGCTTCTTTACCGATGCGGTCTCTGCCAGGCAGGTCGCGCATTATGTCCGCTCGGAGTTCTCGACCGTGTCGGTGGTGCCGGTCACGGCCCGGGAGCGCGAGCGCGCCAAGCTCGCCGCCGGCCGGCCGAGCGCGACCGCGGTCGCTACCGCCAACGTGCCGCCCGCGATGGCGCCGGCGACGCCGGCTGCAACGCCGACGCCGAAGGCCGAATTTCAATTCATCGAAGACAAGGAACAGGCTGCGCTACCGCTCGCGAAGCCCGGCAGCGCCGGCCCGCGTGCGATGAAAGGTGCGCCCGGTAAGCGCGCCAAGCTGCGTACCCAGGGTGCAGCCAGCGGCCGCGCCAGGACCAAGCCGATGACCCTCGAGGAAACGCTGGAGATCCTCGGTGCCGGAGAACTGCGGATGGACGATGGGCGCGCACCGCTGATTGACGAATCGGTAGAGGCGCACGCGCGCGCGAAGCCCGCCAAGAACAAAGCGTCGCGACTGGGAAAGCTGTTCGAGCGGCTGTCGGAGCGGATCGGCTCCTAGGACTTGCCGCCGAACAGGCGGGCCAGTTCCGCACGGGCACGTTCGGCGGCGGCGGTTTCCGGCGCGACATAGGCTGCCGGGCGCGGCGCGAAGTAATCACAGAAGTTGGCGCGCGTCTTGTCGCTGACTTCCTCGGCGATCGGTTCGCGGCATTTCTTGGCGACGTGCTCGTCGTAATCCACACACATGCGGCACACGTGCAGCTCGGCGCGGCAGCGCGCGCATTCGTCGCGCCGCGACAGCGGCAAGCTCAGCGCCGCCAGATCGGCGCCGCATTTCCAGCACACCAGATTGTGGGCCATGGCTCCTTCAGGCTGCGCGCTCGCGCAGGAAGCGCGCCAGTGCCGCTCCAGTATGCGAGCGCGCCCGACGCGCCGCAATTGCCGCCGGCGGTCCGGCTGCGACCACGCGGCCGCCGCCCGCGCCGGCCTCCGGCCCGAGATCGATGATCCAGTCCGCCTCGGCCATCACGTCCAGATTGTGTTCGATCACCACCACCGAGTGACCGGCGTCGACCAGCCGGTGCAGCACCGCGACCAGTTTTTCCACGTCCGCCATGTGCAGGCCCACCGTCGGCTCGTCGAGCACGTACAGCGTGCGTCCCGGGCGGCCGCGCAGCGATTGCGTGAGCCGCGCCAGCTCCGATACCAGCTTGATGCGCTGCGCTTCACCGCCCGAGAGCGTCGGGCTTGGCTGCCCGAGCGTGAGGTAACCCAGGCCCACGTCCGCCAGCAGGCGCAGCGGCCGCGCGATGCGTGCGTGGGCGGCGAAAAATTCCACCGCCTCCTCGACATTCATCGCCAGCACATCGCCCACGGAGCGTCCGCGCCACTGGATCTCGAGTGTCTCGCGGTCGAAGCGCTTGCCGCCACAGCGCTCACACAGCACCTTGACGTCCGGCAGGAAGCTCATCTCGATGGTGCGTGTGCCGGCGCCTTCACAGTCGGGACAGCGTCCACCGCTGGTGTTGAACGAAAAGCGGCCGGCGTCATAGCCGCGCACACGCGCCTCGCTGGTAGCGGCGAATACCCGCCGGATGTCGTCCCAGAAGCCGACGTAGGTCGCGGTGCAGGAACGCGGGGTGCGGCCGATCGGCGTCTGGTCGACCTCCAGTACGCGCGCGATCTGCTCGACGCCACGCATCGCGCGGGCGCCGATCAGCGGCACACGCGACCTGGCGCCCACGAGCGCGCGCAGATTGGTGTACAGCACATCGCGCGCCAGCGATGACTTGCCGGACCCGGACACGCCAGTCACCACCACGAGCCGGCCGAGCGGAATGCGCACGTTGATATCGCGCAGATTGTGCAGACTGGCGGCGTCGATCTCGAGCGCCTCACTGCGGCCGGTGGTGGCCCGGCGTGGTATGGCCGGGTGGCGCAGCGGCCGGGCCAGAAACCGCCCAGTGACCGATTCGGGATTGCGCTGCAGCGCCTGCGCAGTGCCCGCGGCCACCACACGTCCGCCGCGTATCCCGGCGCCAGGCCCCAGATCGATGATGTGATCGGCGCGGCGAATCGTATCCTCGTCGTGCTCGACCACCACCAGGGTGTTGCCGGCCGTCGCCAGCTGATCCAGCGCGTCGAGCAGCACCGCGTTGTCGCGCGGATGCAGGCCGATGGTCGGCTCGTCCAGTACGTAGCACACGCCCTGCAGATTCGAACCGAGCTGCGCCGCCAGACGGATGCGCTGCGCCTCGCCACCCGAGAGCGTCGGTGCCGCGCGGTCGAGGGCCAGGTAGCCCAGGCCCACTCGCTCCAGGAACGTCAGCCGGCTGGCGATCTCGGCCAGCGCATCGTGCGCAATCGCGCTCTCGCGTGCACCGAGCCGCAGCTGCTCGAAAACGCCGCGCAGCTGCCCGATCGGTAGCGCGGTAAGCTCTGCGATCGAGCGTCCGTTGAAGCGCAGATGCAGCGCCACCGGATTGAGCCGTGCGCCGTGGCAGGCTTCACACGGCTGCGACGGGTCGGCGTCGGCGACACCCGCCGACCATTGTGCTTCCTCGCCGGTCTGATCGGCCTCGAAGCTCGCCACGTGTACGCCGGTGCCGAAGCAGCGCTGACACCAGCCCTGGCTGGAATTGAACGACAGCAGGCGCGGATCGGGTTCAGGAAAGCCGCGACCGCAGGACGGGCAGGCGCGCCGGGCGGAGAAGATCTCGATCTTGCCCGCCGGTGTGAGCGCGTGCGCGACGCCCTTGCCCAGCTCGAGCGCACTGTCCACCGCAGCGCGCATGGCCGCTTGCTGGCGTGGAGTACACAGCAGCGTGGCGATCGGCAGTTCGATGTTGTGTTCCACGAAGCGCTTCAGGCTTGGGAACGGTTCGGTCGGCACGAATTTCCCATCGACCCGTAATTGCGCCGCACCGCGCGCGGCCGCCCAGCGGGCGAGTTCGCGATAATGGCCCTTGCGGTGCGCTATCAGCGGCGACAGCAGCTGGATCGATTGGCCGCGATAGTTCTTCAGCAGCTGCGCGACGATCGACTCCGCGCTCTGCGGCGCGATCGCGACTTCACACTCGGGACAGTACTGCGTGCCCAGGCGCACATAGATCAGGCGCAGGAAGTGATAGATCTCGGTCAGGGTCGCGACCGTGCTCTTGAGGCCGCCGCGGCTGGCGCGCTGCTCGATGGCCACGGTGGGCGGAATGCCATAGATGGCATCGAGATCCGGTCGCGCCGCGGGCTGCACGAACTGGCGGGCGTAGGCGTTGAGCGATTCCAGGTAGCGGCGCTGACCCTCGTTGAACAGGATGTCGAACGCCAGAGTTGATTTGCCGGAGCCAGAAACACCGGTGATTACGGTGAAGCGGTCGTGTGGAATCTCGACGTTGACGTTCTTCAGGTTGTGCTCGCGGGCCCCCCTTACAACCACGCTGTTGCGGTCGAAGGATGCGGCGGCGTTTTTGTCCGCGACTACAACCACGCCGTTGCGGTTGCCGCTGGCGGCGACGCTACTGTCCGCGACCGCGACCGCGCCGCCGATGTCGGGGCTGTTCGCAGCGCGGGCATAGGCCGTCACCGCTTCGAAGCGCAGCGCCGCCGCACTGGTTGCCGCGGCGTATTGCGCCAGCGCGCGGCCGGTGTGCGAGCGCGGCTCGCGCATCAGCTCGGCCGGTGTGCCTGCCGCCACCAGCTCGCCGCCGCCCTCACCACCCTCGGGCCCGAGGTCGATGATCCAGTCGGCAGCGCGGATGACGTCGAGGTTGTGCTCGATCACCAGCAGCGAATGGCCAGCCCGGAGCAGCAGGCCGAACGCGTGCACCAGCCGCGCGATATCCTCGAAGTGCAGGCCGGTAGTCGGTTCATCGAAGATCAGCAGCTTGCCGCGCTCGCTGCCGTCACCGCTGCCGTTGCGCGTTTTGCCGCGGCCAAGCGCCGCGGCCGCCAGATGTCCGGCGAGCTTCAGCCGCTGCGCCTCACCGCCCGAGAGCGTCGGCACCGGCTGCCCGAGCCGCACGTAGTCCAGTCCGACATCCACCAGCGGCTGCAGCCGCGCACACACGCCCGGCTGATCGGCGAAGAACGCCAGCGCCTCGGTCGCGGTCATCGCCAGCACCTCGGCGATATTCGCGCGCCGGCCGTCCGCGCCCTGGATGCGCACCTGCAGCGTCTCGCTGCGATAGCGTGTGCCGTTGCAGTCGCCGCAGCGCAGATAGACGTCGGACAGGAACTGCATCTCCACGTGCTCGAAGCCATTGCCGCCGCAGGTCGGGCAACGGCCATTGCCGGAATTGAAGCTGAAGGTGCCGGCGGTGTATTTGCGCAGTTTCGCCTCCGGCTCGGCGGCAAAGCGCGCGCGGATCTCGTCGAAAGCCCCGACGTAGCTGGCCGGATTGGAGCGCGTAGTGCGGCCGATCGGAGCCTGATCGATCAGCACTGCCGCCTCGATCAATTCCGCGCCCTCGAGCCGGGCGAAGCGGCCGGGCGCTTCGGTCGGCTTGCCGTGCGCCTTCTGCAGCGCCGGGTACAGTACATCCTGTACCACGGTCGATTTACCGGAGCCCGAAACGCCGGTCAGGCACACCAATCGATGCAGCGGCAGCTCGACATCGAGCTGCCGAAGATTGTGCTCGGCGGCACCGAACAGGCGAATCACGCCGGCTGCGGCGCTGGCGGCCTCGCTGGCGCGCAGCGGCGGCAGGCGCCGACGGCCCGCAAGCCAGGCCCCGGTGGCCGAGTGCGGATGCGCCATGACCTCGCCCGGCGTGCCGTAGCACACGATGCGGCCGCCATGCTCGCCGGCACCGGGGCCCAGATCGAGGATGCGATCGGCCTCGATCATGATCTGCGGGTCGTGCTCCACCACCAGCAGCGTGTTGCCCGCGTCACGCAGCCGTTTCATGACGCCGATCACGCGCCGCATGTCACGCGGATGCAGGCCGATCGAGGGCTCATCGAGCACGAACAGCGTATTGACCAACGACGTGCCGAGCGCGGTGGTCAGGTTGATGCGCTGTACTTCGCCGCCCGACAGCGTGCGCGACTGGCGATCGAGGGTGAGATAACCCAGTCCGACGTCGCACAGGAAATTCAGCCGCGTGCGCAGCTCGCCGAGCAGCAGATCGGCAGCCTGATCGAGCGGTCCGGGCAGCGACAGCTGCGCAAAGAAATCGCGACAGCGCTCCAGCGACAGCTGCATGACCTGATGGATCGCCAGGCCCGGCTGGGGAGCCGTGGTGTCGATCGTGGACGCGACGCTGTTCGTGCCCAGCCGCCACAGCAGCGCATCGGGCTTGAGTCGCGCGCCGTGGCAGGCGGCACACAATGTATAGCTGCGGTACCTCGACAGCAGCACGCGCACATGCATCTTGTAGGCGCGAGTCTCGAGCCAGGCGAAGAAGCGGCGCGCGCCATACCAGACTTTCTTCTGCCACGGGCCCTCGCCCTCGATGACCCACTGGCGGTCGTGCTCGCTCATGTCGCGCCACGGCACCGTGGTGGCGACGCCGCGCTTCTTCGCCAGGCGCAGCAGGTCGTCCTGGCATTCCTCATACGACGGCGTCTGCCACGGACGCACCGCACCTGCGGCCAGCGATTTGCTGTCGTCGGGAACGACCAGGCCGTAGTCGATGCCAATCACGCGGCCAAAGCCACGGCAGGTGTCGCAGGCTCCAAGCGGAGAATTGAACGAGAACAGGCCCTGGGTCGCGTCCTGGTAGTGCAGGTCGCAGTCGGCACAGTGCAGGTCGCTGGAGTAGCGCAGCACGCCGCGCTCGACGCCCGCGGCATCGAGTACGTGCACGCTGGCGCGCCCGTGGCCCGAGCGCAGCGCGCTCTCCAAAGCTTCCACCAGGCGGCTGCGGTCCTGCGCATCGAGGCGCAGCCGATCCTGGATCACGGTCAGCAGCCGCGGCTGCTCGTCGTGGATGCGCACGTAGCCGAGCTTCTCGAGTTCGGCGCGCAGCTCGGCGAGCTTCATCTTCGGCGGCAGCGGCACCGGGAAGCACACTAGCAGCAGCGGGTGCTCGTAGCCGGCGAGCGCGGCGGGCAGCGCGTCGGCGATACTCTGCGCGCTGTCGCGCCGCACCGGCCGTCCGCAGCCGCGACAGTACAGGCGCGCGGCGCGCGCATACAGCAGCTTCAGGTGATCGTTGATCTCGGTCATGGTGCCGACGGTGGAGCGCGAGGTGCGCACCGGATTGACTTGGTCGATCGCAATCGCGGGCGGAATGCGTTCGATGCGATCCACCTGCGGCTTGTCCATGCGGTCCAGGAACTGGCGCGCGTAGGGCGAGAAGGTCTCGACATAACGTCGCTGGCCTTCGGCGTATAGGGTGTCGAACACCAACGAGGATTTGCCCGAGCCTGACACGCCGGTAACCACGATCAGCTGGTTCAGCGGCAGGTCGAGATCGAGATTACGGAGGTTATTCTGACGCGCGCCGCGCACGACGATCGCGTCATGCGCATTTCGGCTCATGATGGCTGCGATTTTACCATGTCAGTCAAGCGTCCCGGCCCGACAGCGGGGGTATTGCCGCCGCAGGCGTCTATAATGCGCACCCATGCTTGCTGCTCCTGATTTACGCCCTGCCGGACGCGCTGCCTCGTTAAGTGAGGCCGCCCCGCGCATAACACAAGCGGCGCCGTTCCTGCCGATGTCGCGTGCCGAGATGCAGGCGCTTGGCTGGGAGCAGTGCGATGTCATCGTCGTGACCGGCGATGCCTATGTCGATCATCCGAGCTTCGGCATGGCGATCATCGGCCGCGTGCTGGAGGCACAGGGCCTGCGCGTCGGCATGATCGCGCAGCCGGACTGGCACAGCGCCGACGCCATGCGCGCATTGGGCGCACCGCGGCTGTTCTTCGGCATCACCGCCGGCAACATGGATTCGCTGGTCAACCGCTACACCGCCGACCGGCGGGTGCGCAGCGACGATGCCTATACACCCGGGGGCGTCGGCGGCAAGCGGCCCGATCGCTCGGTGATCGTGTACGCGCAGCGCGCGCGCGAGGCCTATCGCGAAGTGCCAATCGTCATCGGCGGTATTGAGGCATCGCTGCGACGCATCGCGCATTTCGATTACTGGTCGGAAAAGGTGCGGCGCTCGATCCTGCTCGATGCCAAGGCCGATCTTCTGGTGTATGGCAACGGCGAGCGCGCGATCATCGAGATCGCGCGCCGGCTCGCGGCCGGCGAGCGTGTCGAGGACATCGGCGACGTGCGCGGCACATCGTTCGTGCGCCGCGCAGGCACGGCTCAGTGGATCGAGATCGATTCGACGCACCTGGATGCGCCCGGACCGCTGGCGCCGCCGGTCGATCCGTACGCGACCAGCGCTGCAGCGCGCGAACCTGCGCCGAGCGCCAGCCTACCCGCCGCTGATGGCACGCAGGTGGTGCGTTTCGTGCGCCGGGTGCGCAACGCCGATCGCGAGCGCAGCGTCATCCGCCTACCGGGGTATGAACAGGTCGCGGCGGATCCGGTCCTGTACGCGCACGCCTCGCGCATCCTGCACCTGGAATCCAACCCGGGAAATGCGCGCGCGCTGGTGCAGCGGCACGGCAATCAGGACGTATGGCTCAATCCGCCGCCGATTCCGCTGACCACCGGGGAGATGGACTGGATCTACGATCTGCCGTTCCAGCGCCGGCCGCATCCGTTCTACGGCGACGCCAATATTCCCGCCTATAAGATGATCCGCTTCTCGGTCGCGATCCAGCGCGGCTGCTTTGGCGGCTGCACGTTCTGCTCGATCACCGAGCACGAGGGGCGCATTATCCAGAGCCGCTCGGAGAATTCGGTGCTGCGCGAGATCGAAAAGATCCGCGACCAGGTGCCAGGGTTTACCGGCGTGATCTCCGATCTTGGCGGCCCGACGGCCAATATGTACCGGCTGGCGTGCAAGACCCGCGAGATCGAAAGCGCCTGCCGCCGTCCGTCGTGCGTCTACCCCGGCATCTGTCCCAATCTCAATACCGATCACCAACCTCTGATCGAACTGTATCGCAAGGCGCGCGCGCTGCCGGGCGTGAAGAGGGTCCTGATCGCCTCGGGCGTGCGCTACGACCTCGCGGTCGAGTCGCCCGAGTACGTGCGCGAGCTCACCCAGCACCACGTCGGGGGCTACCTGAAGATCGCGCCCGAGCATCTGCGCGAAGGGCCGCTGTCGAAGATGATGAAGCCGGGAGTGGGTTCCTACGACAAATTCAAGCAGCTGTTCGAGCGCTATTCCAAGGAGGCGGGCAAAGAGCAATACCTGATTCCGTATTTCATCGCCGCGCATCCGGGCACGACCGACGAGGACATGCTCGAGCTGTCGCTGTGGCTCAAGCGCAATGGCTTTCGCGCCGATCAGGTGCAGGCGTTCCTGCCATCACCGATGGCCACCGCGACCGCGATGTATCACAGCGGCAAGAATCCGCTCAAGCGCATCACGCGTAACAGCGAGGCGGTGGTCATTCCGAAGGGCCTGCGCGTGCGACGGCTGCACAAGGCGTTCCTGCGCTACCACGATCCGAACAACTGGCCGCTGCTGCGCGAGGCGCTGCGGCGCATGGGACGTGCCGAACTGATCGGCAGCTCGCGAGCGCAGCTGGTGCCCGCCTACCAGCCTGCCGGTACCGGCGTGCAGGCAGCCGCGCGGCCGGCAGCCGCGCGGCCGGCAGGCACGCGGCCCATGCGCACGCAGCACACCGGACTGCCGCGAGTGCCGGCGCGCGTGCCGGGCCGCAGGGCACCGCGGGATCGACGCTGAGCGATGCGCGCTACCGCGCGGCGCTTCTGTCAGCTTGCGGCGTTGCTGCTGGCGCTGGCGACGCTCATTGGCGCCGTGGGCGCGCATGCGTTGAAGGGCAGCCTGAGCGCCGAGCGATACGATGTACTGCAGACCGCGCTGCACTATCAGTTCTTCCATGCGCTGGGCCTGCTGGGGCTGGGACTACTGCTGGATCGGCTGCCGCTGCGCACGCTGCAGGCCGCCGGCTGGCTGTTGTTCGCCGGTGTGCTGCTGTTCTGCGGCAGCCTGTACCTGCTGCTGGCCGGGGCGCCGCGGCTGGTAGGAGTGCTCACGCCGGTCGGCGGCCTGGCGCTGATCGCGGCCTGGTGCGTGGCCGCCGTTGCCCTCGGCGGCCGCACGGCCGCTAGCGGCCAGCCGCAGCGGTAAGCGCGATGGAGCAGGCGCCGGCTGGAGAGGATCTGCGGGAACTGTGGCGACGCTGGCTGCTGCCGGGGCTGTCGCTGCTGGTGTTCACCGGCGTCGCGTTCGCCCTGCGGCGCGAGCTGGAACATTTTCGTTTTGCCAACGTGCTGGCGCACCTGCGGGCGATTCCCGCTTCGGCGATCGCCGCCGCCACCGCGTGCACCGCCGCGAGTTACTGGCTGCTGGGTTTCTACGACGTGCTGGCGCTGCGCTATCTGGGCAAGCCGCTGTCATACGCCCGCACGGTATTCACCGCGTTCATCGCCTACTCCTTCGGTCATAACTTCGGCATCGCGGCCTTCACCGGCGGCGCGGTGCGCTATCGGCTCTATTCCTCGCAGGGCCTGAACGCAGCCGACGTCGCCACGGTGGCCGGCTTCTGCGCCGTGACCTCGGCCATCGGTCTGGGCGCGCTCGCCGGCGTGTCATTCGTATTCGCCCCGCACCAGGGCGTCAATCCGTCGCACCTGAACCGCCACATCGTGCAGGCACTGGGCGTGGTGCTGCTGGCGCTGATCGGCGCCTATGCACTGTGGTCGCTGATCGGCCCGCGCCAGATTGAACTTCGCGGCTGGGCGCTGCGGGCGCCACGCCCTTCCGTGGCATTGCCGCAGATCGTGCTGGCGGTAGTGGATCTGGCGCTGTCGGCGCTGGTGTTGTGGTTCCTGCTGCCCGCCAACAGCGGGGTCGCACTGCTGACATTTGCCGGCGCCTATTCGACCGCCATCGTCGCCGGCATCATCAGCCACGTTCCCGGCGGCCTGGGTGTGTTCGAATCACTGATCGTGCTGGCGCTGCCGAGTGTGCCGGCGGACCAGCTGCTCGGGTCGCTGCTGGCCTGGCGCGCGGTGTATTACCTGTTGCCGCTGCTGGTGGCGGCATTGCTGTTCGGTGGCCAGGAGCTGCGCACGCAGCGCCCGACGCTGGCGCGCATCGAGCAGCTGGCGGCGGCTTACATCGCGCCGATCGTGCCGCAGGTGTCAGGTGCGCTGGTGTTCCTGGCGGGCTTTCTGCTGCTGGTGTCGGGCGCGACGCCAACCATCGATCAGCGGCTGTCGGTGCTGCGTGACATCCTGCCGTTGGTGGTGCTGGAACTGTCGCACCTGGCCGGCAGCGTGATTGGCCTGGCGCTACTGATCCTGGCACGGGCGCTGTTTCGGCGCCTGGCCGCCGCCTACCAGCTCACCGTGTGGCTGCTGGCGGCCGGCATGGTGACCTCGCTGCTGCGCGGACTGGAGATCGAGCAGGCGCTGCTGCTCGGCCTGGTGCTGCTGGTGCTGTGGCTGGGCCGGCGCGCGTTCTACCGGCCGGCGCAGATCCTGGCGCAGCGCTTCACGCCGGTGTGGATCGTGAGTCTTGCGATCGTGATTTCAACCGCGTTGTGGATCGGATTTTTCGCCAACCGGCACGTGTACTATTCCCATTCGCTGTGGTGGACGTTTGCGTTCGAGGGCGACGCGCCGCGCATGCTGCGCGCCTCGCTGGTGGTGGTGCTGCTGGCAGCGGCGTTCCTGGCGATGAATCTGCTGCGCCCGGCGCGGCCCGAGCCAGGCGTCGCCTCGGTGGAGGATCTCGCGCGTGCGCGCGGCCTGATCGCCGGCTGCTCACAGGCCGTGGCCAACGCGGCGCTCAGCGGCGATAAGCGGCTGCTGTTCAGCGCCGCCAACGATGCGTTTCTGATGTACCAGATCAACGGCCGCAGCTGGGTCGCGCTCGGGGATCCGATCGGCGCGCGCGATGCGCAGGAAGAGCTGGTGTGGCGTTTTCGCGAGCTGTCGGATTGGCACGCCGGGTGGACGGTATTCTACCAGGTGAGCGCCGAACGCCTGCCGCTGTATGTCGATCTGGGACTGGCGGTGATGAAACTGGGAGAGGAGGCGCGGGTGTCGCTGGCCGATTTTTCCCTCGAGGGCAGCGCCCGCGCGGAGCTGCGCACGCAGCGCCGGCGCGCCGAGCGCGATGGTGCCAGCTTCGAGGTGCTGCAACCGCAGCAGCTCCCGGGCCTGCTGCCGAAGCTGCAGGCGGTTTCCAACGCCTGGCTCGAGGACAAGGCGGTGGCGGAAAAGGGCTTCTCGGTGGGCGCATTTTCGGCCAGCTACATCGCCAACTTTCCGGTGGCCGTGGTGCGCTGTGGCGACGAGCTGGTGGCATTTGCCAGTCTGTGGATCGCCGGCACCGGCGATGAGATCGCGGTCGACCTGATGCGCTTCGGTCCGGACGCGCCGCGCGGCGCGATGGATTTCCTGTTCGTGGAACTGATGCTGTGGGGTCGAGCGCAGGGTTATCGCTGGCTCAATCTCGGCATGGCGCCGCTCGCAGGCCTGGAGCAGCACCCGCTGGCGCCCGCCTGGCACCGGGTCGGGAATTTTGTATTCCGTTACGGCGAGCACTTCTACAACTTCGATGGACTGCGCAGATATAAGGCCAAATTCAATCCGGTGTGGGAATCCAAGTACCTGGCCTCACCCGGCGGATTGGCGCTGCCGCGCGTGCTGCTGGATATCTCGGTGCTGATCTCCGGTGGCGTCAAGGAACTGTTTGCAAAATGAACCCCCAGCAGTCGATGCCGGCGGTGCGCATTCACTCATTGTCGCGCTGCGTGCCGCCTTTAGCCGGCACCGCGATGCGGTGCTGCAGGCCCCGACCGGCGCCGGCAAGAGCACGCTGGTGCCGCTGGCACTGCTGCACGAGCGGTTCGCCCACGGCCGCAAGATCCTGATGCTCGAGCCGCGCCGGCTAGCGGCGCGCGCGGTGGCCGCTCGCATGGCGTCGCTGCTCGGCGAGCGCATCGGCGACACGGTGGGCTATCGCATGCGGCTCGACACGCGCGTATCGCGCGCTACGCGCATCGAAGTGGTCACCGAAGGGGTGCTGACGCGGCTGCTGCAGGAGGACCCGGCGCTGGAGCAGGTCGCGTGCCTGATCTTCGACGAATACCACGAGCGCAGCCTGGCCGCCGACCTGGGCCTGGCGCTGGCGCTGGATGCCAGGCGCGAGCTGGGCGCGGCGTTTCGAGTGCTGGTCATGTCAGCGACGCTCGATGGCGAGCGCGTCGCGGCGCTGCTGGGCGATGCCGAGGTGGTGTCGGTGCCGGGACGTGCGTTCCCGGTGCAGCTGCAATACCTGGGGCGAGCGCTGCCGCTGCTGCCGGGCGCCGCGGCTGATTCGATCGAGCGCGTCGTGGCCTCAGGCGTGCGGCGCGCACTCGATGAGTCGGCCGGCGACGTGCTGGTGTTCCTGCCCGGTGCCGGTGAGATCCGACGCGTCGAGACGCTGCTGCTCGCGGCGCAATTGCCGGCCTCGGTACAGGTGCTGGCGCTGTATGGTGACATGAGTGCCGCGGCGCAGGACGCGGTGCTGGCACCGGCCACAGCCGGCAGCCGCAAGGTGGTGCTCGCGACCAACATCGCGGAGACCAGCCTGACCATTCCTGGAGTGACTGCGGTCGTGGACTCAGGTCTGGTGCGCCGCTCACATTTCGATCCCGCGACCGGCATGAGCCGGCTGGAAGTGGCGCGCATCTCGCGCGCCGCCAGCGATCAGCGCGCCGGCCGCGCCGGCCGCGTCGCGCCCGGGATCTGTTACCGGCTGTGGAGTGAAGGCGCGCACGCCGGCCTGGCAGCGGCGACGACGCCCGAGATTCTGGAAGCCGATCTGGCGCCGCTGGCACTGGAGCTGGCGCGCTGGGGCAGCGACGATGCCGCGCAGCTGCAATGGCTGGATGCGCCGCCCGCCGCAACGCTGCAGCAGGCGCGCGAACTGCTGCTGCGGCTCGAGGCCCTGAATGCGCAGGGGCGCCTGACGGCCGTGGGCCGTGACATGGCGCGTCTTCCGGTGCATCCGCGCCTGGCGCACATGCTGCTGGCTGCGCGCGGCCTCGACGCCGTTCCGCTCGCGGCACAGATCGCGGCACTGCTGTCCGAGCGCGATGTGCTGCGGCGGGGGCCACGCGGCGCGGCGCACGATCCGGATATCCGTTCACGCCTGGAGCTGCTGCGCGGCGAGTCGCCGGCCGGTGACAGCAGCAGCAATCTGCTCGAGCGCGTGCGGCGCGCGGCACAAGCGCTGGCTACGGCGGTGCGAGCGCTGCCGGGTGCGGCAGCGGCGGCGCGCAAGCCGGCGCCGCCGATGCAACTGGCCGGCGCGCTGCTGGCGCTGGCGTTTCCCGATCGCATCGGGCAGCGTCGCGAGGGCAGCGACGGCCGCTACCTGCTCGCCAACGGTCGCGGCGCGGCGTTTGCAGGCACGGTATCCCTGGCGCGCGAGGAGTTCATCGTGGCGGTGGAACTCGACGACCGCGAGCGCGAGGCGCGCATCGATCTGGCAGCACCGTTGACCCGCGAGCTGCTGGAACAGCTGTTCGCGGCGCGCATCGTGACCGAGGAGCGCTTTGGCTGGGACGATCGCGCCGCCGCGGTGCTCGCGCGGCGGGTACGGCGCTTCGATGCACTGCTGCTGGAAGACGCGCAGCGGCCGGCGGCCGACGATGCGCGCGCCGTGGCGGCGATGCTCGAGGGTGTCAGGCAGCTGGGCATCGAGGCACTGCCCTGGGACGCGCACAGCCGCGCCCTACAGGCCCGCATGCAGTTCGTGCGCGGGCTGCAGCGCGGCGATCTGGCCGACTGGCCGGATAGCGATAACGCGGCGCTGACGGCGAGCCTGGCGCAGTGGCTCGGACCGCATCTGGCCGGCATCACGCGCCGCGAACAGCTGGCGCGGGTGCCGCTCGCCGATGCACTGCACGGCCGGCTCAGCAGCGCGCAGCAGCGCAGCCTCGAGACGCTCGCGCCGCGCACGCTGTCAGTGCCGAGCGGCTCACGCATCAGCATCGACTATTCGGATGCCAATGCGCCGTGCATCTCGGTACGGCTGCAGGAAGTGTTCGGGCTGATGGAAACCCCGCGCGTTGCCGGCGGTGCAGTACCGGTGACGTTCAAGCTGCTGTCGCCGGCACAGCGACCGGTGCAGATTACGCGTGACCTGGCCGGATTCTGGCGCAGCAGCTACCTTGCGGTGCGCAAGGACATGCGCGGCCGCTATCCCAAGCACCACTGGCCGGACGATCCGCTGCAGGCGCAGCCGATGCGCGGCGCCAGGCGCAAACCCGCCAAGCCGGGCTGAGCGCAGGCGCGCAGGCGCCTCCGCTGGACGCTCGGGCCGCGTGACGTGCGTTAGTAGTGCGTCCAAGGTGAAATTTGCTTAACGCGGGGACAGCGGATGCGTTGCTGTATCCTGTAGAAGTCCCTTGACGCGGGCGGGCCGGATGAGGAGGCTTCCACAGTCATGGCCGCACGATGGATCTGCCTGAGCCTGGCGCTGCTGCTCGCCGGCTGCAATAAATCGCAGCCGCCGCGAGCCCAGCATGCCCCGCACGCGCTACCGCGCGACATCGCCTGGTTTGACGGCAGCCTGCAGGGTGCATTCATCGTCGCCAAACGCGAGAACCGCCCGGTGCTGCTGTACTGGGGGGCGGAATGGTGCCCGTTCTGCCACACACTGAAATCCAAGGTGTTCTCGCGCCCCGACTTCATCGCCAAGAGCCATCTGTTCCTGCCGGTATATCTGGACGGCGATGACGATGGGGCGCAGAAGTGGGGCGAGCAGTTCGGGATCCAGGGCTATCCGACCATCATCGTGCTCGATCCTGACCGTCACGAAATCATTCGCCTCGGCGCCGGCCGCGATGTTGCGCAGTACGCCGCGATACTGGATATGGCACTGGAAGACGTGCAACCGGTTGATACGGTGCTGCAGGCTGCCGCCCAGGGCAAAGCGCTCGCTGTCAACGATTGCCGGCGCCTGGCGTATAACTCCTGGGAACTCGACACACTGGATCAGAAGGATTACGCGCAGCGCGCCGATCGGCTGCAGGCCGCCGCAGCGCTATGCCCGGCGGATCTTTCGCTCGAGCGCGCCAACCTTACGATCTACGCGGCGTATTACGCCGCCACCGCGGACAGCGATGCACTGGATGCACCCAAGGCGGTACCCTCGGTGCGGCTGACGGCGCTGACCGATCAGGTAGCGGCGATCCTTGCACAGCGCAGCCTTGCGGTGTCGAGCGCCGATGCGCTGCAGATGCTGGACGACAGTTTCTTCAAAGCCACGAACGCGCGTGGTCCGAAGTTCGCACTGGCGCTGCGCGACGACTACGTCGCTACGATGGATGCGGCGGCAAACGACCCGCGCTACGTTGAGGCCGACCAGCTCGGCTTCATCGACGCCAAGCTGCGCGCTCTCAAGGCGCTCGGCGGTCCGAAGTCAAAACTGCCGGCGGATGCGGTGACGGCTGCGAATATGCGCATCGATGCCGACCTCGAGTCGGAACAGGACCCGTACCTGCGCTCCGGACTGGTGAACGCTGCGCTCAATATCCTCGAGGACAGCGGTAACTACCCGAAGGCCTATCAGATCGCCAAGGCCGAGATGGCCCGATCGGCCATGCCGTATTACTTCGAGGCCGATCTGGCCGAGGTGGCCGAGAAGATGGGCCATCAGGATGAAGCCGTGAGCCTGCTGGACCAGGCCTATCGCGAATCGCAGGGCGCAGCCACCCGATTTCAATGGGGCCAGCTGTATGTCAGCGGCCTGCTGCGCATGACCCCCAATGACAGCTCGCGCATACAACAGGCCGGATCAGACGTGCTGGCGGAACTCGACGGCCCGGACCGCATCTACCGCCGGGCGCGCGTGCGGCTGGAGCGGCTGGATCGCGAACTTCGTGCCTGGAACGACGCTTCCAGCGGCCAGCACGGCGATGTGCTGCAGACGCTGCATGCACGCATGCAGGAGATTTGCGTGAAGATTCCGGATGCCGAGCCGGCGCGCGCCAGCTGTGATGCGTTTTTGAAGTCGGCCTGAACTGATCGAAGCTCGCCCGCGAGGGGCGGTTCGATCACTTGCGCTTGCCGGTTGCGGCGTCTCGCTTTGGCCGGCGTACGGCTCTTACCTTGCCGCTGGCTCCTCCGCCGCAGAAGAAACGATCCGCGCCATCCGACTCGAGCCCCGACACGCCCGCTCCGGGCGGCATCTCGAGCGTCTCCAGCACCTCTCCGGTTCGAGGATCGACGCGCCTTAAATCGCTCTGCTCACCTTCCCAGGTGGCGTGCCAGAGTTCGCCGTCGACCCAGCTGACCCCGGTGACGAAGCGGTTGGACTCGATGGTGCGAAGAATGGCGCCGGTTTGCGGATCGATCTGATGGATCTTGCGGTCCCGATACTGGCCCACCCAGAGCGTGCCTTCGGCCCACGTGAGGCCCGAGTCACCGCCGCCGCCGGGGGCCGGGATCGTGGCGAGTACCTGCCCGGTATTCGGATCGATCTTCTGGATACGATTTTCGGCCAGCTGATACAGATGCTGGCCATCGAAGGCCGTTCCCGCATGCGCCACGACATCGATCGAGCGCAGCGTCTTGCCGCTCGCAGGGTCGAAGGCGTGAATCTTGTCGCCGGCAGCAAACCAGACACTCTGACCGTCGTAGGTGACGCCATTGACGCGCTCGGCACCTGGAAAGGGTCCGTACTCGCGCACGATGTCGGCGGTGGATCTATTCATGTCTCCATGTTAGTCAATCGGCAGCGCCGCGGGGAGTAACAAAGTCGTCGTGAATCCCGGGACCGGCGGCGTCATCCAACGACGCGCGCGCCCGCGACCGAACGACTGCACCTTGCCTGCTACCGCCAGCGAATCGAGCGCCCGCTGCACGGTGCGTTGGCTGGCTCCAAGCGCAAGCCCGAGGGCCGAGCTCGACCACGATTCACCATCGGTGAGGACGGCCAACACCCCGGCATGCTCGCCTTCCACCGGCCGTGCCAGCACCACGACCTCGCGCGCGTGGTGCGGCGACAGCGTAAAGCCGCGCCTGGTGGCGCTCACGCCCGCCAGTTTGCCGAGTAGCTTTCGAAGCCGCCCGACTTCGACTCGCAACCGCGCGCGGTGCGATTCATCGGCGCGTTTCGCCCGGAACGCCCGCGCCACCAGCGTGTCCCTCGGCACGTCCCCCGGCCACGCCTCAGCCAGCACACGCGCGAGTACCAACAACACCGGCCGCCTTGCGAGCGAGATCACCGTGCTCGCGTCACGCACTACGTGACGGCACGCGTCCACGACCAGAGCCTTTGACGCCAGCAACGCTTCGACCTCCTCGAGCCGGACCAGTCGCTCCTCGCCACCGGTAATCAGCCGCGCCGCCGGCGTGCTCAGCACCAGCCAGGCGCTGTGAACCTCCGCCGTCAGCGCCGGGATGCCCGCCTGGCGCGCCGCGCGCTCGGCCTGAGTGAGCGCCGCGCGCGCCGTCGCTGTCCGCAGGCGCCGCACCGCGATCCCCGCGACCACCAGCTGGTGCACCACCTGGGACGCGGGCGCGCAGCGTGCGGGGTCGAGTTCAGCGAGCCGGCGCTCGGCCTCGTCGAGATGCCCGATCAGCAGCAGGCGCCGGATTTCCAGATAGCGCGCGTGCGCGGCGTTCACCAGCTCGCCGTGCTGTTCCAGCGTTGCCCGCGCGCCGTCGAGCGCCTTTGCAGGCCATCCCAGGTCGCGCGAGACGAGCGCGATCTCGGCCTCGGCAACGACACACCTGGCGCGCGCCACGGCCTCTTTCGGACCGAAGGCACGCGCCGCACTGCGCAGCAGAGCCTTGGCCCGAGTCAGATCGCCGAGCTGCGCCATCGCGATGCCCCGCAGCGCCAGCGCCGGCGCGTCGTCGCGCAGCGCGACCCGCTTCAGTGCACCGAGCGGATCACCCGCTGCGAGTGCACGCGCCGCGGCAGTGATCAGCGAGTCCATTGAAATCCCGCCACACTTGTCACTCCCACCGTTCGATCCCCCGCCACTAGTCTATGAGCACCAACCAGCACGTCGTATCGAGAAGGAGCATGGCAATGGCGACACACACGAACGCGGCCCGGAAGCCAACACTAGCAGGGGAACTACCCATGGTTGATATATTGCACAAAGTCGGAATCAAATCGTCGTCCCGGGACGATGTCTACCGGGCATTGACCACGCTCGAAGGTCTTTGCGGCTGGTGGACCGACAACACCCAGGGCGAAAGCAAAGTCGGCGCAGTGCTGCAGTTCCGCTTTGGTGCCGGCGGCTTCGACATGAAGGTTCTTGAGCTTGATCCAGGCCGGCGCGTGTTGTGGGAAGTAATCGCCGGGCCCCAGGAATGGATCGGCACAAAAGTAAGCTTCGATCTCAAACAGCAGGCTGACTGGACCATCGTGCTGTTCAAACACCAGGGGTGGAAGGAGCCGGTGGAGTTCATGCACCATTGCAGCACCAAGTGGGGCGTGTTTCTGCTGAGCCTGAAGTCGCTGCTGGAAACCGGCAAAGGTGCCCCGCACCCACACGACATCAAGCTCGACAGCTGGGAATGAATCCGTACCGACGAGTACCGCCGGCGATGAGCCAGGGGATGGCGGTCGTTGGCGACGGCTGGCCTAAGCCAGCGCGCCGTTCAGCTGGAGGCGCTGCCCGCCGGCAGCTGCGATGCAATCAGTGCACGCACGGCGGGCATCAGCGCGGCGATCGGACCGCTGTTGCCCGGGAACACCAGTCGGGTGAAGTAGCTGCCGTCCATCAGCAGCATCAATGCGTCACCCAACGCCTCGGGATCGCGCGCCCCCAACTCATGCGCCATCTTGCGCAGCCGCTTGCGCACGTCTTTCTTGAAATGACGCACCAGCTCGCTGAGCACGTCGTCATCGTCCGCCATCTCGCCCGCCGCATTGCCGAGCGCGCAGCCGCGACACGCCTTGTCCTTGACGGTCGCCAGGTGCGCTTCGAACAGCGACTCGATCTGTCGTCGCGGGTCCCCGGGAAACGCGGCGATGGTGGCTTCCCAATGCTCCCAGAACTCGCGCTGCCGCTCACGCAGGTATTCTGCGACCAGCGCATCCTTGGAAGCGAAGCTGCGATAGAAGCTCATCTTGTTGGTGCCGGCTTCGGCGGCTATGGCGTCTACCCCCACGCTGCGGATGCCATGCTGATAGAACAGCTCGCAGGCGGTATCGAAGATCCGATCGCGCACCCGCGGCTTCACGCCCGGGCTCTCGGTTTCCTGCCCCGCGACATCATCATTGGCGGCGTTCATTTTCACAGCTCCGGTTGACAGCACCGTTACTGGTTAGTAACATCGACTATGTTACTGACCGGTAACTCACATATGTAGGTTGCTCGCCGGCGGGCCCGAAGTCAAGGGAAACAGCCAGTTAGCAGGATTATCAGGCCATTTGGGAGCATTTCAATGCGGTATCTAAGGCTCGGTCTCACGCTTACGGCACTGGCGGTCGGGATCGTCTCCAGCCTGCTGTCGGGTTGCGGGCACTCGCTGGCAGGGACAGCGGCGGCCGCCCCGCCGGCGCCGGAAGTCACCGTGGCGCAGGTCATCGCCCGGCCGCTGCATCAATGGGTGGAACTCACCGGCACCCTGCAGGCGATCGATTCGGTGCAGGTGCGGCCGCGCGTCAGCGGCTATGTGGATGCGGTGCGCTTTGAGGCCGGAACGCGGGTCGCCAAGGGCGCAATCCTGTTCCAGATCGATCCGCGGCCGTTCGCGCTGGAAGTGGACCGCCTGAACGCGGAACTCAATCGCGCGCAGTCCAAGCTCGATTTCGCGACTGCTGGCCGGGCGCGCGCCGAGCGCCTGTTCGCGCAGAACGCGATCGCGCGCGAGGAATACGAGCAGCTCACCTCGGCCGCCACCGAGGCCGCTGCCGACGTCGGATCGATTCGCGCACAGCTCGATACGGCGCACCTGAACCTGGAGTTCACCCAGGTGCGCTCGCCGATCGATGGCCATGTCTCACGCGCGCTGATCACCGCCGGCAATCTGGTATCGAGCGCCGATGTCCTGACCACGGTGGTGTCGGACGACCCGATCTATGCTTATTTCGATACCGATGAGGCGACCTACCTGAAATTCGCCAAGCTCGCCGACGGCGGCGCGCACGGCCGCAGCGACTATGCCAGTGCGGTGTTCCTCGGCCTGGTAGGCGAGCAGGGCTATCCGCATGAGGGCCGGCTGGACTTCCTCGACAACCAGGTCGATCCGCACAGCGGCACTATCCGCGCGCGCGCGGTGTTCGACAATCGCGACGGCCAGTTCACACCGGGTCTGTTCGCGCGCATCAAACTGGTCGCCCACGACAGCTACGACGCGGTGCTGATCGATGACCGCGCGATCGGAACTGATCTGGGCAAGAAATACGTGCTGGTGCTCAAGCCTGACAATTCACTCGACTATCGCCTGGTCGAACTTGGACAGAGCGTCGAGGGCCTGCGCGTGGTGCGCACCGGCCTTGCCGCCAATGACCTCATCGTGGTCAATGGCCTGCAGCACGTCGCGCCCGGCATCCAGGTGCAGGCGAAGCACGTGCAGATGGACGCCAGCAACGCCGCGGTGGAGCAGGTTGCGGTCACCCCGACAGCTGCCGCCCCGAGCGTTGCCAACCCGACGGCCGTCGCCCGCGCGCTGTCGGCCAGAGCTACCGCACGCTGATCGTATAGCCGCGGCTCAACGTAACGGATCGATTTATGAATATCTCGCGCTTCTTCATCCAGCGGCCGATCTTTGCCGCCATGGTGTCGGCGGCGATCGTGCTGGCCGGACTGATCGCGCTGCCGCGGCTGCCGATCAGCGAGTACCCGCAGGTGGTACCGCCGACCGTCGTGGTACGCGCGAGCTATCCAGGCGCCAGTCCGAGCACCATCGCCGAAACCGTCGCCTCGCCGCTGGAACAAGCCATCACCGGCGTCGAGGACATGCTGTACCAGTACTCGCAGGCGACCGCGGACGGCGTGATGACGCTGACGATCACCTTCAAACTCGGCACCGACGTCGACAAGGCCCAGGTGCAGGTGCAGAACCGGGTGGCGCAGGCGCTGCCGAAGCTGCCACAGGAAGTGCAACGCCTGGGCGTCACCACCAACAAGGCATCGCCCGATATCACGCTGGCGGTGTTCGTGTTCTCGCCCGACGGGCGCTACGACCAGACCTATCTGTCCAATTTCGTCGCGCTGCGCATCAAGGATGAGCTGTCGCGGCTCGACGGCGTCGGCGACGTGCAGAGCTTTGGCGGCGGTGCCTACTCGATGCGCGTGTGGCTCGACCCGGAGAAGGTCGCGACCCGCGGCCTGACCGCGGGCGACGTGGTAGCGGCGATACGCGAACAGAATATCCAGGTGGCCGCCGGCCAGCTTGGCGCGCCGCCGACCGCCAATGGCGCGAATTTTCAGCTCGCGATCAACACCAAGGGCCGCCTGATCGACGAGACCGACTTCGAGAACATCATCGTCCGGACCGGCGATGATGGCCAGGTGGTACGGCTGCGCGATGTCGCGCGGGTCGAGCTCGGCTCGGACAACTACGCCCTGCGCGCCATGCTCAATGGCCGCACCGCCGTGGCCATACCGATCTTCCAGCGCCCCGGCAGCAATGCGATCGCGATTTCCGATGCCGTGCGCGCCAAGATGGCGGAGCTGAAGAAGAGTTTTCCGCAGGGCATCGACTACGACGTCGCCTACGATCCGACGGTGTTCGTGCGCGGATCGATCACCGCTGTGGTGCACACGCTGCTGGAAGCGATCGTGCTGGTGGTGCTGGTGGTGATCCTGTTCCTGCAGACCTGGCGCGCTTCGATCATTCCGCTGCTGGCGGTCCCGGTGTCGCTGATCGGCACCTTCGGTGTCATGTACCTGCTGGGATTCGGCCTCAACGCGCTGTCGCTGTTCGGGCTGGTGCTCGCCATAGGCATTGTGGTCGATGACGCCATCGTCGTGGTCGAGAACGTGGAACGCAACATCGCCAACGGCCTCGCGCCGCTGGATGCCACGCGACAGGCCATGAAAGAGGTGACCGGACCGATCATCGCCACCGCCCTGGTGCTGTGCGCGGTGTTCGTGCCGACCGCGTTCATCACCGGGCTGTCGGGCCAGTTCTACAAGCAGTTCGCGCTCACCATCGCCATCAGCACCATCATCTCGGCTTTCAACTCGCTGAGCCTGTCGCCGGCGCTGTCGGCGTTGCTGCTCAAATCGCATGACACGCCGCCGGATCGTTTTTCGCGTCTGCTCAACTCACTGTTCGGTTGGCTGTTTCGTCCCTTCAACCGTTTCTTCGCGCGCGCCAGCAATGGCTATGTCGGCACCGTGGCGCGCGTGCTGCGTGCCGGATCGATTGCGCTGTTCGTCTACGCCGGCCTGCTCGGCTTGACCTGGCTCGGTTTTGCACACACGCCGACCGGTTTTGTGCCGCCGCAGGACAAGCAATATCTGGTGGCCTACGCGCAGCTGCCGGATGCCGCGACACTGGATCGTACCGAATCGGTCATCCGCCGCATGAGCAGCACGGCGCTCGCCACCCCCGGGGTGGAGTCGGTACCGGCCTTTCCCGGACTGTCCATCAACGGCTTCACCAACGCCACCAACGCCGGTATCGCCTTCACCCCGCTCAAACCCTTCGAGCAGCGGCGCGCTGCCGATCGATCGGCCAGTGCGATCGCCGCGACGCTGCGGGCGCAGTACAGCAAGATCCAGGATGCCTACATCGCCGTGTTCCCGCCGCCGCCGGTGCAGGGACTGGGTACGATCGGCGGCTTCAAGCTGCAGGTCGAGGATCGCGGCAACCTTGGGCCGGACGAACTATATCGCCAGACCCAGAACCTGATTGCCAAGGCGCGCCAGCGACCGGAACTGGCCGGACTGTTCTCCGGTTTCCAGGTCAATGTGCCGCAGGTGCAGGTCGACGTTGACCGCGAGAAAGCCAAGGCTGCAGGCGTCGCGCTGCAGGACCTGTACGACACCATGCAGGTGTATCTGGGCGCGCTGTACGTTAACGACTTCAATCGCTTCGGTCGCACCTACCAGGTCAACGCCCAGGCGGAGCCGAACTTTCGCCTGACGCCGGAGGATATCGGGCGGCTGAAGACGCGCAATCTGCGGGGCGACATGATTCCGCTCAGCAGCTTCGTCAGCGTGCGTGAGACCTCGGGCCCCGACCGCGTAATGCATTACAACGGTTATACCGCCGCCGACATCAACGGCGGCCCGGCGCCGGGCTACAGCAGCGGCCAGGCTCAAAAGGCGATGGAGGAGGTGGCGCGGGCGGAGCTGCCGAACGGCATGACCTTTGAATGGACCGACCTGACGTTCCAGCAGATCCTGGCCGGCAACAGCATGGTCTACGTGTTTCCGCTGGTGGTGCTGCTGGTGTTCATCGTGCTGGCGGCGCTGTATGAGTCGCTGAGCCTGCCGCTGGTCGTGATCCTGATCGTGCCGATGTGCCTGTTCAGCGCCATCGTCGGTGTGCAGCTCGCCGGCAGTGACAACAACATCTTCACCCAGATCGGGTTGATCGTACTGGTCGGCCTGGCCTGCAAGAACGCGATCCTGATCGTCGAGTTCGCGCGCGACCGCGAGCTAGCCGGTGAGAGCACCTGGCAGGCGGTGCTCGACGCCTGCCGTCTGCGGCTGCGTCCGATCCTGATGACGTCGCTCGCATTCGTCATGGGAGTGGTGCCGCTCGTGACCTCACACGGGGCGGGCGCGGAGATGCGGCATGCGATGGGCGTGGCGGTGTTCTCCGGCATGCTCGGCGTGACGTTGTTCGGCCTGCTGCTGACGCCGGTGTTCTACCTGGCGGTCAGCAAACTTAAATCTGCGCGCCGCGGCCGCGTGGCCAACGCGACGCTGATTCCCGCCACAGGAGAGATATCGTGACAGCAGCGGCGCTCATTACCGGCGCGCGGGCTCAAGTCCGGGCGGCGTCACTGCTGGTGGGGCTGGCCGCCGGCGTGATTGCGAGCGGCTGCGCGGTTGGCCCGAATTATCATCGCCCGGACCCTGCGCCGGTGGCGGCGCACAACGTCAACGCGCAGCAATTCACCGCCGCGGCGCCGGCTTCGGACTGGTGGCAGCAGGTTGACGATCCGGAGCTGGCAAGCCTGGAGCGCCGGGCGCTGGCTGGCGATCTGGATCTGCAGATCGCTCTGCAGCGGGTGCGCGCAGCGCGTGCGGTAGTGCGCGGGACGCAGCTCGACTACGCGCCGCACATTCCGCTCGATGCCGCCTACAGCCATTCCAAGGAGCAGCAGCCGGGCTTCGGGCCCGAACGCTACGACATCGAAAGCTACAGCGTTGGTTTCGATGCCAGCTGGGAGCTGGATCTGTTTGGACGCACGCGTCGCGCGGTACAGGCGGCGAGTGCCGATCTTGGCGCGCAGGCGGCCAACCTCGATGAAACGCGGGTGATCGTCGCGGCGGAAGTGGCGCGCAATTATTTCCAATTGCGTGGCACCCAGCAGCAGCTCACTGTCGCGCACGACAATATCGACAACGAGCGCGAGTCCCTGCGACTGACGCAGGTCAGATACGAGGCCGGCCGGGTCACCGAACTCGACGTGGACAGTGCGCTGGCGCGGCTGAAGACCACCGAGGCCACGCTGCCGCTGCTCGAAGCGCAGGAGAAGAGCTATGGTTACCGCCTGGCGGTACTGCTGGGCTCAAATCCCGGCGATCTGGATGCCGAGCTGGTCGCGACACCGGCGCGCGCCTGGACTGCACCATTGCCGATCGGCGATGTGACGACGCTGCTGCGCCACCGCCCGGACGTGCGCGTCGCCGAGCGCAACCTGGCGGCGGCTACAGCCCGCGTAGGAGTTGCCACCGCGGATCTGTTTCCGCGCGTCAGCTTTACCGGCTTCATCGGTTTTCTGACCGGAAATAGCGTGCAACTTGGCACGGCAGGCAGCCGCGCCTGGTCGGTCGGTCCCTCGATCAGCTGGACTGCACTCGACTTCGGTTCCGCGCAGGCACGGCTGCAGGTGTCGAAGTCCGAGGCGAGCAGTGCACTCGTCAGCTATCGGCAGGCGGTGCTGCTGGCGCTGGAGGACTTCGAGAACGCCTGCCTGAATTACGGCAAGCAACAGGCGCGATTGGCCAGCGTCATGGAGCAGACCGAGGCGTCGCGCCGCGCCGCGCGGCTCGCGGAGGTGCAGTATCGGGAGGGCGGCATCAATTTCCTGGTGCTGCTCGATGCGCAGCGCACGCTGCTGGAAGCCGAAGACGCAGTGGCGCAGGCCGAGACCGGCGTCAACACCGGCGCGGTCGCGGTCTACAAGGCGCTCGGCGGCATCGGCGTTTCGGAAACAGCCACGTTGTAGGTAAGATCGCCGCAGCGCCTGATGGGCGGAGGTTGCGGCATGACGGCGAGACCGGTGGCGATGCAGTTTCGGATTGCGGCCTGCGCGGCCGCTGTCCTGGCATTGAGCGCAAGCGCGGCACTCGCCGCCGGTCGTGCGCCAGCGGCCGCCGAGTCGCCGTCCGACGTGCTGGCACGCAGTCAACCTGGCGACTGGCGCGCGCTCGATCCGGAAAGCACGCTGTACATGGAATTGCCGGCTGGTCGCGTCGTTATCGAACTTGCGCCGCAATTCGCGCCGGGACATGTCGCCAACATCAAGGCGCTGGTACGCGCGCACTACTTCGACGGCCTGAACATCATCCGCGTACAGGACAACTACGTGGTGCAGTGGGGTGATCCGGACGGCAAGCGCGATACCGGCGCGGCACTTCGCCCGACCCCGACCGAGTTTTATCGTCCGTTGCAGCGCGCCGCACGCTTTCGCCAACTACAGGACGGCGACGTCTATGCGCCGCAGGTCGGGTTCATCGACAGCTGGCCGGTCGCGCGCAACCCCAGGACAGGTCAGGAATGGCTGACACATTGTTATTCGATGTTCGGAGTCGGCCGTGACACGGCGCCCGATAGCGGGTCGGGTGTCGAGCTGTATGTGATCATAGGCCATGCCCCGCGCCAGCTGGACCGCAACGTGACGCTGACCGGTCGCGTGGTAAGCGGAATCGAGCTGCTGTCGAGCCTGCCGCGCGGTACTGGAAACCTGGGATTTTACGAGCAACCAGAGCAGTATGTGCCGATCCGTTCGATCACCGTGGCCGCAGATCTGCCCCCCGAACAGCGCATCAACCTGCAACTGCTGCGATCCGATGCGCCGATCTTTGCCGATTACCTGCATGCCCTGCGCAGCCGCACTGCGACCTGGTTCGTCGAGCCCACCGATCGGCTGGAGATTTGCAATGCGAAGCTACCGGTGCGGCTGCAGCCTTAGAACCGCGGCGCAAGGCAGCGGCCTGCCGATCGGGTAAGATTGCCCGCCTTACGGCGGGCCTGTAGCACAGCGGTTAGTGCAGGGGACTCATAATCCCTTGGTCCTTGGTTCGAATCCAAGCAGGCCCAGTTTCTACGCATCCCACGAAAACGGCCGAGTCGCCGAGTCCGAACAGGAAGCGCGCGAAACGTGACCGCTGGCCGGTTACGTGCCGATGCGAGGGAATAGCGAGACTCTCCCTCTGGCCTTTGCTGGCCGTTCGCGGTTGGCTATTCTGGCTTAGGCGTCTCTCAGCCTGCATCACGCCGAGGATGGTTTTCGTTGACTACGTCACCCGATCAGTGCCCGAGCTGCGGCGCGTCGAAGCGCGGCCCATACTGCTCTAACTGCGGCGAACGCTTCCTTACCCCCGCCGATTTCGACCTGCGCCACTTCCTGCTTCACGATCTACCTCACGAGGTCTGGCACGTCGACGGCAAGCTGAAACGTACCCTGCGCGCATTGTTTGTGAGACCCGGCTTCCTGCCGGCCGAATACACTGCCGGTCGGCGCGTCGCCTATATCGCTCCTTTGCGTCTGTACCTCGCCGTGTTCCTGGTGCACCTGGCCCTCGTGGCGACGTCGCCCGATGCCACACGCACGCTGCCCGATCAAGCCGCCATGATCGATCCAACCGGCCTCACCCTCGACCTCGCCAGAGCGCGCCCGCAGGTGCATTGGTCCGATCCCGCTCTGCAGGAGCGTCTGGCCGAGCGCAACCGCTGGGGAGCTGAGTTCGGGACCATGGTCATTTTCCTGAGCGTGGGCGGCGTGCTGCAGCTCCTGTTCTACCGACAGCACCGCCGTTACCTCGAGCACGCAGTACTCGCGCTTAGCATTACGACGTGGTACCTGCTGCTCGTATCGGTCGGGGAGTTCGCGCTTATGCTTATGCGCTCGCGACAGTATGTTGTGTCTGACCTGGAACTGGCCACGTGGCTCGCGCCGGCCCTAACCGTGTACGGCTGGTTTGCGTTTCGCCGCTTCTATGGCGCATCGCGATTGTACGCAACACTCGCAGCGGTCGTCTTGCTCGTTAGTCAAGCCCTGATTGCGATGATCTTGAATATAGCTGTGATCGCGCTATTGCTTGTCACAGCCTGACCAGCCGGGATGCGGCAGACCTACGCGTCGTCTAACTAATGGTTGGGCCTCGTGCAGGCCCACACAATTCAGGAGAACTCATGTTTGATCACGTCAAATTCGGAGTCAGCGACTATGCAGCGAGCAAAGCGTTCTTCCTCAAGGCACTCGAACCGCTCGGCGTAGCTGTTGTCTCGGAGGGGCCGCCGACGTACGGTGTCGAGCTTAGCCCAGACGGTAACTCTTCATTGTGCATCTGCCAAACCGAGGAGAAGCCGGCGCAACTTCACTTGGCGTTCACGGCCGAGAATCGCCAGCAAGTCGAAGCTTTCTATCGCGCGGCTCTGCAGGCGGGTGGCAAAGACAATGGTGCGCCTGGTCTGCGCCCGCACTACCACGCGAACTACTATGCTGCTTTTGTCATTGGTCCGGACGGGCACAACATCGAAGTGGTTTGCCACGTACCCGAGGCCTAACCCTTACATCGAGGAGGACGTCCACAAACGGGCTTCGCCCACTTACGGCCACCACTCATGTCAAACGTTAGGTTCGAATGGGATCAGCACTCCGACATGTTTTCGGTATTGCCATATCCTTCTTCGAAGGATCGTTGGCTCCGTTATTGGCTGGCTCACCAAGCCGCTCGATTTCTGATTGCCGGAAAGCCGATGGTGAACATGGACGGCTTCGGGTCAATGCCGCCCATTCGCGGACGCGGCCGAATTCGCCGCCATTAACTCGCTGTCCGTATCGGAAACGAACAGAATGGCTCAAGCTGTTCGAAATGCACCCAATACGATTGGAGTTTCTGCCGGACGACAGACACGGTCCGGCTCGGAGCCTTGGTTCGAATCCAAGCAGGCCCAGGTTTCTAAATGTTGCCCAACAACCGTAAAAAGTTGACACACCCATGTGGCGGCGTAGCGCACCGCGCTGCGCGCCTCGGATTTTCTCGTCGGGAGTTTTTGACTACTGCCGGTACGCTCGTTACCGGATCATTGCTCGGCGGATGCGGATCGAGTGGCTCCTCGGGCGCTTCCGCGATCCCGCTTCCCGCACAGCCGGTTCCACCGGGCCCCGTCACGACGGCAACGGTGTCAATCACCGGTACGCAGGCCGGATCCATTCCCGCACGCTTTGTTGGTCTCAGTTACGAAAAAAGCAAATTGTCGCAGCCGCTGTTCTCTGCCAGTAACGCCGACTTGATCGGGCTCTGCCAGAGGATCGCTCCGGCGCTGCTGCGTATCGGTGGCAATAGCGTCGACGAGACGATATGGACTCCGAACGGTGCCGGGCAAACCGCAGGTCAAACCGCGCCTTCTGACGTCGATGCGCTCGCGGCCTTTCTGAACTCGGCAGACTGGCCGGTTCTCTATGGAGTGAATCTGGCGCAATCCACCCCGAGCGTGGCGGTCGCCGAAGTCGCATACGCGGCCCAGTCTCTGGGCCCCAACCTTTTCGGAATTGAGATCGGCAATGAACCCGATCTTTACGCGGGTAAGTACTTCCCGTCATCCTGGGATTTTTCCGATTACTTCGCCCTGTGGCAGAGTTTCGCATCCGCCATCCTGGCCGAAACGCCGGGCGTTGCACTCACCGGCCCAGTTGTTGCCGACAACACCAGCTGGTTCAGTTCCTTCGCCCAGGCCGAGGGCAAGGACGTGCTACTGCTTTCCGCGCACTATTACCGCGGCAACGGGCAGTCCCCTTCTTCAACCATCCAGGAACTCATCAGCTATCCCAACACCGCGCTGGAATCCTATCTCGCTGCACTCGAACCGGCCGCAGCCGCAGCTGGCGTGCCCTTTCGACTCGCTGAGACGAATTCGTTCTACAACGGTGGGGCTCCAAACATCAGTGATTCCTATGCCTCGGCGCTGTGGGTGATTGATCATCTGTTCACTATTGCCTTGGGCGGCGGCGTTGGCGCGAATTTTCACGGGGGTGGCGATAGCACGGGCTACACCCCCATCGCCGACAACGTTGGGGTCATCCTGGAGGCGCGCCCCGAGTACTATGGAATTCTCCTCGTCGCTCTAGCCGGGCAAGGGCCGATACTTGGAACGGGCATTACCGCCGGTTCGCTCAATAGCAGCGCATACACGGTGCAGAATTCGCCGCGGCAGCTCAGCGTGATCATCGTTAACAAAGATGCGACGCAGAATCTGCAATTCACGGCAACTTGCCCCGGAACCGTTCAATCTGCGTCGATGCAGGTTTTGACCGGTCCATCCCTCTCAGCAACATCTGGCGTCACGATTCAGGGAGCAGGGATAAACATCGATGGATCGTTTGGCCCGCAGTCCTCTTATGGCCTCAGTGTTACGGGCAAGACATTCAGCGGCTATGTGACGGCCGAGAGCGCCGTGCTGGTAGTCGTTACCCTGGCTGATTGATGCCATCGAACATGCACACTAGTCATGTGATCCGGCGCCGACGGCAACCCACGCCAGATCGGCGTTGGATACCGACTCGAGCTTGAATCCCTTGGCGGCCGCGGTCATGCGCGTGAGCGCCTGGCCGATCGGCATCGCGGGGCCAGGAGCGCCGCGCTTCTGGATATGGAAGCGGACCGGATTGATGCGTGCCACGACGTAGTTACGCAGATACGGCGACTTGAACCCGCGCGCTTGCAGGCCAGCGACTATTCTTTTCACTTCCGTCTCGATCGCCTGCAGGCGAGCCGCGTAGCCTTCGCGCTCGCGCAGGCCCGCCGGCAGCGGTCGGGTGCTGAAGCGGTCGACCTTTTTGAGCAGCGGCCCGTAGGCGCCGCCGGCAAAGCGCGGCACTTTTTCGTAGACGATGCCGAGCGTGAGCAGTTCGGCGGATTCGAACTGGTCGGCAAATTCGGTCTCCCGGGCGCCGGGCTGCCGGCGCGCCAGGCTGCGCGCCATGCGGATGACTTCCAGGCTGCGATCCTTGAGGTTGTGCGCCTTCTCCGTATTCAGAGCCAAAATCCTGTAGGCGAGGGTCTCATCCGGGGATATCAGGACCGAGATCTGCTTCAATCCGAGCACCTTGGCCGCCGCCAGCCGATGCCGTCCGTTGGGCGTCCAGAACAGATCGTCGTGGCCGAGCACGACGATCAGCGGATCGAGAAAAGCTCCCGCCTGATCGATCTTTTCCGCCAGACGCTTGGTGTGCGTCGGCGACAGATCGCGCTGAAAGGGTGTCGGCTGGATAGCGCGGATCGGCAAAGTCGCAAGCACCAGCGCGCGGCCGCCGAGCGGATCCCGATAGGTGCCGATGGCGGTGCCGCCGGCTTGCCGTATGCGCTCCACCAGTACGCTGATGTCCTGATGATCCGCCGCCAGTGCGATTTCCGCCGCATCGAGGCCGCGCGTACGATCCGGGGGTTTGAGCTTGCGACGGGAATTACCGGAGCGACTTGCTGTTCGTTTCCTGGGCGAGCGGGTTGCAGCGCGAGTAGTCATGGGTGCTGAGTGAACCTGGGCGCATCGATTGCGAGAACTGTTCGCCCCACTTTAAACTAGTGAGAGGTCGGAAATGAAGCGCAAACGGACCGCTGAAAAGAAACGCTGCCGCTGGGTGACCGACGGTGACCCGGACTACATCCGCTATCACGACCGGGAATGGGGCCGCCCGGTGCACGACGACCGGTTGCTGTTCGAAATGCTGATACTGGAAGGCGCGCAGGCCGGCCTGTCCTGGCTGACGATCCTGCGCAAGCGCTCCAACTATCAGAAGGCCTTTGCGCGCTTCGATCCGGTCAAGGTGGCGCGTTTCGACACCGCTCGCAAAGCGGTGCTGCTGCGCGATCCCGGCATCGTCCGCAATCGCCTGAAGATCGATTCCACGGTCAGCAACGCGCGCGCGTTCCTTGCGGCGCAGCGGGAATTCGGCTCGTTCGACCAGTATCTGTGGTCGTTCGTGCAACGGCGCCCTGTAATCAATCGCTCGCGGAGCGCCCGGCGGCTGCCGGCACGTACCGAGCTGAGCGACCGCGTATCGAAGGACCTGAAAAAGCGGGGCTTCCGATTCGTCGGCACCACGATTATCTATGCTTATCTGCAGGCCGTCGGTGTCGTTAACGACCACATGCGAGGCTGTTTCCTGTATGCGGGGCGGCGACAAGGCGCGCCGCGGCGAGGTAGCGTCTCAGTTTGACGATAGCCCGCTGACGGCCACAACCCGCCGCTCAACACCGCGGATTCGACGGCAAAAAGCTGACGCTCGATTTGGCCTTCTTTTTCAGTCTTGGCCGAGTGCCTCGCCGATGACTGTTACCTATCCCCCGCTCAGCATTGCTACTTTGTTAGCTCAATGAATTCTTTGTCGGAATATAGCTTCTGGAACTTGTCGTGGGTCCGCGCGTATTTAAGAAATGACTTGTCCTTGATCATAACACTTGAGCAACGCGATGAGCTGACGCGCAGCCTGGCCACTCTGATCGAATCTGGACACGACCTGATAGTTGATGACGTCGCTTCTTTGGGCGCTTCCAACGGCGTGCTTCACGGCGCCCAGACTTGGGATCAGCTGGAACCGTTCATCACCGAAGCGTTCAAGTCTATGCCGCAATTAAGAGAAAATTAAGAAGGAGTGCAGCGGCTCGAGGCGGATTCGAAGGCAATCCATGAGTGGATACGGCGACGAAAGAAACCGGATATTCGGCCATGCCGATAGCCGCCATCGCCGAGCAGCAGAAATGTGTCAAACCGAGGCATTATCCGCGGCGCCGATAGATTGCCGGCTTAGAGTCCCTTACGGTAGACGATGAACCCGGAGCGATCGGCTATTTTTTCGTATAGCCGCTGCGCGTCGTGATTGGTCTCGTGCGTCTGCCAGTAGACGCGACCGCAATTGGCCGATCGGGCCCGATCGTACACGGCTTCAATCAAGGCGCGTCCTATGCCCTGGCCTCGCGCCGTGGCGCTGGTGTAAAGATCCTGCAGATAGCAGATCGGACCGATCTGGATCGTGCTGCGGTGAAATACGTAGTGCGCCAGCCCGACCAGCACCCCGTCGCGCGCGCCGACCAGGCAATGTACCGGCTCATACGCGTCAAAGAATCGCTGCCAGGTCGTGCGTGTGATCTGGGCGGGCAGGGCGGTGGGACCGTGGCGGCCGTAGAACGCGTTGTATCCGTCCCAGAGCTGAGCCCAAGCGTCGAACTCGTCGGGCTGGACCGGCCGCACCACCAGAGAGTCTTGCACAAGGCATATTAGCAAGACCGCCGCCGCCAGCAACCGCCGCCGGCGGCTGTCAGGTGGACAGCCGTTCCGTGACCGAGTGGGCGGTCTTGATGCGCGACACCGCGCCGAGGCGGCATGCCACCAGATTGCTCTCGAACTCGTGCGTACACGCGTCCCAACTCGACTGCAACGCGCGCTCGCGGCAGGCGCGCGGGTCGATTCGCAGCGCCCGGTCGGCCGCCCGCGCCAGATCGGTGTCGAGAGCGCCGGTGACGCCATCGTCTACCACGTCGATCGGACCCGTGACCGGAAATGCCGCCACCGGGACACCGCAAGCCATGGCTTCCAGATTGACCAGTCCGAACGTGTCGGTGAGGCTTGGGAACACCAGCACATCGGCGGCGGCCAGGTGGGCCGCCAGATCCTCGCCAAAGCGAAAGCCGGCATACACAGCCGCCGGGTACTGCGATTGCAATCGTTGCCGTTCGGGCCCGTCGCCGATCACCAATTTCGTCCCGCCCCAAGGCATGCGCAGGAACGCGGCGACATTCTTCTCCACCGCCACGCGTCCAACGTAGGCCGCGATCGGCCGCGGCAGATCGAGGAAATCCTTGCGCTGCGGCCGGAATAATTGTGTATCGACACCGCGCCGCCACCGTACCAGGTTGGTAAAGCCGCGGGCGGCGAGCTCACTCTGCACGCCCTGGGTGCTGACCATGCAGCTCTGCGCGGCGCCGTGAAACCAGCGTAACAGCGTATAGGACGCCATGAGCGGAACCGGCAGCCGCGAGCGCAGGTATTGCGGAAACTGCGTGTGATAGGAGGTCGTGAATCGCAGCCCATGCCTGATGCAGTAGCTGCGCGCGGAAAACCCCAGCGGGCCCTCGGTCGCAATATGCAGCGCCTGCGGGCGAAACGCCGCGATACTGCGCGCGAGCTTTCGCTGCGGCAGAAGCGCGACACGGATCTCGGGATAGGTCGGGCAGGGGAAGGTGCGAAAATCGCGCGGCGTCACCAGCCGGACCTCGTGTCCGAATCGGCCGAGCCATGCCGTGGTCTGAGCCAGAGTATTGACGACGCCGTTGGTCTGCGGGAACCACGCATCGCTGACGATCATGATCCTCATGCGGTGCGTTCTATGAATCGATTCGCGGCTTCAGGGGAAAAAGGCCGTGTGCCGAACGCCAATGCTCCTCCGACAGTTTGATGACGCGGGCGATCATTACCGCGCCATGTGACGATGGCATGAACTAATTGCAAAGATTTTATTGCGCGCGCCGTTCTGAGCGGCAGTCATGGCCGGCAAAGCGGAACTGCGCTCGCGCGGAGTCGGGGATTTATTCAGGCGACATCGGTCACATAACGCGCAGTTCGACAGCGCTTGTCATGTTCCGGTCATCATTTTCCTATATTTGCTTCATGCCGATGCTCGATGGCTGTCAACTTTAGAGGAATCCGAATGCAAAGTTTCCTTGAAGCCCTGAAAACTCAACGTTGGGACGATCATCGCTACTATCACCACAGCCGCATCAACCAGTCGCTGCATCTGGTGAGCGCGCTGAGTTTTCTGACCGCGTATTTCACAATCTTCACCAATCCGGTCGCCTCAGCACTGATCGGCTGGCTCGGAGCAATGGTGAGTCGCCAGGTGGGTCACTTCTTCTTTGAACCGAAGGGTTACGACTCAGTCAATGAGGCGACGCATGAGCATAAGGAGGACATCAAGGTTGGCTACAACCTGAAGAGAAAGATAATTCTGCTGTCGCTGTGGGCGCTGTCGCCATTGGTTGTGTGGCTCGACCCGACGCTGCTCGGAATATTTCCGCCGCCGGTGGATGCGACGCAACTCCTGCGCCATGTCGGCCAGGTGTGGTTGACGCTGGGGTTGGGCGCGTTGCTGTTTCGCACCGTTCAGCTGTTCTTTCAGCAGGACGTACAGACCGGCCTGGTCTGGCTAACCAAGATCATTACCGATCCGTTCCACGACATCATGCTGTACTACCGGGCGCCGCTGTATCTGCTGCGCGGCGAATTGATCGATCCGATGCAGGATGTCGTCCACCGCGCCTGAAGCAGTTCGCGCAGGACACGTCGTTTGATCATTTTGTTGGTGAGGGCCTTGCCTTCCCACCACCAGCCGTCGTGCAACATTGCCGTGGCCGCCGACACGATCCGGTCGGTGACTGCGGCAAAGTCGGCATCCGTGTAGTTGAGGCTGAAAATGAGTCGCCCCGTGCCCACCCAGCTCAGGGCCAGGCCTGCTGCGCGCAGATAGTACTGGAACATCCAGTTATAGCGAGAAGGACGCAGGTAGTTGATGGTCCAGATGGACGAGAGATGTGACACTTGAATCGGCACTCCTGCCGCGCGCAAGCCTTCGTTGAGCTGCAGTGCGCGCCGATCCCATACCCGGTCCAGGTCGCGGTAGATCGCGCGCACCGGCTCGCTCTCCAGGCGCCGCAGAAACTCATACATGGCGCCCATGACGTAGGGATGCGAATTGAAGGTGCCGCGCGCAAAGCAGATGTCCGCCGGCCGGTCGTCGCGGTAGCGCTTCATCAGGTCGGCGCGGCCGCAAACCGCTCCCACCGGCAGCCCGCCGCCGAGCGTCTTGCCGTAGGTCACCATGTCGGCGCGAACGCCGAAGTACTCCTGTGCGCCCCCAGCGGCCAGCCGAAAGCCCACGAACACCTCATCAAAGATCAGAACGATGTTTCGCTGCGAGCACACGCTACGCAGCTGCGCCAGCCACGCGGCATAGGCCGCGCGATCGAGGGCGGCGCTGCGTCCGCTGTCGATCAGCCCGGAGTCGCCCGGCGCGCCGGTGTTCGGATGCATCGCCTGCAGGGGATTCACCAGCACGCAGGCGATGTCGCGCCGGGTGCGCAACACCTGCAGCGACGCCGCATCCATGTCCTTCAGGGTGTAGGTCTCGCGCGCCGCGATCGGGTTGCCGACTCCCGGCTGAACGTCACCCCACCAGCCGTGGTAGGCGCCGCAAAAGCGCACCAGGTACTTGCGCCGCGTGTGATAGCGCGCCAAGCGCACCGCCTGCATTACCGCTTCGGTGCCGGACATATGCAGCGACACTTCGTCGAGTCCGGAAATCTCGCGCAATCGCATCACGTTGTAGACCATGACCGGATGGTAGGCGCCGAGCACTGGCCCGAGCTCGCGCACCCGCTCGCTGCCGAGCGCGATGCACTCCTTGTAGAAGTCGTAGCCGAACAGATTCACGCCGTAGGAGCCGGTCAGGTCGTAGAAGGTATTGCCGTCAACGTCGGTCACGGTGGTGCCGGACGACGACTGCAGGAAGGCGCCGCCCTGCAGATGCTCGCGTACTATGCGGCTGAACTGGAACGGAACGCGATAGCGGGCCGTGAACTGCAGGTCAGAAAGAGTTTCCTGCACCTCCTCGGTCAGCGCCACACTCCTGGGGAAGCGCTTGGCGAACAGGGTCGAGAGCCGCTTGAATCCGGCGCGCCGCTGCGCTGCGACTTCCGCCGGCGCATCATCGGCGCTGAAGAACTCGGCGCCGGTGAACTCGTAGTACGGTATCAGCGCGGCGATGCGCCGCGCGATGCGCGAATGTCCGGCGATCGAGCCGTGCTTGGCGCGCGACAATGCCAGCCGCTGCTGCGCTTTGCGCAGCAGAATCGCCAATATCAACGCGCCGGCTACATACCACAGCATATCAGTGCTCGCTTGTCGGACTCAGGGGTCCGGCTGGCAAACTATTGCGGTTCAGTGACAGTTCGATGACGCCACGATCGGTTATCGCCCGGCTCACCCAGCAGGAGGACCTGAACTTCCTGCTGACCAATCGTCTCCCGCGCCGCTGGCTGACGCTGTTTACCGGCTGGCTGAGTCGGCTCGAACAGCCGTTGGTACGCGACTTCTGCATTGCCATATGGCGTCTGTTCTCGGATCTCGATCTGAGCGAGGCGCGGGCCACGCATTTCAGGAGTCTCCACGAGTGCTTCACGCGCGCACTCAAGGATGGAGCCCGACGTATCGATCCCGATGCCGCGGTCGTCGTGAGTCCCTGTGATGCCATTATCGGCGCCATGGGTCAAGTTACCGCCGGCTCGGTGCTCCAGGCCAAGGGGTTTCCTTACACGCTGAAGGATCTGCTGGCCGACGATGAACTGGTGCGCAGTTACCTCAAGGGATCTTATGTCACGTTGCGCCTGTCTTCCGGCATGTATCACCGCTTCCACGCTCCTCATGACTGTCGTGTCGAGCAGGTCACTTATATATCCGGCGACACGTGGAACGTGAATCCGATCGCGCTGAAGCGGATCGAGAACCTGTTCTGCAAGAACGAGCGTGCCGTCATCCGCTGCCGGCTGGTACCGGCGGGGCAGCTGATCACGCTGGTGCCGGTCGCGGCGATCCTAGTGGCGAGCGTGCGGCTGCATTTTCTGGATGTGCTGCTGCATTTAAGGTACCGCGGCCCAAACACCATAGCGTGCGACGCGGCGCTGCATAAAGGGGAGGAGATGGGCTGGTTCCAGCATGGTTCGACCATGATCGTGTTCGCGCCCGAGGGCGTCGCGCTGTGCGAGCGGCTGCGGCAGGGGAGCGTCATTCGCATGGGCGAGCCGCTGTTCAGGCTTCCCGGCTGAAGCTGGGATCGACCCGTGAACGATGTCGCCGTCATCACAGGTACCACGCACGGTATCGGCCGCGTGACCAGCCGCGAACTTGCGGTTGCCGGGCGCACCGTGGTCATGCTGTGCCGTGACGTTGGCGCCGGGAATGCGCTGCGCGATGAGATCATCGGCCAGGTATCCGGGGCGGCGGTTCACGTGGTCCACTGCGATCTGGCGTCGCTGGCCTCGGTGCGTAACAGTGCCGACGTCGTGCGCCGCACGTTCGGCCCGATCGATCTGCTGATCAACAATGCGGGCATGGTCAGCAGCCGCCACTGCATGTCGGAGGATGGGTTCGAACTCACCTTTGCCACCAATCACCTCGGGCCGTTCCTCCTCACCTCATTGCTGTCGGACCATCTGAGCGACACGGCGCGCGTCATCAACGTCGCCTCGCGGGTGCACTACCGCGGTCGGATCGATTTCGCCCGGATAACCGCCGCGCGCGCACGCTACAGCGCCATCGCTGCCTACGCCCAGTCGAAACTGGCAAACGTGCTGCATACCTTCGCGTTGGCGCGCCACCTGTCGGGCACGCGCATATGCGCCAACTGCCTGCATCCGGGAGTAGTCGCGACCAACCTGCTGCCCCGGTGGCTGCGCGTGGTGAAGCCGCTGATCAGCCGGGTCATATTCAATCCCGAACGCGGTGCGCGCACTACATTGCACCTGGCGCTTTCGGCCGAGGCCGCTGGGATAAGCGGGCGCTACTTCGACGAGAACCAGATGCCGCAGCCAGCGGCGCCGCTTGCGAACGACGTGCAGCTGCAGGAATCCCTGTGGAAGATGAGCGCCCAATGGGTCGGCGTGCCGGCGTGAATAGGCCAGTCAGGGGCAATGCTGCTCATAGCAATGAGCGCTTGGATCCCTTAAGATTATTCATAGCCCGGATCGCGCGCGCTGGCGATCGGGCACTGCGAGCCTGCGGCGGGCGAAGACTCGTCGGGGGCAAGGCCACGCGTATGCTGCTGCGACCGGACCTGAATCTTTCGACGTGTGAGACTCGCCATGACAAATAACAAGACCCGATCCCGAACCATGGAAATGCTGCTGTTCGCCGGTAATTTCCTCCGCCATCCATACATGCTCGGTTCGATCATCCCGAGCTCGCGCTTCCTGGTGAATCAGGTGCTCGAACCCATCGACTGGGAGCGCGCCCGCGTCATCGTGGAGTACGGACCCGGCGTCGGTACCATCACCGGGGAGATACTGCGCCGCATGCACAGCGACGCTCATCTGGTCGCCATCGAGACCAACAAGGCATTCGTCCGGTTCCTGCAGTCATCATTCCCGGATCCCCGCCTGCACGTCGTGCACAACTCGGCCGCCGAGGTGCAGACGGTACTGCGCCGGCTCGGATTGCCGCTGGCCAGCTACATCATTTCTGGCATTCCGCTCGGCAGCATGCCGGAGCGTGTACGCGCCGACATCGTGGGCAAGTCGCGCGCGGCGCTGGAACCGGGCGGTGCGTTCCTCGTATACCAGTTCACCAGCCGGGTGCTGCCGGTCCTGCAGCGCACCTTTGGCGACGTGCGTCGCGGCTTCGAGCGACGCAACCTGCCGCCGGCGCAGTTGTTCGTTTGTGCTACCGAAGCCGCGTGAGGCTGTCGGTCGCTGACCTCGGCTGAGGATTCGGCGCCCGCTCGGCGCTGGGCGGCGGCAGCTCATCGCGGCGCACGCCAACGCCGCTGATCGCAATATCAACCTGGTTGCCGCCGCTCCACACTCCGTGGGCAAAGCCATAGTCAGAGCGCTTGAGGCGCGCGTGCGCGATGAAACTGCAGCTGTCGCCGGCCGCGGGGCAGCGCAGCTGGCTGATTTCAAGCTCTACCCGGCGGGTGATGCCGTGCAGGCTCAATTCGCCGCTCGCCAGGGCCCGATCACCGTCCTGGAACTCGACCTGCTCGGAGTGGAAGCTCATCTGCGGGTAGCGCTGCACGTCGAGCCATTCGGGTGAGCGCAGCCGGCCATTCCAGTACCAGTCATGGCAATCCACTGAAGCCGTCTGGACGCTGACATCGACGCGGCTCCCCGCACCGTGCCGATCGAGCACGAACTCCCCGCCCAAACCCGAAAAGCGAGCGCTGACCCAGGGCCTGCCGAAATACTCAACATTGAAGGAAATCCGGGTATTGACCGGATCCAGGCGATACATGTCTGCGGCCTGGGCGCGCAGCAGGCTCAGCGACAGCAACAACCATGATGCGCTTCTCATCACTCGCGTTCGTGTCCCGCCCGCTTTCACTGTGGTGCCCAAGGGTGAGTGCCGCAAGCCGCGGCTGCGGTTCAAACGCCGCCGTAACGATTGGCGCGGCGGCGGAGCGCGCCGGGCGGGCGCAGCAGCGCATTGGATGTATCCTTCACGCCGTTGCCTTGGCGAGCGATGGCTGATGCGAGGGCAGATGGCGGACAGCGAATTCATGAGCGCCAGCCAGGGCGTGCGCGGCCCCAGGATCATTTATGGTACCGCCTGGAAAAAGATGCGCACCCAGGAGCTAGTGCGCACGGCGATCCGACAGGGTTTTCGTGGCATCGACACCGCCTGTCAGCCCAGGCACTACCAGGAAGCCGGAGTTGGGGCCGCTGTGGCCGCGTGTCTGAACGAGGCCTTAAGCCGGCGCGAGCTCTATCTGCAGACCAAATTCACGCCGCTACCGGGTCACGATCCACAGCGCATCCCCTATGATCCGGGCGCACCGCTGGCGCAGCAGGTGGCGCAGTCGTTCGCCACTTCGCTGCGCAACCTGCAGACCGACTATGTCGATTGCTTGATCCTGCATTCCCCGCTCCCGGATCAAGACCAGATGACCCAAGTCTGGGACGCCATGGAACAGGTATTCCACTCCGGCGGCGCCAGGCAGCTCGGCATCAGCAACTGCTATGACTTGGCGAGCCTGGAACTGCTGTACCAGACAGCCAAGGTGAAACCGGCAGTGCTGCAGAATCGCTTTTACGCCCAGACCGGCTACGATCGCGAGATCCGCGAATTCTGCCGCCAGCAGGCAATCATCTACCAGAGCTTCTGGACGCTGTCGGCCAACCCGCGCCTGCTGGCGCACGGCAGCGTGGCTGCGCTGGCCGCGAAATACGCGCGCACACCGGCGCAAGTCCTGTTCCGCTATCTGACCCAGAACGACGTCGTGCCGCTCACCGGCACAACGTCGGTCGCGCATATGCGCGAGGATCTGGAGATCTTCGAGTTCCAGCTCACTGACGCCGAAATTGAAGCCGTCAGCAGTTTGCTGTGAGCTGCGTCTGCCGCGCGGGCTGCAGGTCCAGTGGGGCTTGCAGCAGGAAGGCCAGCGCCGCCGAGCAGGGCAGTGTCACTTTCAGCGCCAGTAGCGCGTCGGCACGTGTGCGACCGAGATTCACCGCGGCGATGGGCTTACCGGCGAGCGCCGCCGCCTGCGCGAAGCGATAGCCGGAATACACCATCAGCGAGGAGCCGATCACCAGCATCGCATCGGCCTGCATCAGCTGCGACATCGAGCTGCGCACCCGATCCGGCGGCACCTGCTCGCCGAAGAACACGACATCCGGCTTCAGCACTCCGCCGCACTGCCGGCAGGCCCTCACCTGAAAACGCGTGAAATCGCGGCGCTCGAGCTCGGCGTCGCCGTCCGGCGCCTGCAGGGCATCGACTTCGGCCCAGGCCGGATTGAGCCTCACCAGATCGGCTTGCAATTCATCGCGTGACTGGCGTCGCTGGCAGCTCATGCAGCGCACCCGATCGATCCTGCCATGCAGGTCGATCACCTCCGGGCTGCCAGCGGCCTGGTGCAGGCGATCGACGTTCTGCGTGACCAGGTGCGCGGCACGATGCTGCCGCTGCAGATGCGCCAGGGCACGATGTGCATCGTTGGGCCGCGCGGTCCGCAGACGCCGCCAGCCGACCAGACTGCGCGCCCAGTAGCGCTGGCGGGTGGCAGGCTCGCCCATGAATGCCTGAAACATGACCGGCGCGGCCCGTTTCCAGCCGCCGTCCGCGTCGCGATAGTCAGGGATGCCCGATTCGGTGCTGCAGCCGGCGCCGGTCAAAATGAACAGGCGCGAATGGCGCTCGATGAATTGCCTGAGCCGACCGTCGTCCATGGAGGATCAACATAACACTGACGGCACGGCGCCGTGCGGTGGACCAGCCGCTGGCCGGCCCGCTAGGCGTTTACTGCCAGCCGCTCTGAATCGTAAATCCGCCTGGCGAGCAGGAAGGCCACGATCGCGGCCACTATCGTGACCAGGCTGCACAGCGCCGGCGGCAGCGCCGTCACCGCCTCGCCGCGCAGCAAGCGCAGCATCGTCAACTGCTGGCCGATCAGCGGCAGCGCATACATCCACAGCTGCGGTGTCACCGGCGCCACGCTCAACGCGACCGATGGAATCAGCGGCAGCAGCTGCAACAACCCGACGTAGGTTTGCGCCTCGCGATAGCTTCTGGCGTACGCTGCCACCAGCATCTGTGAGATCACGATCAGGAACACCACCGGCAGCATCAGCAGCAGGATGGTGCCGATGACCCGAGGCTCGACATTCAGGCTCATCTCGAAATGCCGCGACGGCAGCAGCCGCGCTGCCAGCGCGAACGCCGCCAGCCCGAGCGTCAGGCTGGTGAAGCTGAACGCGGCGGCAGCGTACAACTTGCCCAGCAGGATCTGTGCGCGCGGTACCGGATTTATCAGCAGCGGCTCGAGCGACAGGCGCTCGCGTTCGCCGGCGGTGGAGTCGATCGCGAGCCACATGCCGCCGATGAAGCTGGAGAGAATCAGGAAATAGGGCAGCATCCCGAACAGCAGAGCACCGCGCGCCTGTGGCGTGGCCTGATCGCGCGACGCGAGCAACAACACGGTGCCCGACGATGGCACCAGACCACGAGCGATCAGCCGCATGGCACCAGTGCGCCCGGAATAGCTCTGCAGCATGGCGCGCAGGCGCTGAACCTGGCTCCCGCCCGCGCGTTGCGAGGAATCGTAGATGATGTCGACCTGCGCCGGCCGACCCGCGCGCCAGTCCTCGGCGAAACCATCGGCGATTCGCAGCGCCAGCGCGACCCGCTGCTCGCGCACCGCGGTCTCGATGTCGCTGACCGGGGGCAGCATCTCCATGCCCTGCTGCTTGAGTGCCGTCACCAGCTCGGGGGCGCGTTCGGCGCCGATCACGACCACCGGCAGCGGTTTGTCGGCCTGCTCGATCTGGTGGGCGATGGTGAAGCGCAGCAGCCCGACGAACAACACCGGGGCGAACAGTGGGCCCAACACCAGGGCATTGAGCAGCACGCGCTTATCGCGCAGGCTTTCGCGGCACTCCTTCACAAACACCGCCAGCGTCGGGCTCATGCCAGTCCTTCGACCGCGGCGGCGCCGATGATCTTTACGAACGCCTCTTCCAGGCTGCGTTCCCCGGCCTGCTCGCGCAACGCTTCCGCTGAGCCATCCGCCACCACCCGACCGGCAGCGATGATGACGATACGGTCGCACAGTGCCGCCACCTCCTGCATGATGTGAGTCGAGAACAGCACGCATCGGCCCTCAGCCTTAAGCTGCCGCAGGAAGTCGCGCAGGCCGCGCGTGGCGATGACGTCCAGGCCGTTGCTCGGTTCATCCAGAACGATATGGCGCGGATCGTGCACCAGCGCGCGCGCAATCGCAGTCTTGACGCGCTCGCCCTGCGAGAATCCCTCAACGCGGCGCTCGGCGATGTCTTGCATCGCCAGCGTCGCGATCAGGGCATCAGTGCGGCGGCGAATCAGCGCGTCGTCCATGCCGTGCAGCTGTGCGAAATAGGCGATGTTCTCGCGCGCGGTGAGTCGTTTGTACAGGCCGCGTGCGTCCGGCAGAACGCCGAGGCGGCGCCGCACCTCGAGCGGATGCAATGCCGCGTCCACGCCGTCGACGCTGATGCGCCCGCGGTCCGGCTTCAACAGCGTATAGAGCATGCGCAGCGTGGTGGTCTTGCCGGCGCCGTTGGGCCCGAGCAGGCCGGTGATCTGCCCGTCGCGCGCGCTGAATGTCACCTCTTGCACCGCGACCTTGTCGCCGAAGGATTTATGCAGCTGTTCGACGTCGATCACGGCGATGCACCATTGAAGTCGATGAACGCGGGAATATCACCGAGCTGCAGCAGGCACCGATCATCGAGCGCTCGCGGCTTCAGTTCCTGGATGAAATCTACGACCAGGCGCGGCATGCAGCCGGCACCGATCACGCCGTGGCCCTGCCCGGGCGCGAGCAGCAGTCGCGCGTTGGGCAGCGTGCGCAGCATCTGCTCGGCGTAGGCAGGCGGGGTCACCGGATCGCGCTGGCCTGCCAGCAGCAGCACCGGCAGCGCCGATGCCAATGGCTGGTGGAAGTTCGCCGGCCGGGAGCCGCGCGGCCATACCGAGCAGGCCGACTGAATCTTGGCGATCTGATCATTGCCAAGCAGCGTCGCGGCATCTTCGGGCCGCACCGACAGCAGATCCGCGTCTTCAGCGCAGATCACCGACAGTTCCATGCCGTTATCGATATGGCTGCCCAGGTCATCCGCGATCCACTTCTTCTGCCCGGCGAGCGGCGCGTAGTTGCCTTGATCGGCCTGGTGTAGCGTCAATGGCAGCAATGCGGCGGTAAGCGGGCTGTAGACGTTGATGCGCACCACCGTTGCCAGGTCCGCGGCGCTGAAGTTCAGATGCAGCGGTTCGAAGGTGGACGGATCACGCAGTGACAGTGCTTGCGGCTGCGCGCGCAGCCGATCACGTACGCGGTACAGCGTCGCATAGGAGTCGCCAAAGCTCTGCCTGCAGCGTTCGTCGGCACTACAGCGCGCGAACAGTGAGCGCAGCACCTGTTCGAGATTGCGCGCGTGCTCGCTACCGAGCACCAGGGAGTTGGGGACCACACTGTCCAGCACGATACTGCGCACCGAGTGCGGATAGCGTGCGGCGTACTGCTGCGCGACGCGCGTGCCGTAGGAAATGCCGAGCAGGTTGAGCTGCGGTGCGCCGAGCGCCACCCGGATCGCCTCCAGATCGCGAACGGCATCGGTGGTCGTATAGTGCTCGGGCGCCGCGTGGCTGCGAACCGCCGCCAGACATTGCTGCAGTAGCCGCTGCAGGCCGGCCAGATCCTGGGGTTCGGCGACTAGCGGCGACTCGCGGCCGGCAGCACTGCTCGCGGGACAGGCGAGTGCATTGGAGTCACCGGTGCCACGCTGATCGACCAGCAGGATATCGCGCCGCTCGAGCACGGCTTGCAGTGCCGGCGCAATTTCCGGGTAATCCTCGGTCGCGGCGCCCCCGGGCCCGCCGTCCAGAAAGGCCACGAGATCAGTGTCGCTGTGCACCGCGGCGCTGCGCACGATGGCCACCCGCAGCTGGATATGCCGGGTGGAAGGCGCATCCCAGTCCTCTGGGACGTCAAAGCCGATGCAATAGGCGTCCAAGGTGCCGACTCCGCCAAAGCCGCGGCGGCCGATTTCGCAGCGGCGCAGCAGCAGCGCGCCAAAGCGTAGCTGATCCGCCGGCGAGGTTGCTGCTGCCGGAGCGGCGGAGGAATGCGATGCACCAGGCGACAGGCGGCGTGCGTAATGCACGCCGATCAGCAGCGCCGCGAGTACCACCAGGGCAATACGGCGCGCGGTTGGCCTCATCCGATACGCACTGACAGCATCGAGATCGAGCCGCCGTCAAATCCTGCCACCGGGAAGCTTACCGGCTCATCCTGCTGCCGCTGCGCAATGACATAGAGCAGCGGCAGGTAGTGATCGGGCGTCGGAGCCGATAGCAGCGCATCCGCGCCCAGCGACTCATAGTCCACCAGCGGCGCGAAATCCCCATCAGCCAGCAATCGGCGCGCCAGGTGTTCGAATCTGAGCGCCCAATCGTAGGCGGCAGCGGTGTGATTGCCCCAGGCATAGGCATGCAGGTTGTGCACTATATTGCCGCTGCCAAGAATCAGCACGCCGTCGTCGCGCAACGGGGCCAGGCGGCCGGCGATCTGGTAGTGAGCGGCCGCGTCGCGGGTCTCGTCGATGCTCAATTGGAGCACCGGGATTGCCGCGTCAGGATACACGTGCCTCAGCACCGACCAGCTGCCGTGGTCCAGTCCCCAACTGTGGTCAAGCTGCACCGCGAGCGGCGCCAGCATTCGCACGATACGCTGCGCCAGTTGGGGCGATCCGGGCGCCGGGTAGGCTACCGCATACAGTTTACGAGGAAAGCCGCCGAAATCGTGGATGGTGCGCGGCTGCTGCATAGCCGTTACCGCCAGGTTGGGCACGTACCAGTGCGCCGAGACACACAGGATCGCGCTCGGTATCGGTAAGGTGCGGCCAAGTTGTCGCCAGCCGTCGGTGTACTGGTTTCGAGCCAGGGCATTCATCGGATTACCGTGCCCGACGAATATGGCCGGCATGCGCGACGACTGGGTCATGCGGGCTTATACCGCCTCACAACCGGCTTTGCACCCAGCGCACGATGTCCGCGCTCCCCATGGCCCCGGATTGGCGCGCCACTTCACGGCCGCCTTTGAATAACACCATGGTCGGAATGCTGCGGATGGCAAACTGGGCGCCGGCCTGCTGCTCGCTCTGTGTGTCCAGCTTGGCCAGACGCACCCGCGGTTCAAGCATCCCCGCCGCCTGCGCGTACTGCGGTGCCATCGCCAGGCACGGACCGCACCAGGGCGCCCAGAAATCCACCACCAATGGAATGTCATTTCGATTGATGTAGGTCTGCAAGCTGGCGGAGGTCAGTGCGACCGGATGCCCGGTGAATAGCAGCTGATGGCAGCTGCCGCATTTCGGCTCCTGGGCGAGCCGTTCGTCCGGTAGTCGATTCACCGCACTACAGTGCGGACAAACGACGTGCAGCGTTGCACTCATTGTGTTTCTCCCGATCCTTTCAATGAGGGCGCCGCATCGTCGTTGCAAGGGCTCGCGCGTATGCGTCAGGCGACGGCCCGGTCCACCGTCACAACGATAATCGCTATTAGTCGAGCATGGCAAAGGCGCGCACCGGGAAGGTGCCGAAGCCCTTGACCTTGACCGGCATGGCGAAGAACCTGGCGCCGTGCTCCGGAACTGCAGCGAGCCCGCACAGATGTTCGACGATCGGTATATCGTGGCGCAGCAGCACCGAGTGCACCGGCCGCTCACCGCCATCGGCGCAATCGATGTTGTGCGAATCGATACCCACCAGCACGGCACCGGCATCGAGCAGCCACTGGGCCAGCGCGCCGGTCAGGTACGGATGTCCCTCGAAGTACTGGTCGGTGCGCCAGTGGCGATCCCAACCGGTGTGCACCAGTACCGCCCGGCCGCGCACCTGCTGCGCAGACAACCCCAGCGAATCGATCGCACGGGCAGGTCCCGGGTCGACGCGCGCCACGACGCATGGCAGTGCGGCGACGGCGTCCAGCGGTAGCTGCGAGAGATCCTTGCCATCGGCGTAACGGTGGAACGGACTGTCCAGATAGGTGCCGGTGTTGGCCACCATCTCGATCTTGCCGATGTGAAACTCGGTTCCCGGCGCGTACCGACGGCGCGAGGCTTCACGCGACAGGTAATCGCAGATCAGCGGTGCCGGCAGTCCCTTGTAGGTGATCATGCCGTGCTCGAGCGTGTGACTGAGATCGATGAGCTGATGCTGCTGGCTCATGGTCGATAATCCCCGCCGATGCGCTGCGCCGGCCGCCCATCATGCCGCTGGCGCCAAGCATGCCAATGAATAATGCCAAATCAATCGCTTACGGGGCCAGCGCGCGGCCGATATCCGCAGGTACAGCGCGCCCCGACCGGCGTATCATTATGCGGCCGGCTGGGCCGAAACTGCAGTGTAAGTGCGGCATATCGATGCGGATCGTTATCGTCATCGCAGTGTGTATCGCCTCCGTGGCGGGCTGTGCGATCGCCCGGCCGCGCCCCATGGTGCCGCCCGCTGTGAAGCATGTTGCCCAGGCGCCGTTCGACGATGCGCCGGTATCATTCGTGGTCGCCGCGCCTCGCTTCACGCCTGGTGAAGTGGCCATCGTAAGAGTGTGCCTTGCTCCGGACCGGACCATCTTCAGTGCCGCAGTCATGGAGTCTTCCGGCGATCGGCGGTTTGACGATTTGGCGGTGACCTGGGCGCGCCAGGTGAGGCTGCGATCCCCGCCAGGCGATGGCTCGCCGGTGCAGGCCTGCGGGGAAGTGCGGGTGGAGATCAGGACACCGAGCGAGCCGCGGGTGATCGAGGGACAGGACAGCGCGCTCAGCTAGCGCTACAGCTGCAGCCGGACCGCCAGCTGCAGTTCGCGTTCGACCGCCGCTACCGGCTCGCCGATCTGGACCCGGTCCGCAAGGCTGCTGTCGATCTGCAGTGCTTCCAGCACCACGCTCCAGGATTTGCTCAACTCGCGCTCGTAAGCCAGGGTCCAGGCATGGCCGCGATCGTTGTTGAACAGGTCATCCGACTGGGTCTGGTGCATCTCGAAGCTATCGTAGCGTGCCGACACCCGGTCGGACCCGCGTTGCCAGCTCACCAGCACGAAGGCCGCATGGAATTCGTATGCGTAATAGTCAGTCAATACCGCCGTGTTGAATCCCGAATCGCCCTCGACCGTCGTGCCGCCAAGCCACTGGGCTATCACGGTCCATTGATCGGCCGGCGTCCAGCGCAATCCGGCGCTGTTGAACTTGGTGCGCCAGGCGAAATCGTTCAGCCCATAGGAGAACGTATTGGCGTTGGCGCGGTTGTCATAGTGCAACACGCGTAGTTCGAGCGCATCGAGATACTTGGCACTGCCACCTGCGTAATAGCCGAGGCGTTGGTCGGCATCGCGATGAAACTCCCGCAGGCCCGGAACCGGACCCACACCGGGTTCGCCGATACGTCCGAACAGCGTGGTCTGGCGGTCGGTGATGGACCAGCCGCTGGTCGAGAGGAGCTCGCCGGAGTAATCGTTCCAGCCGTAGCCGCCGGCAGTCAGGCCGAGTTCCCAGTCATGCCCGCGTTGGCGCCCGAGCCAGTCCAGATCGTACTCGGCCCCGATGGTGCGCAATTCCTCGCCGATCCAGCTGTTGATGGCCGAGGGTGACAGCGAGTAGGCGCTGCGCCAGCCCGGCAGGCGATTCTCGAGTGAGATCGGCGCGTAGAACACCCCGAGTTTCAGGCGTGAGCGCCAGCTGTTCCACGGGTACGGCCGCACCTCGGCATAGATCTCGGTGAGGTCGAGCGGGCTGCGGTCGTGATCGCCGTAAGCCACCGCGTTGGCGTTGAAGTGAACGATCTCGAACCAGTCATGATGATAGCCGAGCGACACGCTGCCCAGCCGCAGGCCGTCGTGCCGGTCATCGAATCGCAGCTCGCCAAGTCCGCCGTTCAGAAATGACAGCTCGCCGTTCGATGCGACGGTGCGCAGGTCGACTACCGCGTAGAAATCATCCGCCGCCACCGGCGTCGCAATCAGCGGCGCGGCCAGCAACACCGCTGACAGGGTGCCCGACAGCGCACCGCCGATCAGTAATCGGTCCACCGGCTGTCCCCCGAGTGCGTCGCTTCCACTCGCAATGGATGGGTCAGATGGAACACCTGTGGTGGCGCGCCGTTATCCGTCACTGCCACGTGCAGCTGCAGCGAGCTGCCGCCGGGTTCCTGCAGCTGCGGATGCCATGCGGTCAGCGTGTAGTTGCCGGCCGGCAAGCCATGCAGCTGCAGCTGACCCGAGTCGTCACTGCGACCGAAAAACGCCGAGTCGGTGACGTAGATGTAGCCGATCATGCCGTCGTGAATATTGCAGCCGAGCGTCACCAGTCCCGGACGATCGAACACGATTGGCGGGTATTTATGTCCGGCATAGAGCGACAGCTTGAAAGTCTTGGGCGCCGAAAATGAATACACCTGGTGTTGAATCTGGTCGCTGTTGGGGAAGTCCACCGCAGTTCCGGTCTGGATCACCAGGATTCTGGGCACGAACTGCATGTGCTGTTGATCCATGATGGCGTTGCGCGGCGCGTGTTTTTCCGCACGCGTGGCGTCGGATTCGGCGACCAGTACCACGCCGGAAACGCCATGCCCGGCGCTATCGAGCACCGAGAGGCTGATATCGGCCGCTACGGCGCGGCCGCTCCAGGCGGCCAGGACGACGCACACGCTCAGCACTGCCCGGAGGGCCAAACGAGCAGCGGCGTTGATGCGCATAGAGGGAGTCCGGAGCGGCGGGTGACGATTCACTGACGCACGACCGGGTTAGGGTTGCTCAGCCCGGTGCGACCCGCGACGCCGCAGTTCACAGTCTGATGCCCGCGCCCCAGTGTCCTACGCTGGGGAACGTGAACGGCTTGGCATTATCCACGCTGGCGATCCGGCAATGGCGCGCATGCGCCACTGCCGGTGAGTGCCGCCGGCATCGCTGCGGGTTGTGCTAGCGGCGCGAGAGCGACGTTACGCGGTTTAGCCTGCGCGCCCGGGCCGTTTAGGGAGCGGCCGCTTCGATCACGATCTCCAGGGTTATTTCGTCACCGACCAGCGGCACGGCCTTGGCCATGTTGAAATCCGAGCGCTTGATCTTGCCGGTCGCGTCGGCACCGATCGAATCCTTTTTCTGCATGTTCGGCGCATGCTTGAAAGAGATGATGGTCAGCGACACCGGCTTGGTGACGCCCTTGACGGTCAGGTTGCCCTCGATGCTGACCGGCTTGTCACCGTCGAACTTGACCGAGGTGGACTTGAAGGTCGCGGTGGAGAACTGCGCGGTATCCAGGTAGTCGGGGCCCTGGATGTGCTCATTGAACAGATCCGAGCCGGTATCGACCGATTTGGCATCGATCACGACATCCACCGAGGCCTTGTTGGCCGCCGGGTCATAGGTGACCGTCGCGTTGACCTTATCGAAGCGCGATTCCTGCGTCGAGAATCCCAAATGGCTGTATGAGAAACGCACGAAGGTGTGATTGGCGTCGCTGGTGTAGGTCGTCGGCGCCGCGAATGCGGCCGTCGCGAGGGCCACGGACATGAAAGAGGCCGTGGCCGCCAGTTTCAAAGGGTGCATCGGGGGTTCTCCGGGGTCTGGGGGATGCGCATCTTAGGTCGCCGGCCGCAGCGGCACAATCTGCGCCGTCAGAACGCCAGCGAGAGATTGCCGCCCGCGGCGACGGGTGCTGCCGGCACGGCGCCCTCGATGGTGAGCAACCGCAGCTTGGTGGTCACGCCGCCGTTGGCGGAGAAGCCGCCGCTCTTGCCGCCGGCAGCCACTACCCGGTGACACGGGACGATGATCGGAAACGGATTGCGCGCCATGGCCTGGCCGACCGCCCGCGCTGCGTGCCGGTCGCCGCACAGCGCCGCCACCTCGCCGTAGGAGCGGGTCCGGCCCGGCGCAATATTGCGCACCACCGTGTACACGCTCTGATGAAACGGCGGCACCTGCGCCAAATCCAGCTGCGTGTGCAGCAGATCGCGCGGCTCGCCGGCCAGCAACGCCACGATATCGTCAACGGTGCGCTGGATCTCGAACGCGGGCCGCCGCGAACCGGCTCCGCTGTGCATGCGCAGCAGGCGCGCCAGAGTGGCCGACTCGTTGGCTTCCGGCAGTTGCACCGCCACCACGCCGCGTGCGCCCCAGGCGATGCCGCAAGCGCCAATGGCAGTGCGAAACAGCGAGTAGGCCAAATCGTGCATGCTGAATCAATCTCAGGCCTTGGGCCGCATCAGTATAGCGCCGTGGCGTGCTCCCGGCCGTGAGCGGGGGTAGAATCGCAGCCCATGCCCCTTGAGAATTTCCACCCGGCGGTCGCGAGCTGGTTCGCGAAGCAGTTCGCATTGCCGACCGCGCCGCAGCTCGCCGCCTGGCCGGCCATCGCCAGCGGCCGTCACGCGCTGATCGCGGCGCCGACCGGCTCGGGCAAGACGCTGGCAGCATTTCTGTCGGCGATCGACGCCCTGGTGCGCCAGGCGTTGGCAGGTGAGCTGGCGGACGCCACGCAGGTGGTCTACGTGTCGCCGCTCAAGGCACTCTCCAACGATATCCGCCGCAATCTGGAGCTGCCGCTCGACGGCATTGCCGCTGAACTCGAAGCGATGGGCCTGCCTGCTGCTGCCATCCGCGCCCAGGTGCGTACCGGTGATACCCCGCAGGCTGAACGCGCCGCCATGCGCCGCCTGCCGCCCCACATCCTGGTGACCACGCCCGAGTCGCTGTATCTGCTGCTTACCAGCGAATCCGGTCGCCGCATGCTGGCCAGCACGCGAACGGTGATCGTCGATGAGATCCACGCCGTGGCGCCGAGCAAGCGTGGGGCGCATCTGGCGCTGTCGCTGGAGCGGCTGGCGGCCCTGTGCGCGCTGCCGCTGCAGCGCATCGGCCTGTCGGCGACGCAAAAGCCGATCGAAGAGGTGGCACGATTCCTGGTCGGTGTCGCGGTCCCCGGCGCGTCCGCGGACTGCGTCATCATCGATAGCGGGCACGTGCGCGCGCGCGATCTGGCGCTGGTGCTGCCCGACGCGCCGCTCGAGGCGATCATGTCGAACGAGGTGTGGGGCAACCTCTACGACCAGCTGGCCGGGCTGATCCGGCAACACCGTACCACGCTGATCTTCGCCAACACGCGCCGCATGGTGGAGCGTGTCACCCGCCACTTGAGCGAACGCATCGGCGAGGAGCACATTGCCGCCCATCACGGCAGTCTGGCCAAGGAGCAGCGGCTGCATGCCGAACAGCGCCTCAAGGCCGGCACGCTGCGGGC